>LKMJ01003358.1_pt1 | contig 14877 bp, 19 predicted proteins | sample 643391 | NCBI WGS metagenome assembly LKMJ01 (sample SAMN04112250, study PRJNA286221) | soda lake metagenome | biome: soda lake; feature: Kulunda Steppe; material: water; isolation source: sample PL-Br10 brine of Picturesque Lake | place: Russia: Kulunda steppe | collected 2010-07
ACACACACACACACACACACACACACACACACACACACACACACACGCACGCACGCACACACGCACACGCACGCAAACAGGCACATGAACACTTCCACATACACACGAACATGCGCACACGCGCGCACACACACACAAAGACGCACACGCATACGCAAGCACGCGCACGCACATTTACACATACACATGAACACGCACATATACACACACACCACAAATGCACACATTGACACACCCGCACAAGCATGCCCGCACAGCACTGCACAGCACAGCGCAAAGATGCACAAGCACGAGCGCGCACGCACAGGACTGCATGCACCCTGCACTCATGCACACACATGTATGCACGTAGCACGCACTGTCACACACACATTCACACATCTACGGATGTCCACATACACACATTCGCGCACCAGGGGAACCTGATGAAGTTCTGAGGTTGCAGGAGTTGGACGTGGGACCGCCTCAGGAAGGGCAGCTCCTCTTGCGTTTCTTAAGGGTATTGATCTGCAGAAGCAATTGATATGTTCTATGCCTTCCCAGCTCACAGAAGCACAGGTTGACCACGTGCCTGGGCTCAACAATTCAATTACTCTTTGATGCATGACCATACTAGGAATGTACACACATGTGATGCGGCGTGTACCTAAGTTCGCGAGGCACCTGTACACCAAGCGAGGGATTTGTGATGGCCGAGCCTGGCAGGCTCCCATTGCTTGTGTATGCTGGAAGGTACCACACCACTTGCAGCTACTACGGTAAGGACAATTAAAATGATAGGTGTCATTTCTTGGTTACTCTCACATGCAGGCACCAATCAATCCCAGTGACATCAACACGATTCAGGTAAGGGAAGGGGGCAAAAGTATCTATGGACCGAGAGGGTAGGAAAGCAGGACAGGGTCCCCAAGGGCAACACAATGCCAGGTAATGTAGTGCTGCTGGCACTAAAGCCTGGCATGTTGGCATCCAAGAGGCATGGTCTCTTACGTCCTTGTCCCATCTCTGGAGGCAAAGAATGTGGGATGTGTGATTTTCACAATGTGAAGAGTATTGCCAAAAATTTACAGCACAGCCTGTCCACAGGTAATCTTAACACGTACCCACGCTATGCTCCTCTTCTTGTCACCTTAAAACAAATTGATACATTTCGGATTATCATACAACCTGACCTATATTTGGCAGGTAGGGAGACAAAATGGGGAACAGGACTGAATCAACCTTGTGCTACAAATTGCATGATAATTTGATGAGCTGATGAACGTTTGTCCAAGCTCTTTAATGAAAACGCAGCTGGAGAAATAAGGAAAAGAATAGAGAATTACGCAGGCTGTGAGAAACATTTCCTACATCAAATAAGGAAAAGGGGCCACCTAGGGCCTAGGCACCATATGACCCCTCCGCCAGAAGAAATAGGGGGAATGAGCCATTTAAAAGCCTTTATTTAGCATGCCTGGGAGCTGATCTTGAATATTCATGTGACTCTGGTTATAACGCAAGCCCAGTGCTTATACTCAAGGACAAACAATAGCCACGGTTACTGCTTATATGTCCTCAGCAAAGCCTGAATCTGTGCCACAAAGCAATGCTTGTCTTCTACACTCCTTGGGCTCCACAAGTTACCCCTTTTGATGAGTACAGGCAGCAGCCTTTAAAAGACAAGGCTTGCTGCTACACCATTCAACAGGCTGTGCAGCTAGCTGTGTGGAGCTGCTGTGTCAGTGCTCTGGGCGCCAAGTCCTTGAGCCCCCTGAAGCACCCTTAGGCAGATATAAACTGTGCATAGGCCAACTATGTCACCTGACTTAATTGTTGTTTGCTTTATCTGCAATGCCAATTTTTCTCAGCAATTCACCTCATACAACACCTGTTATATCTGTGCCTTTAAATGTCCTTGCGTCATTTGTGTGTGCAGGGCAAGTATCCCATCAAGCCACAGCTACCCTCAATTCCTGGCCACGAAGGAGTGGCCGAAGTAGTTGCGCTTGGAAACAAGGTGCGCATGTTCATGTGCTTGGTGTGCAAGAGATTGTACAAGCAGAGCACTTTGCTGGCTTGTCGGCTCAGCGGAGCACCCTGCTCACGGTTTGTGTCCAGATAAAAGGCAGGAGGTGAGCCATGTATGCACACGAGTCTGTCATACCAGAGAATGGAAGTCTGGAAATCTGCGGTGGAGCATCAGCTCCCCATGCGGAATGCGTTTGATGTCCGTTGATGCTGTGGTATCTAGGTTTTCTCCCCTCAAGTATGACTCATGCAATCTGGTGGACCTTGCTGGGCTTCGATGTTGCTACCAGGGTGTTTGTAAAGCACATGTTTCGCGACCAGGGCATGAGCATAAGCACACATGGAGCTTCTCACTTTCTCACTGTTTGCTATGCACACCTGCTGATGACACAACATCAAAGTCCTGACGCTGGTTCTGAACTGATGCAGGTGTCAGGTTTCAGTGTCGGTGATCATGTCGTGCCCATTGAGCCAGCACAGGTGATTAAGGAGTATTATGCATGTACAAGAGCTTGAATGATCTCTTTAATGCTATATAAGAAGAGCTGGGTGCCACACTCCTGCCACAATACAACGGGTTATTTTGCATTGAAGAGGTTAGGAGCAGTGCTGTGAGGAATAATGCACACGTTTTCAGTGCACTTGTTGGTGATGTGAGGTATTCGTTTTTTGGAGTTTGCAAAAATGGCCCTGTCCCAGCACCCCAAGGGGCCAAATTACCGCGGGTGGAGTGTGCCTGCGAGTGCAAGAAGCTCATACTTTGATGCACCATGGCGCTAGAGTCTGAGCAAACCTGCTCTCAGTGCATGCTCTCAGTGCATGCTGGGCACTCTGCTCTCAGTGCATGCTGGGCACTCTCATGCTGGGCACTCTGCTCTCAGTGCATGCTGGGCACCTGCTCTCAGTGCATGCTGAGCACCTGCTCTCAGTGCATGCTGAGCACCTGCTCTCAGTACATGCTGCTCTCAGTGCATGCTGAGCACCTGCTCTCAGTGCATGCTGAGCACCTGCTCTCAGTGCATGCTGCTCTCAGTGCATGCTCTCAGTGCATGCTGAGCAAACCTGCTCTCACTGCATGCTGGGCACCTGGCGAACCAGCGGTGTATCCAAGTTACAAGTTAGGGTTAACCTCCGTTGTGCCATTGAGAAAGAAAATCAAAGACAGTCTGACAAGGCAAGGCATGCAAAATATAAGGGGTTTCCACAAAAAAGGAGTGGAAAAAGGGAGTCCTTTCCTTAGTGCATGCAGGGCACCTGGCGAACCAGCGGTGTGTTCAATGCCAGGCATTTCTGGCGGGTGCCGCACGACTTACCTTTGGCAGCGGCTGCCACACTGTGCATAAAGTAAGCGCCACGTGCTCAGCAACGGGGCCACAAAAATCATGCCACTGACGGGCGCAGAGGGTTTTAGCATGGGACACTTAACTTGTGCTGCACAATGCTTGAAGGGAATAGCTCATGGAGCGTGTGTAAGCAGCACTGCAAACGTTTTGCCTGTAGGGCTACCTCCTGGGCACCTTCGGAGTTGCAGCACTGTACATGAGCTTGAGCTCCATGGATGTGTGTTGTGCAGCCTCCTTGCAGAGCAACTCTGATGCAGGCCCTGGTGAACATGTACATTTGAAATGTGTTGGGATGAAGTGCTGAATATTAAACATGCTCATCTTGTGTGCCTGGAAGCTATCAGGGCTGATGTTGGGCATACATTCCTGATTCTGGCACCCACTGATCTGCAGCCCTACAACAGCACTGGCCATGCTGGAGCGCTTTGTGGATTTGAAGCCTGGGGATGTGGTGGTCCAGAATGGGGCAACGAGCGCAGTGGGGCAGGTGCAGAAGACAATGCTAGCTTGGTTTGGGCTGGCTCCATGCCTCCTGCATTGATTGCAAAAGTAGTCAAATGTGACATCTGTGCAGCATGCCCGTTCAAGTTGCAGCTTCTTGTTCACCGAGCCTCAAAGTGTCACTCAAGCCTTGCATATTCTGAAGCAACACAAGAACACTGCATGGGGTTTGGCATGTTGAATTGTGACATTATAGCTGTGCTTGAGCCTTTCATGTTGTAAAGCGACGTAACAGCAGTGGGGCACGTTCAGTCTATGGAGGATGAGAGCAGCAATAGCTTTTTGTCTTATGTGGCCAGTAACTCATGCACTGGAGCATGTTTACCACGAAAGAAGCAGATCTGGGGGCTTCAAAAGCAAGGATTATTACACAGACTCGGCACTATGCCTATATTCAAAGCAGCAGTAAAACGTGCTGGACACCCCTTTGTTGAAATTGAATGCGCTTCCAGGCTGTCATTCAGCTAGCAAAAGCAAAGGGGCTGAAGACAATAAACATTATTCGAGATAGGTGAGCTTGTGGGTACTCAATTACTCTCCATGTGTTCTTCTCACTCTGCATCCTGAATTTCTCCATCCTCAACCTCTCAATCCATTAATACCTGCGCGCACTGCTGCAATTGTTTGGTCAGCTTGCATGTCCAATGATGGAGAGTAGATCCTTTGTATGTGCCTAGCTTTTGCAGCAACTCTGATTGAAGCGTTGAAATGTACAAGGGCAACACAATCAGCGCTTAGATCAGATAAACTGTGTTCTGAACTCTATCTGCAAATGGGCAGCATTGTTTTTCTATTTGGTAAGCTTGGATATCCTCTGTCACCCGCTTGGCTGCATGAAAAAATATTTTGCATCAAGTCAAGCTGCATACCACCTCATGTGTTGTTGACACGCAGGCCAAATTGGTCAGAGACAGTAGAGTGGCTCACCCAACTGGGTGCAGATGTTGTAACGACGGAAGAGAAGCTGGTTGAATGCCTCAGTGAGTGAGCATGAGGGCCACAGTCATGAAACGTGGAGGCCAGAATTCCTGCCCCTGAAAGATGGCTGCGTTTGCGTGAAGAAGTGTTGAGAGATCCCCTGTGTCCAGGAGGGGATCTGCATGGATAATTGAAGCCAAACAGATGATCCGGCGGCTTGAATTTGGAACAAATCACTAGGGCAGCAACCAAACTGCCTAAGGCCCCACCACAAACTAGAGTTGACCTCAGATCAGAAGGCAACCAAGGGAGTAGGTGTCTGCCATGCGCCTTGTAGCCCGTACAGTCAACCTTACTCCAGCTCACAGCTCCATCATCTGTACCATTAGTAGCAGTCTTTAAGCACAAGTGGCACAGCGAGCAATGAGCCAAAGGGTGTACTGGAAGGGTGGATTTCTGCCTCCTGCCTTGATCAATGGGATGTGAGCCGTCAAATGCTTTTTTTTGTTAATTTGCTTGGAGGCCATGCTGTGCTGGCAGATATCGAATCCAGGCCCTGAGGGAATGGAAGGGGGCTTGCAGTACAGGTGGTTGAGGTGATGATGGGCATCAAAAAGCTGCACCTTATGATATGGGAACAGCTCAACAGTGGACCAGGTCATTCGGTCACATGTTAGCACTGCAAGGCAATCTTTCACTGTGTGCGTGCAGGGCATGGTGCAGGCAAGGGGATGGTTGGCAAGCTGGGCCTGAATTGTGTGGTAGGTTAGCTTTGCCAAATCGCAACTCAGGCCGATGTCAGCATCCATGTGTGTGGTAGTCAGCCTCACTGAAATGCAATAATGTCCACGCTTGGTGACTTGTTGGCTTTGCTGTGAGGACAGCCTTTGTCTGTGTTCCGGTGTGTCCACAGGGGGGCAACTCAGCACTTGCTGTGGCCAAGGCCATGTGTGAAGGTAGGCAGCTTTGCATTGCATGTGTCAGATCGGGCAAGCTAGGTGAACTGGAATTGGTGGCCGCTGCGGTAACACATCAATTCAAGCACCCAGCTTCCAGAGCTGCTCTTGGTACCAGGCCTTCTGGTAAGCAAGCGCCTGTAAACTGTGTCGTCTTCCTAAGCCCATATCAGGCTTCCTTGCTTCCTCATGTCAAGGTGTATGTGATGCTTGGTTAACTCATCATGTGTTCATATACAGGTGCCATTTGATCCCATCCTCACAATAAGGGGGGATGCCTTACGGTCCCATCCTCACCTTCCATTTCTTCCACCTCTTTGATCCCGCCCTCATCATCTGCTTAATCCCATTCGTTTGAACCCAACCTCACCATCCATCTAAACCCAACCGGTTGATCCCATCCTCGCCTTCCGTCAATCCCATCTGTTTGATCTCACCTTCACATCAATTCAATCCCATCCGTTTGAATTCCCCCTGACCTTCCGTTTAGTCCCAGCTGTTCGATCACCTTTCGTTTAATCCCAGCCGTTCGATCACCCTCCGTTTGATCCCATCTGTTTGATCCCATCCCCACCTTCAGGGGGCACTGTGGTGACCTATGGTGGCATGTCACAGCAGCCTGTCAACATCCCCACGTCGCTGCTCATCTTCAAGGACCTCCACTTTCGGGGTTTCTGGCTGAGTGGAAGGTAAGCATAGGCTGCTAGCTGAGACAGGCCAAGAGCTGCCAGCCCTACAGGGCACACCAATACACATGGGAGGATAGAGAAACCCCACTGGCCTTAATAACAAAGCATGAAGTTGCTTGTTTTATACTGATGGCTCGTGGGATAGCGCAGATACCTTGTGTGGTCTGGGCTGGATAATTTGGTCGCACTCTTCTGCAGGCAAATGGCTTAGGTATTGTGCCCATTTCTGGTCATGCATTTGATAAAGGTCAGGCAATCGCAACAATATAAAGTAACTTCATCTAAGTTTGCATCTTTTGACTGCTTTCAGCCTTTTTTGGTTTGTTTCCTCCGCTGTCTGCTTGTGCACGTCTTGTGTCACACAACTTGTGTGTCCATGATGTATGAGCATCCACATTTTCTGCAAGGATGTTGGATGAATGCACTGGAATTATTTGCAGGGTCCAACCCAGCACTTGGTAGGGTCAGCTGAATGACTCAGTGTCCTAAACCCAACTTTAACAGTCTATGATGGGGACTTATTGTCGCAAGTTTGTCTTACCTGAGTTGCTCTTCAGTCAAGTGTATTGTGGTAGACTTCAATTCTTGACAATTTCATGTTTTGTCTAGTAACCAGCCGTGGTCTAAAATGTTGATCAACAGGTTTGCTAGGACTCAGCCTGATGCACAGAAAGATTTGTTGGCAAAGATCGTGCGACACATCCAAGAAGGGCACCTCCAAACAAGGTAAGATCAGCGAGAGCTGGAATTTTGGAGACTGCTGGAGATTGCTGGAGACTTTCTGCATGGGTGTGCATGGGCCTCAGCCTGGTGCAGCCAGGTTGTCTTGTGGATCCCTGTCGCCCTCGCTAGGAGAATGCAGACTTTGAATGGAGACACCTGCTGGCCTTTTGTGCCTGGTGAGGCTTGCAGAAGTGTCCTGTGACAAGCCTGGTGGTAATCATGCCTGCAAATTCATGTCCCTGTTCTGCATGCAGGACAACTGACATCCCCTTAGAAAGGTACCAGGACGCCTTGGCACTGACCAGCACAGCTCACAGGGAGAAAAAAGTTTTGCTTTCAATGGAGTAGTTTTCAATGGAGAAGTGAAGAGTTCAATGAAGAGTCGCCTCGCTCCAATGAAGAGTCGCCTTCACAATGCCAGGTCACTGAAGATTGCCACCCTAGAAAGCACGATTCCTACTTGTAAGAACTTCTGCACAACTAAGCGAGTTCAGGCAATTTTCTACCTAGAAGAGCTTTTTGTCGATGCAGAGGTACTCTTTTGAGAAGACTTTTGACTGGATTGCCCTCATTTTAGTGGTATAGCCTCTTAAACACATGTGAGCCACTTTGTACCATTTTTGCCAAAGCGCAGCATGTCCTCTGTTTTCTTGCGCTGTCCAATCCCTGTGTGTATGCCTGCCATGAATGGTCAAGTTTTGCATAACCAACTGTGTGATGTACCATGCTTATCGCTGTCCAATCCCTGTGTGTATGCCTGCCATGAATGCTCAAGTTTTGCAAAACCAACTGTGTGATGTACCATACTTATCGCTGTCCAATCCCTGTGTGTATGCCTGCCATGAATGCTCAAGTTTTGCAAAACCAGCTGTGTGATGTACCATACTTATCGCTGTCAATCCCTGTGTGTATGCCTGCCATGAATGGTCAAGTTTTGCAAAACCAACTGTGTGATGTACCATACTTATCCTGCATGCCCACGCGCATGCAATTGTGGCTGCTGGTTGGGCGTTGATGGATTGTTTTCGTCAATGCTTTGAACCTCCTTAGGAACTTGTCTACTTGTGTAGTCCCCTCTCACAGGGCCCCTGTTGCACTCTTCATAATGTGTCAAGAGGCTGAGCCTTAGGGGGGTAACTCGCAGCCAATTTGGGTCAGAGCAGGAAGTTAGTGGTGTCAGAAGCAGTCACGTGGCTTCAGGTAAGCACTCTTAACTTGTACGAACCACTATGTTACCCCTATCTGCCCACCTGGTGGCTTTAATTGCTGGTGGTCGTTTGGCAGCGTGGAGGTGACAAGCCTTTCCCTGCAATAGGCATTTGAGCTGCCCAGTATTTAACTGCCAATGTGCCAATTGAATTAGGTCTACCCTTAGAGTAGCGCCTACGGCTGCAGCACACCCCTAGCCTTTCAGTTCCTTTCAGCCTTACACTTTTTGAGTGGTAAGCAGCTTGCTAGCAATTGCCAGCCTTGTGCTATAGATTAATTTATAATCTTTTGAAAGTTACACAGTGCTTGTTTGTTTTGGCATACACACATTCATCCCTAGTTCCTTTTCTTGATGGGGCATGGGTAAGCGTGTTCATCTGCTTCCCATAAGATATTCTAGCAAAGTACTCGAACTATTCTTACCTGGGCATGACCCCTGAGGGCAAGCACACACCATGGCTAATCAGGCAGCACTCCCATGCCACAATGTTTAAGGGAAGAACTTGAGGCTACTCCTAGCAGGGAGCTTTTACCTGCTGGCATACACTGAGGGAGGTGTATGTTTCGTACTGATGCACGGTGTGAAAGCATTTGGTATGTACCTCAGGCTGGTGCCAGCACCAAGCAGCCCCCACACCATAAGAAGAGGACATGCTTTACTCTATGGGTTTATCTTTATGGGTTTATCTCCATTGCTATAAATGGAGCTCTCAGCTTGCATCCCTCCCTCTCTGTATTAATAATGTGATAGGAGTTTTCTTCAGGTGTTGATTACTTCTGCAAAAGGGCCTTACAAGTTCATTCATGGGAAGAGGAAGGAGTTGCAAACATACTTGTGAAGGGTCGACCCAATCAGCCAGTTAATTTTAACACACGTAGCAGAGGAAAAATCTGCCCAGGATACCAAGCAAAAGGTGTTCGGGTGGAAAGAGAGATTTTGCTGCAGCCAGTGTAAGGGAATGAACATTGCAACAGGAGGTTGCAATAGCTTATCGGTGCCAGCCGCGAGGGGCCAAAACGATTGGGGTGCAAGTCCTCCCTCTACTTTTAAAGGCAAAAGGCATCCGCCACCAGAGTTGGTCAAACCCTATGGGCCAGGTCTGACAGACCGTTACAGCCAGAAAGCAACTCATGAACAGGTCTCATACAGCACCAAACCCTTATGTGTCTTTCCCCAGCTGGACAACCGCTGCCGCCGCTCTTGCTTTGAGAAGGCTTGGTACCCAACATGTGCGGCCTTCCCTAAGCCAGCCTTCACTTGCTGACCCAGGTTGGATTGGGGCATGTGTGGATGGTTGAGCCAGCAACCCCAGCACTTGAGAAGCCTGCTGTGCAGTGACAGACATCACGACCAATATGAGCTAGTGAGTTCGATCGAAACACCAGGGTGCAAACCGTTGCATCTGACTGCATCAATATTACCTCAAAATGGAAATGCAGCTCCACACATGGAGCCCATGCTGTACATAAGCGCCATCATAAAATTGCAAATTGTACCCTAGCCAGCACTCGAAACGTTTTAACAGGATAGGCACGGAGAGCACTTGCTAAGTGCACGGGCAGGTGCCGGACCAACCACTAATTACCCCCCAGTACTTTCCCACAAGGCTTTAAAGTGATGCACGCCCCCTTCATCAGGAAACTCACGCCGTTATGTTTACCCACCTGCTGCACACCAGCGGGTGAAGGTTCTTGCATGCACTCCCTTCCATGCTCCTGGGTACTTGTATATCCAATGCTGTTGCTGACCTGCTCCAGAGTCTCTCCCCCATGCCAGCCACCACTGCTCTGCTTTTTTACGCCCTGTCCCGTCAGCTGTTCTCTCCAACCAGCCCTGTTGGTGAATGCTCCTTCCTTTCTTGTACACACCCAGCAGCACATGTGGTCACTGCAGCTCTGCCTGTACTCTTATCTGTGCTCCTTGACCCTTGGCCAAGACTATGGACCAGAGTCCTCCCTCCTCCCAGGCCTGTGCTCGTGCTTGTACTGAGCATGATCTCCTGAGCCTGATAATGATCATGGGCCCCACTGCTTTTTGTGTGTGCGTGTGCTGCTGTCCCTGAGACTTGGACACCATCCTGCCCTAGCTTGGCACGTCTGACATTACTTTCTTGCTGCTGCTGCTGCTGCTGCTGCTGCTTCTGCTGCGGCAGTGGCCAGGCTGCCTTTGTGGGTGCTGGTATTATTGTCGCGATACTTGGATTGCCCATGGATTGCCTCATGTGCAGCATGCTGCACAAGATCACACTCATGAGCTTGGGCCTGCATTCCATGATGCACATGAACGTTGTGTGTGCTTGAGGTCTTGGGCCTGCATCCAAAGATGCACATGAATATTGTGTGTGCTTGAGGTCTTGGGCCTGCATTCAAAGATGCGCATGAACATTGTGTGTGCTTGAGATCTTGGGCCTGCATCCAAAGATGCAAATGAAAATTGTGTGTGCTAGAGGTCTTGGGCCTGCGTTCTCAGTACTTGTGAAATGTATGCGTGCTAGGCATACTTTTTGAGCCGCTTCCATACATATTGACTAACAATAAGAGCTGCACATTGAATGCACACCTACATGAGCTGTAGCAGCCTATTCTGCTACAGGTGGACTCTTAGGCAAGCAAACTCTTATGTGTGCGAGAGGCAGAGCCAGCGTTCCACTTGGCTAAATCAAATGAACTTCAAAAGTCCAAGAAGTGGGAACTTGCATGCTTGGCGATGTGATACCATTATGTAATGCGATCCATGCCAGGGGGTGCAATTCGTGCCATCATGCCAGGGGCTGCAATTCATGCCAGGGAGGAATCAGCAATGGGCTCCACGTGCACAGCATTGGTGAGATCCTGATTCATTGGAACAGAAATGACCGCTCCAGGAGTTGTGCACCTCATCTGCAACTCTTTGACAGCATCAGCATCCATCACTTGCCTCATCATAGGGCTGGAGGGCGCGCTGCATGACCACAGCAGCTGCTGCTGCTGCTGCTGCTGCTGCTCATGTTCAGCTCAACCATCGCAATGTGAGCCAGAGGGCAGTTTATTTGGATTATAGCTGTGAGCAAAAGGATTCAGGGGGAAAAAAAATCCGTCTGGCAAGCCTGCATAGCATGTCAAAACAAGAATGGAAACGATAGAAACCAGAGGATAGTCATGCAGTAGGAACATCTTGTAAGCTTTCATTCCATCTTATTTGAAACCAAGTCTTTGAAAAGTAATAAGTGGTGTACCGCATGCAAGGTCAATGGCTTTCCGTCCATGCGCACAACAATTATGATGTCGCACAACACATTCTCTTGCAAATTACAGAAGCTCACACACACAAGCGTAGTTGAATGCACTGGTCAAAATTATTCACCATCAGTCCCTTATTCCAGGCCTCCCAATAAATCAGCAGCAGCTGCATTTCCTTTGCCTTTTTTCAATTTCAGAGCTTCAAATCCCTTGACATGAGCAGAACATCTCACATCCAAACCAGCATCACCTGGGAAAGACAGGTGGTAGGTTCATGTCTTACACCAAGACGGTCCAATGTGATGCAAGGTTGCAAATCATTGCTGGCCAGGAAACTTGAGAACGAGGGCTGCGCATGGTGGCGGCTCTCAAAGGGCCCGCGGACAGGTTCAGAAAGTGCCTTGACTTCATTACCTGCAGGCATGTTCATGTGCACTTTATGAGGCACATACCTCCTTAATGTGTGCACGTAAAATGCGTACTGCTTATGTGTTTGCGTAAACATGGGTGCACGGTGTTTGCGTTCACTTGCATGTTCGTGTGCAAAGATGCATATCGGGAATCCAAAAAAAAGACAGGCAGCTCTAACCACACAGGTAAGATTTCCACACAGCTTTGCCTGTGTGTGCTGATCTTAAACATCATGCCATGGGCACAAGTTTTGTATGTGAGCCTTGTGAGATCTAGAGTGGACCCTGTGTGACTTGAGGGATTTGTTTGGGAAACAGGGAGCAGTTGCTCTGTGTGTGTGTGTGTGTGTGTGTGTGTACATGAGAGACAGAGGAAGGCGGAGTCAAGAGAGGGAGGCAGTGATGCAGACAGGAAGAGCCCAGTGGCTACTGATTTGCCAAATTGGGCCCCTTTCACAGTCCCTCACAGCTAAATCCAAATCCCACAAGGCTCACAGTGCAAAACTAGTGCATGAAGGAGCAAAGTGAAGATGCGCGTGCATGAGTTGCACGTACAAACAAGTGAAGGAGCACATGCATAACATTGTTATGATGTTATGATCACAATCAAATTCTCTGTGCCCATACATATCCCTTACTAAGAGTTGAGCATGCGCACACGTTTGCACGCACAAAAATAGGCACAAAAATATGCACGCACACGCACACATACAAATGGACACACGCGCATGTATCAAGGGCCAATCTTTTAGTGTCACAACAGAGAGGCACACCTTGGCCCTGCTGCCCTTCATCTGCCCTGGTCAGCCCAGGCCCGCTGCATTGTGGCTTGTCATGAAGCAACGTTGGGCAACGCCTAATTGGCTTGGCCGGTGCACAAGCAACAGGCAGAGCTGCAGCGTTGGGGGCCCTGGCAGGTGCAGGGCCGCCCAAGATGGTGCATGCATCGGCGTCCGCCATGGCCGCTGCACAAGCATCAGCGCCTTCAGCGGCTGCTGCATTCTTTGCAGCTCCTGGCCCTGCTGTAGTTGCTGCGTCACTTGCTGCCGCAGTGGTTGTGGCCCCCTTTGCTGCTGCTGTGGTTGGTGCCACCACCCCGCCTTCTGGCAGCTGGCCACACTTCTGAACTGGCCCTCGAGCCGGCCTCAACCAGGTTACCTGGGAGTCTGGGCATGTAGAGGCGACCAGGGGCTGCAGCTGCTGCACGCTGCACTGATCTGGCATGGCATGTGGCAGGTAGGCGTGCGCCGCGGCTGCTGCGGCAGCCGCCCTCCACTTAATCTGGATCAGGGGGGACATTGGCACACCCGCAGCAAAACCTCCTTCATCCTCCTCATCCCCCTCATCGCTGTCTTCACCCAAGAACACTCTGCGCTGCACCCGGGCTGCATGCAGACTGCTGCTGCCTGCCGCTGTGGACTCATTTCCTGCACCAAGGCAAGAGCCCCCAGCACCGAGGCAAGAGCTGCTGCCAGAGCCACTGGCTGCGCTCGCACTCTTGCTGCCGCAAGGCTTGCCTAACACTGGAAGCACTTGCGCAGCCTGAGCAGCCTTGCATGACCCGGGCTGGGATGCAGGGACTGGAGGCCTAGGGCTGTGGGCCCTGCAAGCACACCAGAAAAGGAGCGAGGGACAAAGTGAGCCTGCAAGTCCAGAGGATCTATAGCCACACAGGTGAGCTTAGGCCCTTAGCTGCAGCGGGCAGGCAAGCTATCAAGGGAGGGGTTCAGGTGCATCAAAGCAGGCATATAACTGCCAGTGAAGGCGGCAGCTCCCAACAAACACCAGGATCCTGTCATCCATACCCGGCAACCTGGTACCTACCCACCACGCATGCATGGGGCAAGGGGAACTTCGTTGCAGTTCAGCCCTCAGCCGTTCTAAGGCTCGGCGTACACCTGCAGAGGGCTTGGAAATCCTACACAGCTTGGCAATTGCTGCTACACCACAGAGGCTGCAGAGCGTACATAAAAGCACACTCATTTGAGGAGAGAAGGTGCCTAGAATTGGCTGCATCTTGCAGAATGCATATTTCGTGTGCGTCACAAGTCTGGCATGCACCAAATACCAGCACAGCATCACAATGCAGCAGCCATGATGCATGCCCCACAATTCAACACACCTGGTGTTTGGGTTCTGCTGATCTCATTGCTGATGGCCAGCTCTGTCGATCGTGAATACTGCGTTGCAGCAATTAGAATGCATGGCGTAAATAGATTTCAAAAACCCATATGCAGGGGGACATTGCTTGGCTGAGCTGATTTTAATCCCAGCTCTCCGTCACAATCACAGACAGCACAATGCAAGGGAGAAGCAGTGACTCACTTCTTGCCACAGGTGTTGCAGCTCTTGCAAGAATTCTGGAGAGACTGTGGCGCTCATCTCAAGCTCGTGCTGCAAGCCCTCCACTGTCCTTAGGTCCTGTTTCAGGCTTTGAACAGGATTGGCCACGGCCCCCACATCTCTGCATCAAGAAGACAACACCGCAAGGAAAGTCACAGAGCATACGGGATAGGCTCTAACATCCACCAAAGGATGGTTCTGAACCTGACTGTCGAGAGTTGCACCAAAGGTGGCTGGAGAGAGCACGAGGTAAGGAGCTGACACACAGCCCCTCTAACATTGCACCAAGTATGTCTTCCTCCAGATTAACATGCAGCTAATCTTTGCATTGACGCCCATAAGCATGATCAAAAAGCAAGTGATAGATTCCACTTCGAAAATACAGCATTATTCTCCCCTAACTCGCTCCCTAGCACACCCACACGCACACACACACGCGCACACACACATACACACACACACGAACGCACGCATGCACGCACGCGCGCGCGCACGCACGCACGCACGCACGCACACACACACACACACACACACACACACACACACACACACACGCGCG
>LKMJ01003359.1_pt1 | contig 14876 bp, 10 predicted proteins | sample 643391 | NCBI WGS metagenome assembly LKMJ01 (sample SAMN04112250, study PRJNA286221) | soda lake metagenome | biome: soda lake; feature: Kulunda Steppe; material: water; isolation source: sample PL-Br10 brine of Picturesque Lake | place: Russia: Kulunda steppe | collected 2010-07
AGCGACGGTGATCGCCCCCAGCGCCCACGAGCGGTGGCGCAGGCGGTACAGGGCCGTCAGCGACGCCGCGATAATCGCAAGGGCCAGCAGGAACGTCCCGAGGACCGTCTCGAGGACGGCCTGCTGCTGGATCGCTGATAGCACGGGCTCGCCGGTCGCCGTCGCTTCCAGGGTCGGATGGGCGGAGACGATTGCAGCCACCTCGCGCATTTCGGCCGTGATCGTCGCGTCGTCGACGTCCTCGTCGACTGCGATCCGAAGCAGCAGCGATTCGTACTCGCCCTCGGCGTTCCGACCGATCGTCGACGCCCCCCGATCCGGATCCGCCTCGTAGAGCGCGTCGTACGCCGCTACGAGGTCGTCGTCGACGGGTTCGAGGGTCGACTCTCGACCGTCACCCTCGCTCGATCCGCCCTCCACGAGGGTCGCTGCGACGGTCTCGTTCTCTTCGGCCGCCTGTGAGAGTGCGTGGAGCGGCCCGTCGACGGTTGGACCACCGTCGGCCGGTTCGACGGTCACGTGCGACTCGTTCGCCGCCGCCACCGCCGCCGCGAGGACGTCGAGCGTCTCGGGATCGGTCACGTCCCCTTCGATCAGTATCGACACCCGTGGCTCGAAGGGCCGGGGAAACGTCTCCTCGACGAAGATCGCCTGGTTCCTGACGCCGTGGTCCGCTGGCTGGACGCTCTCGGGAAGGACCGTCATCCAGGCGGCCCGTTCTTCCGGGAGGAAGTCAGTTCGCTCTGTCGAGGTGTCGATGGCCGTCGCGCCCATCGCGCCCCCGACTGCGAGCAAGAGGGCGACGGCCACCACCGCAACGGGTGCCCGTTTCGCCAAGGTGACGCCGATCCCGAGCGGCCGGGCGACCGCGGCGATCGACCCGATGGAGGGTGGGGAGTGATTCGCCCACTGAGATCCGCCTGTCTCCCGTCCGTCGGTTCCACTCCCGCGACTGATCTCGAGCCAGTACTCGGCTTCCAGCCTGAGCGCCGGAATCAACGCCCCAAAGATCACGAACGCCGAGAGGATGCCGATGGCGGCGACCAGCCCGAACTGCCGGAGGATCCCGATGGGGCTCGCGTAACTCGAGAGAAAGCCCACGACCGTGGTGAGCGTGGTCGCCCCGATGGCCGCCAGCACGCCTACCAGCCCGACGCTCATCGCCGATTTGCGACTCGTCCACCCCGACGCAGCGGTGCCGGCCGAAAGCGACCCCAGCCTCGCCTCCTCGAGCGCTTCGCGGTAGCGCATCACCACGTGGAGGCCGTAGTCGACGCCGAGACCAACCAGCAGACACGGCACCGCGACCAGGAGCTGATTGAACGGTATCCCGAGCCAGCCGAGTGCCCCGCCGGTCCAGGTCAGAACGACGCCGATACCGAACACGCCGAGGGCCACGTCGATCGGATCGCGGTAGGCGATCGCGAGTATTCCGACGACGACCAACAGGACGAGCGGTCCGATCACCGCAAAACTCTGGCTCGTGGCCTGCGCGCCGCGATCGAACGCCAGTGCCTCCCCGAGAACGAACGTCTCCGCACTGGTGACGTGCTCGGACGCCAGTTTCTCGATGGTCCGCTGGGCCTCGAGCAGCGCCTCGTCGTCGGCGTTTTCGTCGTGGACGACGATCACGAGCTGGGCGTGGGCTTCTTCGCCCGGTTCGAACCCCTTCGGCAACAGCGCTGAGACGGGGGGTTGTCCCTCCGGCGAGAGGTCCTCGTCATCGAGGGCGAAGCCGATCCCGTTCTCGATTTGCTCATCGGTTCGCCCCTCGAGCACGGCTGTCTTCGTCTCGATCGGTGCGACCCCGAACATCGCGATTCGGGGGTCGGCCGAAATCGCGACGGCGTTGCCGACGCCGACGGTCGGCTGGTCGTCCCTGAGGGTCGCGTTGACGGTCTCGTTGGCGCGAATCGCTTCCTGGAGCGCCATCGTTTCGAGGATGGTCTCCTTCGACGTGGTGTCACCCGACCCCGCGGACGATCCGTCCGTATCCGTCGTGAGGACGATCTGCGTATAGGATCCCTCGTCGCCCCCGAAGCGCTCCTGTATGCGCTCGTGAGCCTCACGTTCGTCAGACTCGACGTCGAACTGAACGATTTCGAGACTCCCGTCGGCGAACACGAGTCCGGTCCCCAGGAGGAGGGTCATCAGTAGCAACGACGCGACGATGAACCGTCTCCGCCGTTCGAACACGGAGAGGTATCGGTGGAGGAGACCGTCGTCGTCGACTGCCATTCACCTGGTTCTAGGAACGGTCACCGGATATACTCCTCGTTTATTGACCCGTCGGCCGTCCAGGTTGTTGAATCGTCGGTAGTTTCGGTTGCTGGACGGTCGGCTGTCTCGGTTGCTGGACGGTCGGCTGTCTCGGTTGCTGGACGGTCGGCCGTCTCGGATGCCTGACCGTCGATCGACGGAGGCGGTCGACGGGTTCAGTATTCACAGCAGGTCGATTGGTCCCTGGAAACCTGACGAACTGTGACGGAGGGGACGTCCACGCATTCTGCCAGTCGGGCCAGCAACGTACGGTGCCAATCGAGATTTAACGACGGCGAGCGGACGTATTCGATGGCGACGTAGTACGATCGGCGGTGAGCGGCTCGATTCCGTTCGATGACGACGCAGATCACGCTCGGATCGTCGATCCAGTCGATCGACCATTCGGTGAGCCACGACTCGTGAGACCGTTGTGCCGTCTCCAGTTCGTACCGGAATTCGTATCGGATCCGTCTGTCTTCGTCCATGGTCCGGTCAACTGCGGTCGTGTACCCGGGTTCGAGACCGTTACGTTACGGTCGGCCCTGCGATCCGTTCGTCTTCCCGTCGACGAACCATCGAGGTGAATCGTGCGACGAATGTCGGCGAGGGTGTGGTTGATACTACACGTTTGTTTCCGATGGTTCCATCCCTCGATACTGCAGTACTATTTTATCGGTTCAATCGGGGGAGCATTATCGGTTCCATCCGAGCGTATCGACGGCAAATCGGACGGTCAGGTGACTGGTGAACCGAACTGGCTGGTGACTGGTGAACCGAACTGGTTGGTGACTGGTGAACCGAACTGGTTGGTGACTGGTGAACCGGGCGAAAGGAGACTGGTGAATCAGGCGGACTGAGGCAGGCATATCGGGCGGATCGGTGGACCGAAATGTGGCGAACTCGTGGGACTGGTGGCTGACGAAGCTGGAAATAGTTAAGCCACAGAACGGAGGGGCACCGCTCAGGTGTCTGCGAGTTCCGATATCAGTTTCGACTCGACGGCCCTGAGTCGCTGTGACACTGCAGATCGGGAGACGCCGAGTTCGTCGGCGAGATCGTTGAGATCCGCACGTCGTGGGGAGTCGTAGTACCCCGATTCGACGGCTAGCTTGACGGCTTCTCGCTGCTTGTCAGTGATCGCACTCGCGTCGATTTCGAGCAGTCTGTTACCGACCGGGCGATCGCTTCGACTGATTTTCTGTAACTGGACGCTGGCGTCGACCTCTCGCAGATCGGAGACGATCGTCGTGAACTGTTCGCGGTCGGTCGCCGTGACCGAAACCACGAACTGTCCGTCCTCGATCCCGTCGAACGACACGACGCAGTCGTGTTCACCGAACACTGGACAGACGCAGTGGTCGTTGACGTCGCTCGAGACGAGCGTCGAGTGGCCGTTGTCCGCGATCGTCGCCATGCACTCACACCCCATGTCACACGAGCCGTCGGGGCAGACGACGTTCTGTTCGACGTCGTCAATTCGATCCGGCGTGTTGACGATGGCACAGTTCGCTTTCGGGTCGGGGGTGATCCGAAACTGCGCGGTGAGGTGGCTCGAGTGCGTAACGGGGTCGGACCTACCGCCTCCGGGTGTGCGCGACGTAACGCGGTACGGTGCCATCTCGAGTTAACGTTGGTCCCCCTACTCAAAGGGTGAATTGCTTATTCCCATCGGGTTGGAATTGCCAACTCGGCCCAACGAAACTTCAGTTTTCACTGGATTCGATAATCGAGATCACTCGTCGAAAATTGATGAGAATACCTGGCCTCCTCGCCCTGAGAATTCGGTTAAACCATCGAAACCTATTAGTAGGGAGTGACGATCGAGATGACGCCGCCGGTGACTGCCAGGCCGACGACGATCAACACGACGAAGCCGATCATGTAGCCGAAGGTCAACGCGACCGTTCGATAGTCTCGCGGTTTCCCGATCAGCCAGCCGAGGATCATCAGGTACACCGGAAGCATGATGAACCCGAAGATCACGTACAGACCGATCGTGATGACTTCGTGCGTCATTCTGCCACCTCCGCGGGACCGGGATCGGTCTGTGGGTCCGGTTCGGCGGGCGGTTCGTCGATCCGTTCTTCGTCTTCGAATTCGAGTTCGATCATGGGGATCACTTTAGTGAGGACCAAAAACCCGACGCCGACGAGGACGACGGAGCTGAAGAACAGGATCCACTCGACGAGCGTCGGCGAGTAGGTTCCAGTCGGGTAGAGGTTAGTCAGCGGCGGAGTCGTCGGGTACATCAGGCCCTCGACGATGAACATCACCTTCTTGTTGAGGATGGTCGTCGCGAGGACCGCAGAGATGACGACCAGCCCCGGAATGCTGAAGAGGCGGTCGGGTTTCGCGATCATTGCGAACAGGTAGACGACGCCCGCGATGAGTCCGGCGATTGCGAGCCAGAAGAACTGCAGTTCCAGCACGGCTCCGGTGAGGATCGCGATGTTGACCGGGGCAATGTAGTAGCCCGTGAGGACGTCGTGCATCGTGAACCAGATCGTCGCCAGCGCGAGGAACGCGAGCACGATGCCCAGATCTCTGAAGATCTGGTCTTCGATCATGTCGTGCCAGTCGAATGCGTACCGGAAGAGTGCGGTGAGGATGATCACGAACGCGAGTGCGCTAGTAACCGACTCCGTGAGCATCGCTGCGCCTGCGGCGGCCCCGTACCAGCCCGGCTGGGCGGCGATGAGGCTGAACAGCCACGGCACGACCCCACCGGAGAGCAGCGGCACGAGTGCGAGAACCGCGACTGCGAGCCACCAGAGGATCTGCTCGATCTTCTCGTCTTCTTTCGTGGTGTAGCCGAGCGTGATGATCAGGTACACCGGGGTGAACAGCTTCGGCAGGACGCCGCGCTTTCTGAGTTCGTAAATCTCCGCTCGCAGCGAGAGCGTGATGTACGTCAGCGAGAGGACGAGGTACAGCGTGATGACCGCGATGTCCCACGCCAGCGGCGAGTGGTGAACCGTTCCGGGCCACTGGAAGATCGTGTTGAAGATCCGGTCGGGACGACCCATGCTGAAGACGATGTTCAACGCAGCCATCGCGAGCGCGAGCACGGTGAGGATCTCCGCGATACGCGCGATCGGCTTGTACCGATCCATGTTGATGACGCGGACCGCGGCGGAGATGGCGATCCCGCCGTGGGCGACGCCGACCCACCAGACGAACGCGCCGATGTACAGTCCCCAGGGGACCTGGCCGGAGATTCCCCAGTCGCCGATGCCGGTGACGGCGGCGACTCCGAAGCTGAGCTGGTGGACCCAGGCTTCGAGCATGAGGAGTATCCAGAGGCCAGAGAGGGCAAGCAGTACGTAGTAGATCTTCGAGGTTTCCTTGAGCGGTTTCAACACGCGCTCGGTATCGATTTCTGCGCTCATTCGTCATCACCGTCCTCGACCGGGAAGCCGTAATCGCCCAGAACCGTCAGGCCACGCGATTCGTAGCTGACGCCCTGGTCGGTGGACTCGACCGGTCGGGCGTCCTTCGAGGGCGCCTTACCGACGAAGACGATGTTCGGTTCGGTACCGACCTGATCGAGCAGCTTGAACTTGTTCGACTCTTCCTTCTCGCGGATGTGCTGGCGTGGTTCGCTGTCGGGGTCGTTCATGTCCCCGAAGATGATCGCGTCGACCGGGCAGTCGTCCTCGCAGGCGGTCGTCCCGCGGAGGTCGTCGTCGTCCGAATCCTGCCGGTGGATACAGAACGTACACTTGCCCATGACGCCTTTCGGCGGCGGGCCGGCGACGGTCCGGTCGTCCACACCGACCGGATCGCCGTCGAATCCGTCGGAGAGTTCGCTCGGCTGATCCTTCCCGAGGAAGTTGACACCGTAAGGACAGGCGACCTGGCAGTACTTGCAGCCGACGCACGTGTCGTAGTCGGTGAGGACGATTCCGTTGTCGCCGCGTTTGTATCGCGCCTGCGTCGGGCAGACGTAGCTGCAAGACGGCTCCGAGCAGTGCTGGCAGTGGCGGGTGAGATGCCCCTGTTCCGTTTCGCCGTATCGGGTTTCCTCGTACTGGAAGACGTAGGGCCAGTGGGCTCCCTTGTCCGTGTGGTTCTCTTCCTTGCAGGCCATCGAACAGTTGAGACAGGCGATACACCGATCGGTGTCGATCACCATGCCCATCTGGACCTGGTCGGGGTCGTCCTCGACGTCGACGGCGCCGGTCGTGACCGCGCCGTCGTCACCACCGCTCGTGTCAGCGGGTGCGCCGCCCATACCGGGGTCGGCCGAACCGAGACAGCCGGCGAGACCAGCGGTCGCCCCGGCGGCGGCCAGCCCGCCCATGGTTTTCAGCAGACCACGTCGCGAAGGCAACGACTTGCCGTCCGTGCCCGGAACCCGCGGAACGGGTTTGCCGGCGTCTGTGTACGCCTCCTCGCTTCCGAACTCACTCTCGAAGTCCTCCTTCGTCGGCCGGTCGTCGATCCCGAACTCGGTGTCGACGCCCTCGTGGTGCTTCGCGTGAAACTCGGCTTTCGTGAGGTCGCCGCGTGCGACGCGAAGCGCGTCGCGGGAGAGCTCCACCCCGAGTTCCGTGTCGAAGTCCACCGTCTCGAGCTGGTCCCGAGCGTGTTCCTCCCACTCGCCGTCGACGTCGTCGACGTCCCAGTCTCGGCCGAGGTTCGGCATCGTCGGTTCTCCCGTATCGAGTTCGTCGTCGGTGCACTGACAACGATCCCTCGTTTCGGTGCACGCACACTGTGGTGGGTCAGTCCCCAAGCTCATACCCGAAGCAAGGGGTATGCGGGCGGTAAGAATACAGTTTCATAATACAGCCATTTATATGCGAACCCTCGTATCCGATATATCTCACCCTGCAATGTGGAGTAGTACTTATATGCTCGCCCGTTCTGAAGAACTGCACGTTCGCTGAAATGGTCGACCCTCAGAACAGCCAGCTAAATCCCTCGAACACCGCTCGTTTTCCACCGGTTTCGACCTTCTTGGCGTGTCCAGGGATCGGTCGATCGAAGTCCCAGGCGAGTACCTCCCGTATCGTTCGCCTGAACGTCGATTCATTCGTACCCAGCAGTCGATACTCTGGTGGTGGGCCACGCGGCCGTACACCCCTCAGTGCGCGTGCCAGCACGTGTGTCTTTAGCGGCGCGTCCGGACCGACGTGATGCCCCACGTCGCGGGTTCCTCGAGCGGCCGTCGTATCGACTCCGTTCACTCCTCGAGACGCACCCGGACCGCCGAGTGCTTGTACTCCGGGATCTTCGCGACCGGGTCGAGTTCGTCCGGCGTCACCTCGTTGATCGCCGGGTCGTCGAAGTGGAACGTCGTGAAGACGGTGCCTGGCCGGATTATCGGTGTGACCGCCGCCGCGACGGTCACCGATCCTCGGTCATTTTCGATTCGAACCGTGTCCCCGTCCTCGATTCCGCGTTCCTCGGCGTCGTCCGGGTGGATCTGAACGACGTCTTCGTCGCGCATGCGCATGAGGGTCTCCGAACGACGGGTCAGTTCGCCGCTGTTGAAGTGCTGGATCACGCGGCCGGTGGTGAGGATGAGTTCGTCCTCGCCGACGACGTCTGCGGGATCGACGTGGTGAATCGGCCGAAGCTCGGCGGTTCGTTCTCCCGATTCGAACGCCTCTTCGTGGAGGACGCCGACCCCTTCGGATGCGCCTTCGGGGAACGGCCAGCGCAGGCTGTCAGTACCGATCACCTCGTAGCGCATTCCGGCGTAGATGGGCGACACCTCGGTGAGTTCCGCGAAGACGGCGGCGGGACCGTCGAAGTCGAACGCGTCCTCGGGAATCTCGCGGTCGGAAACGGCGGCGAGTCGCGTCCCGAGTTCGGTGATGATGTCGAGGTCCCGTCGGGCGTCCCCGGGGAGGTCGGCGTTCGGTCGCATCCGCATCACCTGCCGATCGGTGTTCGTCACCGTTCCCGACTTCTCGGCCCAGACGCTTCCCGGAAGGACCACGTCGGCGTACTCGGCGGTTTCGCTCAGGAAGACGTCCTGGACGACACAGAAGTCCAGTTTCTCGAAGGCCCGTCGAACCTCGTTCGCGTTCGGTTCGGTGAGGACGGGATTCTCCGCGAAGACGTACGCCCCCCGTATCTCGTCGCCGAAGTGGTGGGTCGCCTCGGTTTCGGTCAACCCCGGTTTCGTCGGTGGTTCGACCCCCCAGACGTCGGCGACGCGCGCTCGCGCCTCCTCGTCTTCGACCGGCTCGTAGCCAGGGAGGACGTTCGGCAGGGTTCCCAGGTCACCCGCACCCTGGACGTTGTTCTGGCCGCGAAGTGGATTGACGCCCGTCCCGGCTTTGCCGACGTTGCCCGTCAGCAGCGCGAGGTTGATCAGCGCGTGTACGTTGTCGGTCCCGTAGTGGTGCTGGCTCATGCCCATTCCCGTAAAGGCCGCCGCCCGGTCGGCTTCGCCGAACAGCCGCGCGGCCTCCCGGAGGTCGTCGGGATCGACGCCCGCGAGTTCGGCGTTTTCCTCGACGTCGACCGTCTCGAGGAACTCGAGATATTCCTCGACGCCCGTCGTCCGCTCCTCGAGGAACTCCTCGTCGTGTAAGCCTTCCTCGACGATGACGGCTGCGAGGGCATTCAACAGCGGGATGTCGTAGCCGGGTTTGACGGGGAGGTGGATCGTTGCCGCCTCCGTCGTGTCGTTCTCCCGCGGATCGACGTGGATCAGGTCCGTCCCGTCCCTGATCGCCGGCAGCAGGTACGACCGGAAGATGACCGGGTGCTGTTCGGCGGGGTTCGCACCCGTCGCGAAGAAGACGTCGGCCTCGCATAGGTCGTCCAGCGTGTTCGTCATCGCGCCAGCACCCAGGCGATCGACCATCGCGGCCACCGTCGAGGCGTGACAGAGTCGAGCGCAGTTGTCGACGCTGTTCGTCCCCAGTGATCGGGCGAGCTTCTGGAAGAGGTAGTTTTCCTCGTTGGTGCAGTTCGACGAGGCGAAAAATGACAGGGCCTCGGCCCCGCTTTCGGCGAGAATCTCGCCAAAGCCCTCCTCGATTCGCTCGAAGGCCTGCTCCCAGGTGGCCGTGACGAACGTGCCGCTCTCGCGGACGAGCGGTTGCGTGAGTCGGTCGTCGTGGTCGACGACGTCGAACGCCGCCGCGCCTTTGGGACAGATCTCTCCTTTCGTGTTCACCGGCCCCTTCCAGCCGGAGGCCTTCCCGGAGCGCTCGTTGTACTCGATGCCACAGCCGACACCACAGAACGGACAGATACTCGGTTCCGGACGAAACGACCGTTGGGAATCGCTCATACGGTTCCCGTAGTTCCCGGGGTACTATTGGTTTATCCCATTAGCTGTTGAGGTGTTTTTCCGTCCGGCGGTCGAGACGTATGTAGGAGACGTCAGATTCGACGGCAGTCGGGACACAGGCTGGCGTACCGCCGGCATGGGGTTTCGGTGCCGAGCAGTACATATATACAGGCGGAGAGTAAATGAACTGGCAGTGATATTTCTCATGTCGATACTGTCACCCCACGCCGGATATCTGGTGCTCTTCGGAGTGGCCGCCATCGCGTGTTTTCTCTGCCTTCCCCGCACCCGTCGGATCGACAACGCCGAGATTCGCAATGGAATCGCCGCGCTGTTGGCGACGAGCGGCGCCTGGGCGGGCGCACACGTCGGCTATCTCGCCGCCCCCACGCCTGGGCTCCAGTACGCGTTTTACGCCCTCGGTCTCGTCGTCGGACTGGCGGCCGTCATCCCGTGGCTGTACTTCTGTTCGGCCTACACTGGACGGTCGCTCCACAGAAACGCGAGGGTTCGATGGACTGCGATCGGTGTCTTCCTGGTGATCATCGCGGTCAAACTCACGAACCCCCTCCACCACCTGTACTTCACAGCCGAGACGGTGACGACGCCGTTCCCGCACCTGCTGATCGTTCATCAACCGATACACTGGGTGGTTATGGGACTGGCCTACGCCCTCGCGTTCGTCGGGTTCTTCATGCTGTTCGAACTGTTCGTGCGGGTCAGTTCCGACACGAAGCCGCTGATCGTCGTTTTCGGACTCGCCGGCGTGCCGGTCGTCTTCGACGTACTCGGCGCAGCCACGCCGTATCTACTCGAGCTCACGTACTCGCCACTCGGCGTCGCCGCGTTCGCCGTCGGCGCCTTCTACGTCTACTTCGAGCAGTTCCAGACCGTCAGGCTGACGGGCGATGCCGACGATCCGACCATCGTTCTCGACGGACAGACGCGAATTCGTGAGTTCAACCGTCCCGCTCGAACCCTCTTTCCGGCCCTCGCTGGCGCAACGAACGCACCTCTCGAGGAGGTCCTTCCGGAGGTTGCAGCGGTCCTTGCGGAACCCGATCCGATCCTCGAACTCGGAACCGCTCCCGACGTTCGCTACTACCGGGTCACGGAAAGTTCGTTCACGGCGGGGCGGACGCGGCTCGGAGGGCTGCTCACGCTCACCGACGTCACGGAGCGGGAGGGCTATCGGCGGGAACTGGAACGCCAGCACGAGCGCCTGGAACGGTTCGCGAGCGTGATTTCCCACGATCTCAGAAACCCGTTATCGGTCGCCAAAGGATACCTGGAAGTCGCCCGTGAGGAGCACGACAGCGTGCCCCTCGAGGAAATCGAGCACTCGCTCGAACGGATGGAACTGTTGATCGCCGACGTTCTGACGCTCGCTCGGCAGGGAGCGGACGTCAGCGAGATGGAACCGATCGATCTCGCAGCGGTGTGTGAGGAGTGTTGGGACGGCGTCGACACGGCCAGCGCAACCCTCGATCTGCGCGTCGATCGAACGATTCGGGGCGATCGCAGCAGGCTCCGCCAGCTACTGGAGAACCTCCTTCGGAACGCGATCGATCACGGCGGCGAAACCGTGACCATCACGATAGAGACCCTCGAAGACGGATTCGCGGTCGAGGACGACGGGCCCGGCATTCCCGCCGAACATCGCGACCAGGTGTTCGAATTCGGACACTCCTCGACGAGCGAGGGGACGGGCCTCGGCCTGAGTATCGTCGAGGGGATCGCCACCGCTCATGGCTGGAACGTTCGGGTGACGGACGGGAGCGACGGCGGCGCTCGCTTCGAGATAACCGGCGTGGAAACGGTCGGTCCGGCGGATCATACGGGCGATACGGAATCGGGCGATTCGGAACCCGGCGATACGGAATCAGGCAATTCGGAACCCGGCGATACGGTATTGGGCGATCCGGATCACCGCTCGCAGACGTTTTGAAACCCGACGCCCGACCTTTCAGCCCGACGCCCGACCGTTCAGCTCAACTCCCGAACCGTACGCGAGACGCCGGCCAGGGCGACCAGTACCACCGAGAGGTTGAACGCCGCGCGCACGATTGGCTGGTGTCTGGGTTCGATCCAGAGGTCGATGATCGTCCCGATACTCGAGTAGAATCCGACGAACGCGACCAGCGACACCAGTGAACACACGCCGAGGCCACCCCAGGCGAGGAGTCGGCGGACGTCGGGACCGTCTGCTGACGAGTCGTACCCGATCGATTTCGAGGACGTCTCGATTGCGGTCGACGCGTCTTGGTTCGAACTCGCGATCGAGTTGGTCGTTTCCGCGTCCGCGTCGGACTCGGGGACACTCGCCGCTTCGAGCGCCTTCGATTCGATGGTCTTCGATTCGGTCGATTCTTCGGTCGTGGGGGTTTCAGTCATTGGCGTACCTCCGTGCGATTACCAGGGCGGTCAGCAGGGCAACGGTCGAGACGACAAACCCGAATCCGGGCTGCGCGTCGTCTTCATCGGGTTCCTCTTCTGGACGGTCGGCCGCGTCATCCTCGGCGGGTTCCTCTTCGGACGTTTCCTCGTCTACGAAGTCGCTCACCTCGAGACCGGTTTCCTCGCCAGCATCGTCGACGGTGAGGTTTCCGGGACCGAGGTTCGCGACGCCCCGATCGGCGCCGACGACCGTATCGCCACGCCAGAGGGTCGCGTCGAGGTAGTAGTCGTAGCCCTCCGGAACGGTGATCTCGACGGTCGCCGTCTCCGTCTCGCTGGGATCGACCGTCTCCATGGAGATCCGTTCCCTGTCGGCGACGACGTGGGAGTCGGACTGGCGGGCCGTGAGTTCGAGGTCGACATCCGATTCGGGATCGTCGCCGGTGTTGGTGAGCGACGTCGATACTTCGAGGGTGGCCTCGTCGTCGGTCGCCGAGGCGATCGAGTACTCGATGGCGGGGAGGTCCGCGGGGACCGAACTCGCGGCGAACTCCTCACCGTAGCGGTGAAATTGCAGATCGGTTTCGGCGTAGGCGGGCGTCAGCGAGTCGACGCCCTCGAGTCCCTGGTTGACCGAACTCTGACGCTCGCCGTCGACGTAGAGGAACGTGTCGATCCGGTAGCTGCTCTCGCGGGGAACGTCGACGGTGTTCGAGACGACGTACTCGGATTCGTTCGAAAGTGTCGGCGCGTCGCGTTCGGTCGTGTACTCGACCAGGCCGGTTTCGGTGTCAGTCGCCCGGTGGACGACGGTGACGTTCTCGACCGGATTTCCTCGATGCTCGAGGTGGGTGTCGACGGCCAGCGACGCCGTCCCGCCCGTGACCTCCTCGGCGCTGATCGTCACCTCCTCGATTGCGGTCATTCCGGGCTCTTCGATCTCGGCTTCTTCGTCGGTGGGGTCGTCGATGACGCCCGCTGCGATCGCTCCCGCCGCGGCGACGACGAGAATGGAGAGGGCGACACCCACGAGGACCAACTCGCGGCTCATGTCGATCGATATTGATGTAATGTATAAATGCTTTGTGTAGTTTTGCGTGAACGAAATGGTGTGTTCACGTGTCGCAGACAGCCGTTGGCGTACCGAGCCGTCGGTTACCGCCAGGTCGACAGCCGTAGGCTCACCACGATGACGATCTTCGACCGTTCAATCGTCCGCGATCGACCCCCGCTCTTCCATCATCCGGGCGGCCTTCCCCGCCCAGTCGCTGTAGCGGTAGCCCCAGGTGACGACGGCGAGCGCCCAGACGTAGTAGAGGACGATGCCCGCACAGATCCCGATGACGCCGTAGCCGAGCGGTATCGCGGCGACGTAAGAAAAGCCCAGATAGAAGAGGACGAGCCCGCTCGTCCGGGCGAGGAAGGGAATCGTCGTCTCCCCCGCACCCTGCAGGGAGCCGGCGATGACGATGTAGCTCACGAGGAAGGGTGCGCCGACGCCGTAGGCCTGTGCGAAGGCGATGGCGTGGCCGACCGTCTCCGGATCGTCGGTGAAGATGGCGACGAATCGGTAGGCCTCGAGGGCGAGGACGATCCCGATGAGACCCACGGTCGCCAGGCCGAGTCCGGTGATGGCCCAGCCCTCGAATCGCGCGTCGTCGGGGCGTCCGGCGCCTAGACTTTGCCCGACGACGACGCTCGCGGCGACGTTGTACCCGCGAGAGAGCGGGCCGGTGATCTGCTGGTAGAGCCGGCGGCCGACCTGATAGGCGGCGTTGACCTCGGTTCCGAGGATCAGGAGCAGCGAGTTGAAGGGGAACTCGACGGCGGTCGCGACCATCCCTTCGGCGACCCTGGGTGTACTGACGGCGACGAGTTGTTTCGCGATAACGAGGTCCGTCGGGCGAACGAGCGACCCCTGTCGCCACGGACCCGCGATGACGCCGACGAGGACGACGGCGGTGAAGACGTTCGCGAACGCCGTTGCGATACCGACCCCGATGATCTCGAGGCGGGGCGCGCCGAACAGTCCGAGTCCGAGGACGACCGATCCACTCACGTTGAACACGTTGGCGATCACGTTGACGACCATTGGCGAGACCGTGTCGCCGGTTCCCTGCAACGCCCGGGCTGCGATCAGACCGACGTGTCTTGCGGGTGCGGTCGCCATGATGATCACGAGGTAAACCGAGCCGTAGGCGACGACGTCGGCTTCGGCCCCCAGAACCTCGATTGCGAACTCACTCAGCAGGAATCCGAGGATCACGAAGGGAATCCCCGTCACCAGACCGATGAGCAACGCCTGTGTAATCGCCTCGTCTCTGGTACGGGTGGCGCCGCTTCCGGTGTCCTGACTCGAGAGGGCGATCGCGCCGCCCCCCAGACCGAGTCCGATCCGCAGCGGGAGTCGAGCGTAGAGGTCGGCGAGGCCGATGGCAGCGATGGCTGCTGGGGAGAACAGGCCGGTGACGATGATGTCGACGGTCCGCATCAGCGTCCGCGTGGTCTGCTCGGCCATGATCGGCCAGGCCAGCAATAGCACACGTTTCCAGACCGCGAGCGTGCGTGCGCGAAGGCCTGGGGAACCCATACGAATCGAAACTGGATCCTGGGTGTTTAGACTGGTGGTACGAGCAAGGCGTTCGATCCGACTGTCAATCGTCCGTGCTCGGTCAAATTCTGGCGAGCACCCACCCGTGATCGGAAGACCAACCGCCCACGAACGGACGACCAACCGCCCGTGAACGGATGGGAAAAGGTCGAAGGGGCGTGAAGTCGAAAGGCTGGTCGTGCTGGTCTTCGTCTACGGAACGCTGACGGATCGGGAGCGGGCGGACGCCGTTATTGGTCCCGGCAACTACGAGTTCATCGGCCGGGCCAGACTCGAGGGAGTACGCCGCGTCGAGGGTGTGTATCCGACGCTGGCTCCAGGCGGGAGCGTCGACGGCCGTCTGCTCGA
>LKMJ01003360.1_pt1 | contig 14876 bp, 11 predicted proteins | sample 643391 | NCBI WGS metagenome assembly LKMJ01 (sample SAMN04112250, study PRJNA286221) | soda lake metagenome | biome: soda lake; feature: Kulunda Steppe; material: water; isolation source: sample PL-Br10 brine of Picturesque Lake | place: Russia: Kulunda steppe | collected 2010-07
TCGCTTCTCGTTCCACAAAACCTAACTCAATCTGGTCAATACTACCGTTGAGGCGTCCGTTTTCTAGCATAGATCACTCAGAAAACTCGACGCCTCATTCTTCAATCCTTATCTGAACACCGCCATTTGTCTACTACCAGAATACTCAGAGGTTCGACTGAATCGGCACTGTCTAGTTAAGTCAGTTTGAGAAGCGAGCAGTTCGTGGTTTGAGTTGTCTATGCTGTCACCAGAACTGCTCAGAGAGACGTTGGATACGGCAAATCTTGAATGTTGGGAGCGGGAGCAGACGGCGACGCCCGTCAGGGCGTTCGCTGTCAGGCTCCACGCGACCGGCTGTTCGCTTAGAGAAACACAAGAAATTCTCCGGATATTTGGCGTTCAACGCTCTCACCAGACAATCTTTCAGTGGGTACATAGAGTATTAGATCCGCTCGTTCTCAAACCTCTTAAACTGGATACTGTCGTTTTGACGTGCGTATATTGACACTAATACTTATAAATCTGGTCTGTATTTGAAAATCTATGTCCGAAAAGATGTCTGAGGAATTTGACGAACTACTCTCGGATGTGCTAACAGAGACGGAGTCCGTTGAACCCACAGTAATCGAAAAAGAAGTAACATTTGCCCAATCAATCGAGGAAGACAAACTTATACAGACTATCCATAATTTAATCGACCAGTATGGATCTGAACTCGACGTTCCAGCACCGTCTGTCAATCTTGCAAAATCATTGAGCGAACAATATCGGAACCAAAGAGGGAATCTTGACGGGAGCGTATTAGAATTGCTCGCTGCATCTTGCTTATATTGTGGTGCCAAAGTGACTGAAGTGCCATTGCAGCCGAGTGACTTCAGGGATATTGGCGGGTCTATAGTTTCTCGAAAAGGGTTGCTTCGACGATCGAAAGACATCGCAAGAGAAGTTGGACTTGATCCATCGGCTTTTTTTGGAACTGACCAGTATGTTGATCGGTACTGTGCGGAACTTGACACCTCAGACACAGTTAAACAAAGAGCTCATGAGATTTTGGAGATCACCGACGAAGAGGGACTTTCCAGTGGTAAAAGCCCCTCTGGGTGGGCTGCCGCAGCTGTCTATTGTGCTAGTCTCGATGTCGGGGAAAAGTACACCCAAAAAAGGGTGAGTGATGTTGCAAATACGACCGAGGTAACTATCAGGAATCGGTATCAGGAACAACGTGAACTCTTACGTGATGTGGAATCTTTACCGACCGACCCCACTGAATTGGTAGCGTATATTGGCGACAAGATCGATGTTACTTCCAAAACCCGGAAGTTAGCCACAATACTCATCCGGAATGCACGAGATGAAAACTATCCTGTTGATGAAAACGCTATACTCTGGGCGTTAGCTTCATTGCGGCGAGCAGGACAGCTAACAGATGAAAGTGTTCAATTGAAAACCCTCTCGCAATATACGGACCAGGATTCGTCTGAAATATCTATTCGGGTGAAGAAGCTACGGCAAGTTATTAGCCAACCCACATTAAACCAATTCCGATACGAGCATGATTCGGATCGGCATGAGTGAATCTTACTGACGGTTCAATACAATCGTTCGATAGCTATCCGTGAAGAATAAACCATAGTGTAGAGTGCACATCTGTTTTTAGATAATTTTAAAAATTAAAAATTTCTGGCCGCATGGAAAAAGCCCCCAGAAGGAATTCTTATATTGTTAAAAACCTGTGGCCAAATCGCATATCATCGGAAGTCGTCGAACCGCTTTTGATTATCGAATTCAAATGGCGAAAAGTTTGTCACAATTATATCTGTTTCTCCAATATTTGTTCGCTTTGTAGCATCGCTATTAATGTACCGTTGACCACTAGCCTTCGTTTTTCGGAACTCAGATGGCATAACATCCTCTGAAAAGAGAGCCCCAACCGGGTTTTCTTTCACCATATCAGCACTTTCATCGTTCGCGTTCGTAATCATCACGTAGACTCCGTTTTTATTCAACTCGATCGCTAGATCTCGGAGCTCTTTATGACCGTCGACTCCGAAACCGCCTGGGTGGTATTTTTCGAAACTACCCGTTTTTCTGACTGAGGGGTACGGCGGATCAAAAAACACCAAGTCGTTTTCTTCTGCAATATCACCCACGTAGGTGAAATCTTGCTGAGTGATGGTCGTATTTTTTAGTACCCGATGACATTTTCTCACCCGTGGTTCAATAACAGAGGTTCTAGTCCATTTCCGACCGACAGGAACGTTGAATTCGCCTTTCTGATTGGTTCGATAGAGGCCATTGTAACAAGTACGATTCAAAAACAAGAGGAGGCTTGCCTCTCTAACAGGGTCTTCACAACGGTCTGCATCCTCTCGTAACGAGTTGAATTCATCCCGCTTATTATAATAGAATTGGTCGTCACTATTATTAAGACTGGCTTCAAACTTATCATCTAAATCTTTATTTGTGGATATAATTTGCTCTGGATTTGTCTTTACCTGATTGTAGAAGTTAATCAATCGGGGATTAATGTCATTGATAAATCCATTACTGGGTTCTAACGCAAAGAATACTGCACCTCCGCCAACAAAAGGTTCAAAGTAACGATTGAATTGGGATTTGGAGGGGAGTCTTGGGAGAATTTCATCCAACATTGACCGCTTCCCTCCAGCCCATTTCAGCATTGGCTCAGCCATGCCCAACGATAGTTATGACGGGTGTAATAACCTTCCTGTTGCTGCTTTACTCTCCCAACTTGTTTTGCAGGAAATGTCTCATCTCTTCCCACAGAACGTCATCGCCAACATCTCGACTCAATCCTAACTTTGAACAAATTTCTGCTCTATTTTTATCAAATAGCTTCGCTCCTCGCTCCCCATCTTCGCCGTTGAAAACCAAAAATAGCTCAGCAGACTCCGATAATGACTGTTCTTCGGATACACTATCGGCTGACTCGGCGATCGGCTCTGATTGGACTGTCTTGCCATTGTTTTCATAGCGATAATTCGTAATGTCTGCCACGGTTACCGGCAGTTGCTCTGGAACCGTCTCAAGCGTCGTAATCGAACCACCACCACCATGTGCCTCGAAGTAGTTGTTGTACCGTGGTTGTTGCCACTCTTCTAACCCATCAGTATACCGAACACCATTCTCCAGATGGATCCGCGCTAACTCATTAATTTGTCCAGCTACCTCGTGGGCTTGCTCTGTGGCATCCTTTGGTGGGAGCGTTTCAACAGGAGTTAGTTGATCCAGATTACACTCAATTTCTTGTTGTAACTGGGTCCTGTAGGCAGGTAATTTGGGGTCGGGGATACACTCATCACAGCGGATCCGTAACTTGGCGTGGGCTTTTATCTGAGCGAGCAATTCTTTGATTTCTGGAATATCAGTATCAGGTCGATGATCCGAAGTAATACGATTTCGATCCGCATATTCATAACATGCTACTTTCCCGCCGTTTGCAGCCTGGGATGACGTTTGTTCATAGCTTTCAAGAAAGGCTCGGGGTACTGTATCTGCGTCCAGTGAATAGAATGCCTTCGCAGTCCGTCGTAGCCAGTTGTATATTCCGCGTGTTTCATCCGTTCCACGCATAATGAGATTATGTTTATCGATGGAGGATTTCTGCGTATCCCACGGTAGGCGTTGACCATTGGCTTTGGTTTCTAATTCTACGATGATTCGGAGCCGATCATGTCGGGCGTTATATTTGCCCAGTCGCTCGCGTCCATCACCGAAACCGCCCTCTTCATTGCGAGCACTCGATATTACCTTTCTTTTTTGAATGTAGATATCCGTCCCTGCGTTTCGGGTGTCTTTTTTTCTCAGTAAACCGACCGTTATGTTAGCCGTGACCGGGTGTCCCAAGTCTCCAAATCGGAGTGTGATATTCTGATATCTACGTGGATAAATCCCATCAAATGGTGAGTAGGCCCAATCTGGAGTCCCCACAGCTGTGACTTCGTCACCATCAACAGATATCGCCAAATCGAATGATTGGCCTGTGAGGGCATTCATCTCTTCGCTGAGGAAGTAATTGTATGCCTCACCCAACCTGTTTCGAAGTTCAGATGTAGTTTTTTCAGACCATTCATAATTCAGGTCCTCGATCGTAATCTCTGTAATGCCCGGGTCCAACTCTTTATCCGAATGTAAGGGGACCGACCAGTCACTATCATCCTCAAACCATTCCTCATCAATACGAAATTTCCAACCTTCTGGTGCGTCCTGGTCCCGTGAACGAATCGTAAATGGGATGCCCAAATTAACGAGACTCTTTTTTGCACCCACCCCGAAGGTTCCGATCGAGCCGTTATTTTGCTTGGCTGTTCGTCCTAAGCCAAACAGCATTGCAGCCTCCTCACGCGGTACACCACCGGTATCATCCCGAATTATTAATTCTGTCTTCTTTCCAGTGGTATCTACATCGATATTGATCTGCGCCGAGCCATGATGATTATTGGTCCGTTTCCAAGCGTCTAGGGCGTTATCGCAGAGTTCAAGAATCGCAGATTCGAGCGTCACATCCGATTTAAGTGCAGTCAAGGCCTCCTTGGTAGGGAGAAGTTGAGCCCGCTCTTGCCCGCGCAGCTGAGTCATTATACTATAGTTCGGGATAGGTGTTCAATTAAAACTTTGCCAACTGTTAGTCGCGTCCCAGTTTGCAATTCTACTACCGCGTTCCAGTCTGTCTTCGAACCGACAGCATCCATTCAGCCAACTCGTCTTGATAATTCGTTCGGTGCTCAGTGTCGAATTGCGATGCTTCGATTGCTTCTAGTTTTTCATTTATCAGCTGCTCCACCGCCGTTAATACAGTCCAGTCAGGAAGTTGATTCCCACGTAATGCAGCAATGAGTTGCTGCACTTGCTCATTGTTCTCTCCTTCAAGTAGTTGTTCCGCTAGCAATTGGAGTCGAGGTTCAACTTCATCATGTGTTTGAACGTATTCCGCTGCCAAACACCCTCGGAGGGAGTATACATAGGGCTTCAGATCGGAGGGATTCGTTGGAGTGGCCTCTTTGACGTCACGGATATAGATTGATTCTGCCATTCCAAGATACCGGACCGGTAATTCAGTTGGCCACATATCTACCAATATGTCCTCAATACCCTGTAGTAACATTTGATCCCACACATATACATCAAGGTTACTATCGATCAATTCAACTATAGAAAAATCTGATTTCAAAAGCATCTCACCAAATTTTTTTAATTCATAACTAGTGACTTCAATCGATGAGTTAGCTGCTGGGATCGATGTCTCAAAACTGAGCTGTGATTCTGGGGTGTCAAAAACCATGTACCGAGAGCCATCAGCACAGTGAAATCCTTTAATATCAATGTCACTGCTGGCACTATTTGTCCCATATAGGTGACTACCAGTCACGGCATAGAAACACGGCAGCAATTCATTATCATGGGCTGCCAACTGATCGTGGATTCGACTTCTGATATCTGACTGTATTGTCGGTGCGAGATCTATCATAACTGTTGTGTCATAGGGTTATGCATTTGCTAAGACATGTTCTTAGTCTTCAAACGGATGTGTTACTGAATCACCAAAGCCACAAATCTGTAGTGATTCAGGGCCTCTAGAGAGAACATCATCTGCGTCACCAATAAAATATCCCATCTCAAGTTCTGGGGTGTTCAAGAATTGTTCAGATGAAGTAATATAGTCCGTCTCACTCTGCCGGTCCATTTGTAGATGCGGACCAAGCTTCGCATAGGCCCCATACTCTAACAACTGTTGAACCCCATTCAAAATCGTGGTCCGTGAGGTGCTATGTTTCACTTCTCCGATGAATAATTTCTTGAGTGTCGACGGGTTGGTTGACGGATCAATTTTGAGTAAAACGATGTCGGGCGACTTTCGTTGTGGAGTGTACTCAAAAACGCTATCGAAAATGTCGTATTTCATATGTAGCGTGCCAAGATGCCTTCGGATGAACTCACTGCTATTGTCCGTAATCCACGACTCAAGATGGTCATCCGGAAGTTCGAAGCCAATATTGAGGTAATCTTGATACTCTCGTTCATCGTCCCAACGATGGTACCCTTTCCAATCGTTGAACAATAGGTATTCTTCAGTAGCAGTCCTCCAATGAGCGATGAGTTGGCCACGTTTATTGGTGATCTGGTTAAAATAAGGTTGGTCAAACTGGTCTAAGATCTGGAATATCCAATATAGTTCGAATAAATCCGCAGTCCCATCTTCTGGAGAGGGTGCAAATAACTCCATCCGAAACAGGTCGCGGGCTTGTTCATCAGTTATTATACCATTCCTGATGTCACGAATGGTTCGCAACAATGTTGCTGCCTCACGGTACAGTGGTCGCCGATCAGCCATCACGTCTTGAATATCTCTATTCGAGACTGACACTGTCGATCGCAACAACTCCTTCAAATTTGGATTGTCAAACGCCTCATTCAATATCTGTCGAAGTGGACTGTCATGTCGCCAGGTTGTGAAGCTGCTATGGTCTGTGGATTCCAATCCAAATTGCTGGTCCAGTTGTTTGAGGAGGTCTTTGATCACCTGCAACAATCGAATGAGGACCCGGTTTTGGGTCGTCTGCACAGACCGCTTTTGTGATCGAACGGCGAATGTATACTCAACTTGATTACCGGACTGATGCCGATGTTTGATTGTTTTGGGCCAGTCGATTGGCCCGTCAACGTCTCCTCGTTGAATATTCAGCTCCTTTTTTATCGCCGGTTCTATCGACCTAAGTCTGTAGCCCAGTAACGATATGAAATCAAGGACGCCTATTGGAACTCCCGTCTGATCCGTGATTCCTCCCGTATCGCTGCTAGTTAAATTCAGAGCTGCTCTGGATGGTGTCTCCACCGACTCGATCTCGCGACCGGAGATGAGGAACCGAAATTGTAATAATGAGGTCACATCGCTGATGTTGAGTTCGGGTACGAGATTCCCAATGATTGGATCAACTGACACACCCTTGCCAATATAGGTGGGAAGATATTCTGCAGTTGCTTCGACGAGTTGATCATGGGTTGGTTTACTCATATTCCAAATTTATATTGAGTGATTCATTCACGAAATCGACCGCGGCAGCTCGATTGAACTCTTCGATACGATTGTTGATCTCATTAAGAATCCCTTCTATATCATTTTCTCTCAGACCTTCCAGTTGTGGGAAAATGTAGATCGTCATCGCTCGGGCATAATCAAACTCCTCTGGATCATCTTGTGTAAGGAGGTGTTGAATAAGATCTTTAATTAACGCCGGACCGATTTGTTTACGCCGTTGAATTGCTTGCCAGATCGTCGACACGTCTTCGAATAGGTCCGAGGAGTTGATTTGAGAGGATTTAGGAGCTGCAAGATCCCACCGATTCGGGGCACAATATTCTTCGATCAATGTTCTATTGATTTGACTGGCTGTTGGAACTGGAACAGAGATATGCGCGAATCGCCGCATAAACGCATAGCTCATACGATACAATGAGGATTTGTCATCCGTATTCATCGTTGCAATGATTCGCCAATCGGATGGAATATAGTAGTGGTGTGACGTTAGGGGTCGGAACGCGAGGGCGTCTGGGTCACCGATGAGTTCAATTTGACCGTCGCTGTTCTCAAAGGGTAATGTAACATTATTTCCAGTGAGGGCTGAGAATAATGATCCAAATGCTTTGTCAATATCTGCGCGGTTGATTTCATCGATAATCAACCATTCGTTCTTCGCTGTGGGAGGCTGAGTAGTTTCCAAAAACCGTGTAAGGAATACACCTGGTTTGAATTTTAAACTCTTATCGCTGTCAGGATGATACCCGCCAATTGTGTCAAACGTGGACCAATCATCAGTCGCCGTTACCAACGCGTACTTCTGATTTCGATAGTTTTGACAGATCCGCTTTGCCAACTCCGTTTTGCCTGAACCAGGCGGCCCTGTCAGAATTATATGTTTACCACTTCGAAGGGCAGTATCAATCTGGACTGGCAGACTCAATTGCTCACCATCGGTAGTTGGAAAATAGATCTCGGAGAGAGATACGGCTCCTGATTGCTCTCCAAACACGTCTGTGGGTTGACTCCACGTCTCTATAACCGCTTCTTGTTCACTGACTGAGGTTTGCGGCGAGAGGCCCATTCTTTCAGTTACATGCAGTACAAATGCACGATCTGCTAATTCAAGATCGCTTGCCCATTCTGGGATACCTTCGCCACTAAATTCAGCAATCTTCGTAGGTATTTCGTGTTTCTCGATTGCAGCACGGATGTTATCTACAAATTTCTGATATTCGTCGACATTGGCTGATTCTGGATTGGGCGTATCAAACCCAAGTGTCGACAGTGCGGTCACGGATCTAGAATTGAGGATTGCGAATTCTTCTGGCTCAATGGCATGAAGTACCTCTGTAGCGACTGCCCAGCCGAAGCCGTCTAATTCCAACACCGCTTCGAGAGAACCATCACTTTGCAGCCCGCTATCAGCGGCGTTTCTCAGCACTGTAGCTACTTCTTTGGGGTATTGCTCAGCAAAAACTAAGTCATCTACATAATAATCAATGCTCCCGAAAGCGTTGGTTGCACGGAAGTGCTCAGGATCTACTAATCGCTGAAAAAGGTCCTTTGTGGGCGTCTTGAGGAATTCGTCTGCATACTCTTGTTTTGTATATATCTCTTGCCAGTACGGGTGAAATTCAGCACGCTCATCTCCTTGGGAGACAGTAGAGTCGAGATCTATGTATTCCAATGCATCGGCCAGATCTGTGGTTTCGAAGAGGCTATTAGATAGGGACTTGGTTGATTGATTCTCGATCGCCCCGATCCGATGGCCTACTCCTGACACCAACCGATTGAGAATATCTCGGTCAATAGAACTAACTCGTGACTCGTTGAATAATTTCACCTGAGATCGGGGCACTGAAATCGGGATACCGCCATCATACAGGGGTTCCCAGTCAACCGGGTATACGCTATTCTGGTCGACATTTGCCAACCTCTCGTCTTCGCGACCTGGGACTGAGGTATACAAATCCTCTTCATTAATCTCCCGAACGATCCCAAACCCGGTAACGAAATCAGTCAAATTGTCTGTTCGACCTGCAACAACGATGTCACCAGGGTTAACTGCAGCATCTGAACCAGAGCTCATCTCTGCCCCAGTATTAATATATCCTTTTTGAACCCACTGAGACCATTCTTCCATGGATGGAATACCGATTTTGAAGGCTCGTTTATTTTCCAAGTCAAACTGTAATTGCTTGAAAGTAAGATCAAGGAAAGAGTCGTAAATAGAGACAAAACCAAGTAGTTCCTGCACTACATCCTGCTGATGGATATTGTTTGCAGTGTACGCGGTGTGGAGAATAGTGCCATTATTAAAATGCTCTGACTGGTGCAGGCTTCTAGAGAGAGAGGCGGCTCCTGCTTTCCAAGGACCGGACATACTCCCATAGTCGCTGGAATCAGGCATTCCACGATAGTACTCTGCCTGCTTATTCAGCAACTCTGCCCCGATCTCAGCGAGATCCGTACTTTGAGCCAACCGGCTGAGTTCAGCACTCCCCTGATTCAACGTCAAAAAGATTCTATCTTCGATCGGATCAAAGAGATATACAACATAAACACCACGTTGAACACTGGTAGTCACATCTTCCCGCATGATTGCAATGTAGGGTATATGGACCATCGACCTCTGTCCAAAACCATAATCAACTACCCAATCGCCGCCCAGTTGAGTTTTAATGTGTACTTCAATCGTTTGTGCGGCTTGTCGAAATGCGTCCTGGATTTCAGGAAAGTCCCCAATACTGGGTGCACCATCAGTCGCTTCTACATCCCCAGGTGACGGATACGTGCTGGCGATAGTCTGGAGATGTATGGCAAGGTCAGAATTATTAGGTGACATGTAGCCTTACAGAGAGTCATAAGGATTAAATTTATTGTTTAGATGCTAATCGCAGGCAAATAAAAACGGAACCTTTGGAACCGACTGGAAACTAGTTCACCGTACTCAGGTATGTGATATGGTGAAGATTGATATAATTCTGGCCTGAACCAGTGGATACGTGAGTAATAGTGACGTCAGGATTTTGTAGCCCTGACTGGGTTGAACATCGAGACTATCAACAACAGGCGATTAGGGCGTGGGTCGAGGCCGGTGGTCGTGGCATTTATAATATGGCCACGGGGACTGGCAAGACAGTTACGTCACTGCTGACAGCTGCGGAGATCGCCGACTCGCTGGATGGCAATCTAGCCATTGTTATTGCAGTCCCATATCAACATCTCGTCGATCAGTGGGCCGAGGACATCACCGACTTCGGAAGCAATCCAATTCTAGCATACCAATCTCGTACCGATTGGCAAGAACGATTAGAACGAGAACTGTTAGAGTTTAATATGGGTGTGCGACCATCGCTAGTAGTCATCACCACGCACACTACTTTCGCGTCAGGTCCGTTTCAAAACTCTCTTTCTCGATTGAACCAGGACCGGACGATGCTTATAGCCGATGAGGTCCATCATTTGGGTGCTCCGCACCATCGCAAATCATTGCCGGAGACTATTGGGCTTCGGTTAGGGTTGTCTGCAACTCCAGAGCGGTTCTACGATGATGAGGGAACGGACTCTCTTTTCGAGTATTTCGGCGACGGTGTCGTCTTTGAATACTCTCTGAAAAAGGCCATTCAGGATGGGGCCTTAGTGGAATACTACTACATACCTCATGTTATCGAACTAACTCCGGAAGAGGCCGAAGAGTACAGCACCCTGTCGTCGAAGATCGCACGCTTGGCTGCACGACAGGGTAGAGATGTCGGGGATGCAGATATCTCGGAGAACAAGAGTCTAAAACATGCGCTTTTCAAGCGGGCGCGACTCATCGGGACTGCCGCCAACAAACTCGAGAAATTGCGGGAACTCATTGCTGGTCGAGACCAGATCGAACACACGCTGGTGTACTGTGGGGATGGCACTGTTGAAGATGATATGACTGGGCAAACGAAACGACATGTAGACGCTACGGTGAAGTTACTCCGCAATGAACTGAATCTGGCCGTCAATCGGTTCACTGCCCGAGAATCACAAGCGGAGCGCAAGATTCTGTTAGATGATTTCGAATCGGGTAAGTTGCAGGCTCTCGTTGCAATTAGATGCCTTGATGAGGGGATCGATGTGCCCGCAACGAAGACAGCATACGTGTTGGCCAGTTCATCGAACCCACGACAATTCGTCCAACGCCGAGGACGCATCCTCCGGCAGCATCATAATAAGGATTATGCTGTAATTCACGATTTTATTGTCTCTCCACCGAAGACGATGGCCGGAGGCGCAATGAGTGATGATGAATTCAAAACTGAACGGCGGTTAATACAAAAGGAACTCGAACGTGTGAATCTTTTTTCTGAGGCTGCTCGAAATCACCCTGATGACAACATTCCGGGACTCCCCACGAGTTCCGGATCTCTCACCGCGCTCAAAACTCAATACAATCTCCGCCAATTGTAGGGCTTTTCTCTTTCCTTCCATGACTGCTGTCACGTAGGATACCATATCATTGTAGCAAAGTTTTATCCTGAGTGCGGTACCTTTTTCCGAGTATGGGAAAATCAGGGGTTTCGATAGATCCAGACACACTCAATCGAATTCGTGAGAAGGTCCTACAAAAAGAACAGGAAAATCTACATTACAAACGCCCACCATCGATTAAAAATGATATCGAAGAAATCATATCAAATGAGATCACAGAGGTGGAATTAGATGATGACTGATTGGGGGCTTGCATGATAATCAAAGATCTTCATCTGACTAACTTTCGGCCTTTCGTTGATGAGACGATTAATTTCCATCCTGGTGAAGAACGCAATGTAGTTATTATTCACGGGCAAAACGGATCCGGTAAAACAACTCTTCTTAATGCTATTCAGTGGGTGCTGTATGGCAAAGCCGAGTTCAAGACTCACCCTGACCGATTGGTTAACCAAGGGGAAATGTCCAAATTGGACCCAGGAGGACGAATTACTGTAGCAGTCGAATTAGAGTACACCCACGATACTATCGAGTATAATTTACGGCGAGAAGCAGTGTTTGAGCGCGCTCATGAGTCTGATTTTGACGGTCAAAAAGTCGATGAAAATTTCATATTGAAAAAAAGGAATGGGGATTCTTGGGAAGAAGTAGGCAATCCATCCCATATTGTTGAACAAGCGTTACCCAAACGTCTGAGGAAACTGTTTTTCTTTGATGGAGAGTACATCAATAAACTCTCGGGAGTTGACCATTCCAATGATATCCAGGAAGCGATTCAAAATATCATGGGATTAGAGATTTTAGAGCGATCGATGGACCATCTCAAAGATGTCCAATCTCGCTTCGAAAATCAACTGAAAGAAGAGGGTAGTCGCGAATTAGAAGAGTTGGTCAGAAAAAAACAGGATTTGAATGAGACCATCGATGACACAGACCAACGTATCAAAGAAAAACAAAATACGATTGATACTCTCCAGACAGAGAATTCTAATATTGATTCGAAGCTTGAAAAAATAGAAGAGGTCGCAGAACTACAGGAAGATCGTCAGGAATTGGAGGAAGATCGAAGTGACCTCAAACAACAACGAGAGCAATTGAAGAGAGAGCTCCGTTCCAACATTTCGACTCAGGGATACCTTCCGTTTGCGATGGACGCTATCGAAGAGACCGCAAAGGAGATCGATCGACTTCGTGAGCAAGGAAAGATTCCATCGGAACTTGGGAACGAATTCGTCAGTGAACTCTTAGCGGTAAAGGAATGCATTTGCGGTCGTCCACTCAAAGAGGGCTCAGAAAGCTATCGCGCAGTATCCTCATACAAATCAGATATGGAGACCGATGGTATTGATCAGGCTGCAATCAGATACATTGCCCATCTCGGTAATATTCAAGACAAACATTCCAGCTTCTTTGCGGACGTCGAAGAGATTGTAGCTGAACGAAAGTCACTCCAAGATGAGATTGACGACCTCAACGAGGAGATCGATGAATTAAGCACACAAATAGCAGATCATGATGAATATGATCCTGAGCAAGATGAATCACCGAAGGAATTAGAAGAGAAACGCAAAGCGAATATCCAACGGGTGGGAGAATTAAAGTCCGATATTGAGAACCTAAAAAAATCTAAAAAAGAGAAACAAGAGGCTCTCAAAGGCGTCAAAGAAGATATAGAGGATGCAAAAGAGGAACGAGAGGAGGTGTTGCTTGCTCGCAAGCGGATGAAGGCGGCCGAAGAGATTCATGCAGATATCAAGAACTCATACGAAGGGCTTCAACAGACAGTCAGAAATTGGTCCAACGAGCGAGTTAAAGAAACTTTCGATGGTATCGCAAGCAAAGAATACAGGGCTGAAATCACGGCTGATTTCGAGCTCAAAATACGAGAACAGTTTGATAACACCTCAGTCACTGTGGATAAATCTCGGGGCGAACGCCAAATTGCTAGCCTAGCCTTCATCGGGAGTTTAGTGGATATCGCCCGGCAGCGCTACGAGTCAGACTCAGAAAGTGAGTACTTCAAAGGAGGGATCTACCCGATCATTATGGATTCACCGTTTGGCTCGTTAGATAACGAACACAGACGCGAAATCAGTCGGGTGATTCCAGAACTCGCAGATCAAGTCGTGGTGTTCGTTACTGACTCACAATGGACCGGCCCCGTTGCAGAGGAGATGGACGAAATATCTGGCCGGCAATACCGTCTCAATTATGAGACAGGTGGCCAGTCGGGTCATCCAAGGACGACAATTGAATTAGAAACCACTCAGGAGGGCACATGAAATGAGTTCCGATGCTACCGTTCGGGTCAACTACGAACAAACAGACGTCTATGAACAATTCGTTGATGAGCATAGTGTCTTCAAAAGTTATCAAGACTTCTTTGTCTTCGCCGCTGCGGTGGGGTATGCCCACGATAAGAAAGCAGACCCTGGCAGCGGAAATGAGATGTTGTGGATGCATTTCACTGACAAAACATTATATAAGGCCACTGCCGCCGCGATTACTTACAATGATCTGAAGACACCAGAGGCGTTAATCAACCCCGAGAAACAATTAAAAACCTTAGCTAAATTCCAAGCCGGTGGGACGACCATCTTACAAGAGAAATTTGGTGACATAGAGGGAGATCCGACAAACGCGCTTTTGAATTATATTCAAGAGTACCGGAGTACTGACGATGACAAGGGTACACAAACTGTAATTGAGCAAATTGTGAAGAGTTTTGATGATGATATGTACACGCACAACGAGTAGCTGATCTTGAATTGCTGAGTTGTTTCTGATATGTTTCGACACTCGTAGACTGGTTATTGGTAAGTCTAGACGAGTAATGGTCACCTTTGGTTCTGGGAACCCGATTTCCATCACTATCCATTGGATATATATGGTGCATTAGTCCATACCATTCCTTGGAGATCAACTAAACCGAACTATATTTTGATAGCCAACCTCTGCTTCGTCTGCGTCGACTGAAATCACTGTGCAAGACGGTGTATTTTGAAATCAGTCTCCTTTAGAGACACAGCCTAAGAGGGTCTGCCCGTTCGCTGGGAACGGAGCTGACCGAACCGCCGCTGATTGGACGATCTCGGTCGACACCGCCTCCACTCGAAAAGTTGGTTCAGGCGAATATCCGACGAAAAATACGCAATTATTGACGCGAAAACAGGCAAATGGTAGTGTTGCCACTCATCAGGGCGTGGTCAGTCGAGTTCTCTGAGCAGCTTTTTGACCTTGATTGACTTCTGATTTCCGTCTGCACGGTCGAATTCAACAATGGCATGGCTGAATGTAGCCGGGTCTCGGCCTGCATTCGTCCATGCAATCTTCCCCCAGTGAACGACTTCTGGAGCCCACTCACCAGGCTTCGATTTAACCAGCGAAA
>LKMJ01003362.1_pt1 | contig 14872 bp, 14 predicted proteins | sample 643391 | NCBI WGS metagenome assembly LKMJ01 (sample SAMN04112250, study PRJNA286221) | soda lake metagenome | biome: soda lake; feature: Kulunda Steppe; material: water; isolation source: sample PL-Br10 brine of Picturesque Lake | place: Russia: Kulunda steppe | collected 2010-07
CGGAACCTCTCGCTCGTGGGCGACGTTCACTTCACCGATACGGACGGCGTGCAATCGAGTCAAGACGGGCTCTCGACCGGGTTCGAGCCGGCGCCCGATCAGGAGTTTTCCATCTCGGTCGATGAATCGACACTCAGAGTCGGAGAGTCCGGGACCGTCCGGGGCACGATACGAAACGACGGCCCCTCGAACGTGACCGACGTCGTCGTCGTCCTCGGGGAGGCGCAGTTCGAACCGCGGAGCCCGTCGTATGCGATCGGCGAACTCGAACGCGGCGAATCGGCCACGTTCCGATTCCGGGGGGCGGTGCCCTTCGAGGCCGACAGCGTGCCACAGCGATTCGACGTCGAGACGCGGTACCGCACGCCGGCCGACAACGAGCGGACGACGGAGGGGTCGATGTACGCACCCGTCGACGAGCGTCGGGACGCGCTCACGTTCTCGGCGGTCGGATCGCAGTTTACCGCCGGCGAGGACGGCGTGTTGGAACTCGAGGTCACGAACCAGCGTGACGTCGAACTCCGCGACGTTCGTCTCCGCCTCGAGGTCGAAGATCCGCTCGAAAGCGAGTTCCGCTCGACAGTGATCGAGTCGCTCGAACCCGGCGAAACGGACCGAATCGCCTTCGATCTCGAGGTGGACAGCGATGCGCCGGCGAGCCGATATCCGGCGACGATCGAGGCGGAGTACACCGATCCCGACGACGAACGGCTCACGATCCGACCCGCGACCGTCGCGGTGACCGTGACGGCGGACGACGGCGTCGATCTCGTCTCTCCGGAGCTTCTGGTGTTCGTGATCCTCCTGGTTCTCGTCGGTGTCGTACTCGTATGGCTCTACAGACGGTGACCGACAGAGGAACGGAGGCTCAACCGATCGCGTTTTCCACACGGACTGTTGTCAGCTTTCAGCGGCCATCGCCAGCCCGTGTCGACGGTGACCGATACATCGTCACAACGATCCGTATCACAGCGGCATCGGGCCGCGATCGCCCTCGCTGTCGGACTGTCTCGCCTGCGAAAGCAGCGACGAGACGGGCGGGCCGTACTCGTAACCGGGGACGATCCCCTCCATGTAGGTCCCTTCGACGTACTCGGCGATCGCCTTCGTTACGTCGGGAACGCGGTCCGCGTTTCCGAACTCGAAGACGAAGATGGCGACGGCCTCCCCCGCTTTCTCGATCACTCGCTGGTCGTCGAAGGTAAGCTCTTCCCGGAGGGCCATTGCGGCGTCCTCGAGTCGGATTTCGTAGGTCTCGAACCACCCCTCCTCGACGGCGGAGCCGACCGATCCCTCGGCGGCCGTCGACAGCATCGGCGCTCGCACTTCGAGGGTGTAGGAAAGCGCCCACCCGTCGGTTTCCGCGGCGGTCACGCGTGCATCGAACTTCGTGGTCGTCAGCGAGAACCACTCGCCCTCACGTTCGAAGGCGTCGTGGCGTTCGAACGCCCGGATCGCCCGCTCGGGAAGCTCGTCTGTCATCGGGTATCGATAGGCTGTCAGCTCCCAAAAGGGCGTCGAGAGATCGCTATCAGTCCGAAAACAGGCTCGTATGGACCGGCGCGAACTCGTCGCCGTCCTCACCTTCGGCGGTATCGGAGACGGCCTTGCCGCTGACACCGGCTTCGAGGAAGTCCGCGACCGGCGGGCCGACCCGGTCGGGCTCGACGAGGAAGGCGTCGTGGCCGTGATCGGAGTCGATGACGTGGTGGGCGGTGTCGGTCCCGGAGGCCCGGAACGCCTCTGCGAGCGCCTCCGATTGCTCGACGGTGAAATGCCAATCGCCGGTGAACGAAAGCAAAAGCGCCTCGCCGTCGAACGCCGAAAGCGCGTCGGTGTCGTTTTCGTATCCCGAGGCGAGATCGTAGTTGTCCATCGCCCGCGTCAAATAGAGATAGGAGTTGGCATCGAACCGTGTTGCGAACTTCTCGCCCTGGTAGTCGAGATACGACTCGACCTCCCGATAGGGGAAAAAGCCGGCTGCGGGATCCATCTCGAAGGTGTCGCGTCCGGCGTCGATTCCGGCCGACCGTCGCCCGAACTTATCGGCCATCGACGACTTCGAGAGATACATCACGTGACCGATCTGGCGAGCGATCGCGAGCCCCTCCGTCGGCGGGTCGCCGCCGTAGTAGTCGCCACCGTTCCAGTTCGGGTCCGTGGTGATCGCCCGCTGGGCGATCGCATCGAGGGCGAGACACTGGGGATCGAGGCGGGCGGCCGCGGCGATGACGACGGCACGGCCGAGGTGATCGGGGTGGCGTTTGGTCCACTCCAAGACGTTCATGCCACCGACTGAGCCGCCGACGACGGCGTGGAGATGCGGGATTCCGAGGTGATCGAGCAGCCGGCGCTGCGCGCGCGTCCAGTCGGTTACCGTCACCGCCGGAAACGCCGTCCCCCACGGTTCGCCGGTCTCCGGGTTCGTCGACGGCGGTCCCGATGAGCCGTAACAGGAGCCGGGGACGTTCGCACAGACGACGTAGTACTCGGTCGTGTCGACGGCCTTGCCGGGGCCGACGATGTCGTCCCACCACGCGTGGGCCTGTCCGGCCGTGTCGGTCCGGCGGCGCCCTCCGGCGACGTGGGCGCTCCCGGTGAGGGCGTGACAGACCAACACGGCGTTGTCGCCCGTGAACTCGCCGTACGTCTCGTAGGCGATTTCCAGCTCGGGAATCGACTCGCCGCATTCGAAGGTGAACTCGCCCAGTGAGGCGGTTTCGGGGCCGCCCGCGCCGTCCGTATCGCTCATAATGCACCCTCGAGGTCAGCGATGATATCGTCTACGTTCTCGATGCCGATGGACAGACGAGCCATCTCAGGGGAGACCCCGCTCTCGCGCTGTTCGGCCTCGCTCAGCTGGGCGTGGGTCGTCGAGGCGGGATGGACGACGAGTGTTCTGGCGTCGCCGATGTTGGCGAGGAACTTCGCCACCTCCGTTTCCTCACAGAGGCGTTTGGCGGCGTCATACCCCCCCTCGAGACCGACGGCGACCATCCCGCCGTAGCCACCTTCCAGATATTTCGAGGCGAGATCGTGCGTCTCGTGGTTCGACAGGCCGGGGTAGGCGACCCAGGAGACCGCGGGATGGTCGTCGAGATACTCGGCGACGGCCCGTGCGTTCTCACAGTGACGTTCCATCCGAAGCGGCAGCGTCTCGACGCCCTGCATCGTCACCCACGCGTCGAAGGGCGATTGCTGGTCGCCGAGGCTCCGGGTACCGCGCTGGCGGGCCGCCATCGTCAGCGCCCGGTCGCCGAAGCGCTCGGTGAAGGTGACCCCGTCGAAGGCGGGGTTCGGGGCGGCGATCTCGGGGTACTTCTCGGGAAACTCCTCGAAGGGAAACGAGCCGTCGGTCACGAGGATGCCGCCGAGCGTCGTCCCCGAGCCGTGAATCCACTTGGTCGTCGAGTTCCAGACGATATCGGCGTCGTGCTCCAGCGGTCGAGAAAGCGCCGGCGTCGCGAAGGTGTTGTCGACGAAGAGCGGGGCGCCGGCGTCGTGGGCCACGTCGGCGATCTCCTCGAACGGCGGCGTCACGAGCGAGGGGTTGGCGATCGTCTCACAGTGGACGTAGGCGGTGTCCTCGTCGATCGCCTCGGCGTAGGCGTCGGGGTCGAGCGTGTCGACGAATCGAGCCTCGATGCCGCGTCTGGCGGCGGTATGCGAGAGATAGCCGTGGGTGCCGCCGTAGACGGATGCGGCACAGACGACGTTGTCGCCGGCCTCGGCGAGCACCAACGTCGCGGCGTCGAGCGCGCCCATACCCGAGGCGGTCGCCAGCGCGTCGACGCCGCCTTCCAGCGATGCGAGCCGTTCCTCGAGGGCGCGAACGGTCGGGTTCGCGATGCGCGAGTAGACGTTGCCCTCGTCCTCGAGGGCGTACCGTGCGGCCGCGGTGTCGGCGTCCGGGAACTCGTACGAACTCGTCTGATAGATCGGCGGCGCCGCAGCACCCGTCGCCGGGTCCGGCCCCTGCCCGACGTGGAGACACCGCGTGCCGAAGCCCAGCTGTCGCCCCTCGTTGTTCATGTATGTGATGCATATATCTCGACACATCTATAACTGAGAGTTACGGCAAGAATTGCCCACCGCGTGTTCTCGTTTCGATCTACGACTCGCACGCGCCTCGAGTGTTCAAATAGCCGTATTATTATCAGATCTAGCAACAGTTGTTATGTGTACTGATAAATTACCGCTCGTATGGAACGATCTTACACCGTCGACTATCGACTCAGCGATCGGGACGATAACGTCCACGTCGGCGCGTGGGACAACGCGCTCGAACCGGCACTCTCGGTGGAACCGGGATCGATCGTCCGATTCGAGTGCCGGGACGCGCCGAACGGCCACTTCGACGTCGAATCGACGGTCGATGATCTCGCGGAGAAACCGTCGGACGGACATCCACTTACCGGCCCAGTCCGGGTCGAAGGGGCCACACCGGGGGACGTACTCGTCGTCGAACTGCTCGAGTTCCAGCACAAGGGGTTCGGTGTGAGCTATTTCTATCCGGGGGATGACCAAAAGGGACTCCTCCCAGAGGCGTTCGAGAATCCCGGCGTTCACGTGTGGGATCTGGACGGCGACGTCGGGCGGTTCGTGAACGGAATCGAGGTCCCGCTCGATCCGTTTCCGGGCGTGATCGGGGTTGCACCGGCTGACGACGGCAGACACAGTACCGTTCCACCGCGGCGTGTCGGCGGTAATATGGACGTCAAACACCTCACGACGGGATCGACGCTGTACCTGCCGATCGAAGTCGAGGGCGCACTTTTCAGCATCGGCGACTGTCACGGCGCACAGGGCGACGGCGAGGTCTGCGTGACGGGTATCGAAGCACCGATGTTCGTCACTACTCGTCTCGATCTCCGTTCGGAGAAGGAGATCGAACAGCCGCAGTTCGAGACGACGGGGCCGTTCACGCCGACCGGTAGCGACGAGCCGATGTACGCGACGACCGGTATCGCGGACGATCTCATGCGGGCGACGAAACTGGCGATCGGCCACATGATCGATCATCTATCCGAAGAGCGCGGGCTCACGCGGGAGGAAGCGTACATCCTCTGTTCGGCCGCGGTCGACCTCAAAATCAATCAGGTCGTCGACGCGCCGAACTGGACGGTGTCGGCGTATCTCCCCGAGAGTATCTTCCCCGACAGGTAGTGCGACGACGTCGCTAGTTCCGCCGTTTGATCTCGTGGCGGCCGAACCCGTACCGGAGCCGGTTGGCGAGCCGCCGGGAGAACTTCCCGTTCTCGAGGCGGGAGTCGAACCGCTCGCCGAGCGCCTCGTAGATAAGCGGCACCGAGACCTCCTGTTCGAGCGCCTCCCGAACGGTCCAGGTCCCCGTCGACCCGCCCGCGACGTGATCCGCGACGTCGCCCAGGTCGTTGCCCTCCTCGCGGAAGGCCTCCTCACAGAGTTCGAGCAGCCACGAGCGGATCACCGCGCCGTTGTTCCACGTGCGGGCGATCGACTCCATATCGAGGTCGTATCGTCCCTCAGAGAGGAGTTCGAACCCCTCGCCGTAGGCCTGCATGAGAGCGTACTCGACGCCGTTGTGGACCATCTTGACGTAGTGGCCCGCCCCCTGCGGACCCATGTGGTCGTGGCCGTCGGGGCCGGTCGCGACCGCATCGAAGATCGGAACCAGTTCCTCGTAGGCGTCTTCGGGGCCGCCGATCATGAGCGAAAAGCCGAGTTCGGCGCCCGCCGGACCGCCGGAGGTCCCGCAGTCGAGATACCGCGCCGAAAGCGTTTCGCCGCGTTCGATCGACCGTTCGAAATGGGAGTTACCGCCGTCGACGACGATGTCGTCGGCATCGAGCAACGGGTCGAGTTCCGCGAGCGTCGCGTCGACGGCGTCGCCGGCGGGGACCATGAGCCAGATTCGCCTGTCTTCGGGAAGTTTCCCGACGAGATCCTCGATCGAGTCGGCGGGGTCCGCGCCGGCGTCGGCAGCCGCCTCGCGGGCGTCCGCATCGAGATCGAACGCGACGACCTCGTGGCCGTCGGCCACCACGCGATCGACGACGATACGCCCCATCCGCCCGAGACCGATGACTCCGAGTTGCATACCGGAGTGTCGACGGGGCGGTAAGTGAGGGTTGTGATTCGGCAGCCGTCACAGCTCGAACCGTTCGACCGCCCGGTATTCGGGGCCGTCCGGCGTCAGTGTACTCTCCATGAGGCGGAGCTCCTCGACGCGAATCGGACCGATCTCGGGGTCGGCCTTCCGAAGGAACAGCTGGACGTCCTCTTTTGCGGTCGCGTTGTCCATTCGCGCGAGCGTGACGTGCGGGGTGAAGTCGTGGCGTGCTGGATCGTATCCAAGGTCGGTCGTTTCGTTCTCGACGTGTCGGTGAAGTCCTGTCAGCGGCTCGCTTCCGGCCCCGACACCGAGCCAGACGACGCGGATGTGCTCGGGAGTGGGAAACGCTCCGACGCCCTCGAGAGTTACTTCGAAGGGATCGACGTCGGCGGCGGCCACCGCCCGACGGAGGGCCGTCTCCAGTGCGTCGAGGTCGTGCTCGCCCTCGCCGAGGAACTTCACCGTCACGTGAGCCTGTTTCGGATCGGTGACCCGGATTCCCTCGAGCCCGAGGAGCGGTTCCTGAACGTCCTCGATTCGGTCCGCGAGCGCTTCGACGCCGACGCTTGCGAAAAGCCGCATGCGCATCCGTTGGATCGCCAGCGATATAATCCGTCGCCAAAACCGCCCGCTGACGCCGCCGGAGACACAACCCTTAGGAGTGCTCGTAGCTAAACCACGGCTATGACTGACGACGAACCACGGGACCACGAGTTCTCCGAAGGGCAGGGGTTCGGGGATCCCTACGAGGGGTTCGATCTCGATCCGCCCGAACTCGACGTCGATCCCGGAATGGTCGATCCGGTCGACTCCCGGGTCGTCGCCGACACGCTCGATCGCCGACAGATCCCGGCCGAGGAGGTCGACACCGAATCGCTTCTCGACGTCGGACTCGAGTATATGCGGATCAACCGCTACGAGGAGGCGACGGACACCTTCGAGCGGGTCGTCCAGTTCGCCGAAAGCGACGATCTCGAACAGGAGGCGCTGGTCAACAAGGGCGCAGCCCACGCCGAGCTCGAGGAGTTCCAGGCGGCCATCGATGCCTACCGGGAGGCGCTTCGGATCGATCGCGACTCCGAACACGCCGCCTCGGCGGAGACGAACCTCGCGTACGCGCTGTGGAACTCCGGGCAGGGCGAAAAGGCGCTCGAACACGCCGAACGCGCCGTCGAGATCGATCCCCGGTTCCCGCAAGGGTGGTACAACCGCGGCTTTTTCCTGCTGGAACGCGGCCTCGCCGAGGACGCCGTCTCCTGTTTCGACAACGCGATCAGACTCGGGTATCGAAACGCCGACGTCCTCGAAGAGAAGGCCAGAGCACTGGAGGAACTCGGCGAGGACGAAAAGGCAGAGGAGCTCGCAGACGAGGCCGAAGAGCTCCGGAACGCGGCCGAAGACCGGCTCCTCGAAGAGCGATGACGGCGATGCTGCTTCGAGAGCGATCGACGCCGGAAGGGCTTCTCGTCTCCGTCTGTGACGCGGACGTCCTCGGTGAGACCTTCGAGAACGGCGAACTCTCGTTGACCGTCGATCCGGCGTTTTACGACGGCGAGGAGGCCGACGCCGAAGCCGTCACGGCGAGTCTGGCGGAGGCGTCCGTCGGCAACCTCGTCGGTACCGAATCGGTCGAGACGGCGATCGAACACGGCTTCGTCGACGAGTCGAACGTTCTCGAACTGGAAGGTACCCTGCACGCACAGTACCTCCGAATGTGAACGACCCCGCGAGGGTCACGCGGTAGCGCAATCGCCCTCGATGATGAACTCGAACCGCGCGCCGCCGGCGTCACTCTCCGTCACGTCGACGTTCCAGCCGTGTGCTTCCGCGATCCGGCGGACGATCGCGAGCCCGAAGCCGGTGCCGTCCTCCCGATCCGTATAGCCGAGATCGAAGATCTGCTCTCGCGTTTCCGGGTCGATACCGGGGCCGTCGTCGGCGACGAAAAATCCCCGCCCGTCGGCGAGCGGTCCGGCCCGAATACTGACCGGCAGATCGCCGTGGGCCACCGCGTTCGCAAAGAGGTTCTCCAGCAGCTGCCGAAGGCGATCCCTGTCGGCGTCGATCTCGAGATTCTCGACGTCGAGGACGGCAGTTTCCTCGTCGATGTACTCCCAGGCGTCCGAGGCGACCGCCGAGAGGGAGACGCGTTCGGTCTCGCCGACGGTCTGACCCTGCTTCGCAAGCGAGAGGAGATCGTCGACGAGCGACTCCATATCCGCCAGAGCCTCGGCGACGGTTTCGAGGTCCTCGTTGTCGTCCTCGATCTCGTCTCGAGCGAGTTCGAGCCGTCCTGTCGCGACCGCGATTGGATTCCGGAGGTCGTGGCTGACGACGCTCGTGAACGCCTCGAGCCGTTCGTTCTGCTCGCTGAGTCGACGGCGCTGTTCGCGGAGCTCTTCCTCGCGGTCGGCGCGAAAAAGGGCCGCCTCGGTCGCCGTCGCCAGAAGCTCCGCGACCGTGACGTCGAGCGAGCCGAACCGGTTCGGCTGCACCGAACCGAAGTTCATCACGCCGAGATCGCCGAGCGGGACGATGATCTCCGATCGGATGACTGTCTCCGGGTTGTGTCGATCGTCCTGTTCGATCATGTCGTCGTATCGTTCTGTCTGCCCGGCCTCGAAGGCGTCCCAGGAGAGGCTCTCGCCGGGGCGATACACCGGCGGCGACTCGAAGAACTGACCGGCCGGCTCGGCGACGGCAGCCGGCACGAGTGCCTCTTCGGTCTCGTCGTAGAGCCACACGCCGGTGAGCGGGATGTCGAGCACGCGGTTGGCGATGTTGACGGCCCGTTCACAGACGTCCGAGCGGGTCGTCGCCTCGGACAGATCGGCCGTCGCCTCCTGCAGCGATTCGACGAGGGCCGCCCGCTGTCGGTTCGATGCGTCGTATCGGCCGGCCACCAGCCCGAGCAGTGCGCCGCCGGTAACCGCCGTCGCGCCGAGATATAACGGCCCGTGCAGCGGTGCGCCTTTCAGCAGCTGGTGGGTGACGATGAGCGCCGAAAGGACACCGATGGCGAATCCGACGGCGAAACTCCATCCGGCCGCGATAGCGACGGACGCCTCGTTCAGTCGACTGCGATAGAGCAGTGGGCCGGCGGCGGCCAACCCGAGTGAGAGAAACAGCGGGAAGAGACCGCCGAGAACCGTCGCGAGCGAAGCGGTCTCGCCCGTCAGGATGTGGTGGCCGTGAACGCCCGAAAGCGAGATTCCGAACAGGGAGACAGCGGCGGCTGAAACCGACCGCGGAACCGAGACAGAGTCTGGAAGTACCCCCATCCGTTGAGCTATACCGTATCTGTAGCCAGGCCCTTAAGTACCTTCTTACCGGTTTCGGAGATCGGGACGGACACGCCCGTACCGGGTTTGATGCTGAAGTGACCGTTCCGTATCGAACCAGCGTCTCGAAGTCCCGAGCGTCGGACACCCAGGAGAATCGATCGACCGCCCCGACCGAAGGAGTAACCAGTCTCCGGATCCAACTGGACCGTAATGAGTCAACAGGCCGAGACGCTCGACGTCGAGCAGATCCGCGAGGATTTTCCGATCCTCGAACGGGAGTTCGACGGGTCACAGCTCGTCTATCTCGACAACGCGGCGACGACGCAAACGCCGGAGCCGGTGGTCGAGACGATCACGGAGTATTACCGCACCTACAACGCCAACGTCCACCGCGGCATCCACCAGCTGAGCCAGGAGGCCTCGATCGCCTACGAGGAGGCCCACGACCGCGTCGCCGAGTTCATCGGGGCCGACGGTCGCGAAGAGATCGTCTTCACGAAGAACACCACCGAGTCGATGAACCTCGTCGCCTACGCGTGGGGGTTGAACGAACTCGGGCCCGGCGACGAGGTCGTGTTGACCGAGATGGAACATCACGCCTCGCTCGTCACCTGGCAGCAGATCGCGAAACGGACGGGCGCGACGTGTAAGTACATCCCGATCACCGAGGAGGGGCGACTCGATATGGACGCCGCCCGCGAGCTCATCACCGACGACACAGAGATGGTCTCGGTCGTCCACGTCTCGAACACGCTCGGAACGGTGAACCCCGTCGGCGAGCTGGCCGACATCGCTCACGACCACGACGCCTTCGCCTTCGTCGACGCCGCCCAGTCGGTGCCGAATCGGCCGGTCGACGTCGGAGCGATCGACGCGGACTTTCTGGCCTTTTCGGGCCACAAGATGGCCGGACCGACCGGGATCGGCGTCCTCTACGGCAAACGGCACCTGCTCGAGGAGATGGAGCCGTATCTGTACGGCGGCGAGATGATCCTGAAGGTCACCTTCGAGGACGCAACGTGGAACGAACTCCCCTGGAAGTACGAGGCCGGCACGCCCGTCATCTGTCAGGGGATCGCCCTCGCGGAAGCCTGCGAGTATCTCGACGACATCGGGATGGAGAACGTCGAGCGCCACGAGGCCGAACTGGCCGCCTACGCCTACGACCGGCTGACCGAACAGGACGACGTCGAGGTGTACGGCCCGCCGGGCGACGATCGGGCCGGCCTCGTCGCCTTCAACCTCGATAGCGTCCACGCCCACGACCTCTCGAGCATCCTCAACGACAGCGCCGTCGCGATCCGGGCCGGCGATCACTGTACCCAGCCGCTGCACGACGTGCTCGGCACCGCCGCCTCGGCGCGGGCCTCGTTTTATATATACAACACGAAAGACGAGATCGACAAACTCGTCGAGGCGGTCGACGACGCCCGACAGCTGTTTTCCTGAGCCGCGAGACGCCGTCCCGCTGATAGGGATTATCGTCGCCACCCGGAGAGTTCGAAGCCCGCCCGTCGGCACGGTGTCTCGGTTCTTCGCGGGAAAACCACGAACGCCGACGATAATCCCTATGAATCCCCGCGACCGGTGGTCTTTTGGGTTTCACACCCTTTTAGTCGGTAGCAATGGGAATCGGATCGGATATGTACCGCCAGCAGATCCTCGATCACTACAAGAACCCGCGCAACTACGGGGAACTCGAGGACGCGGACATCGAACACGTCGGTGAGAACCCGATGTGTGGCGATACGATCAAGATGTTCGTACGGCTGGCAGACGACGAGGAGACGATCGAATACGTGAGTTTCGTCGGCGACGGCTGTGCGATCAGCCAGGCCTCGGCGAGCATGCTCTCACAGGAACTGCAGGGTCGATCGCTCGAAGCGGTACGGGAGATGGACCGAGACGACATTATCGACATGCTCGGCGTCGAGCTCAGCCCGATGCGGATCAAGTGCGCAGTGCTCGCCGAGAAGGTCGCCCAGGACGGGATCGAGATTTATAAGGGCGACATCGAGATCGAAGAGACGACGACCGAGTGAGCGACGGTTCCGTTTCCGTCCCCGATTTGGTTTCGAGACCCCTACTTCTGCAGGCGGAACAGCCACCTTGCATCGATGTCGGCGTCCGTTCGGGTTTCGGCTTCCCGCAGGAGGTACAGACACCCGAGGATGGCCAGCGCGATCAGCCAGAGGATACCCGCGGACACGTACCAACTCGTCAGCGGCGTCGGGAGAACGGCGGCGACGACCTGCGGGAGGCTGATAAAGAGGATGGCGCCGCTGGCGCCGACGACGAACGCCCGCCTGCGGAATGCGACGCCGCAGAGGACGACGACGGCGAGCGCATAGCCCAGTACCGAGGCGTCCTGCCAGTTCGTGAGGCTGAGGACGTTCACGGGGAGCGCGACGACCGTTCCGGCGAGAAGTCCGATCGCGAACTTGAACCGCTCCTCCGGGCGGCCGCGAAGGGTCGTGATGCTCACGCGCTTTCACCTCCGGTCGAATCGGCGTCTCGTTCGGCAGATCGTCCGGCGCTCGTCGGTCGTGATGGGGCACACAGCATCAGATATCACCTTCCAGTGCCGCGAAGATGTCGGCGGCGAACTCCGGCGGCGGCCCCCGGAGCCGTTCGCCATCCCCGCCGTCGGTGGCGATTTCGGGCAGGGGAAACGTCGCCCCACCCATGCGGGAGTGGCCGCCGCCGCTCGCCTCGGGAACGTCGGCCGCGACGGCTTCCAGCGCCTCGCCCATGTGGACCCGATCGTCTCGAGAGCGTCCCGAGACGTGAGTCAAACCGTTACGCGAGCCGTAGACGACGGCTGCGGTTACGCCTTCGAGGCGGACGAGTTCGTCCACGGCCTGTGAGATGGCGTCGGTGTTGTTGATCGCACCGACGTCGCTGACGATGAACGAGCCGCGCTCGTCGCGGTTGGAGATGGCGCGTGATTTTATATCGAGTACCTCGGTATCGACCTCGGGGTTAGCGATGCGATCGAGGAGCGTTTCGTCGACCCCCCGACAGAGGTAGGAGGCGGCGTCGAAATCGGCTTCGGTGGCCCCGGAGGTGAGGCGGTTCGTATCGGAGTGGATACCGTACATGAGCCCGGTGGCGGTGGTCGGAGGGACGGCGACCGGATCGGAAGCGTCTTCGACGGTGGAATCGGTTTCGATGTCCATCTCGTCGGGACCGATCGGCGTCGCATCGACGTCGCGGAGATACTCGGCGACGATGCTGGAACAGGCGCCGTAATCGGTTCGCTTGTCGGTGAAGTCGAGCCCGGTACCGTCCCCGGGATGGTGGTCGATGACGGCGATGGGCATGATCTTCTCCGCTCCCTCGAACCCTCGAGCGACGTTGTGGTCGACGAGAATGACGTCGTCCGCCGCGATCTCGTCGGCACGGGTTATCCGCTCGACGTCGGGATCCAGGATGTTACGGAAGACCCGGTTTTCCTGGTGGCGAATCTGACCGGGGTACTGGATCGTCGAGTCCGTCCCGACGATCGAGGCGATGTGGGCGAGACCCATGGCAGAAGCCATCGCATCCGGGTCGGGGTTGGGATGCGTGAGGATGGCTATCTCCTCGCGCGATTCGAGGACGGGCTTTAGCCGTTCGCCCATCGGGCGGTAAAGCCACCGGGCAAACAGCCAAAGAGAGACCGCGACGGCGACGAAACCGAGAAGAGTGGCCACGAAAGGACCGAGTTCCGGGATGTAAGAAGAGATTGCCTCGGTGACCGCCCGCACGACGGAGCTCAGAGACGAAAGCATAGCATTTGATTGCTGGTTTAGAGTAACTTATTATCAATCTTGTGGCCATTTCACTTCGTGAGTCAGATCGCGTAACCGCGACGAATCGCATCGAATCCGCCGGAGTCCGCGTCCTTTAGGGGCGGTCGAGGCGAGTATCCCGGGGCGATTCACCGCTTCGAATCGCCGAGTCGGACGATCCGAATGAACACCACCGCGGAGGCGACGAAACAGACGCCGAGGCCGGCGTACGCCACGGTGAAGGACGTGCGTTCGGCGAGGACGCCGACGTAGGTCGGGCCGAGGCTGCCGATTACATAAAAGACCGCCCGCGTGATCCCGTAGTCGGCGCCCATCGTCTCGTCTGTGAGCGCGCCGATCAGATCGGCGGTCATCACGGGCCAGAACGTGACCATCCCGACCGCAAAGAGGCCAGTACCGACCACGAGTCCGACCGTCGTCGGGACCGAAAGGAGGATCACGAGCCCGATCAGCCCGACGAACGGACCGGCAAGCCCGATTCGTCGATGCCCGATCCGATCTCCGAGCACCCCGACGACGGGGCTCAAGACTAGCCCGATCAAGAAAATCGACGCGAACGCGAGCGTCGCGACGGTCGGGGAGACGGCCAGATCGGTCTGCAGAAGCGTCGGGAAGAAGCTGATCGACCCCTGCCAGAGGAACATATTGAAGCAGAACAACGCGAGCAGATACCGGAGTTCGGTCGTGACGAAAACGCGACGGAACGACTCGACCGGTCGGAGCCGAACCCTCCGCGGGGCGTAGGAAGCCGATAGCAGTCGATGGAGCAACCAGCCGACGAGGAGCGCGGTGGCGATCGCGGGGACGAAAGCCGCTCGCCAGTAGCCGATCCACAGCGCGCCGATCGCCAGTCCCGCGGCCACGCCGCTGCCGACGTTGTACGACGCGGAGATGATCCCGTAGGCTCGCCCCCGATTAGCGGCGAACAGATCGGCGACCGTCGCCATGCTCGTCGGCTCGTAGAGCCCGATTCCCACCCCGAGAAGCGCCAGCGACAGAACGAAGATCGGAAACGTCGGCGCCACTGCCGCGAGGGCGAGTCCGATCGAGGCGACGAGAAGCGCGAGCACCAACACCGGACGCCGCCCGAGCGTATCCGAGAGCTTACCGCCCGGATACATCGAAACCGCGGCACAGGCCCACATCACGGTCAACGCCGCACCCGCCGTGCCGGCGGTGATCTCGAACTCCTCGGTGATCGTCGGCAAAAGCGGCGAGATGACCAGCTGTCCGGCCAAAAGCGCGATCGTGCCGAACGCGAGCGTTCCCAGCGCCCGCTCGCGGTGTTCGGTATCCGCTCGATCGAAGTTTTCGGACACGGCAGACGGTACACCCACACCCCTTAGGTACTTTGATGTTCGACGGCCGGAGTCGACCGCGGACACCCCGACGGCGGGAACAGAGTTTTTATCTGGTGGAAGGAACGGTCGGTATGGAGATCGTCGTCTTCGGTGCGGGCAGTCTCGGGAGTCTCCTCGGTGGTCTCCTCGCGCGTCGCCACGAGGTGACGCTCGTCGGCCGAAAGCCACACATGGAGGCGGTGCGCACGGACGGCCTCCGGATCTCGGGGAAGATCGAGACGACGGCTTACCCGAGTGCAAGTCAGCATCCGCCGGATTCGGCCGACCTCGCGGTCGTCTGTGTGAAAACGTTCGATACCGAGTCGGCCGCCGACGCGCTCGCCGGCTGTGAGCTCGACG
>LKMJ01003363.1_pt1 | contig 14869 bp, 14 predicted proteins | sample 643391 | NCBI WGS metagenome assembly LKMJ01 (sample SAMN04112250, study PRJNA286221) | soda lake metagenome | biome: soda lake; feature: Kulunda Steppe; material: water; isolation source: sample PL-Br10 brine of Picturesque Lake | place: Russia: Kulunda steppe | collected 2010-07
CCGCCCCCGCCCCCACCCCCATCCCTCACAGCAGCGCAGACTCGCCCTTCCACCAGCCCCACGGCGCCGCTCACCACGCACACAGCCACAACCCTTTTGCCCTCGCAAGCGCGCCCATCTCCACTGGCCCCCACCCGTACGTCGCCTGCCCGGCCGCCCTCAGGCACCCTGCCCACCCAACCGTCCCTGCCCCCGCTCTGCTTCAGCCAAGCGAGGGGCCGCTGCTGCTGGGCGAGCCCGCCACCACTGACGCCCTGCCCCTGCCCACACGAGGGCGCTTGGGCTTGCTGTCAGGCCCAGACGCCCTGGCCCTGCTCCAGCAGCAGCCCTTCGCTGCACCCGCGCCCGCCGCTGCACCTCTCTCCCCTCACCACCCGCAACCCTCCCTAGCAGCCCCCACCCCAGCGCAGCCCCCTGCACGGACACCTCACCTCCCCTGCAGCCTCCCCGTCTCCTTGCCTGTGCACGAAGTACCCTCCCATGCCCACGCCCCCGTATCCCTTGCACGTCCCCACAGCCCCGCCCAGCCAGGCCCACCTCACCATTCCCGCCGGCTGGGCTGGCAGTCGCCCAGCGCCAGCGCCAACCACAGCCACAGCTGCAGCTGCAGCAACCACGGGTGGGCAGCCGAGGGCATGTGCTCGCTGGGTGGCAGCGACAACAGCACTGGCGCTGGTGGGCACGTGGACGGGTGCAGCAACAGCGGGTTTGGAGGGGGGGTCCAAGACGCACGGGCTGATGTAGCCAGGGCGGGAGGTGAGAGGGGCAGTGGCAGCGCAGGCGGCAACGAACAAGGGCAGGCGCCCGACTTTGTGGGTGTGTCCAGCTTGCTGCAGCCGCCTGCACTCTCGCAAGCCCCAGTGCAAGGGCAGCCCAGCTCGACGCCCTTCCACCACACACCTGCCCCTGCCCCTAGCATCCTCGACATGTTTGCCACGCATGCCCACGAGCAGCAGCAGCAGCGCTCACCCCCACAGCTCACAACACCACCGCCTCTGCCTCATGCACTAAGGAGCCCTGCCAGGCATACCCTGGTCAGCCCAGTGGTGCAGCGCGTGCACATGGGGGTGAGCCCCAGCAAGCAGCGGGCGCAGGTGAGGAGGATGGGAAGGGGGGGGAGTGCCTGTGTGTGCGCGTGCATGTATGTATGTGTTTGTGGGCCTGTGGGGGTCAGTAGCCAGGTGGGAGGGTCCTGGTGCGGTTGCGCCCGCGCTCGTGTTGAAGTGCAGTGTGCATCGGTGGGTCACAGCCCTCCATGCACTTCCCTGCATGAGGCATCCTGCATGCGTTGTGACCCTCATGCAACAAAGCCCTCGCAAGCTGCCAGGTGCACCCCTTGGCAGGGGCACACCTCCTTTGCAGCCCTACTTGCAGCACCCCGCGCTGTTCTAGAGGCATGTGACACGCATGGACACACGCATAAAACAGCCAACTGCCAGGGCTGGCTGTAATGCACCTCTTGGCCCTCCCCGTGGTGGCCCCTAGGCACCTTGCTTGCCAACAGCACTCCCTGCGAGCGCCCGTCAGCGCCAGTGATGGGCCCCACCCTGCCCCTGTTCTCAAGGGGCGCACGTGCGCGCGCGGCTGCGCTGCATGGACTGCTTTGCAGGTCGTGGCAACAAAGATGGCGCGGGGTGGTGAGTGGGCGCACGCGCTGCACACACCCACAGCAGAGCAAGCGTTGCCGTTGGAGCAACAGGAGCAGCAGCAGGAGCACCAGCACCAACACCCGCTGGCACGGGCTGGCTTAGCGGCTGCGCTACAAACAGAAGCCAGTGCCCCGGAGCGCGTGGCTGCGGACACCCTGGATGCAGCAGGGGGGTGCGTGGATGAGCAGCATGGAGGCGCCAGATTGGTTGGGCCTGTAGGCAAGGAGTCAACAGCCGCCATCTGCCCAAGTGGACGTGCTGTGCGCTGCGCAGAGGGCAGCAGTCCAAAGCGCGCGCGTCTGGAGGGGCCGAGCACCCAGGGGCCAGATTTGAGGGGGGCTGAAGGTGAGGGTGAGGTAGCAGCAGAAAGGGCGGAGGAGCGGCTGCCTGCAGACTGCGCGGGATGTGTTGGGGCCAAGCAGGCTGTCAGCCCTGTTGCTGCTACAAGTGCAGCCGTTGTTGCTCATACCGTAGCCGCTGCTCGCCCGCGGCAGCAGCAGAGGACACTGCAAGAGTGCTGGCGAGCTGGCCGCTGCCCAGCATAACGGCTTGAGAAATGAGTGTGTGCGTTCGGTACACGAAAGAGTGGAGGAATGTGGGCAAGCTTTGACTGCAAGTCTTGCCTGAGCAGTAACTGCACCCACCGCAGGATGGCAAGTAGCTTGCATGCAGGTGCCAGGTAGGAAGAGCGATTAGCTGCAATTTGGTTCCGACCCTAGCCAGGTAATCTGCCAGCCAGGTTCGGGATTTGCTGAGTCCCAGACCTATAGGGCTAGCTTAGTGCAATGATCCTGACATCCACGTATGTGGGACTCTGAACTATCAGGTATCAGCCTCCACCGTAGAAATCTACATTTGTGCACTCGGACACAAGTTTGTTGTCATGTTGCTGCGATGTGGTGCAAACGTGTACAATAACAGCCAGAGCAGGATGTGCATGCAGGTGTCACTTTGGTGCTTTGAAAAAATGGCTGTTTAGACTCTAGGGTAGGCTTGGTACTGTTCTTCCGGATGCAGCATATCAATTGAAGAATAAGTTATGCACATGCAAGAATTTTTGAGCTGATCAGAGCTATGATTGGCTACTTGCTAAATGGCATGGCTTACAGGCCCATTGACTTTATAGAACTATTCCTGCCTTACTCAGCATATAATGATAACACTCTGATTTGTACATGTAATGTCATGCTGAGGGACTACTGCATCCAAACCAAATACTGCGCCGACTGACTCAACCAACCTCCAGGTCACAATGCAGCATAAATCTGGCGCTGCACTTACCAGGCGTGACAGTAAGAATGCTTTTGCTGGATCAGAGCTCTAAATGGCTATGACCTTGCTGGCCTTCAAATGGCAGTTCCATTAGAAACTGGCCAACGCTACGGACTAAGTAATCATTGCTTAGTACATGATGTTATCACGGCAGGACAGTGCATATAAATCTGGTGCTGCACCAATCCAGCATGACTATGAACATAAGTTACAAGTTATGGTTTACCGCCAGCCTGGTTATTAGCCACCATGTACAAGGGGATATCTTGACGACACTCATTGAAACCGTTTGCAGCACGCCAAACCCCTTACACCTTCTCAAGGTCTAATCTCACGCTGTTCTTGCTGGTAATAAGTGCACAGGTGATGTAGCCAGGTATCAAGCAAGACAAGTTGAGCCGCGCAGGCACAGTGATGCCATGTGCTAGTATTGGTGGTAACCCTTTTTATGACATTACCTGGCTTGTCTTTTAGGCAATCACACTAACTGGCCACTACTCTTGCTATCAGAGTTTACTTCCTAATGTTCACAAAAACATTAGCAATGCTTTCTGGACAATGGCCAATTGGAAGATAAAAAAACAGTTTCCAATACCGCACAGGCACCCTCTTCAAGATTGAAGTTCAATTAGAAGTATGCTGTCCGCTTTGAACCTCCACCAGTCTTCAATGCCCCCTGTGTCAGCATTCAGACAGTGCCATACGCATTCTATCACGTTGTCAGCACCATACCATCTCCGATGTAATTACTGAACGCCATAACATCTCTTGTAGACTTATCATGGAAGCTATTGAAGCAGGCCCCCTAGGGGGATGTTTTGTCCAAATGGATAATGGCAGCAAAGACCGCCTAGCATCACAAGACTTACAGATCCCTGAAGGATAAACAAATAGAACCATCACTGGATGGCCTTTCCCTAGCCGCTTCCCTACAAAGCATAGACTCACTGCCAGTCATAAAGACACTACTAGTTATAGAAATACCTTTCAAAAGAAGAAATGCACCAGATGCCCACCCTCGGTATGCATTAAGTTTGGCAGGGTATAGAGGGGATGGGGGCTCTCAGCAACAGCACCAGCCAACCAGCCTTTATCCAGGTTCCGGAACCCTAGTAAGCTCATGCCCAATCAGCGGCACATCCATCTCATTGAAGTCAAGTACTGCGAAGATACCAGGCCTAGGAGCCAGCTTGAGGCCGCTTAGCAACAGCACGCGCACTGTGTCGAACATCTTTGCCAAGCTGCCGCCAACGTTAGCCTCCACACTGTTCTTTTGGGAGTGGGTGGCACCATTTGCAGCCCTTACAGCATGGAGACTCTTAAGAACCTTGGTCTTAATCCTCAGAAAGCTACCAAGCTTGCTATGAAACTTCATGCTCATTTGGTTCAGTATGCTTAGAGACTTGTCAGTACCAGACATGCCCTTGAGAACACTTTTGTGACCTCTCATTGCCAAGGTCAGGGATGGGGAACTGCCAGTCACCCTCCAGATCCCCATTGACTTCTTTGGTGTCTGTTTTGCTGGTGGAGGGGTCACACGCTGTCTTGACCCTAGGTGACACCTTTTCCATAATTGATGTGGGGATTGTTTTCACTGCATGCATAGTTTCTATTTTCTCTGTATTTCCCCCCATTCAAAATGAAGCAAAAAAGCGAGCCGCACCAGCCAAGGCTTCTGACATGTCCGAAGTGCTAAGTCCATGCAACAAGGGACAACTAACTGTGGTATGGCTACAGTCGTTAGTTTTGCCAGTCTGCAAGCGTACCACATCATACCGCTACCACCCATGCCCCTCATTTGGCGCAAAGCCAAAGGAAAGGTTGGACCCAGGGATGTGAGGGGATTCATAAGAGGGAGACCGGACACTTGAAACAATAACTCCCACCAAAGAAGTCAGGCCCTCTGACTCCGATTCATCGCTGACAATCAGACTCATGACACGACTCATGACACTCTGCGAAGCCGAATAGACAAATAAACGACTTCACGTAATTTTAAGAACGAAACTCTGGAATTACTTTTAATGGCTCATGCGCACTGTACCCAATTGTACCCTCAGTGCCCCCCAGAACAAAGCATGTTTGAATTGTTTTGACTGCAGTTCTTTGAACATGTTCTTTAGATAGACTTATTGGCCTCTATCAAATATAATGGTTCAGCAGCTCTTGATTGAGAAGCATGCAGAGTACATCAGGTCCTTTTCAAAGATATGGGAGGTAAGGACCACCTGGAACTTGAACAGATGCTCATTCATGCGCCCTTGGCAGACATACATCTATGTCTTACGACTGCATGTGCATTACATTCACAGAACACTGACATGATTCACTTGGATAAACATGTCACATGCAAATTGCTTGCTTGAGATCCGGCATGCCAATATGATTCCAAAGCATGTGCGCAAGCAGTGCACACGCCTTTCCGCAAGAATATACACGTGCAGGCATACATGCATATTTTCAATTATACGTATAAAATAAACAATCACACAATACATACATACATGCAACCATGCACACGCATGGATTCATGCCTCCCTCGCAGAGCACAGACAAAATTGAATTCGTGGCCACTGAGCACTTCTGGATGAGCGGCATGTACTGGGGCTTGTCAGCCATGGCCCTTCTGGGCCGCTTAGAGGAGATGGATCTAGAGGTGTGTGTGGCAAGTGCGCTTCCAGTTGCGCGCTTTGTAGCCAAGCTGCCCGCGTAGTTAAGGGCGCCCCACGTTTGGGATGGGGCTGAGTCACTCGTCTTCCTCGACAAATGTGCCTTGCTTTGAACAAACGATGCAACGCGCTGCACCACCTAGAGCCCATCAATTTTGCCACTTTGCTCCACAAAGGTGGGGCACCTCTCTATCAGTGCACCCCAGCTCCCTTTCATTTGGGTTAAACGAGCCGATTGTGAATGCTGCCTCACTCCCCACACGCTTTGCCATGAATCCTAAAGAATCCATCCTCAGTGAAGCCACACAAACAGGTGCCATTGACCCTTGGAAAACCCAGAAGGCTCATCCACCTGGCCCACCAGTCCCTTTTTGAAAGGGACAAAAGGGAAAGGGAAAGGGGTCGCTGTGCCAGCCCCCCTTATGTCCAGCGTGCTCTTCTCATCAGACCTTCAGTCATCTGTGATGCCCTGTGGATAGCATTGGTTGGTCATGTTGACCTCACATGATCATGCTCCTCACTGGACTACCTGCCCCTCAAGCTTGCTGGCTGCCAATAGCAGGGCAAAATGTTGGGAGTGCTTGCCCTCACCTCCACTTGCTTGCCTACTGTCCACTTCCCGCGCATGACCAGGAGTGGGGGGCAGAGCACAGCTAGCTTTGGGGGAGGGGTGGCAAGCACAGACTGTGCGCAAGCCCTCCTCGCAGGATGGCATGCCATGCAATCATTTCCTGACACTGGAATTCCACTGTCCCGCCTCAGGTGCAGTGGCGAGGGGAAGGGGTGGGGGCTATAGGCTGACCTTGGCTGGACTTGGGCCGACCACCACCAAGTCAGCCTGGAGCCCTTCCCTTCTCCCCCTGTGCAGGCCAGTGTGCATTTCAGAGGCGCACACGCGCCTGTGCAGGCCAGTATATGCTTTTTAGAAACATGCAAGCCTGCGTCCCCTCGTGCAAAAGGCTGGGGCTGACCACCAGCCAGGTCGCTAGGCTGCTCGGCTTGAGACTGAGCTATCCCCTCTGAGAGCTGCTACCTGCCCCAAAAGCTGCCGCCTCGATCAAGCGCCCCTTACACTCACGTCCATGCTCGTGCCACCCATGCATGCCCCGCTGCCCATGCTTCGCCGCCAATGCCCCGCCGCCTATGCCTTGCCACCCATGCATGCCCTGCCACCCTTGCCCACGCAGGCCATTGTGCCTTGGGTCCTGTCCTGCCAGCACAGCAACGGGGGCTTTGGTGGAAGCGCCCGCAATGACCCGCACATGCTGTACACGCTGAGCGCGATCCAGATATTGGCGCTGTGCGGCAAGCTGGAACTGGTGGACGAGGACAGGGTGGCCAACTGTGAGTAGCACGCACTGGGTGTTTATACAAGGGTGGGTGGCCAACTGCGAGTGACACGCACTGGGTGTTTACAAGGGTGGCCAAGTATGAGTTACACCCGCAGAGTATTTACAAGGGTGGCCAACTGCGAGTGGCACGCGCCGGGTGTTTGTACAAGGGTGGGTGGCCAACTGTGAATTACACTCGCAGAGTATTTACGAGGGTGGTTAACTGTGAGTTGCACTTGCTGACATTGTACAGTGTGGCCAAACGTGAGTTACACGCGCTGAGAATGTACTAGTTGGCCAAATGTGAGTAAGACTCACTGAGCCTTGCGTGAGTCCTCTTGCTGCTTTTTTTGGCACAACCACAAGGCTGCGCCTGCTGATCCAGGTTCCTAAGGAGCCTATGTGCCAGCGACTGCCGGCCCCCTTGTTTCATCATTGAATGGTTGGGCATTCAGGCTCAAGTGACGCTGTGTCCTGCCTCTGCAAAAGGTCTCCGAACTTGCTGTGTTTTCAACGCCGGATCAGGGGATGTGCACTTGATACCAAGGGATGAGTGCCTGGTACGTAGCTGTGCTTTGTCTAGCAAATGTGCGGCCTCTGCGCAGGCAAGGCCTCTTGAGGTAATGCGTTCACATGAGCACTTTCCTTGTGGCATGCCTGGGAGCAAATGCTTGTGCACTCAAGCCCGACCAGGTGCATGTGCGTACACGCACACGCGCGCACAAGTGCATTCATGCATATGCGCTCACATACACACATGCATGCACACACGCACGCCTATTCACACGTTTGACATGTTTGTGCGCGCAGATGTGGCGTCCCTGCAGCAGCCTGATGGCTCCTTTGTCGGCGACCAGTGGGGGGAGGTGGACACGCGCTTCTCTTATTGTGCGCTGCTGTGCTTAAACATTATTGGCCGGACTGCCAAGATCAATGTGGACGCGGCTGTGCATTTCATTGCGCAGTGCAAGAACTTTGACGGCGGCTTTGGATGCACACCGGGTACGCCACCTGCAAGACCATGACGGTCATACCCAGAACGCATGGTCTTTGTTGCCTGATGAGGCGTGAACTTTGTGGGCACTAGCGGTGGTTCAGGGCCAACTTGGGCGCAAAGCGCGCGACAGCTGGCATGGCACTAGGGCACTTCGGGTCTATAGCTGCGCATTGATGAGTGTGTGGTGTATGAGGCGCAGTGGCCTGATCCTCTCAAGCAAGGTTCTTGGCGCTATGCTGATCGTGCTGTGACCCCAATCGTGCTGTGACCCCAATCATGATGTGACCCCAATCGTGCTGTGACCCCAATCATGATGTGACCCCAATCGTGTTGTGACCCCAATCGTGATGTGACCCCAGTTGTGATGTGACCCCAATTGAGCTGTGACCCAAATTGTGATGTGACCCCAATCATGCTGTGACCCCATTTGTGATGTGACCCCAATCGTGCTGTGTGCGCTCTTGTGCGCTTTGAGCCTTTGTGCTCTGCAATGTGTGTGCGCTTCATGACTCTCTGGGTCAAGAGTCTTGACTCAAGACGAACAAGCATGTCTGGGCATGTCCCCGAATGGAATGGGGAGCACATGCTGGAGCAGACGTTTGCTTGTCCCTTTGCTACAACTGCTGACAGACCTTGCTTCCCTCCCTCAACCAAACTCCCACAGATATCTTGGCTTCATTCTCGCACCCCTTCTCCCTGCACCTGCACTCTTTATTCCTAAGCGTGTGCTGGCCCATGCTACGTGCTGCAACCCTCCCCAGCTTCTGGTGCCTTAGGTCCAAAGTTTGGGTGATGAGAGCGCCATGGCCAAGACCAGTGCCTCTCCACACTATGTCTGCAGGCAATGAGTCCCATGCCGGCCAAGTATTCACATGCATTGGTTCACTGTCCCTGGCGGAGAAGCTGGAGGTTGTGGACCGTGACCTGTTCTGCTGGTGGTAGGCGGAGTTTTGAATTGTGCTTGTGCCCAGCCCTGCCTCACGCAGGCAAAAGTGCAAAGTGGTCGGGATCCCCTGGTTGGCACTAAAAACGTTCATTGAATTAAGCAGGCATGCAATGTGTCTACCGCACTCTGTACCCTCTCAACATACACGCACAAGCATGCTGCTGCCCTGGCCTTTGGGGGTTTGCATTGTCTGCCAGATTGAAGATGACTAGGTGTTCAAGGAAAATACCCTAAACGTAATGCTTTTTAGGGGAATTCTGAGATTAAAAAGGAAAGCAATGTAGAGCCGTGCCTTACCATTCAACCCCCAGAAATTATCTATTTAGTGTGTTTTGGGGGATATCCTACCCAAGGAGATACAGGCATGTCTGAAAACATTTGCAGCTCACAAATTTCACAGAAGACGGTGCATCGACCCTGCATCATGTTACAGGAATCCTGTAACTACACTCTTATCCACAGGCTGTGTGAGCGGCAAACGCCAAGTGGAGGGCTGAATGGCAGGCCTGAGAAGTTACAAGATGTAAGTCAGTGAATGGCAAGGAGTTGGCTCATGTGCAGCTTTGCCCCTCTCTTGCCCTGCTTGATTCACTGCCCCAAGGATTGCGCTCCACCAATGCTTCTTTCTTATTCCCTCCATGAGTAATGTTCCATGCTCGCTGTGATCACCACACTTGCATTTCCAGGTTTGCTACTCTTGGTGGTGTATGTCCTGCCTATCCATTTTGGGTCGACTTCACTGGATAGACCAAAAGGCTTTGACTCACTTTATCTTGGGCTGCCAGGTGCGCGCTGCAGTGCCAGGCTAGATTCAGCCTGATCCACCTGTGTGCTTCATAGAGTATGGAGCTGCACTGCTGCGTCGGGTTGTGCTCAGGTAATCCATGCAATCAGCAGGGCTCGCCCATTGATGGGCAGTTTGTTATTGCTTTCCCGCACGTGCCTGCGGCCAGCCACCCTCATGCATGCACGTTCATGCAGAGATGAGGAGGCTCCTGCCGTGCATGCATCTCGTGAGCATGCACGGTGCACCCTCCGACACATTTGCCCATGCCTTCCATCGGGAGCGACCTTCACGTGATCACTTACCGATTTGAGCTAGGGCTAGCTACCAACTTGGTTGAACCTTGCTGCATGTCCAGGATGACGAGGATGGAGGGATCAGTGACCGCCCAGATGACATGGCAGACATCTACCACACCTTCTTTGGTATAGCTGGCCTGTCCCTCATGGGCTACCCAGGCCTCAAGGCCATCGACCCCACTTGGGCCTTGCCTTGCGAAGTAGTGCAGCGCATCAAGGCCAGGAATGCTGCATCATAGTAGCCCCTTGCTTGGCTTCAGCACTACTGGAAGACAGACAAAGGGGGCGCAGCTACTCACGCTCCAGGATATCCTACCAATCCTTGGCTGAGGGTTGTCGTCCATTCATTTGTATATATTTCTCTGCCTCGTTCAACGCACGCTTCTTGTCTCTTTGTACATGACCGCTGTGTACGCTTAATTCCAGTTAGTCAATACCCTCATTCTTCATTGCAGTCTTTAGGTGGTCTGTTGACTGTGGTACATCATGTATGGACTTCTTCCGAGGCTGGCTTGACAGGAAAACGAGGATGCCGTACCAGACCAGTACAGTTCCAGATTTGTGCTGCTCATATCATGGCTACAGCACTTTGCTGCTTGTAGTACAAACTCGCGAAGTACCGTGCACCAGGGAGAAGACTGTCTGCAGGTATGGGTTGCGAAGCTGTGCCTGCCAAACAAGGACATCTAAGCCTATCAGGCATGCGCTGTGCAAAACCAGGTGCATGCTCTTCCACTCTCAAGACTTGTTGTCTGTTTGCACCCTCAGAAAGAAGTATCAATCTCTGTTCCTACCTGCTTACCTTGTTTTTCTGGAGACACTTTCTTTCTCAGTGGTCGTCACCTCCAAAGTTGCCATTAAATTTCTGATATCATAGATGATGATCGATTAGTATTTGTGACCAGCCCCAAACCAATTACGTCAAGTATGACTAAAAAGAATTAGGTCTACAACATGTACCTGAACTTAAGGCACCAATGTATGGAGGCAAGTAAGCGTCAAGTAAGAGCCAAAAAGATAATCCAATTTCAAGCCAAGTTGGCTCTTGCGAATCCTTTTTGTGAATATCCTTTTTTGTGGAGGCCCCTTATATTTATGTGCCTTGCCAAGTCGCACTGTATTTGATTTCCCTTTTAACAGCACAACAAAAAAGTCTACCATTAGGACTTAGACATTTTGGCTGGCAAAAACAAGCACTGATTTCATTTCAGCTGCTCATCAGCTGGGCCCGGAAATGTCTGACACAACAAACCAATCAAACTAACAATCAGGCTGGCGGTAATTCCTAATTTGTAGACTTGTGAATAATCGACCTCATATCTCATCAGCTGTTAAGATGATCATGTGCGTTCAATGCTGTTCAAAGGTGCATAATGTTGGCCTTCAGCCACTTATATGACCTCACCAATGAGCTCCCCCTGATGTACTACACTACTGGTTAGTAACCATTAACCAACATGATGTTGGTGTGGAAGGGGCAAAAGTTGGGACCTGAAGTTTACAGGTTTCAGATAATCCGCCAGCATGGTCGTTTGCCTGATTGGTTTATGGCCGGTCATTGCCAGCTCCGAGCGTCCTTGTGAGTCAAGTGCTGTCCATGATATCGGAAAGAAAAGCAATTCTGTTGAGAAAGAAATCCAGAGACAGTCTGATTAGGTAAGGTACGCAAAAGGTAAGGGGCCCCCACACAAGAAAGCGCGCCAGTGGCAGAAGAGGGAAACAAACTTCGTCAAATGATTCTTTCTGTGCTACGTAGCCTTACGTTAAGTGAGCACCAGAGTCCTCCTGAGTCAGATTCAGCCCAAGCTGGGCCAGGATCGATCAGATATTCAAGAGGGTGTTACAGCCTGCAACTCCATATTGAAGTTGTACTTGGTACGATGTAATGATAAGACTATAACCCAGTGTGACTTATGGCCACGTTCAGATCCCCAAGTATATTCACACGCCTGCCGAGCATGACTGACAGGCCTTGCTCCACAGTTGTTTTGCACAAGCGGGTCCTCTCAACCAGCTCAGCAACCTGCATGTGAGTACGAGTGATCAGCAAGACAAGCAGCGGGCATTGAAGCCAGTTTGAGCTTCATCACACCTTGCCTGGGTGCCCAAGTCTTAGGCATTCACAGGTCCCTGGTGCCCTCAGGGGACGGCTTCCTGGCACGCAAGCACACAAGCATGCCATGACAGCTAGCGCCCCCCTGATCATGGCACGCTTGGAGCACTCCAGGGACACGCAGATTGGAACACTTGCAGGCCAGACGCACCTTGGGTGCGAGCGCCATGAGCTGAAGCTTGGCTTCATTCCTGCGCGCTTCCACATCCTTTGCAGCAGCCAAGAGCTTGGCCTCCTGGCCTGCTTTTCTTGAGAGGGCGGTGGTCATGCGCTCCAGAAACCTGCACACGCAGTGGCCATGCGCATGGTGCTTCTACATCCTCAAGGTACCATACACCAGGACCTCAAGTTTCATACACCAGGACCTCGCATATACACAGTGGTCATGTGCATGGTGATTGTGCGTAACGTGGTCATGTGCCACAGCAACCTGCACACACACACACACACACACACAGTGGCCAAGCGCAACATAGTCACACGCTCACAGTGGCCAAGCGCAACATAGTCACACACACACAGTGGCCAAGCGCAACATAGTCACACACACACACACACACAGTGACCAAGCGCAACATAGTCACACGCTCCAGGAACCTGCACATGCGCGCATGTGTGTGGCAGGGGGGGAAAGGAGTGAGTCCGCGCGTGCGCATGTGTGCAAGGGTGCAAGGGTATAAGGGTGCAAGGGTACAAAAGGGTACAAAAGGGTATAAAAGGGTACAAAAGGGTGCAAAAGGGTGCAAAAGGGTGCAAAAGGGTGCAAGGGTGCAAGGGTGCAAGGGCGCATGTGTGCAAGGGTGCAAAGGGTGCAAGGGTGCATGTGCGCATGTGTGTAAGGGTGCAAAGACAGATGCATAGTGTAGATCCCTGGACGCTTTTCACCTTTGATGCATGGGAGGGGTACCTTTGTGGTGTCGAGTCTGGTGTGCACTTGTACTTACTGGCGGAGGCGTTGCAGTGGGCGAAATTACACTAGTGCATTGATGCCAAAACTTTACTTGGAAGTTTGGAACTGATGTGACTTGGGACTTTGAAACTGCCAATGTCCCTGGAGTGCATGGAAGTGACAGACTTCTCCCAAATACCCACGCGTGTGCATGTCCACGTGGGTGCATCCCCAGAAAAAAACAGTGTATTTGCTGTCCCTTCTGGGCAGCTGCTTTCTCCTAGGGACTCCCACTGCACATATCTACTCTGCAACACATCCGGCAGGCCGTATGGGTCACTTGCAGGCCGTATGGGTCACTTGGCGCAAAACCAACAAGGACAACCTCTCATAAAGCGTGCACGCATGCGCCTACCTGGGCGAGGTTGCAAGCATTAGCAGCTGCCGCAGGCGCTCGCTCTTGAGCGCCTTCACGGCGCCCTCCGCGGCCTCCAGCATGCGGCCAAGGCTGCCCTCATCCACAGCCTGGATTGACTCGGGCAACGCAGCAGTCAGCAGCTCCGAGCCCGAGCCCTTGACATCCAGCCGCCGCTGCGGGCGCCGGGCAGCATGGTTGTGCAACAGTGAGCTAGGAAGACGCTCCGGGGCCATGGTATGTATGTGCACATCTGTGTGCACGCGCACACAGGCCATAGAGTGTGTAGGGGAAGGCAATGTGCAAGACACAACCGAGCGCCAGTGTATGTCTAGATCAGTGGCACAAGCGAGGACAGAGAAAAGTGCGCAGCCTGAGGGCATGCTTGGCCTGCGCCAGGCACTTGGCTTTCCTACTCCCGCCGTCTTGCAGCTTGCCTGCTAAAAAGTTTAATGTCTTCCCTTCCTGCTTTGTTCTGTTGCCCTCATCGTGCATTACCTTGGGCTGGCAGTGATCAGCCACAAATCAATACGCAAAGGCTACGGATTTCGATTCAACTTAAGACATCTAAAGACGCTCAGCCTGCGCCAGAAGAGCAAGCCCTGCCTGCGGCCGGCATACCTCGCCTGCACCCTCGCGTTGCATCCATTCCACTCTCCATTCCAGCACCTTCTGAAATAAGGGAATGCTTTGATACCCTTGCGTCCTTGACGTCCACACGCCAATCTTTGGGCCATTGCGCCATTCTCTTGGTCTGGGGCAAGGGATCCAGGCCTTAAGGTGAGAAGGAGGCTTCAGCTGGGCTGGCTGCTGACAGAGGGCACAGCTGCTCTCAGCCCTTACCCTGGCACCCCAAGCCGCGCCAGGACCACGCCGGCAGCAGGCCCACCCGCAGCTCACGGGCTCTTTCACCCACCAGACAAGGGGAACCTGCAGCTCACGGGCTCTCTCACCCCCCAGACAAGGGGAGCCTACAGCTCAAGGGCTCTCTAACTCCCCAGACAAGGGAAGCCTGCAGCTCACGGGCTCTCTCACCCCCCAGACAAGGGAAGCCTGCAGCTCACGGGCTCTTGCACCCCCCAGACAAGGGGAGCCCGCAGCTCACGGGCTCTCTCATCCCCCAGACAAGGGGAAGCATACAATCGGAAGAGGGAGGGAACAGCATGGAACCTGCGTGTGCGCGTGCCTCACCTGCACTAGGAACGCGCGCAGCTCCTCCAGGTCATCCAGCAGCCGCATCCGGTACTCCCCATCACATGCAAGCCTGTGTGCGGCCGCCCCGTGCGGCCACGCCTGCCCCTGCGTTGGCAGCTCTGCTGGCTCGCCTGGTACACCTGCGGCACCTGCCTCGACGCCTGTGCCATGCCCCTGCTCGTCGACCCCTGGGCTAGTGCCCGCCTCCGCCCCTGCATCCTCCACACCAATACCCCACTGCTCCGCGCTCGCCCCCGCATCCGCCACGCCCACATCCCACAAGATGCCTCCACCCCCATCACCGCCCTGGC
>LKMJ01003365.1_pt1 | contig 14868 bp, 17 predicted proteins | sample 643391 | NCBI WGS metagenome assembly LKMJ01 (sample SAMN04112250, study PRJNA286221) | soda lake metagenome | biome: soda lake; feature: Kulunda Steppe; material: water; isolation source: sample PL-Br10 brine of Picturesque Lake | place: Russia: Kulunda steppe | collected 2010-07
TAAATCATAATCTAAATTATTTAAAAATCTTCCGTTTTCTGTATCTGACCTCGTGTGATCGATTTCTTCTATCTCAGGGAGATGAGCACTATCTATAGTAAGGTAAAGGTCAGAAAGATCTTCTAGACTGTCTCCACAGTAACCCCAAAAAGCGATCTGTTCTTTCTCATACCAATCCGACTCTGCCGAGTTATTCTCTATACTTACCTCCCTACCCTCCAACGAGTTAAATAAATCATTGAACACCCAAATCTGCTCTACAAAATCGTATTTTTTAGGGGCATGAGTCGTAAGATAGATGTTCTCAACATCTCCACATTTAGAGTGGCTGAAATTTGCTAGATCCTTAACATTATTTTCTGTGGCAGATATACCAGGATTACTACTTGTACCAGGAGGAAGATGTATATCAAGTATATCCTTCTCGTTAACCCCTTCTCTATCTAATATTTCCGAAAAAGTATTATTGTCGAAATCTCCGCCTCTTGCTACATCCTCCCAGTCTAGTTTAACTTCTGCTTTCCCATCTATTTCATTTACCAGATGCAATTCATCAGTTTTCAATGATACAGCAATATTTTCATCAGACATAATGAACAACTTGAAACAAACATTTATGTTTGTTACCTTTTACTAGTAATATTTGGTTTTATAGGACCCTCCTCTGCACAAACTCAGAAAAGTTTGCTCTTATCTGTGATTTCCTTATTGCTCTTTATAAGTTGTTTAAGCTCTTCCTGACCTTCGGTATAACCGATCATTACCGCTCCAACTAGTCTATCTCCGTCAAAGAACAGCCTTCTGTAATGATCTTCCTCTTCATAGTTCTTGGAAACCGCTTCACCGGACCAGTCGCCGATTGCCAAGAACTGAGATCGGAAATGCCCTACACCGTAAGTGTTAACGAAGTTGAACGGCTCTGGCTCCTCTCCGTTAAGATCTTTCAACATGTTTATACCTGCTCTCTTACCCATGGCCTCCGAGTGATCCCAGGATCCGTTTACAGTTCTTTTCTCAAATACAGGGGAGTAGTATTCAACCATGTTTCCGGATGCGTAGATATCAGGGTCAGAAGTATTCAGAGATTTATCCGCCTTTATCATACCGCTTTCATTTTTCTCCACATCTAACAGATCAGAGTTCGGCGTCTGGCCTATAGCCACAGCAACTGCGTCAGCCTGATAGCTTTCGCTGTTGTTATCCGTAACCTTTGTAATCTCGTCTTCCTCAGATTCGAAATCATTTATCTCGGCGTTTCTAACTACTTTACATCCTTTTTCCTCTAGCTTTCTATGTATTATATCCGCTCCTTCAGAGTCCAGACCTCGGTGCCACCAGTTATCTCCTCTAATTAAGTAATACGTTTCACAGTCGTTTTCAGCGTAGGCGACAGCTAGGTCAATCCCTAAAAGACCTCCTCCTGCTACCACTGCTTTTTCAGCATCTTCAGCAGAGTTTTTAATCTTTTCAGCATCTCCCATCGTCCACATATAGTGCAGATTTTCATAACCTTGATCCTGAGGCAATTCCCTCGGAGATCCTCCTGTCGCTATCAGAAGTTTATCGTAATCATATTCATCTCCTTCAGCAGTTTCCAGCCGGTTGTTATCAGAATCTATATAAGTTACTTCCGTGTTGAGATATAGGTCGATGCCTCTCTTGTCGTACCAGTTCTCATCATGCACCCTTGTGTACTGTTTGGGAAGGCTTCCTTTCATGTAAGTCTTCAACATGATTCTATTGTACAACGGTTCAGGCTCATCCGTGAAAATCTTGATCTCAGCTTTTTCATCCTCGTCTCTTATTTTCTCAGCTGCAGTTGCACCCGCTATCCCATCACCAACAATCAGATATCTGTCCGGCATAACTTTGATTTAATTGGAAGAATTTTAAACAGCGACCCACCTCAACTTAAGTGTTTAAAAGAATTCCAGTTCATCGTGTAATTACAGAGAGGTAGGATGCGGAGCTAGTGTAGTCCGGCCCATCATGATACCCTGTCACGGTATCGACCCGGGTTCAAATCCCGGGCTCCGCGCTCTTACTTGATTTAATCATTCTAAAGTTTATCTTGTCTATCAGTTAACTCTAAGAACATGCCACATAATTCTAATAGCCATATTCCACTAAATAAGTTTTCAGAAGTATAAATAAAAAGAGAAAAAGGAATGTGAAACCGGTCAGACGTTAAGCTGCTTCTGCTGCCATATGTGCTGGCTTTTCTTCGTCCTCAATCTCGACCGGTATGGTAGTGATAATTTCAAGATCAACCTCCATGATTTGTCCCCTCCCGACATCCAGTAATTCTCCTTGCTGGTATATAAAAGCTCGGTGAATATTGTTACCCCTAATATAACGTAACGGTAACTGAGAATCCTTGAACCTTATTTTACGTCGCCAAACTCTTCTAGACCTCCTGAAAGCTTTTCAATTCGAAATAGAAGAAAAGATAAAAGATAAGTGGAGGAGATAAAGTAGCTCTTAATTAAAGGTTTTACTTATCTCCATGAAGTTGTCCTGGACCGTGGTCCAGTCGATTAGCTGGAAGAAGCTGTCCACAAAATCTCCTCTTTTCGGACCGTAGTCATGGTAGTAGCTATGCTCCCATACGTCACATGCAAGGATAGGATGTGCGCCCCATACTGCTCCTTCGTCGTGTCTGTCGACCGCAACGTTGTGAAGCTCGTCCCTCTGTGGGATATACACTAGCAGAGCCCAGCCTGAAGCCGAACCTGCGGCAGCTTTAAACTCCTTTTTCCAGTTTTCGTAACTTCCAAATTCTTCCTCTATTTTATCCATTAACTCCCCTTCAGGTTTTCCGCCTCCTTCCGGCGACATGTTTTCCCAGAAGATATCATGTAAAACGTTTCCACAGAAGTTGTGGGTAAAGGAGTTCAGCAGAGATCCGGTAGCTGAGAAATCTTCCTCCTCTCTCTGTTCCTGAAGCTTCTGCTCTGCTTTGTTCAGTCCATCGACATATCCTTGATGGTGTGTTCCATGATGCCATTCAACGACCTGCTCCGAAATCCCTGGAGCTAGATCTTCTTTGTTATAAGGTAGTTCTATCAGTTTATAGTCTGTCATTTTAGTTCACCTAACCCAGAATTATTCCAGATTATCAAATACCTTTGGCAAGATAGAAAGAAAAAAGAAAATGTGGATAAAGCTTTGAACTACTCCTGACCCTCTAGCTGTTCTTCTTCAAGCTGTTCCTCTAGATCTTCCTGAAGATCTTCTTCATCAATCTCTGCATCCTGTTCCGGTACCGGCTGTTCAGGCTGGTTTCTTAGCTGTTCCAGAGTGTCCTGTACTACAATAGGACTTTGGATCATAGGGCTCTGTACTTCAGGGAAGACTAGCTCATTGTCCTTTGTAACGTAGAATGATTCTGTGACTGTCTCTGTCTCAGCTTCTTCTCCTTCTTCAGCTTCTTCTCCTTCCGGTTGCTGTTGTTGTGCTTCAGCTTCTACGGTTACGTAGAACATGCCGTGTCTCTCTTCTGTACCTGTGAAGGTCATCTCTCCTTCAACACCTGAAGCTTCCATAAGTTCTGCTATGGTGTCTTCAGCTGCCTGTGCATCACCTTCTACAGCGAACTCTGATACAGCTAGTCCTGCTACTAGTCCTAGAAGAAGTCCAAATAGAACCCCTCCAACGACTAGAGATTTCCTGGTATATGCTCCTAGAAGACCTTCTTCTGTCTCTTCCTCTATATCTTCGACAAGCTCTTCATCGTCCATTTCGTCTTCTTCAATCTCTACTTCTTCATTATCAATTTTGTTTTGAAGAAACTCTTTGACAGTCTTCCTGTCCTTGTTACCTTTCTCAATCTCCAGAAGCTTGGAGTAGTCTGGATCTTCCAACTCACGGATCTCTTTTTTAGCATCCGATACGTTGTCATCCAGAATATCCTGATACTCGTCTTTTTCTACCATACTTCCTATTTATTTGAGGCTTTTTTAAAGTATTAGGTATTACTGCTCGAAATATAATAGAAAGTTATAAGATAATAGAAAAGATGTGGAGAAGAGCTATTCTAGGCTACAACCTGCTTCTTCCAGTCCTTCTCTTCAAGAGCTTCTTCTGTGGTCTCATCAGATTCCTGCCCCCCGGTCATCGTCTGATACTCTCTAATACATTTACCACATTTCTCAATACCTTGGTGCTCTTTGATCTCTTCTTCCATATCAAACTCTTCTTTGATCTCATCCTTGGTCCTCCCACACACTTTACATTTCATTGGTATCCTAACGTTCGACAGCAACTCTTATAAATATTTCCCTAAATATAACCACTTCTTATTAACAACATGTACAGACAACCATAGAGGCCTTCTACTTATAATATAACAGGGTTAACGGTACGACATCAAATGAAATGCTCCGGCGAAGGATGTAACAGAGAAACTCTACTGGCCTTCTGCAACAGATGTACCTCCGAAAAGGTCAGAAAATAGCGATTAAGGATCAGAACAGTCTCTTATAAAGTTACAGTTGGGGCATATTAGCTCACAAGCTACATACTTCTCCATCTCTGCTCCGCAGTTCCAACATTCCATATCCATCAGAACCACTCCGGCTCTGAAATTTTCACATCACCGTAGACCTTAGCCTGGCATGAAAGCCTGAAAGGACCTTCTAAAACCTCCTCTCCCTGAAAACGTTTTAGAGTGTTCTCTTCGTCCTGCTCACGTGGTGAAAGATTATCCATACCTTCTTCAACCTTTACCCTGCACGTTGTACAGTTGCAGAACCCTCCACAGGCGTGCATCCATTCTACACCGCCCTCAAGCAGAGCATTGAGAATATCCTGGCCGTCTTCAGCCTCCACCTCATCGTCACGGTCGATAACTTCTATCTTATGAGCCATTCTTCCACCTTAACCTACATACCAATCAGCGAAAGACCTAAGGTGATTAAAACGGTGCCCCATAGAGCAAGGCTTAATCCATCTACAGCTCTGGTGTATTTTTCACCCAAGTAATGCTCTACAGCGACGTTCAAGGTCCATCCGCCGTCTAAAGGTTTTGCAGGAAGCATGTTAAATAGGCCTACAAAGATATTCAGAATTGCAACTGTCCAGAGCATTGAAGCAAACCATTCAAACTCGGACTGGTAGTCAGAGTATCTATCCTTTATCACAGACTCCTCTCCAAGTCTCAAGCCAAGGTAGCCTCCTTCAAAATCTTCCCTTTCTACCGCCGTCACTGTAAAGTTGCCCTCGGAAGTACTTAGATTAATACTGTCGCCAGGCTGTAGATCTGCTGTAGCAGCCTGGAGATCTTCTAAAGTCTCTACACGTTCCCCTCCTACATACTCAAGTGTTCCGTTGTTCATTCCGGCTTCGGCCGCAGGATAACCGTCCTCAACTATGTAAAACAGTCCTGATGACTGAGTAACCGCTCCTGAAAGTGCTATCCCTGCTAGAAGGAGAAGAGCGCCTATGATGTAGTTCGCGTAACTACCTGCGCAGAGAACCCTGATCTGAGAGATCCAGCTTCCCTGCTCCCAATGGCCGGAGCTGTCGCCCTCGGCTTCTTGACCAGGCAACATCTGCTCCCCCTTCGGTTCGACAAACGCGAAAGGAATTATAGCCATTACTCCCCATCCTACAGAGTTTATCTCGAAATCTTCAAGCCTTGCAACTACTCCATGGCTCAGCTCGTGGAAAACCATCAGAATACCTATACCTATAACCCAGAACTCTACCGGGATGAAGGAGACACCGGCTTCAAACTGATTCTCCTCTACTAAACCTGGAAGTATGAGCGACGGACCTCCCTCAGTCGATCCGGTAGATAACATGTGGTAGACGACGAATACTATCATTCCTAGGGATGCTATTATACTTAAGCTTGCCACAACCACGCCAGAGTTAGCATAAAACTTCCAAAAACGCGGGAAACGTTTTGCTACCCGGTCTATATAATCTATACCTTTCTGTGTCCTCCTAAAGAATATTATTGTATGTCTTTGCATCTTGTTTCTGTCCCTGTAAAGGAAAAATCCGAGGGCGGCCACAAAAACTACGAAAAATATAGTTCTAAGGCTCATCCCGTCTACCGGTAGAAAACTCATATAGCTCTAAAAGGATGCGGAAGCTTAAAAACATACAACTTATGTAAAAAGTATGGCAGATCAACCATTATTCTGGTCAGATCAGTTAGCTTTTGGAACCACCAGAAAATTCTCCGACGAGGAAACTTATGTATGTGCCTCAGGGATCTCTCCCTCAGGAATCGTACACGTAGGTAACTTTAGAGAAATAATTACCACGGATTTCGTTGTTAAGTCTCTAAAAAACATGGACGAGGACGTTAGATTTATCTACTCCTGGGACGACTACGATAGGTTTAGGAAAGTGCCTGCCAACGTACCGGATGAATGGGAAAAACATATCGGAAAACCTCTGACTAAGGTTCCATCGCCTGAAGACGGTTACGACTCTTACGCAGACTACTTTGAATCTCAGCTTGAGAGCCAGTTAGAGGATATGAAGATGGATATAGAGTTCATCAGACAGACAGAGAAGTTTGAGAACTGTGAGTACGCAGATCTGATGAAGAAAGCTATGAATAATAGAAAGCAGATTAAGAAAATACTTGACCAGTACAGGAGAGAGCCTCTGGAAAAACCTTACTACCCGATAAGAATCTACTGTAAAGAATGCGGGAAAGATTTCACCGATCCTACCGGTTACGATGGAGAGTACACGGTAGAGTACAGATGTGAAGAATGTGAAGACAGCTTCGAGCTGAACTTCAAAGAAGAGCCCGGTGCAAAGCCTCCTTGGAGGGTCGACTGGCCTATGAGATGGCATTACGAAGGAGTTAACTTTGAACCCGCAGGGAAAGAACACTCTGCATCAGGAGGTTCAAGGGATACGGCAAATGAGCTTGTAAAAGAGGTATACGGAGATGAGTATCCCGTACACCAGATGTACGAGTTTGTCACAAAGGACGGATCAAAGATATCCTCCAGCTCCGGAGAAAACGTCTTCACGTTATCGCTACTGAAGGAAATCTACTCTCCGGCGATAATCAGGTTCCTGTTCTCAGGTACAAAGCCGAACAAAGCGTTTGAAATACCTGTAGAGTCTGAAGAGCTTCTACAACGTTACAAGAACTTCGACAAGATAGAGTCAGCATACTTTAATCCGGAAGAGGCGAAGGATGAAAAACAGAGAGAGCAGTGGGAAAGGATATACGAGCTATCTATGGTCGATATACCGGATGAAGAGCCTGTAAGAGTCCCTTTCAAACATGCAACACTCATCTCCCAAGTAATACCTGAAGAAGACTGGGAGGAGAAAGCCCTTGAGAGCTTGAAAGACACAGGACATATACCGGAAGATATATCTGAAACTAACATAGAAAGGGTTATCGAAAGGCTTCACAGAGCCAGAAACTGGGCCAGAGATTACGCACCTGAAAAATACAGGTACAAGATCAACGCAGAGATTTCTGACAATGTAGAAGACCAGCTTTCGAACGACCAAGTAGAAGCTGTAAGGATGATGGCAGAAAGGCTTGATGAAGAACAGTTCAACGGTACCGATAGCCTTGATTCCGCTATCTTTGATATCAAGGACGAGTCAGAGCTGGATACCGGAGAGTTCTTCACCACCATGTACAAGGTAATCCTGAACAGGGAACAAGGACCTAGACTTTCCACCTTGATCATGTCGGTCGGCCAGGAAGACACCAAGAACATACTCGAACAGCTTTAGCTGTAAAAAGAAGTTAAAACAACAGGAGTGAAAAATAAGATATGGCCGCCGAGGAACCCGAATCCCCTTTAACTTTCTATGCATTAGGTTTCAGCGCGTTCCTCGGATTTTTCTACTCCCTACAGTTTTTTTACGGATTCAACCCCGGATACATGGCGTATGAGTCACCCTGGTGGAAGTTTTTCACATCAATCTTCGGCCATTCCGGTCTAGAACATCTTTTGAACAATCTTTTCTTCATAGGACTTTTCGGAACAGTATATGAAAGATATACATCAGGAACTATGTTCTTCACAACATTTCTGGTATCTGCCTTGACCGCCAACCTGACAGCTTTCATATTTTTCACCGAATCATTCATTATCGGGGCATCAGGCGGAGCAATGGGAATTCTAGCTGCATTAGCCGTCTACAAGCCGAGACAGATCGGTCTTGCTCTTGGAGTTCCACTTCCGATGTGGGCGGTTCTTATAGTATACATCCTAATAGATACCGTCGGTCTCGCAGGTACAAACAGTATTGCCAATGAAGCACATCTATTTGGGATGTTTACAGGCGCTATGATAGGCTACAGTTTGAGAAGTAAAGATAAAGATGAGGAAAATGAAGAGAAAGATAAAGATAAAACTGAGACAGAGGAGGAAATGTGGGAGGAGAAAATACGTAGATGGGAAGAAAAATATATGATGAATTAAAAGAAGGGGTTATAGAGGGTTGAAGTCCTGTTTATCATCCGATTCCTCTTCTTCTACATCAGGCTCCCCTTCAAGCATATCCTCCGAGAGGTCTTCAGACCCTTCCTTACCATGAGATCCGGACGATGAGCTATGGGAGTTGTTTCTCTGAGTTCGGTTTCCGCCTTGATTCTGTCGAGCCTGGTTTCTCCCCTGCTGTCGTTTAGAACCGTTTTGATTCTCTTGCTGTCGAGACTGCTGTTTGTTTCCATGTGACTGAGTCTTCTGGTTCGGCTGTTGTTTCTTTTTCTGTGTGCTTTGTCCTTGCGGCTGCCGTTTCTGTTTTTGAGACTGCATCTGTTGCTGTTGTTGAGCCTGTTGCTGCTGTAGCTGTTCTACAAACTGATCTGTATCTACGCCGGCTTCGTCTAATAACTGAAGCTTTTTCTGAAGCTGGGAGTTAACTATCTGTAAAAGCCTTGAAAGCTCTTTTTTCTCGTGTAGAAGGGTTTCAACTGCGCCTTTATGTCTGCCTATCTCTTCGGATGTCATAACTGTTTATTTGTTTCAACTGTTAAAAAATAACTCGGCACCGTCAGTCTTCGGTATTTCTAGGCTTCAACCCTGTCAGCTTACTCCGGTGTTCTTCATACTCCTGAAATGAATCTTCCAACTCGCAACCATCTAACTCCTTATAGGATACCGTCTCCTCAACTGTCAGCTCTATACTTTTGTCCCGATCCGAAATGATATAATCCGTTTCCCGGTTGTAAGGTCCTTTCTCCATTAGAAGTCCGTCTCTAAAACTGCCCCTTCTCTCAACCGTATAGCCTCTCTGCTTCCAAAGGTTTTCCAGCTCATCGGTCGATTCGGAGAAGTTAAACCCATCTATCAGCTCAACCAGACTTACCATAAATGTTTGCTATGTCTCAAACATTAAATCAACCGATTATCAAGGATGCGATATAGCCGGCTGAGACAAAAGTTGCTATCGCGCTCCCTAAGGTTACAAGCACGAAGGTGAGAAGTATTCTACCTACCTGATTACCCCAGAGATCCCTGTAGCTGTCTATATAAGCTATGGACTCAAGCTCCTCGACGGAAGGCTGGTGGAACTTAGCTTCGAAGTACCCTGCAACCATCCCTGCTCCTATACCAGGATTAAGAGATGTAAAAGGAGCTGAAACAAAGGAGACAGCCCAGGTTGAAAGATGTGATCTCGCAGCTATAGCGCCTAACATAGATAGAGAGGCGTTCGCCAGCACCCAGAACCTTGTAGCCTGGAAACCTGTCTCAAAACCTATCTGGTAAAAGCTATATCCTAGCATACCGATTATAAATGCAGGTAGACCATATTTAACAGTTTTAAGCCATGGAAAACCTTTTCCTGCTGGCTCTACGCTGTACTCTCTCTTTTCTTTCAAGGCTTCCGACATTCCGTCTACATGTGCCGCTCCTACAACAACTACCGCATGTTCAAACTGCTGTTCCAGAAGCCTCTCGGCCATATAATCGTTTCTCTCATCAAGCAGTGTCTCCTTTACCGATGGAAGGTACTGTTCTAGTTCATCGACCAAAGAGTCCAGAAGCCTCTGCTCCTTCAGCTCTTCAACATCCATCTGCTCTTCAGCCATGAAAAGCGCTGATACAAGCTTCATCTTCTCCCAGAAGCTTAACTTGTTGAATGCTCTAGACAAAGTTTCATTTATATCCCTGTCAAGAAGACTGTAACCGATTGAGTTTTCTTCAGCTACCTGAACCGCTTCAAGAAGCTCTTCGCCCGGCTTTATATCATGTTCAATACCTAGCCTCTTCTGATAGATTGAAAGCATTAGATTCATGAAAAGAAGGAATCCTTTACCCTCTCTGATAGCCTCAGATACCTTTAGATCCCTCCAACCCGAACCGTCTTTCAGGGAATCAAGCCGGGATTCGTCCAACTCTACACCTACCAGGTCCGGATCCAGCTGCTCTATCGTTTCTCTAACTTCTTTCTTTGACTGCTCGGATACATGGGCGGTACCTACCATTGTGACCTTTCTGCTGTCGCCCAGCTCGAGCTCTCTCTTCATACCAAAGTATTCCCGACCGCCGTTTATATATAAAGAAACGGTTTACTGCTACATTAGACCTTAGCTTCTTTACAGTTTCAGCCCCAAACGGAGATACATGGACCTAAACCAACGATTGGTGCTTGGACTGTTAACAGTTGCCTTTTTTTCAGGAGCTGTTATATACAGCATGGACGACAGCGGTTATGAAGAGCCTGTCGAGGCAGAGGTAACCCGTGTTATCGACGGAGACACTATTGAAGTATCAATAGACGGCGAAACAGAGACCGTAAGGTTTATCGGTATGGATACACCCGAGATACATTCTGAAAACAACCCCGAATACTTTGAAGGAGTTCCGGACAGTCCGGAAGGTGAGAAATGTCTAGAGAGATGGGCGAAAAAATCTACAGAGTACGTTGAACAGGAGTTAAACGGTAGTACTGTAGAACTGAAGTATGAAGGGGATAGAATGGACCGTTATGACAGGCTAAGGGCTCATATCGTAATTGATGGTGAGAAACTTAACTATCGGCTGGTAGAGAAAGGATATGCTACAACTTTTCCTGTAGAGTTTGAGAACAGATCCGATTTTGAATCGGCTGAAGAATCTGCAAGGAACGAAGCTAAAAACATGTGGGGATGTCCTGAAAGTATTTCTCTAAGCTGAAGGGCCTTTAAAGTATCCGTCTTCTTCATTTTCCGTATTTTTGAAGACCTGTTCTTTTTCAAGGCAGTCACCTGGTTTGTCATCCCTTGACTTAGGCTTAACATCAACAGGATGGAACGCAGGCTCCACATCCTCGGTATCTATCTCATCGATAGTCTCAAACATCTCAAGTATGTTTTCAAAGTCTTCTGCAAACTTTTCAGTCTCTCCATCCTCAAGATTAATCCTGGCGTTCTCCGCTACCTCCTTCACATCAGACTTATCTACCATAGATACTACCTATCACGGAAAGCTTTTGAAAATATCCTGTTTTTTGGAGAATTTATTGAGATGATAAACCAATCATATCTGAGGTATTCTAAGGACCGGATTTTCTCAACTCGTGAACGTTCCTGAACGGTCCGTGAACAATGAGTGTTTGTTTATATTGAACATTCTATATTTTACGGATAATACTAACCTTTATAAACCGCCAATGTAAATAGTAAGATAGGAGAATCATATTTCAGAGTTTCGTCTTTGGGCGGACGAAATTCGAAACGTATTCATGTGTCAACTCGTTTGGGCGCGAGTTTGATCGAATCGGATTCGACTTGGGCGTTGAATCCAATCATTGGGCGAATACATTTGGGCATGCATTCAAAGACTTCTATCGTAGAATTAGGTATGGCTACTTATAAAGGTTAGGTGTAGCTCTACCGTTGCAATCAATCACATCACTTAATGATCAAAGGTCGATATTAGATGGAATCAATAATAGACAACTCAGAGTCTTCAACAGACACCGAAAATCTTGACGACGTAAAAGATGCTAGAATTGTTGTAGTTGGAGTAGGAGGAGCCGGTAATAACCAAGTAACAAGAATTCAGAAGAAAGACGTTTCCGGAGCCGATACTGTAGCTATTAATACTGACAAACAGCACCTTGAAATGGCTTCTGCCGATAGAAAAATATTAATTGGAAAAGAGCTAACAAAAGGACTTGGAGCAGGAGGAAAACCTGACCAAGGAGCCAGAAGCGCAGAAGAAAACAGAGCAGAGCTACGCTCACTGTTCAAAGATGCTGACATGGTATTCCTTACTGCCGGAATGGGAGGAGGAACAGGTACAGGAGCAACACCTGTGCTAGCAGAGATAGCTAGAAAGGAAGACTGTATCGTAATCGGAACAGTAACTATGCCTTTCGAGATCGAAGGCGCCAGAATGTCAAAGGCAGAAGAAGGACTTTACAGACTAAGACAGCATGTGGACACAGCAATTGTAATTGAGAACGACAGACTACTTGATATCGCTGGAGATATGCCGCTGGATCAAGCTTTCGGAGTAGCCGATGAGCTGATTACAACAATGATCAAAGGAGTTACCGAGACAATCTCCGAACCTTCGCTTGTCAACCTGGATTACGCTGACGTTCAGGCAATAATGAACGAAGGAGGAGTAGCAGTTGTAGGATATGGAGAGAGCAATACAAACAACAAAGGAGAAGAAGCGATCCATGAGGCTCTAAGCAACCCGCTACTGGATGTTGACTTCGAAGGAGCTAACGGAGCTCTAATGCATGTAGCAGGAGGAACAGATCTAACACTTAACGAGATCAACGATGTAGGACAACATGTGAAGACAAGGCTTGACAACCACGCCCAAGTGATCTGGGGTGCACGTGTAGAGGAAGAGCTTGATGGAAAGCTACAGGTAATCTCAATCATAACAGGGGTAGAGTCACCTTACGTCCTTGGAGAAGTAGAGGAAGAACAGGAGACGGAAGTATCCGGAGACGTAAACGACCTAGGGATCGAGGTTATAGAATAACCTCATCCTCTTTCATCCGATTATATTCCCCCCACACATACATATTTCAAAAAGAAGGCCTCCGTGATTTATCCGGGCCGGGAGGACTCAAAACCCCTGCCGGCCTGGTTCAACACTCCCCTCCCCCCTTTTACGGAGGCCTTTCTTTTACTCTTATTTCTCAAAAAGATAAAACGGTTTAAAAATAACCAGACAAGATAAACCGTGAAAGACAAAAAGTTCTATGCTCTGACCGGCTCAACCATAATGTTTACCTTGGCCGGAGTAGCTTCATTACTGGTAGAAGAATATATCTTAGGATCAGCCTTCACAGTTCTATCAGCCCTGGCCTTCAGACACCTCAGGAGTAACGCTACTTTGACCGGTAGAAAGAAGCTCAAAAAAACCTTTCTATCGTTCATAGATTCTGTAAGAGAGCTTGCGATAATATCAGCTATACTGGTACTACCTATGGTTCCAAAAGAGCTAGCTGTAGCAGTGATAGCTTCATTGGGTTTTGTGGAAATATTCAGGAGAGAAATCGAATCCAGAACAGGTGAAAGGATATACAGTTTGATAGACCCTGACTGGAGGATAGGACTACTGTCCGGAATGCTTCTTATTGCCTGGTACAACCCTTTTGTTCTTTATTGGGCCTCCTGGGCGTTACTAGTGATATACATAATCGAGATTCCTCAGATACTGAAACAGCTCAGATGACACCGTTTGATTTTACAGCAGCTATTTAACAGTTTCAGGAGATGGTTTTAATATGAAGGCTCCAATATGCAACGTATGCTTAAAGAGTTCAGACGAGCTCTGCAGCATGTGTGAAGACAAACATGAATCCGGCGAGATATCGGACACCGACATTAAAATCTCAAGAATTCTTTACGAACTATCACAGGAATACACATCTCTACAAGACTCAGATGTAAAGAAAGCTTTTGACACAGAAAAAGTGATAGTAATAGTTACAGAAGAAGGAGACGGTGCAAAAGTTGTCGGAAGAAGCGGTGAAATTGTAAAAGAAATAGCAGATCAGGTAGGAAAAAGCATAAGAGTGATAGAAAAGTCAGGAGAAGACCTGGAAACAATCAAAGGTCTTCTAAGCCCTGCAGAAGTAGAATCAGTTAACACAGTATTCACGCCAGAAGGCCAGACAAAGAAGATCGTAGTAGACAACGAATACGAAGGAAAGATCAATATCTCGATCGATGAGTTCGAGGAGATTATAGAAGAAGTCACGGGAACGCATTACATGCTGGCTTTTGAGTAATCCCTCTTTTTCTCTTTATTGTTCCTAACTAATTACTTAATGGCCAACCAGTCAGAGGAGATTAGAGAGGTATAAAACCGGTTTGTTCGGTAGAACTTCTAATCAACATCACGATTAAAGAATCTTCCTCCCCTATTTTCTATTATGTCGACGGGAAAAAACTCGAAACAGTTTATCGTAACGGTAGACCAGGACAAGATCGAGCCTGATATAGCACGTGAGACCGTAATCAAGTATGACCCATTAAACAGATCAGGTCAGGACGGAGGTTTTTATCTCAACGGGAACGAGGAGCTCCATATTGATAATGAAAAAGTAATGGAAGCCCATAAGATGGCTATCAACAAGTATCCTTACGATGGTGCGATCCAGATGATCCAGCTGCCGTTTGAAGAGGGTGAAAAAGTCCATCAGTTCGGAGAGAACTCTTTCAGGCTCTACGGGCTTCCGGTTCCTGATGAAGGGAGGGTAGTAGGAATTATAGGAAGGAACGGTATCGGAAAATCCCTTTCTCTAAATATACTAAACGGAGAGATAAAGCCCAACCTTGGAGACTGGGAAGAACCCCCAAAATGGGACGAGATACTGAAAAAGTACCGGGGAACAGGGCTGCAGGAACATTTCAACGCTGTTTCTGATGAAGAGATAGAATCAGCTTTTAAACCTCAGCAGGTCGAA
>LKMJ01003366.1_pt1 | contig 14867 bp, 16 predicted proteins | sample 643391 | NCBI WGS metagenome assembly LKMJ01 (sample SAMN04112250, study PRJNA286221) | soda lake metagenome | biome: soda lake; feature: Kulunda Steppe; material: water; isolation source: sample PL-Br10 brine of Picturesque Lake | place: Russia: Kulunda steppe | collected 2010-07
ACGCCGTCATAGGGTATATGTCCGAGGCACAGAGCGTCAGTCTCTCTTACGAGGACGGGGCGCGGGCGGTCGAACTGGCACGGGAGGCCGTCGAGGCGTACGTCCAGAACGGACAGCGTGAACAGCCTGGAAGTATGCGTGAGTCGTTTTACGCGCGCACTGGGGCCTATGTTCGGCTGGAATCGACCCGCGGGAGGGGGAGTCTGCGTGGGTGTGCCGGTGCACATCAGGAGAACGACCAGCTGGGCCACGTCATCGTCGACGCCGCCATCCAGGCTGCAAGCGGTGATTCCTGTGGCTCCGAAGTCCGTCCGGCCGAACTATCGAACATCACCGTCTCCGTCTGTGCGGTGACGAACCTGCTTCTCACTGACGATCCGCTCGAAGACATGGAACTCGGCGCACATGGCGTCGTCGTCGATGCCGGGGGATCGAGCGCGTGGCTCTACCCCACTGTTCCGGTCGAGAACGGCTGGTCAGCAGAGGAGTACCTCGGTCGGACCTGCCGCAAGGCCGGTCTGGCACCGGGGGCGTGGCAACGCGAGGACGTGATGGTGACGCTGTTCGAGGGCGAAATCTACCGCGAGCGCGATCCGGGCGGCAGCGTCGAGCACCTCTCCTGACCTACTCGAAGCCGACGAGTTTTGCGTCCGCCGCGGCCCGTTCAGCGGCATCGTCCAGATCGAACTCCCGTACGACCTCCCCATCCCGAATCAGCGGTTCAAGCAGTGGCTCACCGTCCTCCGGCCCGTCCCGATGAGCCAGTCCGACGTGGTGGCCGCCGTCGGCTGTCCGGTACACGTCTTTGACGCCCGAGAGTTTCCCGCGTTTCGAGATAGCCTCTCCGTCGATGGAGACAATATCGAGCGCGAAATCCAGCGGATCGGCGTCGGTGACGTAGCTCCCGACACCGAAGCCATCGGCCACGTCTTGTAACTCCCACATCGCGTCGGGAGTGATCCCGCCGCTGACGAACAGGTCGACGTCCTCACGTCCGATGGCGTCCAGTTCCCAGCGCAATTCCTTGAGGATGTGCCGGAAGTCACCGCGACGTGAGCTCGTCGTGTCAATTCGGACGCTGTCGAGGTTCTCGCCGAGCGCCTCGACGGCCCGAAGCGTCTCGTCGACCTCGTCGGTGAACGTATCACAGAGCGCGACTCGCGGCACGTCATCGTCGACTGCTTCATCGAACGCGAGCCACGCGGCCTCCTGATTTCCCGTGCCGAAACACAGCATCAGGGCGTGGGGCATCGTTCCCCCTGCCTCCCGGCCCAGAACGTCCCCGGCGGCGACGTGGGAGATGCCGTCCATCCCCGCGAGCAGCCCGGCACGCTCGACGAGCGGCGTGATCGACGGGTGAACGTGTCGTGCGCCAAAGGAGAGCACCTGCGAGTCGGGTGCGGCCCGACGCGCCCGGAGCGCGTTCGTCGCGTAGCCACTCGCCTGCGAGAGAAAGCCCAGTATCGAGGTCTCGAATCTGGCGAACTCCAGATAGGGCCCCTCGATGCGCATCACGGGGCCGCCGTCGAACAGTCGCCCCTCGCGGAGCGCGTCGACATCGATGTCCCGGCCTTCGAGCAGGCGTGCGACGTCCTCGATCCCGGTAACGAGCTCGAACTGGCCCGTCGGGAACTGGTCCACAGTCACTTCCGCGACGACGTGTGGATTCTTTCCGGCGTGTTTCAGGGTCCGCTCGGTCCGGTCAAAATACGCGTCGGTCGCGGTTCCCTCGCTGATCGCCTCGGCGGAAACCGTCCCGAACTGATCGCTCATGCGTGTACCCTTCCGGGAGCGGTGGCAAAAAACGTCCGTTCGCGAGCGGTCAGGATACTGCGGTGGCGGTGACTGCCGAGTCACCGGGTACCGTGGCGCTCATCGACGCTGGAACCGGTTCCTCGACAGCGTGAACCTCGTCCAGTTCCTCGACCGTCGGTGCGTGGACGACGGTCACCGTTGCCCCGTCCTGTACGACGCGGTACGCCCCGGCGAACGGCTCGTCCTCGCTGACCTGGTAGGTCCGTTCGTCGACCGACTCCGCGGCGTTTGCGGTCAGCAGCTCCTCGTATGCTGCGGCGAACTCTTCGGCATCGTCCGCGCCCGACCACTCGGACTCGAAGACGTGGCCGTACTCGTCGTCATTCTCGTAGACGACGAGGCTGTCACCGTTCCAGCCGTTCGTTATCGGATGGGCGTAGTTGTAGCGGGCGTACTCGCCGCTTGCCGCGGCGATGTGTTGTTGATCGATCACGCCGTTGTACCAGAGTGCGGCAAAGAGCCCAGCCTCGCCAACAGTTTCGACTCGCGGTTCGTCCTCACCGAGTCGTTCCCAGGACCCGTCGCTGCGATCGTCGATGTCCACGTCTTCACCGGGGTCGTCCGGGTATCTGTCAGGGTCGATCACCTGTGCCGTACTGGCCGGGTACTCCTCGTATGCGTCGTTTACTCCTTCCCACCCTTCGCGCTCGCGCAGTTCGTGGACGAACTGGGGGCCGTCAGAGTACGGGTGGAAAATCGTCAGGAAGAGCCCCTCGTTGAACGACTGCTGACCGCCGCCACCGCCGCTCGTCGCTGAGTCGATACACTCCCATTCCGCCTCACAGCGCTCCTCGTAGATGTCCATCATGTAGTTGGCTTCACCTTCGAGCAGCCCGAGCCAGCCGAGCCGTTCGTCACGGGTCGTCGTGTCCCGCGAGATGCCAAAGTGCTGGTCCTGAAGTGCGTGGGTCAGTTCGTGAACGAGCGTCCCCCGGTCCACTTCGACTGCGTCCGGATCGTCGGCGACGAGGACGACCCGCCCGTCGTCGGCGCTCGTGTAGTAGCCCTGGACTGACGCGCCGTACAGCGCGTCGAACTCCTCGCCGACGCTGCTGTCGTCACCGACGACGAACGTCGAGCGCCAGAGCTGTTCGTCGAACGCACCGTACTCTCCGCTTGCGGTGTCGCTTTGCTGGAACTCCTCGCGGCTGATGACTTCGACCGGGACGGTTCGCTCGAAGTTCAGCCCCCGCTCGTGTTCGATCCGTGCCATCGCCCGTTTCGTGACGGCGTCGAGTTCGTCCTCGCTCAGCCCATCGCTCGTATCGATGTCGAGCGAGTCGTTGTACCAGTAGCCGTCCACGTAGCCGAGTTCGTCGTCATCGAGCGGCTGTGGCCCATCGTCGACGTCGGCCGCTGGGACGGTACAGCCAGCGAGCAACACGAGCACGCCGACGACGAGCGCGGTCACGAACCTTCGATTCACGTCCCTATACAGCAACTATCGACTGTTAAACCGTTCGCTCCGCAGGGGGTGTGCTCTCTGGGTTCGACCACCCCACACGATGTGCGGGTACTGTAGAATGCGTGAACACTGTAGAATGTGTAAGAATTGTAGCGTCTATAGATATCGTAGTATCCGTTTTACTCCCAGCGGAAATTCCGCACCTCGTCATTGGCTTCACGCGGCCCAACGTCGGACGACCAACAGCGTTCCCAGAATGCCGACGACTGCCACTCCGATGCCGAAGCCGGGGATCTCGTCGCCGTCGTCGGCGTCGTTACTGGGAGTCGACTGTGGAAGCTCCCACTCCGTCGTCGATTCGGCGTCCGGTTCAAGCTCGCCGAGCTGCTCGATCGTCGGGGCGTGGACGATCGATACCCGGTCGCCCTCACGGTCGACGTAGTACGCCCCGGCGAATGCGTCGTCGGACTCGTAGGTCCCCGCCTGTCCGTCGACGCGCTCCATCCCCCACACGTTGTCGAGTAGCCGATCGTAGCCGACTCTGAACGTCTGGGCGTCCGCCTCGGTTTCCCACTCTGTCGTCCAGACGTAGCTCGTCTCACCCGCGTCGTTCTCGTAGGGCTGGAGTCGGTCACCGTTCCAGCCGGTCACGTACTCGTGTCGATACTCGAACGTACTGAAGGCTGTCCCGTCGTCCTGAAACTCGCTCTGATCGATTACCGATTCGTCGACGTCCGGCGCGAACGTGGGATACGCGAACATCGCCGATAGTCCGGCTTTGCCCACGGTCTCATAGTCGGGACGGTCCTCGACGGTCAGTTGCTCCCACTCGTCCGTGCTGTTGTCAGAAGCTGTCACGTTCGTGGACTCGTAGTTCGGATACCGATCCGGACTGATGATCTCCGCGGACGTTCCCGGGGGATCATCGTACAGCTCGTCTACCGGTTCCCAGTCTCCTGCCGCGCGCTCGCCCGGCTCGTACTCGTAGATGTCGTCGACGAACGCGGGGCCGTCGCTGTAGGGCTGGAACGATAGCAGATAGAGTCCGATGTTCGCGAGGTCGTCCGGCGTCGGCTGTTCGGGATCAGCCACCTCGACACACGTCCCTTCCCAGGCACCGTCCTCACAGGCGTGCTCGTACAGCTGTTCGACGTAGACGACGTCACCCTCGATCAGTCCCTCGTCGGCGAGGGAGCCGTCGATGGTTTGCTCGTCGAAGCGGCCAAGATCGAAGTGCTGGTCCTGCAGGGCGTGTCCCAGTTCGTGGGCGAGCAGTGTCTCGTCGAACTCCAGGGATTCTTCATCCTCGGCGATTACCACGATCTGTTCTGTCGCCGGATCGTAGTAGCCACCAACTCCCGTCCCGAGATTCTCCTGCTGGACTTCCTGTGGGTCTTCTTCGTCGACGAGCAACATCGCCCGGTAGACAACATCCTCGAAGCGCTGAACGTCTTCGGGGCTATCCCACGCCTCCGTTTCCTCCTCGAACTCTTCGCGCGTAATCACGTCCACGTCGGTTTCGTTCTCGAAGGGGAGACACCGGATCGCCTCGATGCGCGCTTCCGTCCGGGCAACCAGCGCGTCGAGTTCGTCCTCGTCGAGACCGTCGGTCGTGTTGATATCGAGCTGTTCGTCGTACCAGTAGCCGTTCGACCAGCCCAGCACGTCCTCCTCGGGATCCGCGTGGTCTTCGGGCGGCTCCGCGGCGCATTCGTGAATCACGCTCTCGTCAGGTTGAAGCGTGTCAGCGACGCCAGCCGTCGTATCGTCTCCTGGGACTCCGCCGGTGACGGGAACCGCCACCAGTGAGCAAGCAAACAGAAGCACAATGCATACGGCCAGTCGCTGACGCATGGTCACAGTATCGTGACAGGCGCATAAAAACTATTTGTGATGGTTTTTTGTGAAGGTAGTGGGCCATCGCTCACGGGCGGGTGTCTGACGATCGTCTGACTGAATTTTATGGTTCCCGGAAAGATATGTTCTCCCATGCCACGCCAGTACTCCGTGGTCTGTGACGACGAAGTCGGTGAACGCGTGGAGCGACTCGCCAGGGAGTACGAACTGACCGAGCAGGAGGTGCTCCGCCAGTTGATCCAGCAGGGACTCGAAGACTCGGTCTAGGCGTTCGAGGGGTTCTTTCTGGAGAGCGGGCTACCACAGATCGGACAGCGCTCTTTGTTCTCGTCGAACTCGCGCCCACAGCCCTGACACTGGAACTTCCAGTCGCGCTGTTCGGCGATGCCGTCACGGGCGATCACCTCGACGTCAACGTTTAGCTTGTCGGCGACGTTTTGCATTGCGTAGTCGTCGGTCACCAGTCGACCGTCCAGTTCGAAGGTCGCGGCGATCAGTCGGATGTCAGTCTCGGATAGTTCGTCGAGATCTCCGCTCTCTCTGGCGGCGCGTTCGATCTTTTCGACGGTCTCGCCGCCGGGAATGTGGATGTGCATCCCCGAGCCTTCCATCGCATCATACCGGTAGGCGCTCTCGTCTTCGAGCTCTTCCCGGACGAGTGGGATGCTGGCGGTTTTGCTGTTCGTGTGATACTCGTTGATAAACGCTGAGGAGTCGAGAACGTACATTACCGCTTTACGACGATGTAGTCTTTGACTGCCTGAACCGCCTGTACGGGAACGCGATAGCGACCGTTCTCGTCGGTCTGCATGTCGCTGCCGCGGAACGACGTTTCATCGTCCGGTTCGATGACGACGTCGTGGAGCTCGCCGCTTTTGAGGTCCATCGTGATGTTGTACAGCATGCCGAGCTCGGTTCCGTCAGTACCCATGACGGCTTTCCCCGAGAGGTTCTCCGCGAGTATGTCGGACATATGGCTTCGTTTTACCTACTGTAGTATAAACTCCACGGGCAATCGGCGGTCTGCCGACCAGTGTCGCCGGGACGGGCCGTTTTCCGGACCACGACGGGCCAAGCCGGGCGAACACTGAAGGCGTGTGCATGTGTATCATAAGACATGGAGGTGTGGCAGTGGGTCCTCGTGTACGCACTCGTGCTCGTGGTCGTACAGGTGTTCGTCTACCTGTATCTGCGTGGCGACGATGGGGAGCGATCGTTAGACCTGTCCGATGAGGGCGAGCGAGGACGGGGAACCCCGCCGAGCGCCGCCCCCAGCCAGCCGTTCGCGCCCCACTCACAGAACTCGAGCAACACTGACCTGCCCGGCTCTCGACCGGAGCCCCACCACGCCGTATCGCCCGAGGAGGAAGCGATCGTCTGTCGACACTGCGGCGCACGAAACGAACGGGAGGGGATTTACACCTTCTGCCGGAGCTGCACGTCGCAATTGGAGATCTAGTAACCTCTCGTAGTAGCTATTTTGGGTGTCCGTCCCCTCTCACCTGCTGTGCCCCGAGCAGTTGCAATCAACGTCGGCGCGAACACCAATCTCCCGGGCGTCCGCGGACCGATCTATCCCGATGGCAGGTTCGAGTATCTCCCGATTCCGGAGCGTGAACCAGTCAGTGAGCCTGTCCCGACGTACGCCGATCTCGATCTCGATACCGCACTCCCCGAGGACATCCTCGACAAACCGGTTCATCTCGACCCGACGTTCGCGGAGTATTCCTGCTGTGATCGCTATACCTACGGCGACGACTACGGCGTCAAGGCCCGGCCGCTGCTCGACCTTGCGGCTGGCGACTACGTGTTCTTCTATGCGACGCTCTCGACAACCCGCCGAGATGTGGATACGCAGGGTGCTGGAGACGACCCTGCCTCGTGGATCGCCCCCGAGTGGGGCGCGTACGTGATCGGACAGTTTCGGCTCGCCAGTGATCCGCTTTCGGGCGAGGAGTATGGAGCGCTATCGCCCACAGACCGGGCCTGGTTCGATGCGAACGCACACGTCCGCCGCGAGCGCTTCGACGCGGAGGTCATGCTCGCCGGAGATCACGAAGAATCGATGCTGTACGATCAGGCTTTTCCACTGAGTACCGCCGAGGCGGGGAGCGAAGCGAATCGGATCGTAACCGAGCTGTCCAGCGACTCCGGCAAGGGGCCGTGGTGGCGTCGCCCGATGCGATTCGAGCCGTCGGCGGTCGAGGAGCTACTGGAAATCTGGGAAAATGAGGGATTCGAGCGCTGTTTCAGCTGACGGTAGTAGGTGCCTTCCACGAGGTGTTCTCCCCGACGGGTTGTAATGACCAACTTATAATTGTCTGGTGGCTCAACACCGAGGTATGGCCGACAGTACGACGTTCGCATTCAAAAGTGCACTCGGCATCGGTGTTGCACTGGTTGTCCTCGGCGTCGGGTCGTGGACGCTCACCGACTTCGCGCATATGACGGCCCTCATTCCGGCTTTCTTCGGCGTCGTTGCCGTCGGATTGGCATCTATCGGTCGGGAAACAAACCGTGAACAGCTTGCAGTCTACGGGATTGCTGCACTGGGGGCGGTAGGTGTTCTGGGGTCTCTACGTGCGGTACCCGATATAATCGCGCTTGCGACCGGCGAAGCGGTTGACTCCACTGTCGGCGTGGCTTCTCAAGCGATCATGATCGCTCTCGGTCTCGCACTGGTGGTCATCGCCGGTCGTGCAGTGTTGGCAGATCGTTGACAGACGTGGCTGAAACAGCCACTATCGACTGATATTCAGTCCTCGTCGAGGCGCACGACCAGTACCGGTTGTTCGGCCCGCCGGATCACGTTCTCGGTGACACTGCCGAGCAAAAACTTGTTCACTCCCGTGCGGGCGTGCGTTCCCATCACGATGGCATCGATTCCGTTCTCGCTCGCGTAGTCGGTAATCGCCTCGTCCGCACGCCCCTCGCCGACATGGGTAATAGCTTCGACCCCTGCCGCAGTCGCTTCACTTTCGACGTCCGCCAGGACGTCTCGGGCCTCCGAGCGGAGCGCCTCCCGGATGGTCTCCCAGCGGCCATCGGAGAGTCCCTTTCGGGAATCGTCCTCGACGACGTAGAGGATATGCAGTCGGGCACCGGTGAGTTCGGCAAGGTCGATCGCTTCGGCGACGGCGCGCTCGCCACCGGGGCTACCGATCGTCGGAAGCAGGATATCGTCGTACATACTGTGACTCTGTGTTTCTACCGGGGTGCTGAAAATACCAGCGGTAGTTCAGCCCGACAGCGCCTGTTTGACTCCGTCAAGGCTTTCGGTCTCGACGATGACCGCGACCTGATCGCCGACCTCCAGTGTCGTGCCGGGAAGCGGGATCGTTAGTGATTCGTCTTCACGGCCGTGGGCGTAGATCCGTGCGCTTTCGGGAAGGCCGACATCGTGGATTTGCTTGCCGACTGCGCTAGCACCCTCGCCGATCCGGAACACCGATAGCTGAAGCTTTTCAGTCAGATCGGAGACGACGTTAAAGTCGCCACCGAGTAGCGCGGTCTTTGCGCCCGCTGCGCCGAGACGCTCCGGGTAGACCACTTCGTCGACATCGTCGGCGTACTTCCGGTAGATGTCCTGGCGGTAGTCCTCGTCGATCCGGAGAACCGTCCGACAGCCGTGATGTTTGCCGATCATGCAGGCGGCGAAGTTGGCGTTGAGATCGCCTGTCAGGCCGCCGACCGCGTCGACCGTTTCGAGGGCCGCCTGCTCCAGCGTGCTGTCCTCGCTTCCGTCGCCCTCGATCGTCTCGAACCCGTCCGACTGGGCACGACGGATCTTCTCGGGGTCGCTGTCGACGACAATCACTTCGTGGCCCTCCTCGCTGAGGATGCGTGCGGTCCGGATGCCCACACGACCGTAGCCTACGATAACGAACTTCATGCGCGAGAGATACGCAACCGGGGCATAAAAAGGGTGGCGGCGATCAGGCTATCGGCTGGCGATCTCCACGCGCTGAGAGGGCGACCGGAAACGCCAGTACGCCGCTGCCGATCACTGCCGTCCCGAGATACGGCCCCACAGGCGATCCAACGAGTACGCCGAGGCCGACGCCCAGTCCGATGATGCCAGCCAGCCCACAGACGGCAAGTGTGACATCAGCGATGCTACCTGCAAGCGGTGCTGGAGCTTCGAGGAGCTGCCAGGCCAGTAGTCCACCGATAGCTGCTCCGGTCGCGTTCGCGGCAGCAGTATCGCCTGTAACGACGACTGCGAGTGCTCCCAGCACCACCGCACTCCCGAGCAGTGGGGTCGCCGGATCGTCGAGGCGTCGACACGCGGGTAGCGCAATGGCGAGGATAGCGACGCCCAGGAGGGCTCCGGCAAGCACGTCGATCGGGTAGTGGACACCGAGGACGATCCGGGATAGTCCCACCAAGACGACTGCCACGCTGGCCATCACGAAGCGGCGCTCGGTGGACCACACATCCAGCAACGCGGCGAGCGCGCCCCACGTCACCGTTGCTCCGAGGGTGTGCCCGCTCGGCAGTCCCGGTAGCCGTGCTGTCGTTTCGTGCTCGTAAAACGGCTGTGCGATCGACGCGACCGCCTCGACGGGGACGGCTGGACCAGTGGCCGGCCGAGGGAGGCCGAACAGCAGCTTCAGAACCAGTCCGGCAGAGAGCGCCGTCAGCACGACGCCGAACAGCGCAGCGATCTCACTGCGCCCAGTGAACCAGTATGCCAGCGTCAGCGCCACGACGAAGACCCAGATATCTCCCAGCAGCGTCACGCCTGCAAACGGGAGCGCGGCCCATTCGGGTGTCGCCCCCTGTACCGTCTCGACTCCCGAAAACCACGGCGTCATCTAGGAGCGCCAGTCGCCGATCGCGTTCCGGAGCCGACCGGGAATCCCGAGCACGTTTAGCGTGGTCGTCACCAGCATCATGAGCACGTAGAGTCCGAGCGTCGACAGCCAGAGGACGAGCATCGCCAGGATCGCCCACCCGCCATCCAGATAGACGAACGCGCCGATCGTCATCGCTGTCCCATAGAGCAAGACGAGATACGGACCCCACCCCCGCGCGTGACCCCGGCGGATCCGCCGCCGAACGTAACGCTTGAGGTCGTTTTCGACCGAGTCCCGGTCGACTGTCCGGTCTTCGATATCGTCTTCGAACTCGTCGAGCTGTTCGCGGAGCTCTGCCAGTTCGCGGTTGAGTCGCTGCACCTCGCTTCTGGGAGCCGTCCCGGTCGTCACGTCCTCGTCGCTATCAGCGTCGATGCCGGCCTCTTCGGGTCCGGGGCCAGCCATTCCGACGCCACGATCCTCCTCGTCATCTTCGGTGGGTTCGTCGTCGGTCATCGCTTCCAATTGTGTGTCACGTCGAACCCCATCACGTTGTAATTGCCGGTCCTGTCCGGTAGCTGTTTCCTCTCGATTGTCGGGCTGGCGCTTGTCCGGGCCGACCAGTTCCTCGACGACGTCCTCCGCCATCACTGCGTTGATGACTGCACCGACCATTACGATCAGTGCGCCGAAGTACAGCCAGGTGAGCAAGAGTAAAACGCCCCCCAGAATACCGTACGCCGCGAAATCGGCGGCGTACGCCGTGTATAGCTGGAACCCCTGCCCCAACAGCATCCAGCCGATTGCAGCGACGACCGTCCCGGGCACCGCCTCCTGGGGTGCGATCGTCATGTCCGGCATGACGAAGTAGAGTGGAAAAAAGACCACCAGCAACGTCACGAGCAGTAGGGCCGTCGCGATCTCGGCCCCGAAGGGTCCGAGTGGAAGTCGGCCGATCGCCGTCCCTACGATAGTCACTGCAGCGACACCGATAACGATCGAGGCGAGTACCGCCGCGCCGGTCAGTAGCTCGCTTACGAGCGAGGAGTAGCTGGTTCCATACACCTGCGAGAACGCCCGGTCGAGTCCGCGGAAGAGTCGCAATGCACTCCAGAACAGTACGAGGGACCCGACGACGGTCGCCCCGCCACGTCCCGCCTGGGCCGTCAGCGCCTCGACCAGCGTCTCCTGGGCCTCCGGTGTCAGGAACTCGCCGACGAACTCGATGATCTGACCCTCGAATACTTCCCCGCCCATCACGGAGCCGATCGCCAGCGTGAGTATCGTTAGCGGGATCAGCGAGACGAACGCGTAGTAGGCGACGCCCGCAGCCAGAAACGTGATTCCGGCCGACTGGGCGGTCTCGACGATCGTTCGGAGTCTGTCGAGTGTAGGTGCTAACTGTCCCACAGATAGACTGTCGGGGGAACCGTACAAAAATTGGTTGCGTGTCGGTAGTCCGAGCCCGTTCCTCGTCGGTCACGTCCGCTGGTCATAGAGTCACCCGTCGTCGAGCGCCGCCGCCCGGATCTCCGCAACGCTCGCCTCTGTCTTGAACGTCGTGCCGCCGAAATGGGTGCGAGAGGCCCCGTAGCCCGCCGCTCGAAGTCGATCGAGGAAGTCGTCCATTCCGATCGCCGTCACGCCCCACTGCCTGCAGAGGCGGTGCTGATCGTAGTGGGTGGGTCGGTCGAGTTCGGCCGCGATCGTTGCGGTCAGTTCGCGGGCTGTCTCGGCGGTTCCCATGTCATCGGTGACGTGGTCGCCGACGCGCTCGACGAACGCCGACTCGCTCGTCGCGCCGAGCCAGATCGGGCCCGCCGTCAGGACCCGGTTGCCCTCACAGGCGGGACACGTCTCGGGTGGGTGCGCGATCAGGCCGTGTTCGTGCTCGCGGTGCAGACAGTCCTCACAGTGGTGGATGTGACCGATCTCCTCGATCGTTTCGTTGGCGTCGGTCGCCCGGTGGTCGAGTTCGAGGTAGGTCCGGACGTAGTGGTTCGTCGCGTGGGAAAACAGCGGCGTTACGCCCACGTCGTACCGGGCCGCGGTGCGGGCGAGCGCCGACAGTAGGATCCGCATGCCGATCTCGCCGTGATACTCGGTGTTGCGCGGGATCGCAGAGTACTTCCGGACGCCGCTGTGGAAGTGCGCACCACATAGCGGTGCGGTGTCGGTTGCGGTCACGCAGACCAGATTCCGCACGTTGGCGAAGGCGGCGTCGGCGAAGGGGATCGGCGTCCCGAACGGGTCGATATCGACGACGTCGTACAGCTCCTCGTGTAACAGCGCGTTGACGTCGCGCTGGGCCGTCTCGCCGTCGAGGTCGTTACGTGCGAGGTTGCGCTTACAGAGCGCAACTGCGTCGGGGTCGGTGTCACAGAGCGTTGCCTCCCAGCCGTCGGCCGCGGCGCGGACCCCGCGGATCCCGCTTGCGGCCATCGCATCCAGATACGAACTCGCACGTGGTTCCCGGTCCCGGTAGGCCCGGAGCGTTGCGACCGTCAGATCCCGGTTCAACTCCTGGACCGGGTTGAAAAAGACCGCGTCGTCGACGCCCTCGGATTCCTGCTCGGGCACCTCGATTTCGACTGCACCCTCCCGAATCTCCATACAGGTTCTCGCCGCCCACGCGCGAAAAGCCCCACGATGCCGCCGCGTCGTCGGATGCCCCCGCACATCCGAACCTGTTTTGACAGGCCCGTTCCAATGACAGACCTGTGTCCCGCCCCGCTCCCGCGCCATCGCCGACTGCAGGTGGTCAGTCGTGACCGACGACTGGCAGGCCATCCTCTCGGAGGCGGGCGAGTTGACGCCCGACGCGGTCGAGCGAATCACCGCCGTCCACGGCGACCGTGGCGCGCGCGCCATCGAAGCCGTCGCCGAGGAGCGGGTCAAACAGTACCGTGATTTCACCGTCGTCGTCGGCTACACCGAGGAGTACGTCATCGAGGGACGGGGCTGTACCTGCAAGGACAGCCTCTACAATCTCGACGAGAGCGACCCGACCGATCTCTGCTGGCACGCCCTCGCGGTGATGATCGCGCGCCGGATCGACGCCGTCGACCACCACGATATGTGGTACTCGGACGTCCGGGAGTTCCTGTGACGTCGTACTCGGACGGTCGAGGGGTCTGATAGAGTAGCCACTATCTACTCAGCGATACCAGCGGGTAAGCTCTGTATAGATTCAGTATACAGCTACTTCTATTTCGATATAGTGTGTATACCTTTCACCTACTCCCCTGCCTGTTCAGTTGATGCGACGTAGAACGTTCATCGGCACGTGTGGTATCGCAAGTATGGCCGCCATCGGGGGCTGTCTCGGTGACGACGATGACGAGGAAAACGGCGAAGCAGCCAACGGCGACGAGAACGGTGATGAAAACGGCGACGAGAACGGAGACGAAGACAACGGCGAGGAAGAAAACGGTGATGAAAACGGCGACGAGGAGAACGGAGACGAAGACAACGGCGAGGAAGACGACTCGCCCGCGATAGCGGAGTTCACCGGAACCGGCCCGGAGACCACCGACAGCTTCGAGCTCGAAGACGGCTTTGCCGCGCTCCGGATCGATCCAATCGAGAATATCGGTGTCGACGTCGTCACGATGGACGGCAACGTGCCCCGTTCCGCCGAATGGGACATCCGGAACTACCAGGGATTCCTGCCGCTGAGTATGGGCGCTGGCGAGTACGAACTCGACATCGACGTCGACGAGGACGTCGAGTGGTCCATCACAGTGTACAACGACCCCGCCGACGGCGCAACGGCGCTCGACCTGCCGACGACAGTCGAGGGGTCAGAGCCCGAGTACACCGGCCCGATCGACTTCGAGGAGGGCGTGACAGCCTCGGTCGAGTACGAGGGTGAGGGCGAGTTCTTCCTCAAGCTGTACGCACTCGACGGCGAGTACATCGAAGAGCTTCACCACGAGGACGGAGCGTTCGAGGAGGAACTCGAGATCGACTACGAGGAGTGGGGCTGGGTCCTGATCACGGCCAGTGAGGAGTACGAGATCACGTTCGACGCCAGCGAGGAGTAGTTTAGACGCCGGTCGAGTACCGCAGGATTCCGGCGAATCCGCCGAAGGCGTTGAGAAGCTGGTCGCCCTTCTCGAAATCGGTGGAGACGAACTTCGTTTCGGTCCCGCGTTGCTCTGCGATCTCGATGAGATGGTCGATGGCGTCCTCGCGTTCGCCTTCGTCGGCATCGATCTCTTCGCCACACTCCGTGCAGGTGTGATCTGGCGTCGCGGCCCGGCTGTCGACGACCTCGCGTTCCTCGTGGCCCGCCGAGCACTCGTAGGTAATGACGTCCCGCCGGAGGTCCTCGCTGATCAGGAGCGTCTCGACCGATCCCATGATGAGGTTCTTGCGGGTCTGCTCGAAACCGTAGGTCGCTTTCTCGCCGTCGTGAAGCTCCTTGAAAAAGGTGTCCATGAGATCTTTACCCTCCATGAGCTCGGCGTCGGCGAGCGCCTCTTGCCCTGCGTCGACGAGGTCATGCAGGCCGGACTCGTCGGTATAAGAGACGTCGAACTTCCCGAGGACTTTGTCCTGAATCTCGTGGTGGAGATAGTCGCCGTCGAGGAACTCGTCTTTGGTCGGCGATGGACCGCCGACGAGCACGCCGTCGAGTTCGTGGCGTTTGGCGACAAAGAGGTCGTTTGCCATCTCGGCGACCTCCTGATAGAAGTTATCGATCGCCTCGAGGCGCAGGCGGGCGAATCGCTGGGCGGACTGGCCACCTTTGCGCTGCTTGCCGGGGACCAGCGAGGAGGCGGACTTGACCGGCTCGACGCGTTTGCCTTTCAGCCACCCGACGTTGGCTTCGCGGCGGTCGAGCACGATGAGGCCGTAGAGGCCTTTGTCCGCCAGCATGTGCTCTAACGGCTCGGTAAGGAAATCCGAGTCACAGTGATAGCGGAACGACTGGATCGGCTGTGGCGGGTTCTCCAGGGCCTCGGTCACCATCTCGCTGCGCCCGC
>LKMJ01003367.1_pt1 | contig 14865 bp, 15 predicted proteins | sample 643391 | NCBI WGS metagenome assembly LKMJ01 (sample SAMN04112250, study PRJNA286221) | soda lake metagenome | biome: soda lake; feature: Kulunda Steppe; material: water; isolation source: sample PL-Br10 brine of Picturesque Lake | place: Russia: Kulunda steppe | collected 2010-07
CCGCTCCGGCGTCCGGGCGTCTTTGACGAGCGGGAACAGCCGATCCCGGCTCTCGGCGACGTCGAGCAGGTCTCTGGCGGGTCGCGTGGCGAACTCGACCGCGTAGGTCGGCCCGGCGAAGTCGGCGACGTGGCTCACCGTAGTCCCGCTCGCGGCACCGAGATAGAGGACATGATCGCCGTCTTCGAGGCCCGTCTCCATCCCCAGCTCGAACATCGCGCCGAGTTTCGAGCGGCGGGCGTCCCAGAGTCGCCAGTCGCCGTCGGTCGGCTCGCCGTAGACCGGCTGGCCGCGGGTGGCAAGTCGCTCCTCGCCGTCGAATTCCCGGCGCGTGACGCTCCCGGGGAGGCTCATTCCGAATCACCCCGCGTACGGATTCGCTCAATGCGCCGGTCGAGTTCGGCCTCCAGTTCGGCGTTGTACTCGCCGGAGTAGTAATCGATCCGGGCGGCGATCGAGAGCTTTCCGGCGAGCGCGCGCGCCGCCGATCCGCGTTCGTCCGGTTCCGTCCCGCGGACGTACTCGTGAGTGAAGATGACGCCGTGTTTTGGTGAGCTACCGTGGCCCCGGAGATGGGCGAACAGCGCGTCTTCCGCACCGAGGACCTGGACCGTTCCGCTGGGTTTTTTCGCCAGCGACTCCAGATCGCCAGCCAGCGAGAGGAGCCGGGCGGCGAGCACTGGTCCGGCGAGCGCTGCGAGATTGGGCGCGACATCCGGCGCGCGCTGCTCGATGAATGTGCGTAGCTCCTCGGCCTCGGCAGTGAGGTCGACGATGCGCTCGGCCAGCGAGACGAGTTGTGGTTCGTGTTCGTCGGACCCCGCAATCTCGCGAGCGTACTCGACGCCGGAGCCCGCCTCGTCGTCCAGACTTCCTGCCCACTCGGTGAGGCGTTCGGCAAGTTCGTTGGCGACCCGCTCGCAGTCGTCCATCGATCGAACGGCGTGGATCAGCTGTCGGTCGTCCGCCCGCTCGCGCTCGGTGACGGCGTCCCGGGCAGCCCGGAGTGTCGCCTCTCTGAGCGAGTCGTAGTACGCTTGCTCGTCCGATACCGCTCCCGACTCGACTGCGAGTGCTGGCCACGGCTCCGGCGTCTCCGCTCTCCCCTCACGGATCCGTGTTGCGGCAGCCTCAGCGTCCGTGTGGTCCACATCGGCGAACCAGCCAGGGGACGCTGCGTCTTCGTTCATACCCGTTCTTGTTGGTCCCTCCCCATATCCCTCCCGATCCGTAGAGATCATCGTTATCAAGAGTAGTCTCCCCGCTCTCGACGCCGGTACGTTCAACACGCCCCACCGGCAACGGCAATACAATGGCGACCGACCTGGAGCCGCTGGCGTCGACCCACGTGCTACTTGCAGGGACGGAGTCCTGGATTGAGGAATTCGAGGCGGCACTGGAGACACGTACCGGTGTCACAGTCCATCGCGCGTCGACCGCGTCAGCAGCGGTCGAGACTGTTCACAACGGGGTGGTCGACTGTGTAGTGACGGCGAACGTACTCGAGGGGTCTACGGGGGTCGGGCTCGTTCGGTCTGTTCGAGAAGCCTCGGAGAGGGTCCCTGTCCTGCTCTGTACGAGTTCCGGCGACGAGTCCGTCGCCAGCGAGGCGGTCGCTGCTGACGTCTCCGGGTACGTCCCCATCGATTCTTTCGGTGACGCCGAAATCGAGTCGATCATCGAACGTATCGACGAGAGCGTCAGGAGAACTCGGCGGAGAGATCGACAGCGAGACCGGGCGAGACAGTTCGATGCGATCTTTCAGGATCCCCGCACTGCGACATGGGTACTCGACCCGGACGGAGCGCTACGGCGAGCGAACAAAACCGGGCGTGAGATGATCGATGGAGATCTCGAAACAGTGCTCGGTGAGGAGTTCTGGCGACTCCCGTCGTGGTCCGGCGACGAAGGGGTACAGGCGGATGTCCGACGGATCGTCGAAACGGCCATCGGGGGACGGTTTGGCAACGCAGTAGTCACGCGTACGTTCGATCCGGACGTACAGGTCGTCGATCTCTCGGCCAGACCGGTCAACGACGACAGGGGGCGGCTCCGATCGATCGTCGTCGAGGCAGTCGATATCTCCGAGCGAGTTGCACTCGAACGTGATCTTCGGCGGTCCGAAGAACTCCACCGGATCACGCTCAACAATATGACGGACACGGTACTGATAACGGACGAGAACGGAGAGTACACCTACGTCTGTCCGAACGTCAACTTCATTTTCGGCTATACTGCAGCGGAGATCCGAGAACTGGGTTCGATCGAGGCCCTGCTCGGTGAGGATCTATTCGACCGCGAGGAGCTTGCCGAGGAGGGTGTACTGAAAAACATCGAGGTCACCGCGACTGACAGGGCAGGCCATGAGCACACCCTGCTCGTCAACGTCCGTGAAGTATCGATTCAGGACGGGACGCTACTGTACAGCTGTCGAGACGTGACGAAACGAAAGCAACGAGAGGTAGCTCTGGCAACGCTCCAGGAGACGGCAAGGGAGTTCCTGTACGCGGAGACCCGACAGGAGATCGCACAGCAGGTCGTCGACGACACCGCGGGCGTTCTTGATCTGGATGCAAGCGCAGTCTACCTGTTCGACGTGGAAGCAAACGAGCTACACCCGGCCGCAGGTTCGCCCGCTATGGAGCGGCTGGACGGCCCCCTCCCGGTAGCACGTGCCAACGGAGAGGGGCTGGTCAGCCACAGTTTCGTCGAGAACGAGGCGATGTTCTTCGACGATATTCACGAGTCGCCACAGCTTCAGGATCGCGCAACCGGACTTCGAAGTACGGCATACATTCCCCTTGGAAACCACGGGGTGTTCGTCGCTGGATCGCCATCAGTCGGCGAGTTCGACGACGTGTTGCGAGAGCTCGCGGATCTCCTGGCAGCAACAGCAGAAGCGGCGCTCGACCGGGTGACCCGTGAGAGCCAGCTACGTAGCCAGGACAGGGAGCTACAGCGTCAGAACAACCAGCTCACGCGCCTGAACCGCATCAACGAAACGATCCGCGAGATCGACCAGGCGGTCGTGCAGGCCGAAACCCGCGAAGAGATCGACCACACGGTCTGTGAGCTGTTGACGGTGGACGACCGGTTTACCTTCGCCTGGATCGGCGAGGAGAGTCCAGCAACAGGGACCGTGGAACCACGTGCGTGGGCCGGAGCCGAACAGGGGTATCTGGACAGTGTGGCGTTTACGGTCGATACCACTTCGGTCGAACCCGCGGGGAGAACAGCCGCCACACGCGAGATCACGAACGTCGCGAACGTTGCAGCGCGTCTCCGGGAAGAAGACTGGCGAAAGGATGCGCTCTCGCGTGATTTTCTCTCAGTTATCAGTATCCCACTGGAGTACAACGATCTGTCCTACGGCGTGTTGAACGTCTATGCCGGGACGCAGGAAGCCTTCGACGAGACGGTCCGTGCCGTATTACGCGAACTCGGCGAGACCATCGCCTCGGCGACGAGTGCGATCGAGCGAAAGAACGCCCTGGTGACACGCTCGGTGACCAGCATCGAGTTCGAAATCGACGATTCGAGCTTCGTCCTCTCGAAAATCGCCCGGGAGGCCGAGTGTGAACTGTCCTATCAGGGGGGAATTCAGCAGACTGCCGATGGTAGCTACGTGGTCGTGACCGTCGATGGGGCCGCGATCGATCAGGTCGAACACGTCGCGGACAGCCTCATTGCTGTCGACGAGGTCAGACAGATCAGTGGGGACGAATCCGGTGGTGTGCTCGGTCTCAGACTTGCACAGGCGTTCCTCGCAACCGAACTTGCCGATCACGGAGCCGTGTTCCGGAGCGCGCGGGCGACCCCGGAGGCGACAACATTGGTCGTCGAAGTTCCCGAGAGTGTCACGCCACGCCACATCAGCCAGCTCGTCCGCGAGCTGTTTACCGGCGTTGAGATCCGATCAAAACAGGACATAGATCGATCCTCGACGGAACCGGTTCGTTCGCGTGTGTTCGACGAGTTGACAGACCGACAGCTCGAAGTGACCCAGACGGCCTATTACAGCGGTTTTTTCGAGTCACCACGGGAACACACCGGTGCCGAAGTAGCCGAAATGCTTGGGATCTCGCCACCAGCCTTTTCTACACACATCAGAACGGTCGAGCGAAAGCTATTTTCGGCGCTGTTCGAGGAAGCGTAGCTTCGTCGAACACGCAGCCAGCGGTGTGGCTGCACCGGTTCGATGAGGCGTAGTTCTCGAACATATTGGTGGGGTCCATCCACATGCGTCTGACGCCCACACTGCCAGATGAAGTTAATATGTTAACAACACGATTGTTGATTGGGTTTTCATATGAACAAGCAGCTATTCCCTCGTCCCGGCACAACGTGGGTACACAGCACATGAGACTCGTGTGCTGGGACTACCTATGAGAGATGTCACCCAGGACGCCGGAGAGGAAATGACGTATGAGTGTTTCGAGTGTGGAAATATCATCGTTGATCCAGCCACGGTGGGGAACTGTCCGGAGTGTGGTGGTGAACTTCGGAACCGGGGAATGCCGATCGAATAACGATGGTTTCCGAGCCGAAAGCGGGTGCTGATCGGGCGGCTGCGGACCCCGCGGCGGAGGAATCGGCGCTCGTAACGGCCCGACGCCAGTTGCAACAGGCAGCAACGCGGCTGGATATCGACCCAGCGATCGTCGAACAGCTCAGCCATCCGACCTCAGTACACGAGGTCACGGTCCCGATCGAGCGCGACGACGGCTCAGTTGAGGTGTTTACGGGCTATCGAGCCCAGCACGACAGCGTCAAGGGACCGTTCAAAGGGGGATTGCGGTATCATCCCGAGGTAACACGAGACGAATGTGTGGGTCTCGCGATGTGGATGACCTGGAAGTGTGCGGTTATGGATCTGCCGTTCGGTGGCGCAAAAGGGGGCATCGCTGTCGACTCGAAGTCGCTGAGCACTGCTGAAAAGGAGCGACTGACGCGGCGGTTCACACAGGAAATTCGCTCCGTCATTGGCCCGACGAAGGACATCCCCGCTCCGGATATGGGTACCGATCCACAGACGATGGCGTGGGTGATGGACGCCTATTCGATGCAGGAAGACGAGACGATTCCGGGCGTCGTAACGGGCAAACCACCGGTCATTGGCGGAAGCGAAGGACGGGAGAAGGCCCCTGGCCGAAGTGTCGCGATCATCACTCGCGAGGCGATCGAGTACTACGGACGCGATATCGAACGGACCGATATCGCCGTTCAGGGCTACGGCAGTGTGGGAGCGAATGCGGCGCGCCTCCTCGACCGCTGGGGTGCGAACGTCGTCGCGATCAGCGATGTAACCGGCGGGATCTACGACCCAGATGGGATCGATACGCACTCGGTTCCCTCTCACGACGAGGAGCCAGAAGCCGTGTTAGACCACTGCGCTCCTCGCACAGTCACCAACGACGAATTGCTCGAACTCGACGTCGATGTTCTGATACCTGCGGCGGTCGGGAACGTGCTCACCGAAGCCAACGCAGGCAACGTCAGCGCCGACCTGATCGTCGAGGGTGCGAACGGCCCCACGACGAGCCGAGCACAGGAAATCTTCACCGACCGAGGCGTCGCAGTAGTACCGGACATCCTCGCCAATGCTGGCGGCGTCACTGTGAGCTACTTCGAGTGGCTCCAGGATATCAACCGACAGTCGTGGTCGCTCGACCGCGTCCACAAGGAGCTCGAAAACGAGATGCTCGCTGCGTGGGATGCCGTCCGTGCTGAAAAGGAAGCAGGAGCGCCAACGTGGCGAGAAGCAGCCTACGCGGTGGCGCTTTCCCGTATCGCCGAAGCCCACGACGTACGTGGGCTCTGGCCCTGAATTGTCTTTTCTCAGTCGCCCGCCTGTAGTTCCAGCGACGGGTTGATACTCCCGGTTTCGGCACGGATCCCGACCAGCAACACGACCCCGGCGGCGAGCGGGATTAGCGCACAGGCGACGTAGATCGGTGCGAAGCCGATACTCTCGCCCAGCGGGAGTGTGACGAGCGGGCCGAGCCCGCCGCCGATATCGCCGAGCACGTTGTTCGTCCCCATCGCCCGGCCCATCCGCTGGTCCGGCGTAAGGTCGGCGAGGAGTGCCATCATGGGGCCGCCGGTCCCGCCCTGTCCGCCGCCGATCAGGAGGCAGGCGAGCACCAGCTGTGTGAACGAGCTAGCTCCGGCCAGCAACACGAAACCCACGCCGGAGACGACAAGCGAGCCGAGGATGATCGGGACGCGATAGCCGTACAGATCGCTCAGCTTGCCGCCGCCGAGCATACAGACCGAACCAGCGAGCACGGTTACGGCCATCAGCAGTCCCGAAGTGCCCTGTGCGTCCAGCCCGAGGACGCCGATTCCAAGGTCCCCGAGGAAGACGACTAGCGTTGCGAACAGCGCCCCGATGTACGCGAAGAAGACGCCGAAGTTGACGAGGCCGACCGTCAGTGCGGGCGTCGACGTATCGATCTCCCAGGGCTTGACACCGCCCTTGCGGCGCTCGATTGCTCCACTGTGGGTCTCCGGAACGATCCAGTATGCGAGGACCCCCGCAAAGAGCGCAAACGCCGACGCAAGGACGAACGCCGCCCCGACGCTGTACAGGTCGCTTACCAGTCCGCCGAGCACCAGTCCGGCGGGGAAGCCAAACGTGATCCCGGCACGGACGATGCCCATGCTCGTCCCGCGCGAACTCGACTCGCTGACGTCCGCCGTGATCGTGTACGCAGTCGCGAAGACGAGCGCGCTCCCGACACCCCAGAGGATCCGGGCGAGCAGGAACCACACCTCCGGTGCGGGAGCGATAACAGCAACCACGTAGCCCAGCGTCGCGATTCCTTCAATAAACAGTCCCGCGACGAACGGCGTCCGGGTGCCGATCCGGTCGACGAGCGCGCCAGCCGGTGCGTTCGCGAACAGCCGCGAGAACCGGTTGGCGCTCAGGATGACGCCGACGAGAAACGGCGAGATACCCAGCACTACGCCGAGGTTCGGCAGGATCGGGAAGATAACGCCGCCGCCGAAGCCGACGAAGAACGTGCAGGCGATCACCGCGTACACGACTCGACGCTCGTCAGTCACCGTAGTGACTGACTGGTCAGTCAGCCTGTTAACGGATTCGATCTCCGCGAGCGATCCGGTGGGCGGGATCAATAGGACTGCCGCAGTCGGGATGACGGGACTGCCGCCTTCGGGAGTTTATTGATCGCCCGGTGAGAGTCGTAGCCGAGATGAGTGCAATCGAGATGGTGGACGTCGGCAAGCGCTACGGCGACTTCCGGGCGCTCGACGGCCTCTCGCTCTCTGTCGAGTGCGGCGAACTGTTCGGCCTGCTCGGCCCGAACGGGGCCGGAAAGACGACCGCCATCGGCCTACTGACGGGGCAGTTAGTGCCCGACGAGGGGTCCCTCTCAGTGCTGGGCACGGATCCAGCGACCGAGCCGATCGAGACCAGACGGCTGGTCGGGATCGTCCCCGAAAAGGAGTCGCCGCCGAGCTTTCTCACCCCCCGAGAGTACTTCGACTTCGTCGGGCAGATACGCGGGATCCCAGACGACCGGCTCGCCGAGCGCGTCGACGAGTGGGCCGAGCGCCTTTCATTTGTAGACAAACTCGACGCGATGGCGACGGACCTCTCACGGGGCCAGCAACAGAAAGTGATGATCACGCAGGCGTTTCTTCACGATCCCGACGCCGTCTTGATCGACGAACCGCTCGCGAACCTCGATCCGATCATGCAAGAGCGGGTCAAGGAGTACTTCGAGCGCTACCGCGCACAGGACAACGCGCTGTTGCTCTCGACTCACGGGATCGAGGTCGCCCGCGAACTCTGTGACCGTATCGGCGTCGTCGGAGACGGTCGGCTCGTCGCGGAGCTCCGCCCTGCCGAGATGAGCCCCGACGAGTCGTTACTGGACGCCTTCGAGCGCGACGAACCGGTCGAACAGCCGGCGACTGCACCCCGATAACGATGCCGGGGATCGACCGAATCGACCGGATCGTCTTCGCCTGGATGCTCCGTGAGGAGTGGCGACTGCATTCGTCGCTGTTCGGCGGCCGCCGGTTCGCGGCCTTCCCCCTGCTCGTCGCCGTGCTGACGGCGGGCGGCGTCTTCGCGCTCGTCGAGACGGGAACGAGTCTCGGAGCCGTGATCGCCGGGCTCCACGCGCTCGTGTTCGCGTTCGGGCTCCACACCGGTACGATCGGCCTAGTGGGCAGGGATGCCATCGACGATCTACTGGGCGACGTGACGTTGCTGGTGTTTTCGGCGCGCACGCTCCCGATCTCGCGACAGCGCCTGCTCGGCCATTTCCTCGCCAAGGACGCGCTCTACTACTCGGCGCTCTTTCTGGTCCCGATCGTGGCGGCCTTCGGCGTCGCCATTGGTCATACCGGCTTCGAACTTCTCGATCTCGGTCGGCTCTGGCTCTCGACGACTGCGACGTTCCTGCTCGGTCTGGTCGTGACGCTCGCCGTGGTCGGACTCGCCACGCGAGGGATCGCTGGCTGGCTCACGGTAGGGGGGATCGGCGTGGGCGGCGGTGCGTTCTGGTACGCGAACGTCGACATCGTTGCCGCGACGCCGTACGCACTCTACGCCGAGCCGTCGCTACTTGCGGTCGTCGCAACGGGTTTGCTACTGGCTGGAACAGCGACGGTCGGCGTTCTGGTATACGACCCCGTGGATGCCAGCCCGACTCGCACCCGCTCGCCCGCGTTCACGACGTGGCGACGACGCCTCCGCGACGACACCGGGCTGACGACCAAGACGCTGCTCGATGTCGCGCGAAGCAGCGGCGGGCTCTGGAAGGCCGTCTTCTCGGGCGGGATCATCTTCGCCGTCTGCGTGGGATTGATCGAACTTGCCGAGCGGATCACCGGCGTCGAACCGTCGGTCGGCGTCACGTTCGGCCCGCTGCTCGGTCTCTCCGCCTATACGACGTACAACTGGATCACGCAGTACGATGATCCGGCCTCGTACCTGCGCTATCCGCTCGGAATCCCGGATCTGTTCGCCGCAAAGCGGACCGCGCTGGTACTGGTCGGTTTGCCGACCGCAGCTGGGTACTACCTGCTCGCGGTGCTCCTGTTCGGTGCGGCCCCATTTGACGCCGTCACTGGCCTCGTCTTGCTCGTCGGGTACCACCAGTACCTGTTCGGTCTGACGGCGCTACTGGCTGGATTCTCGCCCAACGAGTTCCTGTTCGACACACTGTTGTTCGTGCTCTTTAGCGCTGCCGTCGCGCTGGTGCTCGTTCCGGTGCTCGTTGTCGGCCTCGTCATCACGCCGCTTACGACTCCTGCTCTCGTCGTACTGGGTGCTGTCGGTGTCGGCCTGTTCCTCGTCGGGGAACTGTGCTATCGATACGCCGTTACCCGGTGGACGAGTCGACTCGAAGAGTGACGTCTCCGGTTTCACGAACGGCCACCTGTAACCGAGAATTCGATCCGAACTTCCCGATTCCCGCCAGTATGATTTAAGTGTAAACAATTGGTATCATGTATCATGGACATCCGTCACGCAACACCAGCGGACCGGGACGCCATCAGGGAAATCGCCAGCGATTCGATGCGCAGTTCCTACTCGATGAGCCCCGATACTATCGACAGTGCCGTGTCGTCGTGGTACGGCGATGACACCCTCGACACTCTGCTGGCTGATGACGAACGAATCCTCCTGGTAGCCGAAGACGACGACTCGCTGACCGGGTTCACCGACGCAATCGTGCACGGCATGGACCAGCCGGGGGACCTGCTCTGGCTTCACGTCCATCCGGACTACCGCGGACGAGGTATCTCACGCCAGCTTCTCGAAGAGACAAGAGCACGGCTCGTCGAAGCCGGAGCCTCACACCTCCGTGGACTCGTCCTCGCGGACAACAGCGAAGGCAACTCCTTTTATCGACATTTCGGGTTCGAGAAGATCGGCGAACGACACATCGAGATCGACGGAACCCGACACGTCGAGAACGTCTTTCAGGACATCGAGCCGACGGGTCTGACGACGCTCGCCGTCGACGACGAAATCGTCTACGTGGCCGACGACGAGACCGAGCGGGGGTCGATTGCACCCTTCTACACGATCTACGCCGATCCGGACCGAGACGAACGCTGGGCGTACTACTGTACGAACTGTGAGGAAGTCGCGGCGGCGATGGATTCGATGGCCCGCATCGAGTGTTCGACGTGTGGGAACACCCGAAAGCCGACCCGGTGGGACGCCGCATACCTCTGAGCCGACCGTCTCTCACGGGGAAAGACGAATATAAGACGGTACTGTGCTAACCACTGCGTATGCACGCACAGGTCAGAGACCACGTTCCCGCGATCACGGCCGTGCTGACCGTCGTCTCGTTGATTCTCGTATTCGGAGCAGCGCTACAGGCGTTCCCACAGGAGGCGATCCCGACCGCACCCCAGTGGGTGATCGACGCGATCCCCCACCTGAACGCCGCCGTCAGCGCAGTTGCCATCGGGACGATTCTCGCTGGCGTTCGGGCGATCCGCGGCGGGGAGATCGAACGACATCGCAAGCTAATGAGCACCTCATTTGTGCTGTTTGCAGGGTTCCTCGTGATGTATCTTTATCGCGTCGCGCTGATCGGCCCGTCGTCGTTTCCCGGCCCATCAACCGTCGAACTCTACGTCTACCTGCCGATCCTCGCCGTCCATATCCTGCTTGCCGTCCTCTCGCTTCCGTTCGTCTACTACGCCCTCCTGCTTGCGGCCACGCGATCGGTCCACGAGCTTCCACAGACGAATCACGCACGCGTCGGGCGGATCGCGGCGACGCTCTGGACGATCTCCTTTGCCGGTGGGATCGTGATCTATCTCATGCTGTACGTCCTCTTTTGAACGTGTAGCCTGCCCTGGGCGTCCACAGGTTCATATACGAATCCGGGGCCAGAGCGGTGTATGTCGTTGCACCAACGGCGCGATGTACTGGAGAAACTGGCTGCACTGTTCGGAACCGCATCTGTCGCCGGACTCCCGTTCCGGGACGAAGAGGGCGAGGTCCTGACCGGCGTCGTGGATCGGATCGTCAACGATCGCGCAGTGATACTGCTCGAAGATGACGGGGAACTGGTCGATCAGACGACGCTCCCGGTCGACGAGCTACCGGGCCCTGCAGGAGAGGAAGGTGCAGTGCTGGAGCTAGTGATAGATGGCGATGAGGTCGACCGAGTGCGCTACGACAAACCGGAGACAGAGCGCCGTCGAGAAGACGCTGAAGACCGGTTCGACGACCTGTCCGATTAGTCGTCGGCGACCGGCGACTCCGTCGGGATATCTGGCCGGGTAACCTCCCGGTCGGTTGCCTCGCCCTCGATGTCGTAGGGGTACTCCCCGGTGACACAGCCGAGACAGAGATCGCTGCGGGAGGACTTGAGCGCGCTCGCGATGGCGTCGATCGAGAGATACGAGAGGCTATCGGCGTTGATCTCCTCGCGGATCTCGTCGGTCGACTTGCCAGCGGCGATCAGCTCCTCGCGGGAGGCCATGTCGATCCCCATGTAACACGGGGCAACGATCGGCGGCGCGCCGATCCGAACGTGTACCTCCTCGGCCCCGACGTCCTTGAGCAGCTGAACGAGCTGGTTCGAAGTCGTTCCACGGACGATGCTGTCGTCGATGATCGTCACGGATTTGCCCTCGACCGTGCTCTTGATCGGGTTGAGCTTTAGCCGCACGGCGCGTTCGCGCTCGTCCTGTGTCGGCATGATGAACGTCCGGCCGACGTACCGGTTTTTCATCAGCCCTTCGGCGAACTCGACGTCCGAGCCGTCGTCGGCCGCAGCTTCGGCGTAGCCGCTCGCAAAGGATCGTCCCGAGTCAGGAACCGGCATCACGACGTCGCTCTCGACGCCGCTTTCGGCCCAGAGCTCGCGTCCGAGTTCACGCCGTACCTCGTAGACGAGTTCTTCGTCGATGACGCTGTCCGGCCGGGCGAAGTAGACGTGCTCGAAGAAACAGTGAGCCGTGTTGTCTTTATCGAACAGTTGATAGGAGTCGAAGCCCGTTCCGTCGCTCTGGAGGACGATCAACTCGCCGGGCCTAACATCCCGGACGAGTTCGCCGTCGAGCGTGTCGATGGCCGCGCTCTCGCTCGCGAGGATGTAGCCGTCGTCGAGTTCGCCGATACAGAGCGGACGGTTCCCCTGCGGATCGCGCACGCCGAGGACGGTGTCGTCGTGCATGATCGTCAGAGAGTACGAGCCGTGGATCCGCTCCATCGTGCGCTTTACAGCCCGAACCAGGTCCTCTTCGAGCAGGTTCTTCGCGAGGTCGTGGGCGATGACCTCGGTGTCGCCGTCGGACGTGAATGCGTGGCCGAGTCCCGCGAGTTCGTCGCGGATCTCCTCGGCGTTGACGAGGTTGCCGTTGTGCGAGAGGCCGAGCGAGCCGCTCTTGAACGAGACCGAGAACGGCTGGGCACAGCAGGAGTTGACGCTTCCGGCGGTGGGATATCGGACGTGCCCGATCCCCACCGGGCCGTTCAGGCTCTCGACGTCGCCCTCGCCGAACGCGTCCCCGACCAGTCCCATCTCGACGTGGCTGTGCTGCTGGAACCCGTCGTGGGTGACGATACCTGCCGATTCCTGTCCGCGGTGCTGGAGCGCGTACAGTGAGTAGTACAGCGGCCGTGCGGCGTCACGGTCTTCGAGTGAGACGCCAACGACGCCGCACTTTTCGGTCATCCCGTCCTGGGAACGCCTGTCGACCCGCCCGTCTGACATGGACGTGTCTAGCGAGTCATTGCGGATAAATCCTCCCAATCGTGTCCTACTCGACCGTATCAATGACCAGGATATGCACATACGTGAACATATTCGTGAGAACGAGAGACACAGCTATCGCTCGCCAATCGGGAGTAGAGAGAACTGTCGTGGACCTCAGTTGTCGCCAGCTTTCGACTGCCAGGCGTAGCTACGCTTGCTCTTTGACTTGCCGAAGCCACACGACGAGCACTTCTTCTTTTTGATGTGATAGGACTTCTCACCGCAGCGTCGACACTTGACGTGGGTGGTCTTGTTCTTTTTACCCTGGCTTGGGGTTCCTGCACCAGTCATGGGATGATCGAAACGACGTTATCGCCGCGTATAATGGTTGTGTCTTCGACTGGCGGCTCCGAATCGCCCGCCGGCTCCTCGGGCGCGGGGACTTTCATGGCGTCTTCGAGCACGAGGTTCATATGCTGATCGTAGCCCGTCAGTCGCCCTTCGTAGATCTCGCCGCCCTTTAGCTGGACCTCTACGTCTTCGCCGAGTGACGCTTCGAGTACGTCGAGGGGTCGTCCGCTCATACGATCATTCGCTCGCGTTACGGGCATAAACGTACCGGGTTACGGTGAGAATGCCGGGAGAAGCCGCTGACTGCTCGGTGATCACCGCTGACCGGGCGGACCGCCCTGGGGATGGTCGTCATCTGCATCCCCATCCAGTAACTCGCCGTTCTCGCTCTCCTCGATCAACCGCCGGACGACGTCGTCCGCCGAGTCAAAGGTTCCACCGAGCTGGTCGATCGCTGCCTTCGTCTCATCGTCGATCCGGATCGTCGGAGACATCGTTTCTGGTGTTACATTGTAACATTATGTACTTTGTGCCAGATGTTACGGGCGCGCGGCTATCGGACGACGAGAGAAGGCCCCGAAAACAGCATGACGCCGACCGCAGGACCGTCTAGACGTCGACGGCGGGGCTGGCTAGACGTCGACGGCGAACGCCTCGTAGTCGCTCGCACGCTCGGCGAAGGCAGCGAGCAACTCGACGCTCGCGGTCAGGTCCTCGGTGTCGACGACCTCGACTGGGGTGTGCATGTACCGATTGGGCAGGCCGATGTTCAGCGACGGGATGCCGCCACGCTGAACGAAAAAGGCATCGGCGTCCGTCCCGGTACGGATCCCGGCTGCCTCTAGCTGGACGTCGACGTCGGCGTCATCGGCCGCCTCGCGAACCGCCTCCACGACGACCGGGTGGTTCGTCGTTCCCCGCGAGACGACGGGACCGCCACCGAGTTCGACGTCCGCCGCCCGATCGGACGGCGCGTTGGGATAGTCGGTGGCATGAGTGACGTCGACCGCGATAGCGGCGTCCGGGTCGAGATCGAATCCGACCATCTGCGCGCCCTTCGTGCCGACCTCCTCCTGGACCGTACTGACCGCGTGGATGGTCGCATCGACGTCGGCCTCCGCGGCTGCCCGCAGCGTCTCCGCGGCCACAAACGTCCCGACGCGGTTGTCCATCCCGCGTGCGGCGAGCAGACTTCCCTGTAGCTCCTCGATCGTCGAGGAGAACGTGACCGGATCGCCGACCTCGACGAGTTCGTGGGCCGCCTCGCCGTCCTCGGCTCCGATATCGATGCGCTGCTCGCGGATCTCGTCGTACTCCTCCTTGCCCGCATCCCGAAGGTGGATCGCGTTCTGTCCGACGACGCCGCTGACTGGCTCCTCGCCGTGGATTGTGACGTGCTGGCCGCGCGTCACCGTCCGGTCAGAGCCGCCAAGTCGGGCCATCTGGACGAACCCATCGTCGTCGATCCGGCGCACCAGAAACCCGATCTCGTCGGCGTGGCCCGCAATCGCGATCTCCGGCGCTCCCCCCTCGATAGTCGCGACTGCGTTGCCGTACTCATCAGTCCGTACCTCGTCGGCGAACTCGGAGACGTAGTCGACCCAGACGCGCTGGCCCGCCGTCTCGTAGCCGGTCGGACTCGGCGTTGTGAGCAGTTCGTCGAGAAACTCCCGCTGTGAGTCGTCCATACTGGACGTTGTTGCTCCGGTGTTTCAAGGCTGTCGTCACGGCAAGACTCTCAGTAGCTGTGGTAGCTCGTCACACCCTCATTTCTAAGTTCCGTCTCCTCGAACTAGCAGGTATGGCA
>LKMJ01003369.1_pt1 | contig 14864 bp, 9 predicted proteins | sample 643391 | NCBI WGS metagenome assembly LKMJ01 (sample SAMN04112250, study PRJNA286221) | soda lake metagenome | biome: soda lake; feature: Kulunda Steppe; material: water; isolation source: sample PL-Br10 brine of Picturesque Lake | place: Russia: Kulunda steppe | collected 2010-07
ATCTGGAGTCACTTCGAGACATCTTTGAAGGCGCCACAGTCGTCGGGATTGGTGAAGCTAGCCACGGAATCCGGGACTGTTTCAGGTACAGACACCGCTTGCTCCGGTATCTTGTCGAAGAATTGGGCTACCGCACCGTCGGCATCGAGGTGAACTTCTCTGCAACGCCGGATCTCACCGAGTACGTGACGACCGGCGAGGGAACAGCCCAAGATGCTCTCAGCAACGATGGAATCCATCCGCAGTGGCAAAGTGAGGCAGCGCTTTACCTCGTCGAGTGGGCACACGATTTCAACGAGGGACGGCCTCCCGATGACCAGATTCGCTTCTACGGACTCGACGTCCAGAGCGGTCGACCAACCGCACGAGCACTTGCCTCGTATCTTGAACGGGTTGATCCCGGCTTCTTCGACGAGGTCGCTGACGAACTGCAGTATCTGAGCACTGAACAGGTGGACTTCGAGGCGTTCTGGACAAACCCCGAGCAAATCGATGTTGAGCAGTACAGCGAAACGTGTCATCACCTCGTACCGAAGTTAGAGGCCCGATTCGAAGAGAGAGAGGAGGTTTACGTCGACCAGAGTTCGGAACACGAGTTTGACCGGGCACGGCGACAGGTCGATCTACTCGATATAGTAGGAAAAATAGTGACGAACCGATCGGAGGGTAACCAGGACGAGGGGATAGAGTTGCGTGAAGGCGGTATGGCCGAGAACGTGTCGTGGGTGCTAGATGCAGAGTCGGTCGACCAGCTCGTCGTGTTCTCACACAACATGCACGTGAACCGCGGTGGCTGGCCCGTCACGGAGTCGGCTGAAGTTCCGTCGATGTTTGACCGCGTCACCGAGCGTGAAGATGATGATACCGTTTCCGTCGGCTTCAGCTTCGAGAGTGCAGAGTTCCGTGTCATCGACGTTGAGGATGGCGGCTGGGACAGAATGCACGCGTCGGATCCTCCGCGAGGATCGATTCCGGAGGTGCTGTCTCGGATGGAGTGTGACGATGCCCTCGTTGACGTACAGGCACTCCCGGAGGAGGGAGCGGTCGCAGAGTGGCTGGTAAACAACCCTGAACGACAATTTTTGAACAGTAAGACCCAGCCACCGGAGCCCGCACACTACGTGGAAACAGACCTGCAAACGATATTCGACGCCCTTCTGTTCGTTCGGGAAGGAACTGCTGCACAGGGCATCGACGAGTGACTAAAGCCGACCAAGAAATACAATGACCGAGACACCGCCGGATTGGACTGGGGACGAACTCGACAGCGTCGCGGAAGGCCTCCAAGATGCCAGTATCCCGCTGCAAACCACTGATCCGACTGAACCTCTGGACGATTTGGAGCCGCTTCGTGACAGATTGGCGGATGCGACAGTCGTTGGAATGGGCGAGCACTCACACGGCACGCGAGAGGTGTTCGAGTTCAAGCACCGTCTGTTCCGGTTTCTCGTTGAGGAACTTGATTACCGCCTGTTTGCACTCGAGTCGGACTTTGCTGCGACACTCGCGATCAACGACTACGTGCTGAAAGGTGAGGGGACAGCCCGAGACGCGTTGTTCGCCGATGGGATTTTGGAGGTCTGGCAGTGCGACGCGGTTCTTGGCTTAATCGAGTGGATACGGTCGTTCAATCAAGGTCGTCCTCCAGACGACCGAGTTCGGTTCTATGGCCTCGACACAGTTGATATCGTCCCCAATCGTCTGAGTTCCTGTCTCGCTCGTATCGATCCAGAAGGCTATGGAGAGATCGAAGACGAGATCGCGTATTTGAGAGCCAACACGCGTGGGGTTGGAGCAGAGGTCGAAGATATAGAGGAGGTAGCAGAGGCGTTTCACCAAATTGCGTCGACGCTCGAAATACAATTGAGTGAGTACAAAGCCGAGTACATCACCCGACGCTCTGAACAGGATTTTGAATTGGCACAGCGACAGGTGGAACTCTTAGAACGGTCTGGTGAAATGGCGCAGGCAGTAGCATCGCAAGACCGAGAAACCGCTGGACAAATCCGAACCGAGGTGATGTCAGAGAATGTCGAATGGATTTTGGACTGGGAGTTGCCTGAAAATGACAGGCTGGCCGTCTGGGCACACAACAACCATGTGAATCGCGGTATTATGGGCGATGGACGCTGGGGAGCGATACCAGCTCTGGGAGAGTCTCTGGGCCAGTCAGATGCCTTCGAGTACGTCTCACTGGGATTCAGTGTTGCGGACGAAACCGTGCGGATATTTTCGATGGACGAACGAACATTTGAAGCAGTCGACCGCCCCAAACCACCAGCTGGATCGGTTCCCGATGTCCTGTCACGAACGGAACACGGCTATGCAGTTGTGGATTTGCACACAGTTTCTGATGGCAGTCCAGGCGCTAACTGGCTTGCATCAGAACCGGGTCGTGGTCATCTCGCAGCCAGATACCAAGATGAACCTGTGATGTATCTCGAAACGAATCCTCGCGAAGAATTCGATGCCCTCGTATTCATTCGACAAGGGTCTGCTGCACGTGAAATAGAAGGTCAGACAAAACACGTTGACTGATTTCCGAATCCTAACTGTTTCCTGTTTGCCCAGCACTCTCACGTAGACTTCTGCGGTTTAGCATAATCTTCAGCAATGGCCGTTGAATCCATTGATTATGATTGAAGGATTTGAGTGATTCGAGGTTTATAGCTACGGCGACATCATCGACGATAAATTGGAATATCTCGGTAAAGGAGAGTCGGATCAGATGTGCTCAACTCTCATTGTAGACGGCTAAGATATCACTCTGATCGGCGATCCGGTTGATGATGGAACTCCGTTGGAGAGATGCTGGTACAGGCCAATAATACGAAATGAACTTAAAAATTATTGGTTTCCAACATGATATAGCACACTGTATGGCATCTGAGGATACCACTGAGGATGTGTTGAGTGAGAAGAGAAAGATCAGTATGCGACTGTCACGCCCTTGGGATGAGCTTCGTGATTTGCCCAATGAGATTGAATCAGACGAGCTGGACGATGATGTGGAGAGACGCGTGCGAGATGCCGTGCGCAGTGCGTTTGCGCACATACATCACGCAAAGCACGTCGTAAAGGGTGACGATCCCATTCCCGACGAAGCAGTGACAAGCGAAGCAGTCCACGACGAATTTCAACCCACAACATCTGATACCATCGAAATCGCGGAGATCAAAGACGGTATCCGCGATCTCGACCTAGATTCCTTCGACGATGTGGTCGAGGACGCAGACGTACGAGAAGTTCACGTCGACAATCTTGAAGGCGGGCTGCTATACCATTCGACGTACGACACGTTATCTCGTGTCATCAGAGCAAACGAGCAAAACGTCATCACCGAAATACTCGAATCGAGCGAATACGACGACGCTTACAAAGAGGGCGAAGAGATCTCTCATTTCATCTCCATAGACTGGAGTAACTTTGTCTTCCAGCCTGAGTAACGTTCGAAAGTGGCCATCGTGTTGACGTCATGATTCCTAAGTAATCTTTAATGTTCGCGAGGAGCTCAGCGGGCCCGACGGCCGTCTGTGTCCAGTAGCGGCGGAACGGCGACCGTCGAGTAGCCAGCGGCAAGGACAACCATGACGACGCACACCTCGAACGGTAGAAATGGAGAACAGCAAGAACGAGAAGAGGGACGACGATGGGGGCAAGGTTGGTATCTCGAGAACAAGAGAGCCACTGCCTGCTGAATCAGGGCTTTTGGCCAAACGAACGCGTTGAAATCTGGGGGAACGAAGTCGATGTGGTTGCACGACGCGATGATAGCCTGCCCTTTGAACCCGACCGAGCAGTCGAACCACTTCCATCCAGGCTCGTCGTGTCGTGTGTGGATTGGTTCAACAAGGAGGGGATTCACCCCGCTCGGATGTGGCGATTAATCGCGCTTGCGTACACCGTCCGGGCCGAGCCAATGCTGGTTCACAATAATCGGGCCACGCTCACAAGTACTGCACAGGAAATCGCCGAACGATGGCGCGTTCGAGTCGTCACCGATATCGACCTCGAAGAGGGGACTGTGATTCCGGCCCCCGAAACAGCTGAATGGCCGTGGAATCCGCGATGGCCTTCGCCTCTGGAAAGGGATGTGGATTGGAGAGAAATGGACGAACCTGAGTACTACAGAATGGGGAACCATTGATAATGATCCTACACCAGTTAAAATGATATCTAGATAAACATTTAAGAAAATAGCTCATATTATGATCATGTGAACTCTGGCAGTCTTACTGCACTAAGATTGCTGTGGTACACACGCCCCGGCGCCCTCATGTGCCACACTCTGGCAGCCTTTATTTATCTCAGTCCAATACCGATGAAATTATCTTGCTGGTTGTGTACTGTGGCAGTCTTATTGTATTAAGACTGCCACAATGTGTTTTCGTGGGCCCTCGCTGTCTGGTGGTTTTGAACTGAGGGGATTGGATGCCGCCAGTTTATTATACTCTTCAAAATATATAACATGAGGAAGTATTATATAATACTGTCATTATGAGGGGCTCGAAGCAGGATTTAATCCCGGATATCTTTGATCTCCAGTTCCACTAACACCAACCCCTAGATTGATTGTTAATAACTAGTGTGGGATGTTTTGATGGTGTGGGCACTGTCTAGTTGAGCGGTTCCTGCTGGAACATTACCGTAATTTCTCGGTCGGTCGGATCCTACTTTGCGGGAAGACCGCTTTCCCGTCCAGATCTCAGATCGGATTACGGTAACTCGGAGAAGACGGACATCAGAACTAGACAGTGCAATGGTATGATTAATGTCTGCAAAAATTAATTTAATCGGATTATGCGAGTTCTTCGTCCAGGAGGGGCTTGAGAGTCTGATGGAACGCGGCCATCTTCTCAACGCCCCACGACTTGAGTTCGTCATCTTCCAGGGCATCGTCCAGTCGCCCTACCTCACGCTGGATATAGAACTCCGTGTAGCCACTGCCTCCATACTCACCCGATTGAATCTCTTCGTCTATCTCCATCGAGGTGCCTTCGAGTTCGTCGAGAACGATATTCAGTAACTCCTGATTGCGTTGGGAATCGTCGAGCTGAAATCGCATGCCAACGGTGAAGACCTTCTCTCCGGGATTCCCTTTGAAATCCCAGAGACCCTCGACGTTCTGGTGTCCCACGGGAATTGGATGCCACTTGTCGCTCGAGCCGTTGCTGTTGGTTACGCCGGGGCGACGCTGCTTGAATTCCTCGAGGATTTCGCTGTAAAACTGCCTGTACTTCCGCTCCCTTGGCTTTTCTTCCCTCTCTTTGATTTCCCGTGTCTCGTCGAGGCCGATGACCGTGGGCACGAACATTTCCGCATCGTCCTTCTCGTAGTAATCGAACTCCACGCAGTTGATTTTCAACTCGTGAGCCTCACGCAGCCACCGAGTCATTCGTCGAACGTCATCGGTAATCGTATAGGCTACCAGCATGAGCTGTGGCGAGTTCAAGCTCTCAGTGAAATCCCGCTCGAAGTCGTCGAGGTCGAAGTCTGACTCCTCTTCGCGTTTGAACTCGTCGAAGAGCGTCTCGATCGAGTCGTATCCCGCGAGTTCAAGAAAATCGCCCGTGCGTAACCGTGCAATCGACGACGCGTAGTCGAAAAGCTGTGTCACCGCAGGTCGGGGCGATCTGTCACGTTTGAATTCGACAACGGTCACCGTCCCCCGTTTGTCACACGTCAGGAGGTCGGGCTCTTTGCCAGTCGGGAGCTGGACTTTGCTGCCCAAGACAATGTTCTCCCGACTTGTCAGCGTTCCCATCACCAGCCGTGGATCCTCCCGAATGACAGTGTGCAGGTCGTCTTCGAGATGCTCCTCGCTGTATTCGACCTCCTCCAGATACTCGATGTCACCGTCTTCGCGCCGAAAACCAATTAGCGACATTGTTTGTTATCCACATATTCTTGGCGTCTACACTTGTTTAGCTAGGGTTGATAACAGGATATCTGACAATTACGGCAGCCAAAACAGGGGTGTTGCCGGAAATCACGTCGACAACGTCAAGCAGTAGTTTTCGACTTCCGGAGCCAGCGAAATGACCTGCTCCCGCCGTCGAAGCTCCTCTCTCCGCGTCTCGATGCGTTCTTCGAGATTTTCGAGACGTTCCCGTTGTCCGCGAATGGCTATGTCCATGTCCGAGCCGGCCTCTGCTTTACGTTCGTATTCGTCGATGAATGACTCAATGCGCTCGCGCTCGGCCTGTGCGTACTCGTCGAGCCGCTCCAACTCCCGGGTAGTCTCCTCGCTCCGTTCGGAGCTGAGGTCTGCTTTGATCTCTGTCACGCGGTCGCTCACGTACCGATCGGCAGCCGTGCGGAGGTCGTCTTCGGCGTCGAGCAGCGTTTGAAGCTCGTCACCATCCGGTCTCGCGGTGATCGAGTTCCCCTCAAGCACCCGCTCGCCGAGTGCCTGCTGGGCATCCCGCTGTTCGACATCGACGAAGACTGGAATCGTCTGTTCGCGAATGACTTCGCCCGTCCCATCTTCGAATGCGACGCGGTAGTTGTACGTGATTCCCGGGGTATCGACGAATGGAAGAAGTTTCAGTCCGACCTCGCCGCGCTCGTCTTCCAACACGCGTGCCATGAGCTGCTGGAGAACGTCCGTGTCGGGGGCGAGATACGTGATGTCCTCGTGCTCCCTCGCGAAGTCACGGTCGAACGTGAACGGGCCGAACGACGCATCGGCGGTGGAGGTGCGAATCTCTTCAGGCAGGGTGGCCTGGTAGAGGTTGGTGCCGCGTTTCTCGAGCTCCCCGCCGAACGCCTCGATGGCGCGTTCGAAGAATTCACGAATGTCGCCTTGACTCCCGTAGACATCCTCGGACTCGTCGACGACTTCCTGTATCTGGCGACGGCTCTCGGCATCGAACGTGCTGGTCTCGACGAGGCTGCGCTCGTACCACTCCTCGAGCGTGCGCTGGCGCTCTTCGATCAACTCTTCGAGTTCCTCTTTGGTCGCGCTCGGAGGCTCATCGTTCTGAATGGACTCCATGATGAGTGAGTCCACATCGATGTCGTCGAGCATCCCCAGCACGTCAGCGGTGTTGCCGAGCTTCGTGCGAATTTCCTCGACTTTGTTCTGGAGCAGATCGAAGATCTCGCTCTCGCGTGTGTCGTCGAACAGGAAGTTCCAGACCTTGACCTCCTTGTCCTGGCCGTAGCGGTGGATTCGGCCGATTCGTTGTTCGAGGCGGTTCGGATTCCACGGCAGTTCGTAGTTCGCCATGATGTGGCAGCTGTGCTGGAGGTCGATCCCCTCGCTGGCGGCGTCGGTTGCGAACAACAACCGCGACTGGCCGTGGTTGAACTCCTCCTCGATGCGTGCCCGCTCTTCCTTGTCAACATCGCCGTGAATGACCAGAATCTCGTCGGCCCAGGGTTCGTCTTCGACGAACTCCAGCAGGTAGTCCAACGTGTCCCGGTACTCGGTGAACAGCAGCAACTTCTCGTCCGGCTGTTCTTCCAGCAGTTGCGTGATGAACCGCCGCACCTTCTGTGCCTTCGAGTCGACGGGGAGACTCTCGGCGAGGGAGACGAGGCGTCGGAGCGTGTCGATCTCCTCCTGGAGTTGTTCGTCGTTGCTCGCGACGGTCAGCCCAGCGATCTCGTCTTCCGCCCGTTGCTTGTCGTCCTCGTCCAGATCCTCGCCATCGAGGTACGCTTTAGCCTCTTCCGAAAGGTTGTCTGTGGCAGTCTGTTCAGCAAGTAAGTCGTCCAACCGTCTTCGAAGCGTGGCGTGAATCGCGCCGACGCTGCTCACCAGCCGCTTTTGCATCAATGCCATCGCGAAGCCGACCGCCGGCTCGTTGAGCTGTTCGGAGCGATTGTAGACGTTCTTCACGTAATCGGTGACTTCGCGGTAGAACTGCCGTTCGTCGTGGGTCATCTTGATGGACACCGAGTTGACCTCCCTGTCAGGGAAGATCCGCTCGCCGTTTTCGTCGTAGATGGCCTCCTTCCCGCGACGCATCATCACGCGATCGACCGTTTCCTGGGAGAGTTCCTGGTTTTCGGCGACCAGAAACGGGTCGATGTATTCGACCAGCGAGCGGAAGGCTTCCCCCTTTCCATCGTGGGGCGTCGCGCTGAGTAGCAGCAACGAGTCCGAATTGCCCGCGACGGTCTCGACCATGTTGGCCGTCTTGCTCGGCGACTCCCCGCGCTTTGCGGCCTTGTGGACTTCATCGACCATGACGACATCCCAGAACGCGTCTCGAAGCGCCGGTCGGAATTCGTCTTGTCGGAGAAAGGCCATGCTGGTGACCAACCGCAGATTGTCTTGACCCCAGATATTGGCTTCTTCGCCCAATCGCCGGCGTTCGCCTTCAACCCATGCTCGATCGGCAACGGTGAGATCCACGTCGAAGAAGCGATCCATATCCCGCACCCACTTCTTCTGAAGGTGGGCGGGAACGACGAACAGGACGCGGTCGGCCCGATTGCGAGCGGCCAGTTCTTTGAGGATGAGTCCCGCCTCGATTGTCTTCCCGAGTCCCACGTCGTCCGCAATGAGTGCGCGCTGGCGGAGCTTTTTCATCACCCAGTTTACGCACGTCAGCTGGTACGGTTCGAGGCGGACAGTCGACGTCGAGATACTCAGCAGCTTCCCCTGTTCGTGTGCGAGCTTGAGCCTCGTTGCCTGCGTGTGGAGGTCAAACCACTCGGCAGACACAGTGTCATGAGCTGGATGAAGATGTTCTACCTGTTGGCTCAACTCCTCAGCCGGCGATTGTCGCAACTGTACATCGACATCGTCCAGACTAACGGTCTTCACGCCCTCTCCTTCTATGTAGGCGCGAAGATACTGGATGTTACCTACGGTTCGCGTTCGAATCACCTCCGCTGGTGAGCCGTTGAGAATCACCTGCTGTCCCGAGGTAAAGCGCGTCGAGTCTGTCATCGGGCAATACACCTCTGAAGGGAGGGAAGAGACATCACTGTTGTTCACCTCGAGTTGGTATATGCTCGAAGCGTGCGCTCGATTTCGGATTCGACGTGGTCGAGCTCTGCCGCATATGCGTCGACAATCGTCGAGTAGTGATTCGGCATCTGGCCGGCTACATCGCGGCTTTCGTATTTCTCCGTGTAGGATTCGAGGAGCGAGCCATTCCTCGCCTCGTTGATCAGCGTCTGTCCCTCACCCTCGACGAAGCGGACGAGCACCGGTTTCATCACCTCGTCTGGAATGTCATACGCCAGTTCGTCCGGGAGGAGCGGCTTGAACAATCCACCAGCAAGGTGCGGCACCTCTCGATACGAGAGGCGCAGTTCTGTGTCGCGATGCTGTGGTAGTTCGGACAAGGCGTCGTAGAACAACGGTTGGAGATACTGCGAGTAGAAGCTCCCCCGGAATCGGTTGAGCCCCTGAACATGTTCCTTCCACTCGTCGTGAATCACGACGTCGTCGAGTAAATCGCGGTCAATCAGTAGTTTGAGAAACGCCAACCGATCGACGAGGAGTGTAGAGAACGCCAGTTTGTCGGCATAGGTGGCATCCCCTGGTGCATCTACACCATCCACGAGATTCGATTCGAGGCGTTCGTACTCACCGCTTCCGGAAATTGCCTCCAGATAGAGGTCGTAAAACTCCGTGAGTCCGCCGATAGCCCGACGAACTCCATAGTGGTTGAACGTCTGGTAAAAATTCCCCAGCACGCCGTCAATAGAACTCTCCATCTGAAGTTCTTCGTTGTAGTTCACCAACTCGCGATTGCGGGCGATGCGCTGTACAGCCGGTTTGAGATTCTGTTCTTCGACGACATCAACGGGCTTCGCCCGCCCCCTTTCGTCCGTTTCAATCTCGTAGAGTCCCCAGCGGAACCCGTCGGTTGCAATGCCGTACTCGTATCTCTGTGAATCGAGATAGCTCTCGATGTCGTCCTTTGCAGCCTCGAATCGATTGAGCGACTTATTTTCCCCGATGACGGTTTCGGAGAGGTTGTCCACCCGAAAGTCTGGCCGTTCGTCATCGTCACCAACTGGATAGTACGGTCGAGGAGTGACCTGGAATCCGAGCGTTTCCAGAGTTGGCCAGATTAGGGCATCTTCGACACAGCGTTCCGGAAGTTGGCTGATGTTCTCGCTCTCGAGGGTGTCATTATCCTCGACGATCTCGTCGAGTCGTGGTTCCTCCATCTGTGCGTCGAGGGTCGTCAGCAGATCGATAATATGCTCTCGAATGTCCGAAATGGCGTGTTTGATCTCTTGGGATGACATTGGTAGATACACCTCCTCGTTTCGGTCAGCCTTGCGTGATGCTGATGAAATTCAGCACAAACTCCTGTGGCAGCAGTCCACCGTGGTAGAACCGAGCGTCGCCAAGCCCTTGCTTTCTGAATCGCTTGAGTGGACTTGCGAGGACGCTGACGTTGGCATCGAGATACCCCAGCCGAGCGCTCGAATCGAGCAGGACGCCCGGACTGTCCTCGTCCACGTCGTTCCCCGCAATCCATCGTCGACCCGAATCGGAGGTCTCTGGTGGCCGGTCAATTCGTTCCGGCATGAACTGATGTGGGAGGAGGACGAATCCGTGGTCGGTCAGGACATACGCCTGATCCCACTCGCCCTGTTCGAGTGTCTCGCCGATGAACTTGGCCAGCGTCTCGACGCGTCGGGAAAGCATCTCCTCGAGGTCGCTGAGTTCCTTCTCCCCGATGTTGTCGAGGTCGTTCTTGTAGTAGGCCACACGCGTTGACTGCCAGCCCTCGTCTTCGTCCCGGGTGATCGTCCACCCATCGCCGTCCAGTAACGACTCGCGGCGGTTTGTCGTGACTCGGCGATTGTTTCGGAGCGGCTGCAGTTCACCGTCGAGCATCGAGATGTCGAACATCTGGACTTCGCCCGGCGTGAGCGCGGCCTTGCCGAACTCGGTCTCCGAGGGGAGCGTCCCCAGCCAGACGCTCTCCTCGATGGCGAACTCGGGCGCATCCGACTGGAGAGTGGCGACGTGCTCGCGTAGCTTGTCCGCGAGCTGGCGAGCGAGGTCGAGTCGGAGTGCGTCGATGATGAACAGCGCGACCGTCTGCCCGCTTTCGAGGCCGGCGGCTTCCTTGGTGAAGAACTCGTGGGCGTGATCCTCGTCGACGAACGGTGCGCCGGCCTCGACGGTCTCGGTCACGATATCCCCGAGGTCTTCGAGATACTCGACGTATTCCGACTGAAGGTGGGTGCGGAGGTCGTCGAGCGTCTCTCTGGCCGGGTGAGCTGTGGGAAGGTCGGTCTCCGGTTCGCCGGAGACGACGAGGTTCAACACGGCGTTGTCGATCTGCCACGTTCCTTCTTCCCTGTCGGCGTACAGCGAGACCACGTCATCGGTCGCCTGCTCGTCCCACGTGTCGAGTCGGTGGGCGAGCCGGGCAACTTCGGCTGCCTGCCCCCACGTCTCTGCCCACGCGTTCTCCTCGCCGTATTCGGTTTGCAGGGTTTCGTGACGTGCTGAGGCGCGGTCGAGACAGGTGTCGTAGTTCCCGTCTTCGAAGTCAGCGTGCCACTCCTCCCAGAGGCGGGCTTCGAGTGATGCGTCGACTGCGCAGTCGGCGAGCGACCACGCGTCGTCGAGGCGTTCCACAACTTCTGGCCACACCTCCTCGCCGAGGTACGCGTCTGCAATCCGTCCCGCTTTGCCCGTCTTGTTCAGGACGGCCTTGAGCGATGGCAAGTCCCACGACCCCGCGGTCTCGGCGCGGAAATCGCTCGGGAACAGCTCGGGATCCGCACCCGCGTGGATCAGCCACTCCGCGACCGCCCACCGCCGCGTCTGCGTGACGATGCCCGACGGGTCAGGTTCGCCGGCGACTGCGTCGACGCCCTCGCCGGTGAGCAAGTCCGTCATCTGGTCGACCGTCTCCCTGCTGTCGTCGATGTCTCCCCAGCCGTTCTCCAGCACGAACGCCACGGGGTCGGTGTAGCCGCCGGTGACGATTTGGGTGCGGAGCTGTTCGAGGGTGGGGAGTTGCGTGCCGGTGAGTTGGTCGTGGAGGATGCGGGCAATCTCCCGACGCTGCTCCGGGTCATCGGCCTCGGTGGCGCTTTTCAGTTCCCACGCTTGGAGCTGCTCGCTTCCGAAGGCGCGGACAGTGAGGTCTTCGATGCTCAGCGTGACTTCGCTGCCCGTGTGCTGAACATCTCGAAACCAGTCGTAGTTCCCATCGACGCCTTCGGGATCTTTGACGTGCGGGACGTACCAGACCTGCTCGCCATCGACGGGATTGGCTCGGAGTTCCAGTGGCGTCTCCTTGGCGACCTTCAGGTGGACGCCGAGTTCCTGACAGGCCTGCTGGATGATGTCCTCGAGGTAGTTTCCGTCGTCCCACCAGAGGATTATTGGGTCGTCCGACTCGGCACGATCGAATTCTCGACGGATAGTGTCTTTCGCGGCGTCAGGGAGGGTTTGGGTCGCTTGCATAGAGTAGATTTGGCTGGATTACTCACGCATCAGTGAAACGTTTACTGGGTGAGTGTAACCAAACAGAGTGCAATTAGGAGCTTCCATTTCAAGTTCTAGTTTCGCTTGCGTGAGATTCGCCATAGTCTTGGCCGTATTTCCCGAAGTGAGCGGCAAACCGTTCGTGAGCGTGGTCAATTTCTGGTTTTGTCGCAACCGGTGAATAAATGATCCCCGGTGAGTTGTTAAACGGATCTTCCCCGAACTGAATGCCGTCCCATCCCTCTTCCAAAGTCGCGTGTTTGATTTCTTGGTACTCAGCTCTCGGCAGATTTTTGATTCTGAGACTAACCACGGCGAGTGTCCCATCCACCTCCTCGTGCCCCAAGACGGTCGGATCGTCCCAGTGAATCATGAGACTCATTTTCAGCCGGTCTGCATCTGGCTCGTTGCTAGCGAACCGTGACATCTTGAAATCCGTCCGGGCGAAGGCGAATGTGGAATTTGGATTGCGCCTGCATTTATGATTTGCAGCCGGATTATCGACAAACACCCCTTGATTTTCTTCGACAATCCGTTTTCCCGCGTGTTTTTGTATACGTTCAATTTCTGTTTCGAACCTATCGATCAACTCGATTGCTTTCAGGTACCGATCCTGCTGGAGTGCCTGTGTCACGAACCTATCAGTCATAGGAGTTCTTTCCGAAGGTAGGATAATTGTTCTTCTGGATTGCCAGCTGCTACACGGAGTGATTGGGAACTTTGCACTACGTCGCTTCTGGAGACTAATTTCGAAACGACAGGTTTTGGATTGTAGTCGAGCAACTTCTGCTCGATCAGGGTACAAAAGAGATATGCGCTCGCTTCCCAGTGTGGAGGAACAGCTTCGTCATTGAGAAGAATTGTTCGAATGGCTTGACTCACTTCTTCCCAGAACACGACGTTTACATCGTCCGAGTACTCGGAACGAATCTCTAATCGACCAGCTTCGGATTCGCGCAACGATTGATCGAACGAGTCTTGCAATGCTGAATGTTTGTGCTTCGGGAGTAGCAGAATGTGCATCCACTCATGTGGGAACTCGTCCTCTACGAGGCCCGCTGTGTGGGTGGTTTTTTTGTAGTGTTCATCACCTTTCTTGACCTCTATCGAAAGGCCCCGTGTACGGAGGAAAACAAGGATATCTGCATACCGGTCGGATGCGTTCTCTGCCGAGAGGTACACTTCCCGTTCGACTGTCTGCGGTGATTCACCGTATTCTTCACCGAACAGTTCTCCCAGCAGAATCCCGTCAGCACCACGCAGCAGGTGTGCAAGCCACTGTGACCAGTTCTCTTCCTGATTGGGTCGCAGCGGGCCACGGGTATGTTGATGTCGCTGCCAGTCGACCGACAGTGGGTCGCTATCAAATCGGCTGCTGGAACGCTGCCAACGTTCGTCGCTCCGTTCCAGTTCCTCGTGCAGCTGTCGTGCAACCTTAGTTCGGATCTCGTCGTAGCTTTCCCACCACGAGTCAAGCGATTTCCAATGGCTGTCGTTCCAACGCTGAGTTACCGTCGCTGTCTCACTATCGAGCTGACTGAGCGCGTGTTCACGCCGGTGTTGCTCAATCCACTGGTCGATATCGTCGGCGATGCCGTCCCACGATCTGTTATCGAGTTGGCGCTCTCGTTGATCCAGTTGTCCGAGGGAGTACGAAGCAACGAACGATCCCCACCAAGGATCAAGTTCACACCAGTCGTCCGCGTTGCTCGCTTCAATCATAATACCTTGTTATCTACAACATCGGGAACGATATTGTCCTCGGCTAGTGGAGTGATATTGATCGCCACACCGTGCTTCTGGTTGGGCTGGTAGCCCGCAGTCGTGATTTCCGAGAGTGCCCGGTCTGACCAGTCCGAAGGAATCTGCTTGTAGATTGTTTGACAGCGGTCGCCGATCTCCTCGGCCAGCATCTTGAACTCCGCAAGCGGTGGGAGAGCATCGATATCAGCAACGTCCTCGTCGTCCGCAATCTGCTCGAGATACTCCTCATCAACGATTGACGCGTCATCAATCCCCATCGCGAGCGAGGCAAGCATTCGTTCGTCCTCGGTCAGGGTGTCGAACGGTTCCCCATCGTCATCTAACAGGTCAGCTCCCTCGCGCTCGAAGTAGTAGGTCATGAAGAGGATACCCGTGCTGGAGTAGTGATCCGAACCCTTGAGCCGCCAGTTGAAGTAATCGAAGAGGTCGGCCAGATGCGCCTCAACTGGCTCGTCGCTCGACTTGGCGTACTCCTCACACGCGTGTTCGAGTTCGTCGAGGGCGTCCAACCATTCGTCACGCCACTCGTCGACCTTTTCCCAGAAGCCGTCTGAGAAGGTGTCCTGGAACCACTCCTCACCGTTGCGTTCCCGGAGTTCGGCAAGCGTCTCGATACGGTCGGCAGTCTCCTCGCGGAACGTAGCCACCTTCGGCGCGAGTTCCTCGACGA
>LKMJ01003372.1_pt1 | contig 14858 bp, 14 predicted proteins | sample 643391 | NCBI WGS metagenome assembly LKMJ01 (sample SAMN04112250, study PRJNA286221) | soda lake metagenome | biome: soda lake; feature: Kulunda Steppe; material: water; isolation source: sample PL-Br10 brine of Picturesque Lake | place: Russia: Kulunda steppe | collected 2010-07
CGATACTTCCGGATCAACGCGACCCGATCGTTGATGATCCTCAAACGGTACAAGGGATACGAGAAGTCCGCCAGCGAACAGCAGGTCTCAAGCGAGATGTTGCTTGGCTTCGCCGAGGAGCTAGAGGAGTTTGCCGTCATCGAGGAAACGTACCGCGAGATACTGGAGGACAAACTCGCCGTCGACGAGCTCGAAGCCGTCGTCCGGGCGATCGACGACGGCGACCTTACGGTCGATCGGACACTGGTCGACTCACCGACGCCACGAGCGTTCGGGTTAGCGACACTGTCAGCAAGCGATGTCGTTCTCGCTGAAGACGAGAGTGCAGCCTTACAGGCGTTTCATGAACACGTTCTGGAGACGATCGGGGCGGAACAGAGTTCCACGAGCAACCGGACGCAGTCCGGCAACGGCGGTAATCGATGAGCGGCAATCCGTACAGTGATCCCCAGCCGCATCGGTCTGTTTCGCCACCGTGAGTGCAGAGCCAAAGTACCTTTGCAGAGCACGCAAGATGTACCAGTATGGTCGAAAATCACACTGACGACGTCGATAAAGCGATTATACACGCACTGCAGGAGGATGCTCGCAATATGTCGTCGGGTGACATCGCCGAGCGGACCGGGACGTCTGATAGCACTGTTCGCAAACGTATTCAGCGTCTCGAGAGCGAGGGCATAATCAAAGGATACAGCGCCGAGATCGATTACCAGCGATCGGGATACCCGCTTCGAATGCTGTTGTACTGTACGGCACCGATCCCAGAGCGGGGTGACCATATCCCGGACATACTGGACATCGATGGCGTCGTTTCGGTTCAGGAACTGGTTACGGGGAACGAGAATCTGCTGGTGACTGCCGTCGGGGAATCCGACGACGACATTACACCGGTTGCCCAGAAACTGCTGGATATGGGACTGTCGGTCAGCGACGAAGTGCTCGTCCGTGGCCACGAGACGACGCCGTTTGGTGGGTTCGATCTCGATAGCGAACGGACAGATTCGGAGTGACGCTCACCGTACTCGCCTACCGCTCCATCGCTTGCGATTTAATCCGATCGATCGTGACTTCTCGAACAGTACTGCTGAACCACCTCACGCCCGCCATCCGGATAACGGTATGGTAGTATAATCCGACTTTACGAACGATTCGATAATATTATGATTCTATAGAGACTAATCTGATAATGAGTCAGTGCATAGGAACAAATCGACCAGTACGATCAGTGATCGTACAGAGACACACCACCCGGGGATCTGGACCACGGTCGTATGAGTGAGAACAGTCTCGAATTCCTGCTGGAGACGCTGGACGGAACAGAACGGCCACCGTCGGCGACCGTCCGATCGGGTCCTGATGCAGAAACTACTCTCGTCGTCCCCTGTTCAATGAGCCGCTGTGAGCACGACATGTCGCTGTGGCCGATCGGCCCGGTAGAGACTGTCAGGGCAGACAGGACACTCGGCAACCAGACGTGGGAACATCACGAGGGCGAACTGGTGCTCGATGGCGGTCTCGCACAGCGTGCAGCCGAATGCGACACCAGCGCAGTCCTCGTTATCGGACACACGAGGTGTACCGTCATTGCGGACGCCTACGATCGACACGTCGCGCCTGCAGACGACGTGCCTGCAGGAATCGAGTCACGACTCGGTCCGCTCGTCTCACTCGTGGCAGATGCGTTCGACGCAGGGGTGATCGATACGTCAACGCCACCTCGGACGGCACGACACCGACTCGTCGAGTACAACGTCGTCCGTCAGGTGGCGTTTCTCGCGGAGACGCTTCCTGATTCGGTCACGATCGCTGGATACGTCTACGATCAGGATGGCGTGTACAACTCGTTCCCGGACAAGCAGTATCTGGTGACTGTCGACGGCGAGACCGACGCAGCCGAGATTCGATCGCGACTCCCCGACGACGCGTCGATTCCGGTCGTGAGCCTGCTGTAGTGGTGCTATCGGCTGGTTCGAGATCCCTCATCTGATAACTCCGTTCGATATCCTATACCTACCGTTCACTATACAATACTCTCCAAAACTCTGCCTTAACATAATGTTCTATAATGCCCGCCCTTGAGAACGATCTGGTAATATAGAAGGATTTAATAGACAATCTGTTCGTAGTGGTGGGTAGGAACGATCGATACCTGTCATTCAGAGTCGAGCGCAGAGCCGCCGATGACAGTTGCCAATCGTGGACAGATCAACCAATGACAGAACACGAACAGTCGAAAACGGTAGGATCGCTTTCGAACGAGACGACCCAGCCGTCCCGTATACCAAAACTGCTCACGTGGACCGTCTGGTCCCTGTGGATCGTGAGTGTCGGCGTGCTTTTCGGTCGATACGTGAGCAGCGAGACGTGGGAGCTGGCAGGACTGATCGCGATCGACGGCTTGACCGTCGTGATGTGGGTGGTCGTTACCTTCTTCAGCGGGATCGTCCACAGCTACTCGCGGCGGTATATGGCCGGCGATCGCGACCTCACGCGTTTTTACGCGCGTATCTTCGGCTTTACGCTTATCGTGATGGCGTTGACGGCAGCGAACCATATCGTGTTGTTCGTTGCGGCGTGGCTGGCAATGGGGCTGGTCATGGCTCAGCTCATCGGCCACGTCCGTGACTGGACCCAGGCACGCGCTGCGGCTCGTCTCGCGAGAAACTACTTTCTGGCCAGTAGCCTGTTACTCGCCGGGAGCCTCGCTGTGTTGTTCCAGCAGACGGGAGAAACGCTGATTTCGGCCCAGCTCGCCGCAATCGACGGCGTGTCGACGACGATGCTGGTCGTCGCTGCCGTTGGGCTCTTTCTCGCGGCAATTATCCAGTCTGCGCTCTTTCCGTTCCACACCTGGCTGTTGTCCTCGATGACCGCACCGACACCGGCCTCGGCCCTGATGCACGCCGGCTTCGTAAACGCAGGCGGAATTCTGTTGACCCGGTTCGCACCAGTGGTCGCAGCGGAGTTGGCCGTTATGTCGGTTATCGTCGTCGTGGGTGCCATCAGCGCCTTGCTCGGACAGGCATTGCTGTTGCTCCAGACCGACGTCAAACGCGAACTCGGGAGTTCGACGATGGCCCAGATGGGCTTTATGATCATGCAGTGCGGGCTCGGCTTTTTTGCCGCGGCGATCGCCCATCTCATTTTGCACGGGTTCTACAAGGCCTACCTCTTTCTCTCGGCAGGTGCGACCGTCGAGCACACCTCCCCGTCGGCTCACGGCCGTCCAGAACCAGAACTGCTCGGGGTCACGATTAGCCTGCTCACCGCCGTCGGTGGCGGTGCACTCTTTATGTTTCTCACTGGCAAAGCCGACCCACTGTTGCTGGTTGGGGAGGCAGCCGCGCCCGTCATCGACAGCGCGTTCGTCCTGACGATCGTCGTCGTGTTGACGACCCTGACTGCCGCACGAGATATCCTCCACCGATCGGCGATCCCGGTTGCCATCAGGTACGTCGCCATTCCAGCCATCGTCCTCGTCGCGATCAGCGGCTACGCGCTTGCGTTCAACGCCGTTTCGACGATGCTCGCCGGCGTCCCGATGGCGTTTGCGGCGACCGAACTGACGATCGCCCACTACATCGTCATCGCGCTGTTCCTCGGCGGCTATCTCGCGACCGAACTCGGCTGGTACCGCCAGAGTGGCCGCCTCTACGTCTGGCTGTTGAACCGCTCACAACCGGACCCTGACACCGTCTTGACGAACAAAACGGAGTACTCCAAATGACGACCACTACCACAACCGCCGAGACCGAATCGTTCACTGAGAGCATCGAGCAGGCCGCCGAGCGCATCGGGGCTGTCTGGCCGATTCACTCATTTGTCACCGCGAACCCGCTCGCCGGATTCGAGGATCGGCCGTTCCACGAGGCCGTCGCCGAGGCGAACGACCTGTTCGGCGGCCGGGGCTACCCCCACCCGTCGGTCTTCCGTCACGCCTGGGAGGAAGGGCGCATCGATCCCGACATCCTCGACAACGAGCTCTCAGCCCACGGGATCGACGAGGACCCCGACACGCTCTTAGCCGAGATGGCCGATCGCGAGGCCCAGCGGACGGCCCAGACCGACGACGCAACCGCTGACGTCGATCGACTCGTCACCAAGTGGCTCTCGGCGTTTCTCGACCATGGGGAGGCGACGTGGTCGATGCCCAACCGCGAAGACGGGTTTTACGCCGCCTGGCGCCAGCTTGCACCCTACGACGGCGAACTGCCCCAGTGTAGCGCACCCTCCGACCTCCCCGCGACCGCGACCGAGGCCCTCGAAACGATCGCCACAGCGCATCCCGCCGATCGCTGGGAGGCAATCTGTGAACACCACCTCGCGGCGCTGCCCGGCTGGACCGGGTTCATTAAACAACGAGCAGGCGACGAGCACGATCCGTGGCAACAGACCTACCCGATCACCCTCGAAACGTATCTGGCAGTCAGGCTGACGATCGCGGACCTGCTCGACGCACCGATCGATCCGGCCGACCGTGACGCCGAGTCAGCTACCGAGGACACCAGCAACGACGGGACACCGCCGGTAGCCGAACTGTGGCTAACAGCCTGGGAACGCAGCTACCGCGAGTCGCTTCTCGGGGTGATCGACGGCTCGACCGTGGACGGCGATACCGATGCCACGCGGCCGGCTGCTCAGCTGGTGTTCTGTATCGACACGCGCTCGGAGATCATCCGCCGACATATCGAGTCCCAGGGCAACTACGAAACCCACGGCTACGCCGGCTTCTTCGGCATCCCGATGCAACACGACGGGCATGGCAGTGAGGCTGCGTCGAAAGCCTGTCCGCCGATCGTCGACCCACAACACCACATCACCGATCGGCCGGTGAACCCCGACGACCAGGAAACACACTCCCTGTGGACCGGGAGCGCCGGAGCGGTCCGCAATCACTTCGAGACGCTGAAAACAAACGCCGTCGCCGCCTTCACGTTCGTTGAGGGGGCTGGCAGTGCCTACGGCTCCGCACTCGCGGCTCGCACGCTGTTTCCGTCGAAAGTCGCCAACCTCGCCGGAGCGATCGGCGATCGCGTCCCGCGGAGCGACGACTTCTGTGAGGCCGATCTCTCGGGTGAGTGCGATCACGATCACGGCGAAGAACAGCACAACCACACCCTCCAGCAGGGGATGACCCACGACCAGCAGGTCGAGTACGCTGCAACCGCGTTCACGCTGATGGGCTGGACCGAGTTCGCCCGTCTCGTGGTCTTTACCGGCCATGCTGCTCACACGACGAACAACCCGTTCGATTCGAGTCTCGACTGTGGGGCCTGTGCCGGAAGCGCCGGCGGCCCGAACGCCCGTGTGCTCGCCCAGATCTGCAATCAAGAGGCAGTCAAAGCCGACCTTCGCGAGCGCGGATTCGATATCCCCGACGATACCATCTTCCTCGCTGGCGAACACAACACGACGACCGACGAGATTACACTGTTCGATGGGCCTGTCCCCGAAAGCCACGCCGACGACCTCACGGCGCTTACGGACGATCTCGAGGCCGCCCGCGAGACGGCAGCGGCCGAACGCGCAGCCACAATGCCCGCAGCCGACGAAGACGACGCGATCGAAGAGACGGCACGCCGTGCCTACGACTGGGCCGAAACCCGTCCGGAGTGGGGGCTCGCGGGCAACGCCGCGTTCGTCATCGGACCGCGTGCGCTCACCGCCGACGCCGATCTCGATGGCCGCGCGTTCCTCCACTCGTATGACTGGTCGACCGATCCCGACGGCGATGCCCTCGAAGGAATCCTCGCAGGCCCGCTCGTGGTCACCCAGTGGATTAACAACCAGTACTATTTCGCCACCGTCGACAACGCTGTCTATGGTAGCGGCTCGAAGGTCACCCAGAATCCGCTTGGCAACGTCGGTGTGGTCCAAGGCAATGGCGGCGACCTGATGAGCGGACTTCCGCTCCAGTCGCTGATGGCGACTGACGACGATCCATACCACCAACCACTGCGACTCTCGGCTGTCGTCCACGCGCCGATCGATCGAGTGACAGACATTCTCGCCGACCACGACGAGGTCACCGAGTTACTGGACAACGGCTGGCTTTCACTGACTGTCGTCGATCCACAGCAGGACAACCGCACGCTGCAGTACGACGGCGAACTGGAGTGGACGAGCGTTTCGGAGCCACAGACAGCAGAACGGCTGCCCTCGCAAACAGCACCGTCGGTCGCAGACGATTAGCTGACAGTAGGCGCTAAGCCCCTGCCTCAAGGAGCCGCCAACGGCGGCGAGTAGCAGGGGTAGTTCACCCGGTTGTCGTCCTCGACACCGCTATCAACGGCTCCGAGTAGCTGGGAACGCAACCCGATCGACGATCGATCTCGCTTTCTCACCCTGTCCAAAAAATGGACAATAACGCCATAGACGGGGATATAGATGGACAATCAACCAAATGTAATAGTTTATAATCCTTGTTTGATCACTCATTCGGGAAAAGTATTTACGTTTCTGAATCCTATGCACTGCTGCATGCGCCCAGAAACGTACAAACTGGTCGAACCGATCGCCGGTTTCAGTGAAGACGAGATTCTCGATGTTACTGCCAGATTCGGCGACTGGCACCACCACGACGTCAAACTCGAACCGCAGCATCCGGCCGCCACGGGTTCGATCGAGCTGACTGTCGACGAACTCGAGGCGGTCGCCACACCGATCGACCAGCCAGCGTAGCAACGTCCCCCGTCAGTCAAACAGTTTTTGCCCCCGTCCTGTGACCGGTCGGCTGCTGCCGATCGACCACAGGCAGTCACCCCCTTCGTTCGATACGTGCCTACTGGGTAGTACCGTGGAACGCCACTAGTACCGGTCCGTCTCACTCATACGGCCTGATACGGAGCGCAATCCGTAGTTACCGCCGATCGCCGGTAACGGGGCCAGCGATCAGCGGTAATTGATGATAGCAATCCGTATGAGCATGGCCACTGATCGGCGAATCTGAGAGGCCGATCGGTGATACCGCCGGACGCCAGTCCGCCTCAGGCGTCTTCGACCGCTGCACCCGGCGCGTTCGTCTTGACGCTTCGCAGTCCTTTCTTTGCGCTCTGTTTGGCGGTGTAGCCGTTGCCACAGTCGGCGATGATGTTGCCGTTGTCGTGGCGGAGTCGCCAGCGGAAGCTGCCGCTTGCGTCTTCGAAAATTTCGAACGTGGCCTTGCTGCCGCTTGCATCGTCTTCGACGGTCTCGTCGTTGGTTTGGTCGACAACATGTCCGCCAGCAGCGTTCGCTTTGACGCTGTCGATGCCCTGTTTGGCCTTCTGTTTGGAGGCATACCCCTCGCCGCCGTCAGCGATGATGTTGCCGTTGTCGTGGCGGAGTCGCCAGCGATACTCTTCGGCCTTGTCTTCGTACACCTGGAACGTCGCCTTGCTCTCGGCGGCGTCAGTGTCGACAGCACCGTCTTCTTCATCCCACTCCATCTCGATTTCGAGTTCGATCCTCCCGTCTTCCTGTTCGATCTCTACCTCGAAATCAGCCTCCGCTGGCGGCTCGAACGCAACAGTCTGTTCGTCGTTGACCGGCACCTTCTCGCCGCGGTCAAGTCGACGGGCGAGCCGCCGGAAAAAGGTCGCAATTCCTCGTCGGCTCCGCTTCTCATCGGTCTCGTGAATCGTCTCTTCTGCCATGTGAATATTCGTCGTAGAGAACACATATAAGAGTTATTTAGCTTCTACGAGAGGAACAGTCGGTGCCTCTCGCCATACGCGATCGATGGGGCAAACCGACACCAGAAAACGAGTTTGGCCTATCAGATCGTGCTCGTGAGATCACTCACTCAGTACCGCCTCGATCGGTGGAACGACCTGCTTCTTTCGAGACATGACGTCTGGCAAGAACGCCTCTCGGTCGGAAACTGATACGTCGAGTGCACGTTCCACAGCCGCCGTCTGTTCGCCGGCGACGTACGCGATCGACTCCTCGTTGAGGACGTCTGTGACAAGCAACACGAGGAGGTCGTAGCCTCGTTCGGCGACGATGTCATCCATCGCAGTGAGGATGGCGTCTTTCTGTGTTCGTACTGGCTCCGGGTCTACGGTTTCGATCTGCCCGATACCGACGTCGTGTGGCCCAAACTCGAACGCTTTGAAATCACTGAGAATCATCTCTCTGGGCGCTTTTTCGCCGAGCTGGCTTTTTTGTTTCAACAGCGCTTTGCCGTAGCGTTCGTAGTCGACGCCAGCGAGATCTGCCAGCCGATCAGCGATCGCTCGATCGGTATCGGTTGTCGTCGGCGACCGGCAGACAACAGTGTCGCTTAGGAGCCCGCTTAGCAGCACGCCGGCAGTCTCCTCATCGATCGAAACCGCCGCCTCGTCGTACAGCTGTGTAAGGATCGTGGCTGTCGAGCCGACCGGTTCGTTGCGAAACCGAATCGGGTTATTCGTCTGTACGTCGCCGATCCGGTGGTGGTCGATGATCTCGACGATCGATGCCTCGCGCGCGCCAGCGACGGTCTGGCTGTACTCGTTGTGATCGACGAGAACGAGCCGTTTCGACGTGGCGTCTTCGAGGAGCATCGGCCGATCGATACCCCACCGATCGAGGACGTATGCCGTTTCCGGGTTTACTGGTCCAGCACGGGCCGGAACGGCATTGATTTCCTGTGCCTGCTTGAGTCGTGCACATGCGATCGCCGAACAGATCGCGTCAGCATCTGGCTGCTGGTGGCCGACAACGTAGGTCGGTTCATCCATACCGGCATCATCGGCAGATATTTACAAAAAGGTATAGCTCCCAACTGGGGCGGTCGACGCTCGACTGTTCGTGTTGTGTGGAGCCAACTCGATCTCTCAACAAGGCCGAACACATAAATAAAAGTTATATGCTAAACTGTGTATTTTTAGAACAAAATAGAAGAATGATATCGGCAACAACAGTACTGCCGTTTTTATTGCTCGGGGCGCTGATCGCAGCCCTCATGCAGTATGGACTCAGTGTCCCGCCACACATCTCGTTGGTACTGGTCGTTCCAGCACTGGCGCTCGGACTGGTCGTCACGTACGCCATCAGTTTCGTTACGGGAATCCCGATATGGTATATTGTGGTTTCGCTCTGTGTTGCGATCGTGGGAGTTGCGCTCCTAACTGAATGATAGACTGTCAGCCCCACGTGATCAGGTCGCAGTATCCGGCCGACCGAAATCAAACCGACCCACGACAGCCGGCAGCAACAAGATCCCAGCGACGAGCGCCGCGTTTATTGGAACGATCGCCACGACTGTTATTTCAGCCACGACTGATTCGATCGAGCCGAGCAAAAACAACAGAGAACAGCCGACAATCAACAGGGCGACGCCTTCGAGACGTGAGCGAAGCGCCGGGACGAGATCGAGTCGCGGCGACGAGAGTACGCCGCCGATCGCCGCTCCAAGCGCAACCAACGCGTAGGGCTCCCAACTGCTGATGACGATCGTTGGAAGGGCGACGACGGCACCGATAGCGAATCCACGTACTGGCACGCCATCGACCACACGGTGGATCACCACAAAAAAGAGTCCACCCAGTAGTGCACCGGCGATGATATCTCCTAGATAATGGAAGCCGAGGACGATCCGCGAGAGCGAGATTGCACTGACGAGTGCTCCAACTGCAGCGACCGATCGAATATCTCGTAGTCGATCGAACGTGACGAGCAGCCCGCCGTAGACGACGACAGACATGAACGCATGCCCGCTCGGAAACCCGTAGGGGTCGTCACCGAGCGGTGCCAGATACACCGACTCTGGCGGTCTCGGCATTGCAAAGAGCGTTTTCAACAGGAGGATGACGCTGACGCCGGCGATAGCGTAGCTCGCGAGGAGCGCACCCTCGTGACGGCGCGTGAGCCAGTAGAGTATCGCCACAATGAATACAAGCCCAGTTGATCCACCTAACTCAGTAACAACCACCGCGAGGTCGGCATACGCTTCCGGGTATGCGTCGCGGATTGTCGCACTCTGATCTGTCAACCGCATCGTCTGCTCTGGTACTGATCCGGGGTAGTACTTATAATTTCATCGATGGTTGTGAGATAACGTTCGTGAGAACATATAACAAGAGTTATATCTTGTAACATTGTGCCGTTCAGTAAGGGAAAGGGAGGGGATACCGGATGATATCAGCAACAGCTATCGCACCGTTTTTACTACTCGGTGTAGTGACCGCATCGCTCATGCAGTACGAATTCAATATCCCACCACACATCTCGTTGGTGCTCGTCTTTCCAGCTCTGGCGATCGGACTGGTTATCACCTACGGCATCAGCTTTGCGACAGGAATTCCAGTGTGGTACATCGTCGTTGCTCTCTGTGTGGGCGTTGTTGGGGCTGCGGTAGTTTCAGAGCTTTGACCCTCTGTGACGGCTGGATCTGTGGGTTGTATTCTGTTTTGTGTACTCTGTTCTGCTCTGATGGTCGCTGGCATGGGCCGAGTGGAGCACGTCTGTACTGGTATTGACTGATACCGATCGGTTCGAAGAGTTCCCGGATTCGCTGGCCCAGACGTCCCGAAACATACGTAACCCGTACGACGTATTCACACCACGTACCACTCATTTTGAACCCGTCTGGTCATCGTGCGTGTGCTCGACAGTAGTACATTATCCACCGGCTATATTCACAACAAGGAGCGCCTGGAGTTGCAAACGACAGGATCTATGCACGGGATTAGGATCTGGGACTGGAGTTCGGTCGACTAACCCAGCGGGACTGAGCAGTCACCGGTGTGGTCACAGATGAGACAGATCGGATCAGTGCTGCCTCAGGCAATTTTGTTGGGCGAACTCGGTGACGCGTCCGATGCCGCCGTGCATCGGACGCTCGAAACCGATCTTGACACGGCCGGTGCACTCGTATTCGATCTAGCGGACGTTCCCGATCAGAGTTACGCTCTCGCGTGCGCGAGACAACCGCTTTGCAGAGCTGGAGCGGACGATTGAGGTGAGTTGCCGCCAGATTCAAACGCTCGCTGCCCGCCGTGGCAGTCCGATTGGAGCACCCACTTCGGACAGCGCTTCGATGGAGTCGACAGACTCCTCGAAGCGCACGATCAACCGACTCATCCGCGGCAAGACCCGCGAAGTGCTGGACGAACTCACCACAGTCGTGTTCCCGGCTATCGAGTTTGATAGTTCGGAGGACGCGATCTACGACAACGAGGAATTACTCCCGTTGGAGACGTTACTCGGGGTCACAGGCACCGCCGCCAACGGCGGTGCCGAGACCTACGGCGATTACGTCAACCCTGATCCGGAGATTGACGAACCGTTCTTTGAGGATGGTCCTACCGGCGAAACGCTCTTGCCAGCGATCAAAGACCTGGACATTGAGGAGATCACTGAGATGGTCAATCGGGGCGCGGCCCGCGTCTTGACGCGGGCCAAGCCCACCATCGAGTTCGAACACTCGGCAATGCTGGCGATCGACATGACGTACATCGCCTATTACGGCCAACGCGACGAACTCGTCCGGGTGCAGGGAGCACCCAAAGACAAGTCCTACGACTGGTGTCACAAGGTCGCCACAGCGAGTCTCGTCGGTGACAACGTCCTATTCACGGCGGCAATGCTGCCGATCGGTGATGGTGACAATCACGACTCAGAGGCGTACGCTGGTGAGGCGAAGTCGTACCGAGTCGGCGGTGTCGTCCGCCGACTCGTCGATATCGTCGAAGAGTGTGCAAACCTGCGTATCCGCCGCGTCTTCGCCGATCGGGAGTTTCACGCCGCAGACGTAGTTGCCGCGCTCGAAGACCGTGGCCTCTTCTACGTGATTCCGGCCGCGCGCGATGACCGCATTAAGGCGGTTCATCGCGCGCATGGTCGAAGACGTAGATGGCCAGAAGCAGGTAACAGTCAGAGACGAGTACGGATTCTATGGTCCGATCAAAAACGAGCTGGCGTCAAAAAGAGAGCCGAGACGACGCTTGTCGACCTCCCACCGGACGAGAACCGAGACCACGCCCAAGTGTTCCTGACGAATCTCGACGGTAACGACGAGATTCGTCTGGACCGTCGATCGACGCGCCGCCGGATCAAACGCTATATTCACCGTGGCGGAATAGAGAACGCCTACGGCGGGATTAAGCAGTTCGCACCGTGGACGACCTCACGAGAGTACGCGGTGCGACTGTTCCACTTCGGCTTCGCGATGCTGCTGTACGATATGTGGTTGCTGGTGGATCTTCTCGCTCAGCGATCGCTCGATATCGTCGAGTTCCGCACGAAACCGCGGGTGATCGCCCCGCGGTTTCGTGGCTTCCTCCGCCGGAGATTGGTCACATTGATTTTGTATAGCAGCATCCGATTGATACTGGAGAACATCAATCTGCTGATCGCCACCGAAAAGTATACTAATTATCTCCCAACCAACACTCGAATGGTAGAATTTCGATTCGCCCTGTCACTCACTTGCTTGAGTCAGTGCTGTCAGCGTTATAAGAACGCCAATTGTCATTATCACAAAATAAAAGCTAGTTGCCACTCCAAGTCCCTCTATTACTCCGGAAAAACCACCCAATAGTGTGACTTGAAAACCGATAAGTACTAATATCTGAATCTGATTCATTATATGTCCAATTGAGATTATATTAATATAGTACTTTCTATAGAAGTAGATACGCTGTGGGCACTCACGACTGACGTATGGCGATAAGTATTGTACCCAAATAAACCCCCGACTGAGTGCACCACACCCCAGATACGGTCCCAGTTACGGGGCTAAGATCGAAATAAAACCACACGAATTCCACGGATTACATCCGTGGTCGGCTATAAGCGACTGCGCCTAAAAGAGACCAGCTGGATCAACCGGCTCGGCTGGATCCCACGCTACATTAGTTGACGTGCTTGGAGACAGAGACACCGTTATTCCCTGTGGACCTCCGGTAATACTGTCGATCGACCCAATTGCACTCGCAGTTGTGTGGGCGTATGAACCGAAGATGGTCCCCGCGACTCCATCTAGATTTTCCAATGCGGAGTACAGTTCGACATACACATCTCCGCCCACAAGCGGCGTCTCTACCAAGTCAATTTCACCAGCGAGTCCACCATCCTGGAGACTCTGTGAATAGAATCCGGCGTCGTTGGGACTCTCGACGTACACGTTGGGTGTTCCAACGACAGACCAATGGTCATCATTGAAACTGATCCCGATTGCGTCATCCACATCGGTACACGAACGCAAGCGAGGCACTACCCCGCTAAGGGTCATCTGGGTGAAGACCGCTACAGTGTTATCATTCCCATGTTCATACACGAGAACATCGAGTTCGGAGGAACTTTCCGAGTACCGATCTTCGGGATTGATTTCAGAGTCATCTGACTCTAGTAGGTCGTCTACTTCTTCGAGGTCGTCGTCGGTATAATCGAATTCGTCAATCGTTGCGTTCGTTGAAAGGTGTTTGTACTCTCGATTGTGGTTTTCCATCACTCTCTCGACCGCTTTAGTTGACTCCTCTCGTTTTATTGCTCGTCTTACCTGCCCGTATAGCTGATCCTCAGCACTGTTAGACGCGTCGTTCTTGTTCCCACTCACACTGGCGGTAGCACTGGTTCCGAGCAGGGTCGCTGCACCTATGTATTTGAGTGCGTTCCTTCGCCTCATTGCAAGTTGAAGTACTGGAACACAAACAATAAAACTAACGAAAGAATAATTTTAGTATGTGAGTATGTAGTTAACAGGTAGGTGATCTACTCAGTAGCTACTGAACCGGTCACACTTCGGTGGATCACGACCGCAATAGATAGTGTTGGTCAGCGGCGGTCCATCAAACTCTGTATACTGGTTGGAGGCCACTGCCAGAAAACGTCTCATACGATCGTCGTGTTACCGCCGATCGGCCATGGTCCGTTAACAGCAACCGTATCAGACCGTTTGGAGTTGTTCAAACGATCGATCGACGATCGCATCGGCGACGGCGTCGCTTTCGACCGCTGGGATGAGTCGGGGGTACTTTCGCCTGAAGTAGCCAAGGATATTCGAGAGATCGCGTTCGAGAAACGGCCGTGCGTTCTCGTGGTCTGTCGGCACGGCCTGTGGCCAGTCGAAGATTGTTATGCCGTCTTCGCTGACGAAGACGTTGTACTCGCTCATGTCCGCATGGACGTAGCCGCTTTCGTAGGCGCGATCGACTTCAGTGAGCAAGAGATCGAGAACGCCGGGGACCTGATCGTCTTCGAGTCTCGTCTGTGAGAGTTCCACGCCATCCATCTTCTCCATGACGATCGCGTGGCGGTTCTGGTCGATCGGCTGGGGGACCGAGACGTCGGGGTAGAGCGCTTCTAGGATTGTATGCTCTCGCTCGGCGGCTTTCCGCGCGGTGTACATCCAGGAGACGTGGGCTCGATCGGACGTGTAGTCGCGTTCTTTGTGGACCTCCCGGAAGTTCGTATACCCCTCGCGGTGATACTTCAGGGCGAGTGGCTTGTACGATCGGACCTCGTAGACGTCACTTTCTTTCCCGACGCCGAGTGGGGAGCCAAATTCGCTGATCGTCTCCCGTTCGACGAGTGCTCGCAACGCAAGTGTGTCGTACCCCTCGAACTGGAGGGTGTATCCTTCATACTGAATGGTCTTCTTTTCGACCAACCCGCGCTTGAGCGCACGTTCGAGCCGATAGTCGACCTCGTCCGTGGTCAACCCCGAAAAGCTGGGGAGTTTCTCGCGTTGAACCCACTCCGAAAAGCGCATCCCCTGTTCGACACCCGAGAGGAGATAGAAATCTTCTGCTTCGAGTTCCGGGAGTAACCCGGCGACGTTTCGCACCATAGCTAGCGGTAGCCGATGAGCACATAAAAACAGCGTGACAGAGCGGATGTCTCGATCGGCGAGGCCAGTGATATATCGTATATCGCGATATCAATATTCATCC
>LKMJ01003373.1_pt1 | contig 14854 bp, 29 predicted proteins | sample 643391 | NCBI WGS metagenome assembly LKMJ01 (sample SAMN04112250, study PRJNA286221) | soda lake metagenome | biome: soda lake; feature: Kulunda Steppe; material: water; isolation source: sample PL-Br10 brine of Picturesque Lake | place: Russia: Kulunda steppe | collected 2010-07
TATGCGTGCCTCTTGCTTGCCCTCCCCAGCATATGCGTGCCTCTTGCTTGCCCTCCCCAGCATATGCGTGCCTCTTGCTTGCCCTCCCCAGCATATGCGCGCCTCTTGCTTGCCCTGCCCAGTGCAACAGATCAGGGTGCGGGGGTGGGGGCCGGAAACAAACTGGATCAGGGCTCTGCAGCAGGAGCGGGCGCCATTTGGGTGGCTGTCCATGGGCGAGCCACAGGCGTGCGCGCGTGCATGCAAAAGCACACATACACGCTCGCGTGCACGTGTGGCAGCATGCTTGTGCATGCACACACGCTCGCACGCACATGCGCGCACATTCACGTCCGCCTACCTCTGGCAACGCTGGCTTCAGGCAGTGCGTGTGGTAGGCGGCGTCACAGCCATCACACAGCATCAGCTTGTCCTCCGGCTCAGAGCGCCCGCACGCCCCACACCTGTGATGACACGCAGGGACGCACACACACCCTTAGACGGGCATGACGCATCAAGCACGCCATGCACTCTGCTTTGATGGGCACATGCAGGCACACACGCACACGCAGCACATCAGCTCCCCCGCTTGGGAGCGCGGAGCCCTGCAGGCCCAGCATGTGGTGACGCACCCGCGGCGGCAACTCTTTGAGCTTCTGCTGCGCTTGCGCTTGATAGGACGAGGCTTGCGCCCCTTCGCTATGGGTGCGCCGAAAGGAAGCTGGGGCAGTAAGCAGCGCAAACCGTAAGCGGCTGGGCGCATTTTAGTGGCCGCCTCCACCATCCTTGTGGGGGAAGGGATGAAGGTCCACACTAATCAGCACACACACATACGCACCACCACCACCACCAGCATCCTGCACCCCAACAATTCCTCACCTCACGCCGTCATCCTCCTGGTCCTCCTCATCCTCCTGCAGCCTCTGGGCATGCCCAACTGCGGGGTGAAGGAGCGGCATGGGCACAGGCTGCTCTTGATGGCCAGGCAGCAACCGCAGCGCAGCACTGGCCTGCGCACAGAGGGGAGGGGCGGGGCCTCCAAGGGAACAGGCTGTGCACCAAGAGGCACACGCACACACACATGCACACACACACACGCACACACGCGCGCACGTACATGCACAAGCTCTGCACGCGTGGCGGCCCAACACAACAGAGCAGACGCAGCCGGCCGCACCTGGCACGTGGATGGTGCTGGGCGGCCTGAGGCCCAGGCCCTTCATGACCATGGCCACCAGCTTGGCGGCACACGGCGCGGCGCACAGGCAGGCAAACACCGCGGCCTGCACCGCGTGCGCCTCTCCGCTGCAGGTGCCCTGCGGCCGCGCAGCGCAGCACAGAGCAGTTGTGTGCAATGGTCGTCAGACAGCGCACGCATGCCCTGCATGAACGGCCGTCGGGGGGCTTTTGCGCAGTAGCAGGTGTGCCGCCCGTGCCACAAGCTGGGGTGTTGGGTGGGCTGGTGGGTGGGGGCCCGCACATGCGTGCGTGCACGCATGCCCACTCCCTCACAGGAGATTCAGAGGGCCTGAGCTTTGCGCGCACTAACCTTTGGCTCGTACGGGGCAGCTGCTGGCCATGCAGCCTGTTGCCCCGCACCAGCAGCACGCAGGGCTCTCCCCTGCCGCAGGATCCACGCGAGCGCGTGCACACGCACACACGCCCAATTACACACGATAGCGCACATACAGGCGCGAGGATACAGGTCCACACGCCGTACACGCACGCACACACACGTACACAAAGCACGCATGTGCCCCCACGGACCTGCTGGTCGGCAGCTGCCCCGGGCACGAGTGCGGCAGCCTTGCCCCCCGCCGCGAGGTGCTGCATGAGGTGCGCGTGCAGCATGGCCGAGGCGGGCAGCGCAGGCAGGGACGTGGCTATGCGCAGCACGCTGACCCTGCGGGTGGGCGCACACAGCAGCAGCAGCAGCAGCAGCAGCAGCAGGGGCGGTGGGCTGATGGACGGAAGGTGGCGCACGTATGCGCGGCACGGAACGCGCTGCTGCTGCCCCGACCACGTCGGCCACACTGGCACTGCAGGTGGATGCAGGGCAGAGGTGCCGGGCCGTCACTCACACGCACCTGGCGTCGTCGCTGGGGCACGCCTCCAGCAGCAGCAGCAGCTCGTCCGCGTCCGCAAACACGCGCTCCGCGTCTGCCAGGCTGCACTCCTCCTGCCCGATTGCGCCTGCCAGGCCGTGCGCCAGGTGCGCCAGCCCCGCGGCCACCGAAGCCCAGCTGGCCGGCGTCTCGCGCTCCTCCTCCACCACCACCTGCGTCCCACACAGATGGAGGCACGGCCACAGATGGCCTCGCAGCACCCCACCCAAGAATGTGTGGACCAATTCGGACGCTGCCTTTTGTGTTCGGGACCAAAGTCGGGGGTAGTGCGGGTGCAGGTGTGAGTGTGCGCACGCATGATGGATGCACGCATGCTGGTATGGCATGGCCTGCCTCCGTCATCTCCTGCCTGCAGCAGTCCTGCGCGGCCGCAACCATCTGACTGGCTGCGCCAAGCCTTATGGCCTGGCGGCAGCTGTCCCCCTCCATGCCAGACATCTTAGGCCCATAAGTCAGACTCCACACGCATACGCCGCACCTGCAACGCTGCGCATGCCAAGCCCCTGCTACCGGCGCACGCACGAACACATGCACGCGCAAAAACACACACATCCACCCCCTCCACCTCCCCCTCACCTCCTGCTCCTTCTCCGCCTCCTCCCCCTCGCCCTCCCCTTCCACTTCGGCTGCCTGCGCCTCATCGCCACCTTCTTTTTGCTTCCGGCGCTTGCCTGCACATCAGCCAGCAGCAGCGCAAGGAGCATGCGCGCACACAAGCGCACGCGTTGCCACATGTGTGATGCGTGGGGCCTGCAAGACCATACGCTCTGTTGCGCATTCCATGCTCAGGCTCAAGCTTCAGGGGGCGTGGGCTGTCAGAGCAACGAGCGCACACGCATATGCCCTGTCGCGTGCCCTGCACAGAGCCCAACCCTGGCAGGCCAGAGGGGCGCAGAGCCCAGCCCTACAAGGCCGGCGCGCTGCACAGCCCTGCTATGACCAGGTCAACAGCACTGAAGCGGCCCGCAGGAGGAGGCCAGGCCTGCCACCCTGTGGCGCAGCCTCCTCGTCCACGTGAACCCCACCCCATCCCACGCAATGCAGCAGCAGCAGCTGCACGCCCGCGGCCGCGGCGCCGCACCTGTGGCTGCCTTCTTGGTGCCCTTGGCCTTGGCGCCCGCCTTGCCTGGCGCGCCCCCCCGCTGCTTCTTGCGCGCGCGCGGCTCAGCCGGCTCGGGCGGCGGCTCGCTGAGCTGCGCGGAGGTGGCCAGCAGGTGGCCCTTGAGGGCGGCGGCCAGCGTGAGGATGTGCTCGATGGGCACGGTAACCCTGCGCAGGCAGCAGAGGCAGCAGCCACAAGGCAGGCATGAGCGCACGCACCCATATTCGTGGCTCTGGGGGGAAAGGGGCAGCGTGCAGGGCCCTGCGTGCGGAGCTGCAGGCTGCAAGTGCCAGAGGCGGTCGTGCGCACATGTGCGGGGCGAGCACAGCAGTGCAGGCATGCTTCCGTAGACATGCACACACAACAGCATGATGATGGCATACACACACGCATGCCCATGGACGCAGAGGGCAGCGCAGGCGCCGCCGTGCGCGCGTGGAGCAGGCAGCACAGGGGGCGCGCTCGCATGGCCAGGGCCGTGCACTCACCTGTACCCCTGTGCCAATGTCATCACCGTGGCCAGGGCCGTGCACTCACCTGTACCCCTGTGCCAATGTCATCACCGTGGCCAGGGCCGTGCACTCACCTGTACCCCTGAGCCAAGCTGTCATCACCCACAAACGCGCTGACCAGGTACTGGCAGAATGCTTGGCCTGCGCTTGGGTTGCTCTTCAGCAGCAGCCCCACGATGGCCTGCGCAACACACAGCCACGCACGCAGGCACACACGCAGGCACTGCCCCTGATGTGCTGCACAGGCACGCACGCAGGCACGCACGCAGGCACTGCCCCTGATGCGCTGCACAGGCACGCACGCAGGCACACACGCAGGCACTGCCCCTGATGCGCTGCACACACAGGCAGCCATCTGCTGAATTAAGGGCAGGCTGGGCTGCACCTGCTTGTGCCCACCAAATGGGCTTGCGAGCAAATGACATGCATGAATGACATATTCGGCAAGCAGCGCCCACCCTGCACACACAGGCCTTGGGAGTTTAAGTAGCACGCACTGCTGCTGCTGCTGCTGCTGCAGCAGCAGAGCTAGTCTTAAGGCGCGGCAGCAACACGCACGTATCGGCGTCGATGCTACCACCCACCGAGCCTTCCTCTGGGTTGGGGAAGTACGTGGGCACCAGCACTTGCTGGATCTTGTGGCTAACGCTGGGCGCGTCGCAGGCCATGACCGCCAGCAAGTCCTCCAGCGGCACCACATCATAAAAGTGGATGGCGCGCGTGCGCTGCACGGCGGCCAGCAGCGCGGCCATGGCCTCACGCACCTGTGCACGATTGCAGACGGGTGTGGCCAGGTGCAGCATGGGCATGTGGGCGCATGTGCATGCAGTGCGCAGGTCTGTGAATGTTAACACAGGGATGGAGACGTGTGTGTGCGTGCACACATAGCGCAGCGCTGCAGCAAGGAGCACGCGCACACATGCATGCTTGCTCCTTGATGAGCCCAGGCGACCGCATCAGTGATGGCAGTCGGCATGTGAGGACGACTCAGGACAGGCTGTCCCGCAGGAGGCCAAAAGATTTGACAAGAATTCCCTGTGTGCACAGCCCAGCCAGGGGGCTGTCAAGCCTGAGTCTGCAGCTGCACACTCTGCTGACGGCGCACACGCGCGCTCCCAAGCCCGCCCCAGGTGCCTACCCTCAAGGCCGGATCGCCCAGCAGCGCAGCTAGCTGCGGCAGCGCGCGCTTCAACACGGGCTGCGCGTGCGGGTTGTCCACCAGCAGCGTGAGGCCCTCCAGCACCGCCACCCGCACGCTGGGCCAGGCCATGTCGTACGCCAGGTCGCCTGCGTGCGTGGGTCACACCACAGGCAAAGGCAGCACGCACGTTAGAGGGGTGGGCCGCAGCACACGCTGTGCATGGCAAGGAGCGCAGCTGTGGTACAAATTCCCAGCGCATGCCACACATGAGGGTGGGCAAGATGGTTGCCCAGGGAAGGACGCCACGGCTGGAGGCCTGCGCATTCCACGGCAACCGGGCATCTACAGCGCAAGAGGCAGTCAGTGCCACAGCCAGCATCACGTGAGTCACGCGTCATGCTCTTGGATGGAGGGGAGTTGGTTCCACAGCGGACGGCTGGGGAGCTAGTGCCAAGCTGATTCCAGTCACATGGGACTCCAGTCACACAGGAGAGGGCGCTCACTTTGGTCATGATTTGGGCGGGAGAGCCTGGTCGGATTTGCATGTGATCAGATGGGAGTTGGTTACACAGCGACCGAGTGGGAATCCAGTCGTTGCTCAGCACTTGCCCCTCGCCCCCGTTCGGGGAGCGGGCAGGCAAAGCCACACACACACACACACACATTCACACACGCACATTCACACGCGCGCGCACACAAACGTGCGCGCGTGCACACACACACACACGCAAGCGTGTGCCACTTGCTGATGAGGGGCTGCCGTTGAAGCGCAGGAGCCTGGCAGAGCGCAGGCAGCAACCCACGTATTCCCGTGCACCCACCTGTGAGCTTGGCCACAAAGGTGGCCGTGGCAGCCGCTGGTATGATCTCCCAGTAGTTGTTCAGCACCTGCGCATGCGTGACAGCGGTTGGGCAGGGTCGGGTCATGGGCAGCCTTTTGGTGCCCTCCCTCAGAGGACATGCATGCATGCAGAGCGCCAGTGCCCTTGCCAGAGTTAGAGGAATCCAGCACACACGCAAGCGGCCCTGCAGGTCTGATCCACCTGTCCGATCGCCTGGTGCGTGCCCTGTGGGCGCGTCAAGAGCGCTGCACAACCTATCGCTTCCTCAGATACCAAAGCAGGGAAAGGTTTCATGCGTGGCCGGCAGACATAAGTGCGCACGTGCCAAGAATGCAGCCACCTGCTTCAGCACAACACTGCACAGCCTTGCTGCCTCTGCTGTCCGCACCAGCAACATGCGCCCATGCGGCTCGCCAGCACAAAATCACACCCGCCGACCAAAATGCTCCCGATGGCCATGTCAGGCGCTCACACAGGCCTGCAAGCATAGCTCCTTCCCCCCCCCCAAACAGGCACGCAAGCGCACACACCTGCGCAGCGCCCGCGACGGCGGCCGCCCGAACGACCGGGCATTCGTCGGCCATACAGTCGGATAGCGCAGCAAACTGCTGCGTCATGAGCTCATCCTGTTCCTCCGTGTCAGTGTCGGGGTCCTGCACATGCGCGCACAGGCCGGCGGGCACAGAGCGCACTAGACACACGTGCCTGTGCTGCATGCGGCACGCTTTCTGCGGCTCTTCTTCACACCCCCAAACCAGCGCAGCCTGGCGCATGCATGCGTTGCAGCAAGGGCCGTGGGAGCGGATGCAGGGCCTGCCCACCAGCATTCACTTAACAGCGCAAGCGCTGCAAGAGGGGGCTGCACACATGGCTGGCCTGCGGTCTGTCGGGAGCGTGGCGAGCCAGCAGGCTGCAGTGAGCATCCGTGTACATGTACTTGAGAACGTGCATGCACGTATGTGCAAGCACATGCGTGCGTGTGTGTGCAGTGTGCACTGTGCCCGCGCGCTCACCCGCAGGGGGAAGGTGTCCAGCATGACGAGCAGGCTGTTGCGCCGCACGGCCGCGTTGGCAGCGGTGAGGGCACGGAATAGGATGGGCCTGTACAGGCGCAGCAGCATGGCGTCCACTCCAGGCACGCGCTTTTGGGAGTGCAAGCCGTTCAGGACCTGCGCAGGGGGGGGGAAGGGCCCGCCAGGAGGGCAACAGAGTCCGTGGGATGTGGTTGGGAGTGGCAGGCCGTGGCAAAAGCAAGCCTTTGGGGCTGCATGCCGCAGAGTGTGGGGGAGGCATGGTGACGAGGGCGGAGCTTGAGCCATGGGTGCTCCTACATCCGGGTGCAGCCAGCATGTTGTGAAGCAGCAAGTGCTGTGCAGCAGCGCAAGGCCCTGAAGGAGGGGTGCAAGCACAGGGCGACGTGCGCCTGACACAACCCAGCGTGCGGCTCACCTGGCGCAAGGCGGCGTTGAGGGGGGGTGTCGCAGCCACAAGTGCAGCTTGCATCAGGCACTGCGCGCAGCATGGATGGCAGAGAGAGCCGGTGAGCATGAAGCACACAGACTCAGAGGCAGCTGGCGCGGCTCCCACCTCTGAAGCAATGTCCAAACAGGAGCACGGCGGAGGTGCAAGCATGCAGGCAAGCACTATTTTGGCCCATGAGGTTGGGGGTCCTTTCAGCACGCGTCAGGCTGCGCTGAACAGCAGGCCGAACTCATGAACAGGAGCGCAACACGTGCCGGTGCACACAAGGTAGGGCCAGGGCCTGCTTATGGGCACGCAGGCACACTCAGCTGGCATCAGGCGCACCAGAATGCATGTGTTCTCAATCTCAAACTGGGTGGCTGATCCCACAGACTCCTTCCAAGCCCGGAAAATGACTTCGCCATACGCGTCCAAGGCAGACTTCCTGCCAGACGGGATCTGCACACGAGTGGGCGCGCAACCAAGAGAAATGAACGGCCTTGTGCATGTTCACCTGTGGGTAGCAACGGTGGACAGCGCACTGCAACCACACAAAGCGAGAAGCATGCATTTTGGCTAGCAAAGGCTCAGCTTCCGCTGTCTTCAAGCTGTGTTTGGGCTTCAAGTCCAGAAGCTTGGGACCACCTAGCTCCAGCTGTCTCGCACCAGGGTCAAACCCCAGGCAGGTGATGCAGCACCGCGCGCAGGGGCAGTGGGAAGGGTTGGAGCAACACACAGGGTGCCGTGCTGCAACACACAGGGTGCCGCGCTGCAACCACTGCGCACCTGGTTCTTGATGACAGCGGTGAGGTCGCTGACAAGGGACAGGTCCATGCCAAAGATGCACGCCACAAACTTGCGGCCCTCGGGCTTGTGGAGGAACGCAGGATGCATGGCGGACTGAAGCAGCAGACGCCTGATGTCCTGAAGGCACAGGCAGGCGTGGCGGGCAAGGAGCAGGGGAGGGGGGGAAGTTGGCACGGGCGTGCACGCATGCTGCGGCCGTGGCAGGAGTCACAGGCGCTCCAGCTTCCATGCCATGCACGCAGCAGTCAACAGCAGCACAGGGTGCGGACAGGCGCGCTGCAAGCGTGCCGCCTCCACAGCTTGTGTAGAGAGCGCTTGTGCAGAGGGCTCAAGCACGAATGGTGCGCAGCTGCGGCAAGAGCGCTGGTCCTGAAACAGGCGAGTCCTCAATGTCCAGACAAGCACAGATGCATCAGCCCAGGACAGGACAGAGCTGCAGCAGGAGTATCGGCCATGCATGCGCGGGCAGTGGCGGCGGCCGCGTGGGAGGCACCTCGATGCAGGGGTCTTCGAAGTCCAGCATGCTGAAGCCCTCGCGCATGGTGTAGCAGGCCTTCACGTCCATAGCCCGGCCGGATGTGTTGGCCCGGACCTGGCACAAGCCAAGCAGGCACAGCATGGGGAAGAAAGAAGGTTGGGAGGGCCAGTTTACAACGGGCGCATGCGTTCAGGACCTTGTGCATGCCCACAGTGCCCGGCCTCTGAGTGCGCAGTCTACTGCATTTTAGAAACCCATGCTGCCAAGCAAGGCACAGAGAAGCATGGCCAGTACAGCCAGAGCTGTTGACCTGCCACGCACCAGCAAGTAAGGCAGCGTCTGCGGCACATAGTTCTCCCTGCCAGGTGCCTTCAGTTCCCACCAGCTGCAGCACAGCTTCACTACCGGGTCTTGCACTTCTGGCAAGTCCTCAAGCGCCTGCGCATTCAAGGTGTGGCGTGCCTCTGTTATGGCATGCCTCTGTTATGGCACGCTTACATACTCATCGCGCATAGCGCACCTCGAACAAAGTGGTGATCATCAACGCTTAAGTTCCCCACAGAACAGCTTTCTTGCTGCTCGCACCATTGCTCTTGCGCCTCTTGCCTGCTGTTCATACACGCTGAATGCTTGGGATCTTGTGGATCAAAACATACAGGTACAAACAAAACAAGTCATTTTTACAAGTTTGGCTGGCAAGATATGGTCCTTTCCTCGCAAGCAAGTTGTGCTCCCACCAGGATGCAATGGTCGTGCAGAAGGGTAGCGATGTGCTGGAGTTTCTCTGGAGGAGCACTGTGGCAGGTGCACAGAATGTCGTTAGCCAAAATGGCTGTGGCTCGCATCACTTTTAAGGCCTCATCCTGAAATGTGCATGTGTGAGCAGGTCAATCAGTGATCCTTAGTGCACACACTCGGTCAAACTAAAGAGGCATACACTTGCTATAGTTGAGTCAAGGCTTCTGACAGCAAGCAGATAATATACTACATCCCAAAGTCTTATAACCAGCTTGCATCATTGCTGCATGCATCAGGTTTCTGGCCAGGTTGCCCGCAAGCACGATCTGTCAAGGCCAGCAAGCACACGTGACAATCTCACCAACTGGTTCTCTATGGATATCTGCTCCTCATCACTTTGCGGCTGCGGAGGATTGAGAGCCAGTTGGATGGCCTCTGAAAGGTGCTGCTCCAGTGCCGCGCACACCTCCTGCAGCTGTTTCTTTGTGAGCTCTTTTATAGATTCCACGAGCCCAGCTGCCGCTGCACGCCCCTGCATTGTTTCATGGGCAATTTGCTGAGTACAGTAATCGTTTAGCCGCACTATCTCTCAGCTCTGTTTTGCTCCCTCCCCGTCCTTACCGTCGCCACCCGAGCTAGGAGTTCACCTAGACGCCCACTTTTGACTGCAGTCATCAGGCTAATCTCATCTGGCGCCGGGGCAGTCTTTGCCATCTTCACCATTCTTTGACCGGATTGACTGATCTGACTACCTGTCAAACCCTGAATATCATGTTAAAATAAAGCTTTATAACTTAAAATTGTAAAATTACCATCGATTCGCTCCAATCCGATACAATAAGGCAAATCTCTCTTACGTTCAAATGCCAAAGTTTCTTTTTATTCTGTTCCTTCAAGGATGCTGCGTGGGCTCTCCTTCCGGACTGCTGATGGGCATGCACTCATTGCTCCTTGGTCTTGGCTTGCTTGGGGTATGCAGGCAGAAGCATGTAGCAGTTCATGGCCGATGCAATCACACCCAGGAGCCCTGTTGTGCGAGGCTTGAACGGCAGATATTGGAGCAAGCCAGCAGCGAGAAGTGCCTGCAAGCAGAAGGCAACACAATTCCTTCTTGGAAGGTCTGGGGCCAGTTCCGTGCTGACCAAAGCAGGACGTTGTTGAAGCAGCGTGGATAGCAGCCACTTCAGGAAGATATAGCATGCTCCTTCAGGGCATCATCCCCCTGAAGCAGGCCTAACGCAGGCATTGTACGCCTGACTTCCACTTTTACATTTAGCAGCAAGCTGCAAACGTCACCAAGTCACAGATAGCCCTCCTACGACCCAATGGCTCATTGTGTATTGCAGGTGAATTATAAAGGTCTCACATGTCTTGGTATGTACTGAGCTGCAAAGGATATTGAGATTGGGGTCTTTGCATTATGGAAGTGCTGAAGCTCATACCTGAAAGACACCATGGACTAGCACAAGCATGCGCTGGTTGATCAGCTTCCGCGCCTCTTCCACCCGAGCCTCATACTTGTCATCCGTTTCATTCTGAACAATGTAGAGAAGAATGAGTATAAACATCAGGTCTTCAGCAACACAGAGTGACACAATTTACTTGTTTTTCATGAAACGCTCGCAACCAGCGCCGCTTGCAATCCTTGCCTCTTACCACTTCTGGGAATAGTTTCAGAGAAGAGATTCCCCGCATACAGTGGGCCACATGCAAATGAGGCCATGGATGATAATACATGAGCCAAGGCACCCTGGGTAACCTCACTAAATCTGAATACTTACTGGAGCTGCGCAAAACACAGGACCCACCCACCTCCTTGCGTGTTACTGACAGCCTCGCTATCTGCCAAGACTCTGAGACAATTGTGCATAGAGATCCCAAGGCCCAGGCAGACAAAGAGACCTGGAGGAAAGAGGCAGATATGTGCAGTGAACGTGCTTCAAGGCACCAAAGAGCACGCATACATGCACATATTTGTGCTTTTATGCACTTTCCAATACTCGAGTTGAGTGAGAGGGTGACAAACGAGCAAAATTGATGCAGAATTGCCAGGTTAGAAAGGCCCTCCGACCAGTGCTAATAGAAGCATATAACTGCTGCAGCAATGCTCACGGCAAAATCATTGGCAGCAGTTGATTGCTTGAGGCCCTCAGCCACGCTGTCCTTACCTTCTGGAATCGCTCTCCTGTCTTTTTATCATTCACAAGACCAATCTGGTAAGCCCAAACAAAGTGGTCTGCCCCAAAGTAGATGGCCATGAGCACTGACTTAGCCTGCGCAGATGGGGACGGCACGGCACAAGGATGGAGGAGATCATAGACTAGTGCTGCAGGCCAGGAGTGCTGCACAAACTTGCAACAAAAAATGTGCCACTTACCCTGTTGATTGCCTGCAGGGACTTTGGCTCCGCACTATTAAACTTGGGGTTGACAAGCAATGGCGTCAAAGACTCCAAAGGCTGCAGGGGCAGCACGCACAGGGTCAAGAGGAATTTGGCAAGGCGAACGCATCAGGCACAACAAGAAATGGTGTGCAGACAGAACCAAGCACATTCTTACACAGTCTCAAAAGCGCTCTCTCCCCAGGCAATTGAGTGGCGAGAACCGGTGGGCTTGCAGGAAGAATTGGAGCGGTGGGAGCAACAAATGAGCCGTGTGGCAGGGAGCATGCCATGACAGACATCCTCGTCCCAACATCTTCAACTCACACGCATGATGCGGAAGACTTTACGAGCAGCAGTTACGGAGGCTTGCACTTTTTTTATGTTGCCTGGCTCGTTGGCGGACAAGAACATGCACACATACTGCGCGTGAGGTCAGAAAAGGTCACGAAGATTGAGTCTAAGAGGCATTAAGGAGGCCTCCATTCGTAAGTTGTGATCCAGCAGTCAAGGCAAGGGTGCATGAGAGCTGCAGCTGTCACCGGCTTAGGGTTGTTCTTGCATAATGGGCACAGCAACATGAAGCTCTTAAAAAGAAGCACCTGTATGAGTGCAGTCAGCTTGTCTTTGCCATCTGCTTTCTCGCTGAAGCCCTTTATAACCTGCACAACGGTTAAGCCACAGTTGTGCAGAGTCAGCACAGGTCTTGGGAATTTCCCCCAGGTCCGTCTGCAAAGACAGACGGGCCTCTCCGCACTAAACCGAGCATGCTTCGAGCCATGAATAACTCACGGCTCCAGCGCGGTGATGCAGCCAGCTTGCAGCACCCTCACCTGCAAGTGCTGGGCATACGCAGCAGGGACGGCCATGCTGAGGCTCTTGATAAAGCTCTATGCGAAAATTATGCAACAAGCAATGGAGACATCAAAAATTATAAAACCATTCGAACCATACTTCTGTAGGTGCTCAACTCGAACACTCGCTTTCCCATTGTCCATTTCAATAACTTGACTATTGGCTTACTGGAAGGCACCCTTCTACTTAAGAAGGCTGCCTCTACCTGCTTGACGTACATGACCAAACCCCCCTGAAAGCTGATGAACGCGACCCAGCAATGCAGCAGCGCGTTCAACCGTCAAATTAGGCCAATTGGCATGCACCCGCGGAGAGTGGCCCTCCGTGCGAAGGTGTGCATGCTCATAGAGTTCGAACTGTTGGTATTGTGTTGCTGGCCACGCATGGCGCTGTGTGCTGCTGTGTGTGTAGGGCGGGTGATTTTGAGACCTTCAGGCCACCCTGTCCTGTGTGCCACAAGGTCGAGCCCTCTGCCTGAGCTCTGGGACCTCTGCCTATTCCTCTGTGCTCACCAAGTGCACTTATGTACAACTATGTAAGGCTTTTTTGCAAAGGTTTTCCCTGCAGGTTGTGAGGTATTTTGGTGATGCAACTGTCTCCTGCACACAGGCTAGCGGTGATCATGCACCCTCGAGCACGCACATCGCCTATGAGCCTGGCCTCAAAGTTCAGGACAGAGACCCTTTGCTGGAGCCTAGCCAGGCGGAGCTCCTGGACCACCCCCAGCATCCAAAAGATCTGAAAGATGCGACATCAGGCTCCTTTCTCCTTTCGGTTGAACATGATGGAGCAGACACGAGTGCTGCTCAGACTCCGCTGGAGAGGTGACTTGCTGCACATTGACCTTGCTTGCCCTTCATTTGGTTTAGCTAGAATGTGGCTGCTGCCACAGGTGTTGGATCCCAGCTAGCATCTCCAGCCAGTGGGCAATTTTTGCTGGTTCGACAGTCGCTTTTTATCCACTGCCCTTGCGGCAAGATCTGATCTCCTTTGCACTCATGCGTGCCTTCTTGTGCAGGCTTGCCCAGATTTCCACTCCAATTATGTTCCAGAATGTTGTGGGCTTTGCCAATTGCATGATCAGCATGGCCGCCGTTGGAGGCATAGGGGCAGTGGTGAGTGAACTGCAATGCGCCTGCTCCACAGGAACAGCTGACACATGAACGCGAGTGATAGGGGACTCACAGGGGGGATCGTCAGCCTGCTCCCTGCGCTCCTAGCAAAATGACCGCCCTCCTGTCTGAGAGTCTTATGTGTCAACATGCCCCGCAGGAGCTCTCTGCGTACGTGCTGGCATGCTCCGTGTACAATGTATCAGGCCTGTCCGTGGCGCTGGTAAGGATGCCTACTGGAACGGCAAGCCAGTTTGTAATCCTGGACTGGCCATGCAGCATCTGAGGTTGCAAGAGGTGCCCCCCGCATGGACAGGCTAGCCTGCTGCTGAGGCATGCCTTGGTACCTGCCCCTTACGCTGTCTGAACACACTTGTGATATGAAGATGTCCAATAGTGCAGGCCAGAGTTTGTTGGCACCAATGGTCACCTGCTTCCTTGCTGCGTCATTGAACGCCTGGCCTCATCGCAGGGTCTGAGTACGGGCATGGACACACTGGCAGGGTCGGTGAGTAGCTGATAAATTGCCCTTTGCTGAGCATGGAGCTGCTCAAGCCTAGAAGTTGGGTCAAAACATGCACGTTGACAAGGGTCAGCCTGGCATGAACCACTTAGCCGATGAAGCGCCTCTTTTCCGGACGTCCTCAATGCAGGCATATGGAGCAAAGGAGTATAGCAAGCTGGGAATAATATTGCAAAGGGCTGTACTGGTAGGTTGATGTTATGGCATGGTGTGCACAGGTTGGATGTTCATCACGCAGGAAAGCACAGATGCTCATAAGCGCCTGTGCCAAGCTGTCAAGAGAGGATTGCCAACTGGCGTGGAGCAGCTGTAAGAACTGGTGGTTCTATGCCCAAAGCCAGGAAAAAGCTCATGCTTCTGCGCCCAGCTTGGATGTTTTTTTCAAGCTGAGGGTGCACAGCCCTTTTGAGCTCCCTTGCGCTGATTGCACCTCAAATTGCGGTATCCGTGTTTTTTGTGTTTCAATATGTTTCTATGACAGGCTCACAGGCTTCCTGTCCTGCCCATTTCATGCCTGTGAGATGAATGCATGACCACATCTCAAGTGGGGCCAAGACCCGTGTGCATGGATTAAATCAGGGTTGGGTCATGCGTCCATTTGCCCAAACCAATGCGTGTATGATATGAACAATTAAGCGTATTTAACGTCAATGCGTCCGCATTTAGGGGTCATTTTTGAGGGTAGTGGTTAGGGTGGGTAGAGGAGGGCCTGTGGGTCCCCAACTGCCCCCCCAGCTACCTATAACCACCCCTATACGTTCTCACATGTACATATATATTCAAAATGCCTAGAGAGAA
>LKMJ01003374.1_pt1 | contig 14851 bp, 14 predicted proteins | sample 643391 | NCBI WGS metagenome assembly LKMJ01 (sample SAMN04112250, study PRJNA286221) | soda lake metagenome | biome: soda lake; feature: Kulunda Steppe; material: water; isolation source: sample PL-Br10 brine of Picturesque Lake | place: Russia: Kulunda steppe | collected 2010-07
AAAATCGGTGGCGGGACGACCGAGGTCCAGAAGAACATGATCGCGAAGTCGGTGTTCGAATCGGACACACGGCGGGTCCGGTTGGCCGACTTCGAAGCGGAGTGAGAACACCCAGGTGAGGACGTTACAGCGGAGTTGGTGCAGTTTTATTTTTGACTTTTTACTCGTAGGAGCTGTTCAATCCTATTTATCCATAGCTGATATTAACTCGGTCCCGAAACCGAAAATACCCTACTCTCCGATGACACGTCCAACGGTCCACCATCCGAGGTGTGCACAGTGAACGGGTCCCCGCCACGCCGTGTCAACGTTTCACTCCGTAGCGCACATACCAACGGTTTAGTCCCTCACGGGCGAGGGCCCCGGTATGGACGGGGATCGCGTCGCGTTCGTCTGCGTGCAAAACGCCGGCCGCAGCCAGATGGCGATCGCCTACGCCGAGCGCGAGCGCCGCGAGCGCGGCCTCGAGGACGACGTCGAGTTGCTCACCGGGGGCACTCACCCGGCCGAGGACGTCCACGACGTCGTCGTCGAGGCGATGGCCGAGGAGGGGTTCGAGCTCGGCGGTCGCCGGCCGCGGGCGATAACCGACGCGGAGCTCGCGAGCTGTGACGTCGTCGCGACGATGGGGTGTTCGACCCTCGAGCTCGAGGCCGAGGCCGACGTTCGCGACTGGGACCTCCCCGACCCCCACGGCCAGGGGCTCGACGGAGTCCGGGAGATCCGCGAGACGGTCCGCGAACGCGTCGCCGGGCTGTTCGACGAGCTCGAGGCGAACCGCTGACTCGAACCGGACGACCGACGTCCGGTGGCCGAAACCGTTCGACCTCCCGCCGGTCCCGACCACGTCGTCGGCCGAATTGCCGTTCTGAACGGGGTGATCGGCGGTGTATCGGCTATCTTCCGCTGCTTTTGTCTCAGACCGTCGTGAGGGTACCGACGGGTGCGTCGGTCCGCTCGCGTGCGCGGTCCAGCCCGTCCTCGCCGGCCGCGATGAGCACGAAGACGCCGGCGGGGGTCGCCCCGGCCGCCTCGACGATATCGAGCAACAGCTCCTGGGTCTCGCCGGACCGGATGAGGTCGTCGACGACGAGGACGGTCTCGCCGGCCTCGATCGCCGCTGCGGGCAGGTAGTAGACGAGCTCGATCCCCGACTGGAGGCGCGTCCGGGCCTCGATGAACTCCTCGACGGCCGTCTCCTTTCGCCTTTTGGCGTACACACACCGGACGCCGTAGTAGCTCGCGAGCGCGCCGGCGAGGGTGATGCCGTCGGTCGCCGCGGTCAACACCGCGTCGGGACGGTCGACGGTCGCCGACTCCGCGACGACGGGCGCGAGGAGGTCCATGAACGGCTGATCGAACACCACACCGGAGGTGTCGACGTACCCCTCGCCGTCGAGGCGCAACCGCGCCTCGAGCTCCGCCGCGAGCGCGTCGTGGCCGACGCCCTCGACGATCGCCCGCGCGCGGTCGACGCCGGGCAGCACGTGACCGTTGACGTACCGGTTGAGATCGCCCGGCGGGAGCCCGGTCAGCTCGGCGAGCTCGTCGTAGGTCCGGCTCCCTTTGAGCATCGAGAGCACGTCGACGGCCCGAAGCTGGAGGGTGGCTTTCTCGGCTCGGTTCATACCCGTGTGCACGCTTCCACAAGCATGGATATGTCGATCGCCGTTCCGGACGGAACGTCCACGAACGTGGGGGAGCCGCCGGCCGACGGCCCGAGAGGACGGTCGGCCGACGGCGCGAGGGGAGTCTACCCGGCGAGGAAGTCGGGTTCGGTCCGCTTCTCGGCGCGTTCGGCCTCCAGGTGGGCGCGGAAGGCGTCGATCTCGACGTCGTACTCCTGGTCTTCGAACCGGTCGCGGACGGAGATCGTGCCGTCGGCCTCCTCGTCGTCGCCGACGATGATCTGGTAGGGCACCCGGTCGTCGTGGGCCGCCCGGATCTTCCGGCCGAGGGTGGCGTCGCTCCCGTCGACCTCGACCCGGAACTCCGCGAACGCCTCGGCTACCTCGTGGGCGTACTCGCGGTTGTCGTCGGAGATCGGCAACACCCGGAGCTGTTCGGGCGCGAGCCAGAGCGGGAAGTTCCCCTCGTAGTGCTCGATGAGCATCATGAAGAAGCGTTCGTAGGAGCCGTACAGCGCCCGGTGGATCATCACGGGACGGTGGTGGTCGTTGTCCTCGCCGACGTACGAGAGGTCGAACCGTTCGGGCATGTTGAAATCGAGCTGGACCGTCGGACCGTCCCAGGAGCGACCGATCGCGTCCTCGAAGGCGTAGTCGATCTTCGGGCCGTAGAAGGCGCCGTCGCCCTCCTCTAAGTCGTACTCGAGCTCCCGGGCCTCGAGGACGGCCTCGAGCTGGGACTCGGCGCGCTCCCAGATCTCGTCGCTGCCGACGCTCTTTTCGGGGCGGGTCGCGAGCGCGACGTCGTACTCGAGGTCGAACGTCGAGAGCACCTCGTCGATGGCGTCCATGATCGCCTCGACCTCGCGTTCGATCTGGTCGGGACGCAAAAAGAGGTGGCCGTCGTCGATCGTGAACGCCCACACCCGGGAGAGCCCCGACAGCTCCCCGCGCTGTTCTTTCCGGTAGACCTTCCCGTCCTCGGCGTACCTGACCGGGAGCTCGCGGTAGCTCCAGGAGTGGTCCTGGAAGATGGCGGCGTGGCCGGGACAGTTCATCGGCTTGAGACCGAACTCGTCGTCGCCGACCTCGAAGAGGAACATGTCGTCGGCGTAGTTCTCGTAGTGGCCCGACCGCTCCCAGAGTTTCGTCTTGAACACGTGGGGGGTCTCGACGTAGTCGTAGCCGGCGCTCTCGTTGAGCTCCTCGACGAACCCCGACAGCTCGTCCAGAACCCGTTTTCCGGGCGGGTGATACAGCGGCAGTCCGGGACCCGTGACGTCCTGGATCGAAAAGAGGTCCATCTCCCGGCCGATCTTCCGGTGATCGCGCTCCTCGGCCTCCCGGCGGCGCTCGAGGAACCCCTCCAGGTCGTCCTCGTCCTCGAATGCCGTCCCGTAGATCCGGGTCTGCATCGGGTTCTCCTCGTCGCCACGCCAGTAGGCGCCGGCGATCTCGAGCAGCGTCACGGCGCCGATCTCGCCCGTCGAATCGACGTGTGGGCCGGCACAGAGGTCCTCGAACTCACCCTGGCTGTAGAAGCTGACCGTCTCCTCGCTGTCGGCGAACTCCTCTATGAGCTCGAGCTTGTACGGCTGGCCCTCGAGGCGGGCTCTGGCCTCCTCGATCGGGACCTCCTCGCGTTCGATCGCGTAGTCGGCCGCGACGATCTCTTCGATCTCGGCTTCGATCCGCTCGAGGTCGTCCTCCTCGAGCTCGAGGTCGTCGAAGTCGTAGTAGAAGCCGTCGTCGGTCGGCGGACCGATCGCGAGTTTGACGTCGTCGAAGTGACGCTCGACGGCCTGGGCGAGACAGTGCGCCGCGGAGTGGCGCATCACCTCCAGATACTCCTCGGAGCCGTCGGTGACGATCTCGAGGGCGGCGCCGTCGTAGACCGGCGTCTCCTTCGCGACGAGCTCGCCGTCGAGGGTGCCCGCGACCGTGTCCCGACCGAGGCCGGGGCCGATCTCGTAGGCACAGTCCTCGACCGTCGCGTCGGCGTCGACCTCGAGCTCCGATCCGTCGGGCAGTACGACCGCTATCCGTCCCTGTGACTCCGTTTCTGACATGGCTGATCTGAGAACCTCGGTGGCGTGTCCGCTCGAACCGCCGCCCGCTCGATCGATGCGGACGGCGGGAGGGAGTTGTTAGAAGCGGGCGAGAAGCCCTGTAAAGCGGACACCTACCATCGTGCATCCGGGTTGTAGCGAGCGGGATAAAAGCGTTGTGATCGGTACGGCCAGCCGCCGTCGCGGCCGAACCGTGCCTCGTCGGCTCGCCGCCGAAGCGCCCTCAAATCACTAGCAGCCACCGAACCACTCAACCCCTACTCGCCACCGAACCACTCACCCTACTCGCCGCCGAACCGCTCCTCGAGTGCCGCCCGGTCGACTTTCGCCGGTCCGGCAGTCGGCAGCTCGTCGACGACGGTCAGCTCCTTGGGGATCTTGAACCGGGCGAGTCGACCGTCGAGGAACGACTCGAGTTCGGCGAGCGTGACCGGCTCGTCGGTGGCCGGCTCGATCACCGCCTTCCCGACGGTCCCCCACCGTTCGTCGGGGACGCCGACGACGACGGCGTCGGCGACGGCCGGGTGGTCGGCGATCGCGTCCTCGACCGCCGCCGGGTGGACGGTCTCGCCGCCGCTGTGGAAGGCGTCGTCGACGCGGCCCTCGACGTGATAGAAGCCCTCGTCGTCGACGCGGGCGAGGTCGCCGGTGGAGAGCCAGCCGCCGCCGAACGCCTCGGCGGTCGCCTCCCGGTCCCGCCAGTAGCCGGCCGCCGCGTGTGGCCCCGCGAGCTCGAGCTCGCCCACCTCGCCGGCGGCGACGGGCTCGCCGTCGTCGACGATCCGGACGTCGGTGTGGAGTACCGGTTTGCCGACGCTCGCCGTCGCCGCCGGCTCGAACTCGTCGGGCATCGCGAAGTTGTTCGGGCCGATCTCCGTGAGGCCGTACCCCTGGGAGACGGTCACTCCGCGGGCCCTCCAGGCCTCCCGGACCGATTCCCGACACGGGCCGCCGCCGCTCTTGACGAAACGGAGCGTCGAGAGGTCGGCGTCGTCCCACCGGTCGTGGTCGGCCATCGCCCGCAACACCGTCGGCACCGCGGCGAGGACCGTCGCCCCGTGGGCTTCGACCGTCCGGAGGAGCCCGCCGGGGTCGACCGTCCGGTCGACGACGACGGTCCCGCCCAGCTGGAAGAGGGGGATCGTGAGCACGTTCCAGCCGCCGGTGTGGAAGGTCGGGAACGGCATCGGCGCGACGTCGTCCGGCCGGAGTCCCCACGCGGTGATCGTGTTGAACGAGTTCCAGTGGATCGAGCCGTGGGTGATCGTCGTCACCTTCGGGAGGCCGGTCGAGCCGCCGGTGTGGACGAGCAGGTGTGGATCCGCGAGCGACCGCGGGCGCCCCTCGACCGGCGACGTGTCCGCCGGGCGGACGTCCCGGAGGGACGGCCGGTCGCCGACGGGGTCCTCGGCCGCCAGCTCGAGAAGCGTCGGCTCGGCGTCGGCCCCCTCCAGGGCCGACTCGACGGACGCGAGAAACGGCGTCTCGACGACGAGCAGCTGCGGCTCGATCCGCTCGAGCAACTCGGCGAGCTCCGGGGGCGCGAGCCGGTGGGAGAGCGGCGCGAGCACGCCCCCGACCTTGCCCGTCGCGAAGAAGAGTTCGAACGCCTCGGTGCGGTTCCGGGAGACGAGCGCGACCCGCTCGCCGTCGACGACGCCGCGGGCTTCGAGCAGCCGGGCGGTCGCGTTCGCTCGCGAATCGAGCTCGTCGTAGCTGTACGACCGGCCCGCGTCCGCCTCGACGACCGCCGTCCGGTCGGGCGAGAGCGACGCCCGACGTGCGCTCAGATCGCCGACCCAGTCGTAGGCGCGAGCCCCCCACTCCATGGGCGGCTCACCGCCGAAGGGCCGACAGCGCCGTGGCCGCCTCCCGGGCGGCCTCGAGACACTCGCGTGCGTGGCGTGGGTCCTCGGCCTCGGCGGCCTCGGCCGCGAAGCGCTCGAGAGCACGGACGAGCGACTCGCGGGCGGCCCCGAGCTCGTCGGCTGTGGACCGTCGGGCCGTTCGCGCTGGCGTCGGACCCTCGTCGTGACCCGCCGCCGGTCGCTCGCCGCTCGCCGTCGCGTCCGACCGATCGCGAGTCGCCGCCGGTCGATCGGAGCTCGCCGTCGTGTCCGACCGATCGCGAGTCGCCGTGACGTCCCGTCGGGCCACCGTCGAGCGATCCGCGAGCGCTTCGGATCCGTCGGGCCGATCCGGCGTCTCCGGCCGATCCTCCGCGGGCGTTCCCACGCCGGACGGGTCGTGCTCGCCACCGGACGCGGCGTCGTCGGATTGGACGTCGCCGGTAACTTCCGCCCCCGTCACGTCGTCTGTGGATTCCGCTCCGTCAGCCGCGTCGTCAGTTCCGTCGCCAGCCGTCCCGCCAGCGTTCTCGTCGTCGGCGAACGCCGTTCCCTCGACGGCCTCGGGACTCCCGTGGCAGCTCGGACAGAACCGCGTCCCGTTCTGCTCGAACAGGGGGTCCCCACAGGTCCCACAGTGGGTGTTGGTCATCGTCGCCCCCTTGAGCAGCAGGTCGCTCATCCGCTGGGTTGCCTCCCGGTCGGCCTGGTCGCGTTCGTACTTCTCGCGAAGCTTCTCCCGTTCGGCCTCCTTGTCGAAGTCGCTCATACCTCCCGGATGGCGCTCCGGCGTCGAAAAGGCTGCGACCGCCGACGGGGTGTCAGCGGGCCGACGGCGATGGCCGGCGGGCCGCGGCACCGACGGAGTGTCTGCAGGCCGCGGCGGCGCGGGGAGGCGACCGGCCGTGGCCGACGACGGAGGGCGTCGGCTCCGGACGGGCAGCCGTCCGCGGGCACAACAGTTAGGTGCCCGCCGTGGCTTCCCCGAGCCAATGGGTTCGACCGGCGGCTCCATCGGGGATCGACTCTCCCTCGAGGTGACCCTCTGGCTCGCGTTCGCGCGGACGGCGGTGATCGGCGTCCTGGCCCTGCTCGCCCTCTGGGTCCTCGTCCTCGCCGTCGGTGCCTGGCGGGTCGGTGCGGCCGGCACCGCGATCTGGCTCGTCGCCGCGGCGACGTGGGTGTGGCTCGGCCGGCGTCGCTGAGGCGGGCGACGTCGGTCCGGTAGTATTCGAGGATCGCGACCATCACCCGCGGGAGGGCGACGTCGACGGACGCTACTCGCGTTCGCCCGCGCCGAGGGCGCTCTCGCCGACCTTCTCGTGGCCCTCGATGCACTCCTGGCCGTCCATGTACGGCCGGAGGGGGTCGGGGATCGTGACGGTGCCGTCGTCGTTCTGGTAGTACTCGAGGATCGCGACCATCACCCGCGGGAGGGCGAGCCCGGAGGCGTTCAGCGTGTGGAGGTACTCCGCGGACTCGTGGCGCTCGGGGCGATACCTGAGGCCGGCACGGCGGGCCTGGAACGCCCGGAAGTTCGACGCGCTCGAGACCTCGAGCCACCGACCGCCCTCCTCGGGGCCGTCGTCGAGGTCGTCCGCCGGCGCCCACACCTCGATGTCGTAGGTCTTCGAGCTCGAGAAGGTGAGATCGCCGGTACAGAGCTCGATCACCCGGTAGGGGAGCTCGAGCCTGCGGAGGACCTCCTCGGCCTCGTCGACGAGCGCCTCCAGCCGCTCGTTGCTCTCTTCCGGCTCGACGAAGTTGACGAGCTCGACCTTGTTGAACTGGTGGACGCGGACGATCCCCCGGGTCTCGGTGCCGTGCTCGCCGGCCTCCCGCCGGAAGTTCGGCGTGTACGCCTGGTGTTTCAGCGGGAGATCCTCCGCCAGCAGGATCTCCTCGGCGTACATGTTCGTCACCGGCACCTCGGCGGTGGGACAGAGCCAGAGATCCTCGTCGTCGTACTCGGCGGACTCCTCGCCACCGAGCCGGTAGGCGTCGTCGGCGAACTTCGGCAGCTGGCCGGTCCCCCGCATCGCCGCCGACTTCACGGGGATCGGCGGGAAGAGATCGACGTACCCCTGCTCGCGGTGGACGTCCATCATGAACTGGATGAGAGCGTGTTCGAGCCGGGCGCCGTCGCCTTTGAGGAAATAAAAGCCCGAGCCGCTCGTTTTCGCCCCGCGGGCCTCGTCGATCACGTCGAGCTCCGCGCCGAGTTCGTAGTGGGGGACGAGCGGCTCGGGGAGGTCGTGGTCCCGGTCGAACCCCCACCGGCGGACCTCCTCGTTGAACCGCTCGTCGATGCCGAGCGGGACGTCCTCCTGGGGGATCTGTGGAAGCTCGAGCATCCGCGCGTCGAGCTCGGATTTCAGCCCGTCGGCTTCCCCCTCGACGTCGTCGATCTCGGTTTTCAGCTCCCGGGATCGCTCCTTTGCCTCCTCTGCCGCGTCGTCGTCCCCCTCGGCGACCAGCGAGCCGATCTCCCGGGTGATCTCGTTTCGCTCGTGGCGTAGCTCGTCCCCGCGGGCTTTCAGCTCCCGCCAGCGCTCGTCGAGCTCGAGGATCGCCTCGAGGTCGACGTCGGCGCCGCGGTTCTCGAGGGCCGAGGCGACCTCCTCGGGGTTCTCGCGTACGTGGTTTCGATCGAGCATTCCTGCCTCCCGATTCCCCACGCCGGGGCAAAACCGTGTCGGAAGCGTGGTACCTCTTCGAGACGAAAGACACCGTTAATATCGTCCGGTCGGAACGGTCGGCCGTGCCGAACTATCCGACCCACTCCCGCTGGGGGCGAATCGGAGCCGGCGTGGTCTCCGTCGCCGTCTTCGGCCTCCTCGTCTGGCTGTACGGTTCGATCGTGGTGGCGGTCGCCGCCGGCCTCGGAGCCGGGCTGACGACGTTCGTCGGGGCGATCTACCCCGACGTCGACCACCACAACTCGACCCCTCGGAAGAAGGCGGTTCGGGCGTTCCAGTCGCTCGTGCTCGTGGCTGTCGCCGCCACGGCCGCCGTCTACTGGACGGAACTACTCGGGGCGGTCGAGCCGGTTCACGAGCGGATCCTCGGAGCCGAGTCGGCGGTTCCACCCGAGGCCCTCGCCGCCGCGGTTCCGGCGCTCGTCGCGTTCGTCCTCACGGCGCTGGTGGATCCGGCCATCGGCCTGGCGACCCGGAGACACCGCGGCTGGACCCACAGCGTCCCGGTGAACGTCGTGCTGGTCGGGGCCGTCACCGCCGCCGTCTGGCTGCTCACCGCGGGACTGTCCGGCGCCCAGCGACTCGGTGCAGTCGCCATCGTGGCCGCGTTTCTCGCCGGCACGTTCATCCACCTCGGCCTCGACCGGGAGATCGTCTGACCGGCGGCTCGCGGGAAACGCTTTTTTCTCTAGGAGCGGAGTGGCCGGTATGGATCCGTTAGAGGGCGAGGCCGCCTCGGCGGCGATCGAGTACGAGCCGGTCAACGTAAAGGACGTGTTGGTCGAGATGAAAGACACGGCCGAGTTGCTCATCGACCTCGCGTACTCGGCGGTACTCCACCGGAACGAGGAGCTCGCCGCGGAGGTGCTCCGGCTCGAGGGACGGATGGATCTGCTCGAGATGCGCGCGCGGATGGGCCTGATGATGGCCGTCCGCAGCCCGTCCGACGCCGAGGAGCTCGCGCCCGTCCTCGGGATCGTCGGCGCCGCGGACACGATCAGCGACGCCGCAGGCGACATCGCGAAGGTCGTCCTGGAGGAGATCGGCCTCCCGGAGGCGATGCGTGCGGCCTTGCCCGAGGCCGTCGAGACGCTCGTCCGGGGGGTCGTCGCCGAGGGGTCGGCGTACGCGGGTCGGACGCTCGTGGACATCGACCTCGAGTCCGAAACGGGGGTGCGCGTGATCGCCCTGCGTCGCGGGGAGGAGTGGCTGCTCAACCCCGGGCCGGAGACGCGGATCGAGGCCGGCGACGTCGCGCTCCTCCGTGGCCCCGACGCGACGATCGGCGAGGTCGTCGAGTCGCTGACCGGCGACACCTACGAGCCGCCGGTCGTCGAGGAGCCGGATCTCGCGGATCTCGAGCGTGCGGTCGACACCATCGTCCACATGAAGAACCTCTCGGAGCTCGCCGTCGACCTGGCGTACTCGAGCGTGCTCTTTGGCAGCGAGGAGCTGGCCGAGGAGGTAAACAACCTGGAGGTGGAGGTCGACGCCCTGGAGTCTCGCTTCGAAGCCTGGACGCTCCGGGCGGCCGCGGACGCCCCGGACCCGGTGAAACTCCGCGGGCTGATCCACCTCGGCAGCGCCACCGAGGTGATAAGCGACGCCGCAGTCGAGATCAGCGAGGGCGTCCTCCGGGAGATGGAGGTCCACCCCGTCGTCAGGATGGCCGTCGAGGAGAGCGACGAGATCATCAGCCGCGTGGTCGTCGAGCCCGGCAGCGAGCTCGACGGCGTCGACATCGTCGCCGGCGTCCCCGACCTCGAGTCGACGATGTCCGTGATCGCCATCCGCCGGCCGGAGGAGGGGTGGCTGCTGGTCGGCGACGCCGACGCCAGCGTCCGCGGTGGCGACGTCTTAATCTCGAAAGGGACCCGGACGGCCGCGGATGCGTTCGGGAAGCTGGCGGCTGCCTAGAGCGCGTCGGCGCCCGCCGCGAGCGCGTGGAGTGCCGTGTGTCGACGCCACGGAGCCGGAACGGTCCGCCACGGGGGGAGAGCGACCGAGAGACCCACGGCGGCGGAGAGAAGCCGTTTTCACCCTGGCTCTCACATCGATCCGCATGGAGAACGTCCACCCGGACCAGCGCGTCGCCGTCCTCGCCGACGCACAGAACCTCTATCACACCGCCCAGAGCATCTACAGCCGGAACATCGACTACTCCTCGCTGCTCGAGGAGGCCGTCGACGGCCGCCGGCTCACCCGCGCGATCGCGTACGTCATCCGGGCGGACGCCCCCGAGGAGGAGAGCTTCTTCGAGGCGCTCGTCGAGATCGGCTTCGAGACGAAGATCAAGGCGATAAAACGGTTCTCCGACGGGACGAAGAAGGCCGACTGGGACGTCGGGATGAGCCTCGACGCGGTGACGCTGGCGAACCACGTCGACACGATCGTCCTCTGTACCGGCGACGGCGACTTCTCCCGGCTCTGTTCGCACCTCCGTCACGAGGGGGTCAGAGTCGAGGTGATGGCGTTTGGCTCCTCGACGGCCGAGGAGCTGATCGAGGAGGCCGAACAGTTCCACGACCTCTCGGCGCGCGAGGAGACGTTCCTGTTATAGGGTCGGCGGTGACGGTTCCCAGAGCCGACGGCGACGCTCCGAGGACGACGCCGCCACGTCCCGAGACCGCCGGGCGTGGCGACCGACCTACGATCACCGATCGTCGCGGGTGAAACCGGGTGATATACGGCCGTTCGCGGAGATGCATCGCCATGGCTCGCGTTCCGTACGTCGACCCCGAGGACGTGCCGCCGGAGAACCGACCGCTGCTCGACACCCTCGCCGAGGAGGCCGACACCCCGGCCGCCGAGTACGGTCTCGAGGGGGGAACACTCAACGTCTACCGGGCGCTCGGCAACGACCTCGGGTTGCTCGAGGCCTTCCGGACGTACGGCTCGACGCTCTGGCGGGAGGGCGGGCTCGACCCCCACGAACGGGAGACGGTGATCCTCGCGACCGCCCGGGCGGCCGACTCGCCGTACGAGTGGCACCAGCACGTCCGCGTCGCGCTGAACGAGGGGATGAGCCAGGGGACGATCCTGGCGATTTCCCGACGGGAGTACGACGAGCTGGAGCCGACGCTCGCGGCCATCGCGGCCTACGTCGACCGGTTCGTCCGCGCCGAGGTCGACGACGAACACCACGACCGGCTGGCGGCCCGGGTCGACCGGGAGACGCTGCTCGGCGTCGGGATGCTCGCCGGCTGTTATCTCGGCCTCTCGCGGTCGCTCGACGCCCTCGACGTCGAGACCGAGATCGAGTTCGTCGGCTGGGAGCTCGAAAATCTATGAGTCGGCCCACTCCTCGGCGGCGACGCTGTATCTGACGGCGTCGCGTGGCTCGCCGTCGACGACGACGTCGTTGCGGATCAGCCCCTCCCGCCGGCCGCCGAAGCGCTCGACGTATCCCTCGATCGCACGCCGGGAGCGGTCGTTCTCCGGGAGGTGGCTGACCGCGACGACCTCGAGGTCGAGCCGGTCGAAGGCGACTCCGAGGAGTCGGGCGGCCCGCTCGCCGGAGTAACCACGGCCCCAGAACGGCTTTCGGAGCCAGATGCCCATCGTCGCCAGCCGACGGTCCCAGTCGGTGTCGAGGGCACAGAGGCCGGCCAGTTCGCCCGCGCGGTCGCCCCCGGCCGGCCGGAGGACGTAGGTGGCGGTCTCGCCCGCCTCGAACGCTTCGCCACAGCCCTCGACGAACTCGACCGTCTCCCGGGGGTGAGCGTGGGGGTTCCAGGTGACGTACTCGGTGATCTCCTCGACGTTCGGTGCCCCCGCACGGACGTGCTCGTACAGCTCGAACGGGTCGACGTCGTCGGGGTGGAGCCGTTCGTACCGGAGCCGCTCGCTCTCCATCGTGGCCGGGAACGGTGACATGGGGACACGACCACGGGCGTGGGGGACGATAATAAACACGTGTGAGAGTCGTCAGCACGTGTAAGAGCCACGGAGCGTTCCGCCGGCCGTGGCGACCGCGAGCGGCTCGCGGGGCTCGCCGACGACGGAACGGGGGCGGCAGCGTTGTGCCGACGTGCGGCCGAACTCGCCGGCGAGCGGTGACCGGGGCCGGCCCGCAGGGGTGAACCGTCACCTATCGCTAACTGTCTGGAGTGTGGAGATACGGCCGATGAGCAAAGCCCAGGGACTTTTCGACCTCCTCGCCGACGCCAGCGAGCTGATCATCGTCTGTCACAACAATCCCGATCCGGACTGTCTCGCGAGCGCGCTGGCGCTGGGGCGGATCGGGGCCGCCGCCGGCATCGACGAGCGACGGATCCTCTACAGCGGCGACATCTCCCACCAGCAAAACCGGGCGTTCGTCAACGTCCTCGACATCGACCTCCAGCCGTTCGACCCGGCGGTCGTCCGGGACCGACCCGCGGAGTCGGTGCTCGCGTTCGTCGACCACGCGATCCCGGGGGCGAACAACCGGGTGCCCGAGGGGACGCGCGTGGACGTCGTGATCGACCACCATCCCGCCACGGAGATCGAGGCCGGCTTCGTCGACCACCGCGAGGGGGTCGGGGCGGCCGCGAGCATCCTGACCGAGTACGTCCGGAACCTCGACGTCGAGCCCGACGCCACGCTCGCGACGGCGCTTTCCTTTGCCATCCGGCGTGAGACCCTCGAGTTCCTCCGCGGGGCGACCCGCAAGGAGTACAAGGAGGCGGGCTGGCTCCACGAGTACGCCGATCCCGGGCTGCTCCGGACGCTGTCGAACCCGTCGGTCAGCGGGGCGACCGTCGACACCATCGCGACCGCGATCGGTAATCGCACGACGCGGGGGCCGGTGCTCATCTCCCACGTCGGCCGAACGACCGAACGGGACGCGCTCCCGCAGGCGGCCGACTACCTCGCGACGCTGGAGGGCGTCGAGACGGTCGTCGTCTTCGGCATCGTCGGCGACGCCATCCACCTCAGCGGCCGCTCGCCGGATCCGCGGGTTCACGTCGGCGACGTCCTCCGGGAGACGTTCGACGACGTCGGCAGCGCCGGCGGCCACTACGACGTCGCAGGCGGGGAGATTCCGCTCGGCATCTTCGCGGACTACACGTCCGACGATCGGGGACTGCTCGAGATCGTCGAACGGGTCATCACCGCCCGCCTCGTCGCGGGCCTCGAACTCGCCGACGAGGAGTGACCGACGGACGAAGGTCATAACCGAACGCCGACGACTTACTAGATGATAGGAGGTGCTACCCCCAAATTCCTAGCAACTCTTTTTAGCCGCCAGCTTCTGAGTTACTAGTGCAATGGCATACACCTGTTCGACATGCGACGCGGAGTTCCAGTCTGCAGCCGGCGTCACCCAGCACGTCGCCTTGCATCACGACACCTGTGCGGTGTGTGACGAGGGATTCGAGAGCACCGATTCCCTGCGCGAACACGTCCACGCGGCACACTGACCACCCCGTTTTCGCCGACTCACGGGACACACCGACCTCCCCGCGAACCGTGTCCGCAACCGGACGCCGATCCCCCACCACGGCCCCGAGCCGGTTCACCCCCAGAACGACTGGGTGCGGGCGTACTCCCGTTCCTGACGGAGGATGTCCCGGTAGAACTCCGCTTCGTCCTCCCGGAGTCGATTGATGATCCGGGCGGCGTTGTGCGGGCCGACGCCGCGGGCGGCCATCGCGATCACCGCCCGCTTGCCGTGGCCCTGGACGAGGCTCGCGCTCCGGTAGGCCCGTTTCGCGAGCCGTCTTTCCTCCTCGTCCCGTTCGTCGGCGCGGACGGCCGCGACCGCCTCCTCGTCCCAGGGGTTGAGCGCGGCGATCCGGGTCGACTCGCAGTCGGGACACCGGGGCTGATCGCGCACGCGCCGGACTTTCGTCCTCGTGGACCACTCCGTACAGTGGGTACACAGCAGGATCACCCGATCGTCCCGGATGCGCTCGCGGACGGTCTCGATGACGCTCGCGTCGGCGTTCTCCGGGGCGAGCAGCTCCGTGCCGGCCGAACGGCCGCCCAGCCCGACCGGGGTCCGCCCGCGGGTCGTCACGAGCTCGACGTCCCCGGTCTGGATCGCCGAGAGGACCGCACTCGCCCCCTCGGGATCGAGCTCCTCGTGGAACACCTCGCGGATCGCCTCGCGGTACATCGGGGTGTCCTCGAGGGCGGCCAGCAGGCGGTCGTTCGAAAGCCGGCCCGATCCCCGGTCCCGATCGAGCGCGCCGAACTTCGCCGAGACCTGCGCGAGCCGGAAGGCGAGGGCGTCCGAGCGTTTGAGCCCGAGTTCGACGATCGTCTCGACGTGGTCCGTGTCGGTGGTCTCGAGGACCTCGAGGACGTCGCCGGTCGAGACGGCGGTGGGCACCTCGAGTTCGATCCGGTAGGGGTCGACCTCCAGCCCGATCGAGGAGCCGCTTTGCTGGCCGAGGAGCGCGGAGAGTAGCCGTCCGAGGGTTTCGTTTCTCGCGTGACCGAAGTGGGCGTTCACGACGACGGTCCGACCCTCCCGCTCGACGACGACGCGGCCGTCGGTGGGCATCGGCGCGTCGGCGTCGACGTGATCGGCCAGCTCCGAGAGCGCCGCCGTCAGGGTGTACTCGTCCCCGGGATACCGCTTCCCGAGCTCCCGGGCGACCGCCGGGACGTCCGCGCCG
>LKMJ01003375.1_pt1 | contig 14849 bp, 15 predicted proteins | sample 643391 | NCBI WGS metagenome assembly LKMJ01 (sample SAMN04112250, study PRJNA286221) | soda lake metagenome | biome: soda lake; feature: Kulunda Steppe; material: water; isolation source: sample PL-Br10 brine of Picturesque Lake | place: Russia: Kulunda steppe | collected 2010-07
AGTGGCAGTCAAGCACTCACCAGTGGCAGTCAAGCACTCACCAGTGGCAGTCAAGCACTCACCAGTGGCAGTCAAGCACTCACCAGTGGCAGAGTGATGCCCACAAGCATGACGTGCTGGACCTGCAGCCACCAGCAGCAGCGCCCAAGCAACAGCACATGGGCAGAGGTCATTCACGGCGCTGGCAGGGGCAAGCTTTTGGCCCACACAAGCACATGCTTGCAAGCTTGCCACAGCGGCAGAGGGCACCACAGAGCACAGGAGGCAGAGAGGAACAAGGAAGCAGAGGACGGCGCAGGCGCTGCTGGGGGCGTCCTCTAGGCTGGATGCAAGCGCAGGCTGGGGCGTGCGTGAACCACGGTTTGGCAGAGGGAGCCAAGCAAGACATTGCGGGATCGGGGGCCTGTTCCTCTCCCCCGGCTCTGCATGTCACGATGCGGAGCGTGCAGCGTGGTTGCAGATAACCGCACTCTATAGATGCGCTCATGGCTGAGGCTGTGCAGAGGCATCAGGCACCGTAGCCTGGCAGCGTGCATGCATGCAAGCAGGGCCGCCAGGTGAGGGTGGGCTGCTCTGATGGCTGCTAAGCTCTCAGGCAGGGCCTCTGCTGGCCAGGGGTCAGGTGGCGGGAGACACTGGAATGGGGCAGGAGGCTACATGGTTGGGGACACGGGAAAGGAACTCTGCGCGGTGGCCAATGGCACAGCCATGACAATCAGCAAGGTCTGCTGACCATGTCGATGGTGGCGGAGGCAGCCAGAGAGCTCACAGGGGCTACGTTAAAAATAAGGCGTATGGCAGGGCCTGCTGACCAGGTTGATGGTGAAGGAGAGTCAACTTGGTGAAGGGCTCAGTTGGCGGCCGGTCCTTAATTTGTCACCTTCTAGCTTAACACGGCCTGCTGGCTGTAGGGTCTGTACGAAAAAGTAGCTCAATTTGGTGGCGGTGTTAAAAAGAAAGCGCTCACTTGGGACGACAGGTCGATGGCGGAGGGTTTTGAAAGCTTAGCTAAGCTTGCTCACCAGGTAAGTGGCAAAGAAGCTCAGTATGGGCCATGCACGGCCGTACTGCTTGGCGAGGTCGGAGTAGCGCCAGTCCTCACGCGCGCCAAACTGCCATTCCTCCCTGCGGACGCGTGAGCAGTTCATGCCGCGATGCTCTGCGCAGAAATATAAGCTGTGGGCGGTGGGCATGCTCCGGAAGGGGGCAAGGGCGCCTTTTTCACAAGCGAGGTGTGCACTAGCCCCTCTCACACCTTAATCAGCATTCAACCCGGTTGGTTGGCTACGGGTCAGTTGGCATTTAACCCAGTAGGATGATTACGGATCAGCGGATGGCTACAGATCAGCTGGCTGTAAACCCAACAGATCAGCCAATCGACACAGTAAGTCGATTAGGAGGCTGCGAACCAGCCGACCTCCTGTGGCCCTCCCAAGTCCCCACGCCAACCACGCATCCCAGCGCACTTCCGCCTTGCTGTCATGTCAGCCGTGTCCCTCGCTGTCTGGCCTGATCAGACAACTGGCAGCGTGTGCTAAGGACAAGACAGTGCTGACAGCCGTGTCCATAGCTGTCTGGCCTGATCAGACAACTGGCAGCGTGTGCTAAGGACAGGACAGTGCTGACAGAGCTGACAGTGGGGATAGTGCTGCCTACCAGCCACACCTGCGCAGGTAAGAGATGGTGAGCCGCGCAGACCACAGCCGCAGGAGGAGGCATGCGGACAGGCCACGCCACACATCAGACTGGGCCAGGGGGTGGTACCTGCGCGGGTAGGGGCGCCAGCAAATTGTTTCCTGCAGCAACCGCACAGCTCCATGCGTACTACGTGCGGCAGGGAGCTCTCTGGCCGTTACTGGCGTTGTATGAAATTGCCGGGCAGGGGAGCGGGACGCGGCGACCAGCCCAGGGCCGGCCTGCCAGCACAACACACAGCAGCAGGCTGCCATGGACGCGCCCAGCCGCGTATGCCCTCGGCGCACGCTGGATACCAAAGGGGTGTATGATGCATCATGCATGCCTCATGATCTGGGGACCAGAGGGGCGTTTGATGCATCATGCATGCCTCATGATGTGTGCAGGCGCCGCCAGCACCGAGGCCTCGCTGCATCAGCTTTGAAGCAGGGCAGCAAGGCGTGTGGCATGCACAGCGTGCTACCTAGCTTCTGGGGGGTGAGTGTGCGGGCAAGGCTTTTAGTTTTGGATGATCCCCCTCATGTGCATTGCCTGTACCTGTACGCAAAGCAAGAGAGCCCCAGGGTGAGAAATAGGCATTGACAGCGCCTATTCCAGACATCAGGCGCTCTGCTTTGCCACATGGGAACAGCCGGGGCGAGCGATACCTGCCACCAGGCCCTGTGGAACACACACACGTAGCTCCCCCCAACACAGGCCTGATCACCCCTGGCGATCAGGGAACATCCTCTGATGTCAGGCGCATGCCCTGGAACAGTCATATGCCAGCCAGGCGCAGTGGTAGCGACTGCGTGGTGCCACCCTGTCAGCGCAAGAAACCTCTGCCCATCTCCTGGGTTCGCTGACTCCCATCCAACGCCAACGCCTTATACTCCAATGGGCTGAACACAGATCACCACTCAAATTCTTTGCCAACCAGATAACTAGCAGCGTGTATTAAGGATTGGTCCACTAGCTCAGGGCGAATCACTCACTGGTAAAAGAATTGGATCAAGAGGGGAATCAGCGTCCTGCGCCGCAGGGATTGCGATGGATAAGGTGTGAGCAAAGTGAATTGAGATGGAGGAAAGCTATGATGCGAGGGGAAATGGTGAGAGGCATACAACTAAGATGGTTCCGTATGCAGGTCTGGCATGCGAGCTGTGAGGAAGCATATGATTCAGCGCCCTGCCTGGATCAGGCTGCCTTACTTCAGCAACTCTGCCACGGCGATGCAGCACTGATTTTGGCGGCTTTTCGCTACAAAGTCCCTTGTGTGAAGAGGCAAGAGATTGGCAATGGCCAGCCCGAGCGAGTCTCACCAGTACGGATCTATGAGCCATGTTGTGCCTTGGATCTGGGCCACAAGCCAGAAGAGGACATCCATGTTGAAGAAGGCCAGCAAGTTCACAAAAAGGAGCGGATGCCAAAAGCCCAGCTGCTTCCACCAAGCCAGGGAAGCAAGGTTAGCCTGTGAGCACATGTGCAGCCACAGTTGCATGAGCATCTGGAGCGAACAGGCCAAGCCTGTTCAGCTTGCCAATAAAACCCGCCTTATCCATGCTTATTTTGCAAGCTGATGTTGCCTGTCCAAGCACGGGTCTTTTTCCATTTTTTAGATCTTCTTGCTTTTTCCTTGTTGAGGCGGCCAGCCACAAGCCAACAAGCTGAAGTTGGGCAATAACTTTTCATCAATGTCTTGCAATCTGTCTGCACCTTTGTCTCTAAGAAACACCAGGCATTCTCGACCTAGCAGTGTTAAAAGATCCTCTTTTACAAACAGCAGTAATGACAATGCAAGGCATTGTTTGAGGAGGCGTCCAGAGCCGACTATTCTGCATAAAAATAGGCATGTAGTTACTTCGCTTTTAAGGACACAAGCCTGACAGGAACTATAGCGAAGTGCTTCCTGAGTGCATGCCACGAGAAATACAACCTGACATCCCGAAATGCTGTATAACTCATTAGTACATTGCAACTTTTAGTGACCCTCCATCTTAGTTTACCAGGAGTGAAAAGGAGCCCTAATAGAAATTAACTCACCCAGTCCATCTGCAGCTTCGGCTCGGGGGGTGGTGAGGAAGGCAGTTGAGAGCACACATCGTAGCCTATCTTAATTGCAGGAATAGCCACACCGATCAGAATGCATAGGTTGATCAGATTGGCCCCCACGCTTATCCTGCAGGTGTGTGTGTATGTGTTACACTGTCTAAAACAAGGTCAGCGAAGGTTGAACAACGTCCTCCAAGCACACACCTAGGCACTTGGGTGACCTGAACCTTTGTGGCCTCATTTTGCCTTTGACTCATGACTGCCTTTAGACTCGCTTTTAAACTAGCGGTCAATCGTATGGAATAAACATGTTCATTATATGCTGCAAGTGCGCATTCACTTCAGTCTCTGGTCATCAATCGTCAACGACGATGTGCAACCGTCATTCTTTATGCTAACTAAATCAACATGGAAAATTTTAATATTATTATGGATTGGATGTGTAAGTGTGCGCGTCAAGTGCCATGGATGTGCGCGCACGCACGCGCGCACACACACACACACACACACACACACACACACACACACACACATGCACGCAGGTACACACACACATGCATGCACAGATGCAAGCAGATGCACACATGCATGCTCTCTACCACATGCTCCAACTGAGCACGCTCTAGCATGGAAGTGCGTACCTTGGCACAACAGTCACCCCGCTATTGGCACTGCCCGTGAAGCTAACTCGCTTCAAGGATGGCGTGCGTGGGGCCATGCCTTTCTTGAGCGCCGACTGCAAAATGGGGGTTGCAGGTAGTGAGTTACCAGAGCTGCGCCGCCTGCGGCCCATGTGGGAGGGGGCTGGGGGGGAGGCCAGCCCTTGCATGTCGTAATGTGGGGGAGTGCCTGCCATTACTGCTTGCTCTGCAGCTCCTGCCTCCTTGTTTGCCTCCCCTTGGTCCACCTTTCCTGCTGCAGCTAGCAAAGAGGCCTTTGCAGCGCTAGCCCTAGCCTTGAGGGTGCTCTTGGGAGCTGTTGCAGAGGGGGGGGGAGGCAGACCATCCTCCTCCCCCTTCTCCACCAGGGGCTGCTGTTTAGGTGTCTTGCGGACAGAGGTGGGTGCAGTTGATTTCCGTCGGCTGGCTGGGGCTGCAGAGCGGGGCGGGCTGAGGATGGGCTGAATGTTTGCCACTGCATCCATACCAATGTCTGCCAGCCAGCTTTCTGAGAAGTTGTCCACAGGGATCATCCGTCTGCATGTTCAAATAACAGAGCAATGCGAAAGGGGCTGGGAGATGCATTGATGTCTGTGTGTGCTAATGCAGATGCAGGTGATGGTATGCTACCATGTGTACTTACTGCTTGCTTACACCCTGATGATCAGAGTGCTTAAAAGGTTGTGGATGAGCGAGCAAGAAACACCCCTGAAGCATCAAGCCTTGAGGCAGTTAAATCACTTTCTGTGTTTTTGGTTTGCTTCAATGCCGTCATCTGCCAAGGACTCACTTGCTCCCATCTTGAAGTCCAATCTCAATCCTGCCATTGGGATACCTGCTTGCAACGGTGGCAACTTCTTATTGTAATACATCTTTTCACAAGCTGCTGAGTCACCCAGAACTGCAAGGCACGCATTGGGCCCGTTGGGTACAGGCATGCAGAAACATGTAATATGAACCCACCAGCGAGTCCCGCGTGTAGTGCGGAGGACTGTGCCCAACACGAAATGTTCATCTGGCATATCCTGAGCACAAAGAAGCATACAAGTGTTTGTGTTTGTGTGTGTGCAGCATACAAGCAATTACACAAGAAGCATTGAAGCACGCGCACACAAGGAGATGACTCGCTGCATGTGCAGTAAAAACTCGAGATGTGCCAGATGTCAAGCACCTGCAAATCCAGAATAAGTTACGGCTCCATCAGACTTCGTGTACGAACATTCTTACCAGTTCTGTGCCTGGCACGCGGACATGCCTGTCTATGTACTGAGCCATGGAGCCAGTTGTTGCTGTCCCCCTTATTCAGTCCACCAGTGTATTTTATGGTTGATATATGGCACTGGGTGTAGTTACATTGACCGTGGCCCCCGATAATTCCTGCACAAGAAAAGACAAGTGCACAGACTGTTTACCAATATTGACCAAGCCAGGCATTGACCGTGCATTGATAGGTGCTGCTGCAGCAGCAGCAGCTACATGCTGATACATAAAATTTAGGTTCTGATGTGGGTCCTGGAAGGCACAGCTCCCAAACTTTGTGTCAGTCAAAGATGGGTCGAGTCGGACTGAAGCGGTACTCACAAGTTTGAATCACTCATAAATTAACGTGGAAATTTAAGTGTTTAACTCTTTCACGCTTTGTTCCATGGGGGTGCGCGGGAAAAAAATATCTAGCTGCAGCATTGCCATGACCTTTTAAAAAAGTCATGTTGGCATCAAAATCTCTACGGTCAATCGGCGCCACTCAGCGCCGCCCATCATTGGGGAGGTGTGTGACCTGGACAACACAGTTGCCTCTTACCTGTTGTTTCGTCAGGGTGATGAAGTTCACATGATGACAGTCTCCTTGCTCCTCCACTCCAGCCTGCATGCGCACACCATGGCTTTAGCCATCCAGCTCATCCAGCTCACTTCGTCTTGTCCCTTGCAGGGCCTCTCCCTCTGGGCGCAGCCGCATGCACCATGTGATTGTGTGCAAGGCCCATAAGATCTGTGTACTGCCTGGAGATGGAATTGGCCCAGAGATTATGTCAGTAGCCACCAAGGCCCTGACTGCTGCAGGCCAGAAGGAAGGAGAGGAGTTTGAGTACACCTACGAGCTGATTGGTGGGGCTGCCATTGATGCCACTGGCTCTCCTCTTCCTGATAAGACGCTGGTCACTGCAAAGGCCAGCGATGCCGTCCTGCTGGCTGCCATTGGCGGGTGAGCGGGCATGTGACCTGGAAATTGTCCAGCCACTTCGTCTTCTATGCTTCCATTGATTGGACATACTGGCTTGAGATGTTGAGGTAGATGCAATGCAAGCTTCTGGTCATCTATTTTCGTTTTTAAACTGTGGTCTGCATTCTTGTCTGAGACAACTCGAGAGATGATTGGCAGGCTCACAGATTCAGGCGCACAGATGCTTGGTGTTGAGCGAGCATCTGGCACTGAAGCAGGAAAACATAAACCACGCCCATCCATGAGCACCAATGCACCACCATTGTAGCTACAAGTGGGATACGCTACCCAATGCCATTCGGCCTGAGAAGGGCCTGCTGAAGATCCGATCAGAGCTGAATGCCTTTGCCAACCTGAGGCCTGCGATCGTGCCCAAGCAGGTGAGCTTGCTCCCTCCAGTGATCACCCCACCAATGATATTGTGTAAAGACATACCTGCGTGGTTAACCATTCAATTGAGTGCGGCAGGAATGCAATGACAGCAAGCCCCCTCTGCGGAGTGCTACAGATCTGCTCGCAGAGTCGGCTTCACCACGCATTCCTGACATTGGCTTGTCACTCACTCAGCCTTCAGAAAGCATACAGAAGAGTGACAGCCCAATGTTTGACTCAGCAGCGCGGACAGCTCCCCACCCCGTGACCTCATGGACGCCCGTCTCCCTTCCTTGCATCGTCATGACGTCTGCCTTTTCTTTCCTCAACTGTGAGACCTGGCTCACCTATCCGTATCTGTCTGCGGCCCTTGACTCGCTGCCCCTGCATCATCATTACTGAATACAGCTCGCGGACTCCTCTCCCCTGAAGCGTGAGCTCGTGGAGGGGGTCGACATTCTAATCGTCCGAGAATTGGTGAGCAAGAAAACCTATGTGGATGTGGAGAGTGGAGTCTGCTTGATTTTGTTTGCATTGGCATTCTGATCGTCCAGGAACTTGTGTGCAAAGATGCCTCTGTTAAGGTGGAGCCTGCTTGCTTTTGCGAGCTGCCTTTGTCACGTCAGGGGCTTGCCGTTCGCATGCGCGAACAGATGTCTGAAACGGGCACAGAGCAGCTTGTTTAGTCGCCCTTGTACAAATGGGACCACCACTCATGTACTCTGGCCTGGGAGTTCCATTCCTTCCTTGTGTGCGCCTCACTGTGGTGAGGATCATGAGTTTTGGCAGGGCAGAGAGACCAGGTTTAGACCCTTGCCAGCTCACTCAGCAGCCTTGCCCCTTTTACCCTGCTCCCCCAAAACGTCAATCAATCTGACTGGCTGGCGCCCTGGTGTTCCCTGAGCTGATGCACGTGTGTGACAATGCTGGCTGAGCACATGCTATGACGATGCTCAATTTGCTGGGCGCATGTTGTGAGGCTGCATAAGCTTTTGCTCGGCACATGTGGTGACAGTGTGCGAGCTCCCTGCACTCCACCTACTCTTCTTCTTTGGGCACTCTATCGTGCAGGTGGGCGGTATGTATTTTGGCCAGCCCAGGGGCTTTAACACAAACGAAAAGGGCGAACGCACGGGCTACAACACCATGGTGTACTCCGAAAGTGAGGTGCGCATGGCCTGGGTGCCTGTTCGCAAGTATTGCCCTTGCTTCGCGTGCGCATGCGTGCATGTGTGGGTGTGGCTGTTGGTGTGGATGTGTGGGTATGGGTGGGAGTGTGTGGTCATGAGAGCCCACACCTGCTTGTGCCTTCATGTCTATACATGCCTGACACAAGCTGGCCCAATCGCCATCAGAAAGGCAATCAGAACAGAGGATGCAAATGCAGTCATGGCCGCACGAGCGACTCATCCTCCCCCCACTAACTTGTGCATTCAAGACGTGCCTTCGGGCCGCGCATCACACTTGTTTGTAGTCCATAATCCTTGCACTTGGAGCTTAGTATACAGCGTGAAGTGTTCTCACTGCAGGCGCACACGTTGGCCGTGCTTGCCTTCGTACTCCTGCAGATTGAGCGGATTGCGCGCGTGGCCTTTGAGGCTGCTCGCAAGCGCAACAAGCGCTTGTGCAGCGTGGAGAAGAGCAACGTGCTTGAGGTGTCGCAATTGTGGAAGGAGGTTGTGACCAAGGTGCGTGACCAAGGTTGTGACCGAGGTTGTGACCAAGGTGCGTGCCTGGCCTTGCGGGGTATTCAGGCAGCACAGTGCCGGAGCAGTGGGATGGCTGTGTGGCCAGAGGGAAACACTGTGCCCGCTGAGGAGATCATGGATAATTGGTCAAGATCCAGACTGCAGATCAAGGTCCAAGCATCTGGCTTGCTCATCTGAGAGCTAGCCATAGCAGGCAAGAGATCATTTGACCTATGGTCTGGCATCAACGCGTCCGCTTGGCGCCTGACCCCTGCAGTTGGGCAAAGACTACCCTGATGTGGAGCTGACCCACATGTATGTAGACAATGCGGCCATGCAGCTTGTGCGCAACCCCAAGTACTTCGACGTGATTGTCACCGGTACGCAGCCGCTACGCTGGTAGATTGGTGCCCACTGCTTGTGGGCAGCAAGGAGTTGCGTGCCTTCATGTTCCAGCCATGCAGTGCCTGCCTGATGCGGCAGGTGGCCTGTGCAGAGGGCCTGTCTGCCTTGCTGCATGCCTTGCAGCGTGCCCGGTGTGGCACGTGGCCTGCGTTGAGCGCCTGTTCGCCTCGTTCAATCCCTTGCCATCTTCGGGCCCCCTGGTGTGTGGCACTCATGGCGTGCGCAGAGAACCTGTTTGGCGACATCTTGTCGGACGAGGCCTCCATGCTAGCGGGCTCCCTGGGCATGCTGCCCTCCGCGTCCATCAGCGGGGCAGGGCCAGGCATCTACGAGCCGGTGCACGGCTCTGCGCCCGACATTGCAGGCCAGGACATTGCTAACCCGCTGGCCATGGTCATGTCAGCGGCCATGATGTGCAAGTACGACCTCAACTGCCCCAAGGTGAGCGCGGCCTTGGCTGCTAGGATGCGAGCAGAGCGCGCATGGGGCCCGTTTGGGGGGGCTGTTGGTGGGAGCAGATGAAATGCTTGCATGTGATGCATGCAACCCCTGTGGATGCCTTCATCCCCCATGCGTGCACCACTTGTGCCATGGGTGCAGGTGGCCGCTTGCAGGTGCAGGGCAACTTGTGGACACGGCAGGCAAACGCAGGGCAAACTGCTCCCTAGTGACATGTTCTTGCCAAGCGTCACCCTGATTCTTATGATGTCTTCATCATATCAATGAGCAGGGCAGCTCGCTCCCCGAGCAGGAGCTCTTGCAAACCGTGGACAGATGCATGATGCGCTGAGGCTCAGTGCAATCCCTGTGCTGTGAGAACGAGACGGGCAGGCGGATGTGCTGCTGATCTGCAACTTTATGGCCTTACACCCGGCTTGTATTTGAGCATGCACAAGCATGCCAGGACAGCTGGCCTGCAAGCTTGTCTTGCTCAAGCACCTGCCTGCAGCACAAAAAGACAGCTATCATTGTGGAACCATGACACCCTTACCCTGCCCAAACTTGCACACATGCCGCGGATGTGTGCTTGAACTTGCACGCAGATCTCTGACCGCCTTGAGGCAGCTGTGAGCCAGGTTTTAGACGATGGCCTTCGCACGGGCGACATCTTCAAGGAGGGCACCCCCAACACACGTAAAGTCAAGTGCTCGGAGGTCGGCGACCACCTGTTGCAAATCATCAGCGCATGAGCAGGTTGATGGCCACCTGCTGGGCCTGCACAAGCAGCCAAGGCCCCCCACCCATGCACCATCTGCACTTCGCTGTCCTGACTAAGCACTCCTCTCCTTGTGACTTCCTTGTGGTTGACTTACCTCCTCTTAGGTGTCCTAGCTTGCCAAGAGCTCCTATCCTTGTGTTAGGAGTGTGATTGTTTTTTTCCATGGAAGGTGCTAGATAGATACCTGGTTGCGTGTTTTCATCCACCATCCGGCCCTCCTCTCCACCTTCTGTGAAAGAGGGGAAAAAACCCTCTTACCCACACCTTCCACACCTGCGCCTTGTTTTTTGTCATCTTTTCTAATTGGACGAGCCCTTTTCCTTTGTTATGTGTTAGGAGGATATGTCTGTTTCGGATTTTCGGTACATGAATGATTCAGTTTGAAGCAATGCGGTGATTAATTCAGACTTACATTTGCCTGAGCTTTGGAGAGAAAGGGGAGAGGGGGAGGCATATTCTGACACCACTAACCCTCAATTCCCCTCCCCACCCCCTGATTCCACGTTCGCAAAAGCGCAATTTGCAGGTCTAGGGGGCTGATGTGGGGTCACGTTAATTTGCTGTATGGAGCAAGATATGTGCTAACCGAGGCCCATTTAAAGGAGGGCCTTTTAATTTCGCGACACGTTGTCAGTCAGGTGAATAATTTATTTCAATTCATATGCACTGCCTTATGTAGTGCATGTGGTGTGATGCAATGCACTTGCCCACACTGTGGCAGCTAGCGACTGTAAACAAACGACATGCACACGAGCACAAAAAAACTCAACCCTGAAGTTAGTTAGTCACAATGGGTTTAGACCTTCAGCCAGATGGATTGACTGCTGGGCTTGCTGGACATTGCCAGCCCGACAAAAAATATCCATAGTCTCAGAGAGAAAAAGGAATGATTTGTATGTCTGCTTCAAGAGGAACAATTTCACGTCCTCAGCTCCGATGTTGTCAAAATGAAAAGCGCCTGTGTCTCCAATGTAAGTCCTACCAGCAAAATCAGCAAATTGTTCTTCGAATCTCCTTCTTAAATAGCACATTCTTAAATAGCCAAGCAAGGGCACAAAAAAAGGACATGCTTTTCGTCCTGGACATCATGCAAGTCACATTTGTCACAGATCCTATTGTGGCTTTGCCAACGACCGGTTTCAACTCTTAGGGTATGAGCTCTCAAACGAAAACAAGCAATGTTCCGAAGCACATGCCTACTTAGTTCCAGCTCCAGGTACCTAGGCAACACATGGGGAGGGCCTCATACATTGCTTGGTTTGAGAGACAAGACCATCCATGTATGACTCATCATCATCATTATCGGATAAGTAGCCAGTTTTTGAGAGTGTGTCCTAGGATCTGCACCATCCAGCTCCCTCCATACCGCACGCAAGCGCTCACCAAGTCCACCACAAAGTCTTGTAGGGGAAGAGGAGTTGCAGCCTTAATGCAATTTGCATTCGTATCTGCTGCACGTAGACCCACACACGCTTCTATTAACTCTGCAGTCCAACACTTTCTGTAAGAAAAAAAGAAAAGAAAAGACTACGCTAACAAGGTAACCCCTGTTTGCGTGAATTAAGGAAGAAGTTTACATCTGGTGCAAGCACCAGGCAAACCTCCACCATCAAACGAGGATGAAGGTCATTAGTGGGGTCGGGAGGGTTCTGAAAAGAGCGCGCAATATTTTGGCATGTGTTTTGTCTATAAGGGCTAGCTCGCTCTTTATAAATGTATGTAGCACCTAGAGCAATATCATATTGCGGATGATCCGCATGCACAATCTTTTTTAGCAAGCTGCTATTCCCGCTAAGCATAGAGTTGAAAAACTTGGCAGCAGCGCGGAACCAATAGAACTGCAGAGGCTCCTGGCCACACTCTCGCAAGACTGCCCAGCTAGGCACGGACCTTTTTACACCAAGCACACCTTTGAAAAAGCACAGATGCGCAGTTTGAAGAGGGCTGTCAAACTCACTGGCCTGCTTCATGAACCATGTTCCCCAGATCTGGCAAGCATACATACTGGTGGGGATAGCGTAGCATTTAGCCAACCAAAGGAGAGCATGCGGCCTGTCATTCAAATAATGCTCTCTCGCAAATTGCCTGATTCTGTGACAGCCAGCCATGAAAGGACCAAGCATATGTTCAGCGGATTTGGCAATGTTGTGCGTCCTACAGAAAACCATGCCTAGGTATTTGAATGAATCCTTGTTGGCTAGTGGAGCACCCCCCACACTGAAAGTGGGCACAATGCAGCCATGAGAGTTAAAATGGACAACTTCAGATTTAGCGTTATTGATGGTTAACCCTTTCCTCCTGGCATACCCGTCCAGATGATTGAGCATGGCCCTAAACCCTAACAGCCCTAAGGACACTATATTGTCCTTCAACCCTACAGCGTTGAAGGACAACACAGTGGCTTCTTAGCAGACAATTCAAAGTTACAAGGGGTTGAAAGGGTCTTCAAGAAAAGGCCTTCAGTCAAGAAGTGCGACTGCTAACCTGCTCATGATTTATGACCCATAATGTTGGTCGTCAGGTCCGACCTTAATAATAATAATAAGTAATAAATTATGATTCATAAAAAGCAAGTACATGAAGGAAAGAAGGTAGCTTTATGCTGTTCAACAACAGGAATCCTGGCTCAGAGACGCAGGCATCGTGGATAGTGGGAGAAAGAAGAGAAAAGAAAAACTACGTAGGCAGTGAAACCACTCCCTACATCTGTTAAGGAAAAGGAGACACATTGGCCCGAAGAGCCGTGAGTCTCCTCCACCAGGGAGAATGAAGAATTAGTGAGGATCTGGAGGGTGACAAGCCGCCCCCTGCTGCAGACCAAGACCTTGAGAGCAATTGGATTTTTCAAGAGCGCGTCTAGTAGTTGACAGTGTATGTGCATAGAGCACAGAATGAGCATGTAACTTGAGGGCAGTCTTATGGGCTTTTTGTACATCAAGGCCGGGTTCTTTAAGGTGATTCAAAGTGTGTGAGGTATAAATAGAGCCTCCCACACCAAGAACAATGGTGTGAAGGATGACTCTCTTGGCCTTTAAGCGCTTACAAAGAACTTCATGTTGTTTTCTAGAGGCTTCGTATTGGTGTCCAGGCTGTGTGTCTTTGCAGTATTTAACGAGGTGTATCTCCCTCATATTGACATGGAGCTCGTGAGCTCTGCGTATATCTCTGCTGTGTTGTCGTGGTTGTGACACCTGGTGCAAATGAGGAGTGCAAAGGAGTGAGGATATACAGACGCATTAGTCCTGCAGATTGGGACAGCGTGTGGATGGGTGCAGTGGAAAAGGACATTCTGCTCATCTTGAACGTCATTAGATTTCACATGTAGGATAAGGGTTCAAGGCTGTGTCCGAGGGCAGCTTAGCCAGCTGTGAGCCTCTAGTGAGGATCGAACCCCGACCCCACAGGTTGCGAGGGTGGACAGTTGACTCCCCATCGCAGGTACCCCACTGCCCGCTTGAGTTTCCGGAGCTTTTAGTGCCAGCCATATTTGGATTGCAGAAGTAGGTTAAGCTTTGTGAGTCCCGGTCACTGTTTCAATTTGTAGGGGCTCAGCAGGCAGTTGGCCATGGCTGTGCCTGTGGTGTTTCACTGGTGCTTAGCTACATTCACCTTTCGTTGTAGGCGGTGGGCAGAGTGACTGTCAGGGCAGGGTTCACAAATATCTCCCAATGTGCGGCACGCCTATGTTTACTGCTCCCTGATGAACGTTAAGAGGTCACAACTTCTGAGCACCTTCCAATGTTTTTTCTTCAGACCTCAAATACACCCTACTGTTGGGCAGTCTTATGATGTTGCTTAACTGTTTTACAAAGCAGGCCAACAGTCGAACTACTTGATTGAGGCCTTATTCTTGTAACCTTGTAACCAAGTTGTAGGGTGTGGGCACGAAGTCTAAAGCATGTAACGCTGCGGAAAACGTCCTGAGGAAGTAATGAAACATGTATCTGGGAAGGATGTATGGCGAACTTGTGACCAGGGCCCTCTTTGTAGGGAGGACGCACCATTGATGATAAGTTGAGCGTTTACTGTTGCGCTCTCGTGGATGGGTATCAGAAAAAGGTGCCCAATATTCCAAGTGCCTTCGAGAGTCTCCCTGAGTTTGTACACGTTCAACCTGCAGAGAATATAGCTGCACAAAGCACACCTCCTAAGCGCAGGTGCAGGCTTCAATCCCAGGCCATTAGGAATGTGAGCACCAATTCTCTAGCACACTCCCAAGCCAGTCTACTGGACTCCAAAGCCAATACAGACATCACCCCTCTGAATATGAGTCAACCACAAAATGGCAGACCAGCCAAGCACGTCGCGCGCGACAGGATCAGCGCCTCCTCTCAGCCCAAACGCAAACGCCAAAACCATGGCACCCCTTCCACCCAAGTTCCAGATCCACGACACCCCATCATCCACCAACACCACCTAGACGTCACAACAACCACCTTATCCGTCAACCCCCTTTTCAGAGATGACTCAGAGGACCTCACTACCCCTCCCACTCAACCTCTGCCCCCCAGCAAGCGCCCACGTACAAGATACCTGAGACAAGACACTAACCTCCCTAC
>LKMJ01003376.1_pt1 | contig 14846 bp, 8 predicted proteins | sample 643391 | NCBI WGS metagenome assembly LKMJ01 (sample SAMN04112250, study PRJNA286221) | soda lake metagenome | biome: soda lake; feature: Kulunda Steppe; material: water; isolation source: sample PL-Br10 brine of Picturesque Lake | place: Russia: Kulunda steppe | collected 2010-07
TAGTTGAGTCGTCAGCGGAGGCGTTCGGCGTGTCGGACGCAGCCGGTGCGTTGGGGGACTGTCGGTCCGGTCCTGGATTGGGGGCTGATACAGGGGCAATCCGCGCTGTCGTCGAGTCCGCGGGTGAGATCGCTCGAATGGCCGGATCCAGGAGAACCGGCCACGATGTGTTTGAAAGTGGGTCTGTACACCGGCCAACGTGGCCATCCACAAGGAGATCGCGCACGCCCAGTGTGAAGTATGTCAGCAGGTCGTGTTCGCTCTCGCCGCAGCTTACGTAGGCCAGTTCGTAGGTCGGCTGACCCGCCGGACGGTACGCAAACACCGTCACCGCCGCACCATCCGGCAGCTCAGCACCGCACACCTGACACGCCGCGACCCCCTCCCCGAGCGCAATTGTTTCTATTTGATATATATCTTTAATCAGCTTTTTGCCGGTACTTTCTTTATACGTCGGTGTGGATTTTTTCATGGATTTCCTCATACCCTGTGGGAATCCCGGCCCAGGTGTCTCTAGCACCCGGGCTTTTCTGATGATAACTGCCCGATGGGCCGAGTTCCACACCCATTATTAGATCTCATAATGGTAAAAGCCTTTCGGAGCCCTCATAATGGTGGAGGGCACACCGTTAGGACTAATCAGAATCAGTATAAACTGCTAGCTAATGCCCGATCGTGATGAAAAGACTGGCCAATATACTGGCGAGTACTCAACTGAAGATTTTCTTAGTGCTATTAGTGACGAAGGAGGAATGATGGGAACGGGAGATGTTGCTGATAAGATTGGCTGTGCTCATGATACTGCATATAAGCGGCTACAAAAAATGGAAAAAAATGGGCTTGTTTTGTCAAAGAAAATAGGTAATACTCTCTTATGGTCGATTCAAGCCAATAATGACTGATTGGTATTGTACCTTAATGTGTTAGACCGATCTAAAATCGGCATATAATGTGTATTTCATGAGTTTCAACCGGACATCATTAGTAAATATACATTTATATCATTCTGTGGCTCATACGTCGAAAGATATTCATACAATGGCCAAACGTTTGTCCATCTACCAACAATAGAGTGGATGGCCTTATCAATAGACTACTCAAGATAAAAATATCTTCTACTTTTTCTAATTTGATGACTAATTTGACGAACAGAGAAGATTAATTATGTATGAGAATCGATTAGTAAATAATGCCCGATGAATTCACGGTTCAGATCCACTTTTCAGCTGAGATTATAGTTGAAGCAGACAGTCCTGAGGAAGCAAAAGAGGCTTCTGTTGCACTATTGAAGAATGAAAGAGGAAAAAGTGAATACATACAACCAGAAGACTTGGATGCATACAAAGCCGATATACTTTGTCCAGATAGATCAAAACATGGAGTAAAAAATTATGGACAAAAGGGTTTTCCAGCACGTTCGTTGAGATATTCCGAGAAAGGATTTTATTTGCCGATATCTGTCCCTGAGAATCAAGAAAATTTGTTTGATTAAATACTGACTTGCTTCTGTGACAAAGACTATTGAAATTGTTCAAATCTATCTCATATCGATCCGGGTAAATTATATCGTAGAAAGGTTGATTTACCCAGCAAATTTTCGATATTACTGAAATTTTTCCTTAATAACGTTTTCTCACCATACGACTCACCACGACCTGGTTTGGTCGGATTTTGATGCAGATATGGCGTGTGATTTTCAGCCATGCAGCCGAAAGATACGTAGGCTATTCCTCTATCGATGCAAAAAGTGAATCACATCTAATTCTTCTAATAGTATTGACTAACCAGTTAGCCGGAAGATTTAACCTAGTGTCGATCCCCACCAATAATATGTCTCAGTCATTTCAAGAGGGCACGCCAGAGCGGGCGCACCTTCTCCCTACTAAGGACACGCTTAAAGCTCTCAAGTCGGATGTTACCTTAGAGTCTGCAATTTTAGAACTGTGTGATAATTCTCTTGATGCATGGAAAAGATCATGTAATCGAACAGATCCTGCACATATAGACATCGAAATTAATGAATATGATGATAGAACTGAACTCATAATTCGTGACACAGCTGGAGGAATACCACGTGAAGATGCCGCTATGCTATTTGCGCTGGGTAGAACAGCGAAAGATCAAGTCGCAGGGGCAATTGGAACCTTCGGTGTCGGTGCAAAGAAGAGTCTCGTTAATTTAGGTCTTCCATTCACCGTCGTATCACGAGATGAGTCTGCAGATATTGGTTGGAAATACCGAATTACAGACGAATGGTTCGAAAATAACGAAGATTGGACTGTACCTGTGCATGAAACCGATGAGATTAGTCAAGGATCAACTGAAATCCGAATTGAGGACTTGAACTACAGTTGGGACGAGGCGACGGCCAAAGAGCTACGAAGACGATTAGGTGAAGCATATAATCTCTTTTTGAGTGATGAAATGCAGGACTTGCATAAGACTGATTACGATTTGCGTATTGAAGTCGATGGCGTCGCGGTATCGCCAGAAGGTATGCCTGAGTGGTCTTATTCACCATTTGATGGACTTCATCCTCGCCGATATGAGAATATTGAATTGGCCATTTCTGAGTTCGATTCGCCAGTTGAGTTGAATATCACTGTGGGATTATTAACCAAAAAGAGTAACCAAGACGCTGGAACAGATATTTATTGTCAGAAGCGAAAAGTGGCCAGTCGTCTACGAGGAGATGAAGGCGGCTTTGGAACTGGGAAAGACCGACTCGGGAATTTCAGTCCACGGCATCAGAGGCTTCGGGTGATTGTTGAACTCGAAACAGAGGGAGACGGGCAAGCACTTCCATGGGATACTCAGAAGTCATCGATCGACAGGCATAATCCCTTTATGCGAGGGACCGACGATTGCCGCGGCGTTTACAATTGGATCCGTCGAACAGTCCAAGCATATTTTGATCTTGATGCTGACCGCGTGTTTCGAGCGTTTTTAGAACCATATGATTCAGACCATCCAGAGGCAGTGAATGAAGGTACACCAGAGGTATATGACTACTCAGATCGTACTCAAGTAACATCAGTACATCGACCAGATACAGACCTTCCAGATGTGAAATCTGTATCCCAGAAAGCTCGATCAGATGCCCTGCTCTGGATTTCCTGTGAGGAAGCGCTCGAACAGTGGAAAGTTGACGCCTATAAAATTCAGTTAGGATATGAAAGTGACCGGAATTTGGAAAATCTCCACAATGTCTCAACAACCCCTCCAGAGGAGGTCGAAGATCATGCACATCAAATTGCCGGCCAAATAAGTGATTTAGCCAGAATACATTATCAAAATGGTATCTATTATTCAGATGAATTAGAGGAGTGGCAGATCCCTCGTTATAAGGATTATATGGACAAAAAAGAGACAAATAATATAAATAATGTGTCTTATTCACCGAATGGACTTCCCACAACGTTGGCCCAATTGAATAACAAACAAGGGGAAAACGGATCGAATGGAAACAGCGAACCAGCTGTATATACGGAAAAAACATTAGAGGACCCATCGAAAGAATCAGAAAACGCAGAAATTTTTCTTGTTCTCGATGGAGAGGGTGAAGAAGAACGGGGTGCAAAGATTTTGGACACAACTCGTAAAAATCTGTGTAATCAACTCAACCTTAATAAAGAGACACCAGATGAAGTTCTCTGGGAAGAGTTCCGTGATCATTTTGCTGATATAATCAAGTGAATACCGAGATGTTTTAGCCAACAGAGAAATATTGGAAAGGCAGCGATGGCAGAACCAATCTTACGCTGGGCTGGCGGAAAACGCCAGTTTCTAAATGCTATTACTTCTCGACTCCCACCACGGGACGAGTATAATAATTATTTTGAACTATTTTGTGGTGGAGGAGCGGTCTTCTTTGCACTGGAACCCTCTAACGGATATATTAACGACATTAATGAGCCATTAGTTCATTTCTATAGAAATTTCCGCGATAATCCCAACCTAATCATCAAGCAGAATAAAGAACTTGATGACCAATTAGACAATAATAACACAATTGACGAAAAAAAGGAATTCTATTATACACGAAGACGTGAATTTAATGAGCTACATAACGGCAATTGCTCAGATAACCTTCGCCAAGCTTCTCTTTTTTTATTTTTAAATAGAACTTGTTTTAATGGACTATATCGCACGAATTCAGACGGAGATTTTAATGTTCCAATGAAAAAAGGCCCCATCTATACCACGTCTATTGAAAATAAACTCAGAAAAGGCTGTAGTGTCCTACAGAACACAACCATCACGAGTGGTGACTTTCTAGATGTGGAGGAAAATATAGGCGAGAATGATCTAGTTTTTCTCGATCCACCATATATAAAGAGAGAAAACCCGAAGCAGTTTGATGAGTACAATCCTGGGGGATTCGGGAAAGAGAGACAAAAACATGTTCGTGATATGGCTTTAAGATTGCACAAGAAAGGTGCATACGTGATGATTACGAATGCATATGAAGCAAAGAAATGGTATCAAGGGCACGAAGAGTTCATTAACAATTTCGACATTAAACCAATTAAAGGACAGCGGGCAATTAACAGCGATTCATCCCAGCGAGGATCTCTTGGATCTACTGACATAATTGTGACTAATAGTCCACGATTTTGGACACAAAAAGATTTCAGCTCTTTTCGGTGATGCCCAGAGCGAGACTCTCGAATAATATATTCATTTGTTAAAACAATAAGGAATATTAGCACCTATTCTAGTCGATCTTGGATCTCAATAGCATCTTCCGGTGGCAATAAGTACGACTGTAGATGGTATTCATCGCCCGCAGAGGTTAGCACGATCAGATCCCCAGATCCAGCAAGATCTTCCGCTCCCGATTGGTCAAGAATCACGCGCGAGTCAGTTTGAGAGGGCAACTCGAAACTGATTCGGCAATTGAAATTAGTCTTGATATTGCCTGAGACGATGTTTGCATCAGGCCTTTGTGTGGCTAGGAGAATCGAATAGCCTAACGCCCGCCCAATTTGGGCAAGCCGGCTGACAGTCTCTTCAAATTCGTTTTGGCTATCTGATAGCGACATGATAAGGTCTGCAAACTCATCAATAACGATAATTCGATAAGGGATTGGTGAGAAATCACCACCCGCTGCTAACTGATTATATTCTTGAACTGATGCCACACCTTTTTCTCGGAGTTCTTGACGGCGGTGTTCGAGTTCATTGTCAATTAAGTCTCGAAGATATTCCACGCACTTTTGTGGGGTATCAATATACTCATCAACTTGTGGGAGTGATTCAAATCGGCCAAAATCAATCCCCTTTGGATCAAGCAAGCTGAGACGAACTCGTTCGGGCGGATGACACACAGCCAAGCTACAGATGCACGTGGATAAGAAATTTGACTTGCCGGATCCAGTCGCACCTCCAATAAGAACGTGATGTTCATCTAATAGATTGAGTGTGTGATGATTTCGCTCAGTACTGACACCCAATGGAATATGTAATGGCTCACACAATTGAGTGCCGTTAGTGGCGAACGCATCGCGGACGTGTATTGCCTCCGGTTCATCATGTGGAATCTCAAGCCGTATTGCTCCTTCTGACGGATTTGGGATACCAGTGATAGTCCCAGACGCACCAATATGAACGCTCACCGAATCGAGAGAATTCAGTACGGATTCGATTTTTTGTCCCGACTTCGGTCGAATATTGACTCCAATTTTTCGTGGGCCGAATGACACATCAGCTGGATTTGGTTGATGTATGTCGACTCCCAGTGACTCGAACTGTTGTTTGAGTCTGTCAGTAAGGTTTGAAACATCCATTTCAAGATCTGTCTTAGGACTCTGGCTGAGAGATTTCGTCAGTGAATCGAAATCCGTGTTTGACCATGTATACGAGTCACTGTCATTCCGCTTACTATCGGGTGCATCTTCCTCATCTGCTGGTAGCTCGGACTGGGGAGCATTCTCATCTTCCGGTTGGCTTTCTGTAGGACTTTTTTCGCCTTCCACTGTGGTCTTTTCGTCGAGTGTTTCTGGATCGGCGGCCGTTTCTGTGGGTGAATGATCGTCGACAGATGATTCCTCATTGCTATTACCACCCTCTACATCAGCAGCCTCGTCAGAGCCTATTTGATTGCTACTCTTGATCACCGGATCACTCGATGCTGGGTCTGTGGCAGAGACTTCCGTAGATACCATCCGCGTATAATTATCTGGATCGAATGAAAGTTGATCTTCATCCAGGTCTGGGTGAATCGTTTCTCCCCACTCTGGTCGGTCGTTAATATGCTTGAGAACATCGACGGGTAATTCAATAATTCGAACATTATTTTTATAACGAATGTTCGGAATTGCTCTTGTCTTTTGAATTCTGATTACTTCTCCAATGTTGTCCTTGCTATCTTTTAGGAAGTCGATCGAATAGTTGGCGTCAATCAGATTGTCAGAATATTGTTCAATTTGCTCGAGTCGGTTCTGCTCTAACAACCCGTGGTTATAGAGTCGATTTGCAATCCGCAGCACAACATCAGCAAATTCGCTCCGTAGGATCTCTGTATCAGCATACCCTTGGTCAGGGTTGAATAACTGTTCAAGATTGTCTCTTGCCCCATCGATCTGTTGGACACCTTTCGAGACACCTGAGCTTCCACCCTTTGTCTCAACGAGCCATAATTTAATCGATAGGTCTTCCGTAGCGTCCTCTGTTGGAAGTCCCACAAAACAAAGATCATCTGAGGCCTGGCCATCTAAAAAATACTGCAACAGGCCTTCATCTGTGTCACGATATTTCCGGTCGTGGCGAGCGAACTCAGCGAGATTAATCGGTATCCATTCGTACTCTGGTATGGTCCGTGCAAGTAGTATTGAGCTAACTGCCAATCCACCAATGAGGCCGAGTAACTCCATTGGTGAATTCCCATCATCTCGCTGAATATCAAGTGCCATTTCGCCATCAATGGCCACTAACCTGGTCAGGACAGCTTCAGCATTTACTTCATCCAAACCTGCCTCCTGATCTAGGGCTTTTTGTAACGCTTCGATATACGGGTCCCGTTTATTTGTTGTTGTGATTACATCGAACCCAGGTGAAGCAGCATCATATTGGTCGCTGTAGTGGATCATAAGTGTATCTTCACTAGACAATTTTGATTTGATATAGAAATCAACACCAACCTTCGGTTCGACATGCAGCACCCATAATGAGTCTTCCCAGATATTTGGGAGGCTTGCCTGGTCAGTTGAGGAAATGATTTTACTCAATGTTCGGTCAGGCGTTAGATCTTTTGCATGCAGGCTGGCCTCCAGTGCGTTGACGGCTGCTCCAACCTGGTGGAGGAGATCACCGCTGTCAAGGTCAAATGCTGCGGCCGATTTTGATCTTAACCTGTCAGTGCTGGGATCAACCTCGATCTGATCACGAGGTAGGAGGCCATCCAGACGCGTTGCAGTCGGGAAATTATTGGCATTCAACGTACCACTCTTTTCCTCAAGCACACCTCTGAAGAAGGTGAGATGGGCAGGTTCTCTCGTTTCGTCGTCGAAAGTCTTCGCCGCGTGTATGTAGGTTACTTTCGTATCTAAAATGTCAATAATAGGATCTGAACGTTTACTATCACGGCTTTCAAGTCGGTCTCTAAGTTCGGAGTTCGCACTCTCTGGTGCAAAGAACCTTTCTAGCGAACGACCTTGTCCTTCACCACCATAAATTTGTAGCGTTATTTCTGGTGGATTGAAATCAGGATCGTTGATAAGATCTCCATAGAACTCATAGAGGCCCTCAATTATTGCACCAGCATCACCCATATTTATTAGGTTAATTTTGATTTGGCGGTCAGTATGGAGATTTAGAAGGAGCGGAAATGCTTTTGAGAATGATCGGAGTTTGTCAGCAACTACGTTAGCAATATAGTCCGGAGTCGTACTTTCGGTTCCTTTGATTGAGTCATATGTTGCCCACAGATGGTGGTTATTGAGCGCGTTTCCACTATTTATATCACCGCTTTGATCATTCCATCGATATGGTTTCAGCCCAACCGGAGTGAACAGTGATTCAAAACGACGAAGCTGGAACCCCTCAGTCAAGCCACGATCAGCCAAAGAATCCCTCCATTGACTAATTCTTAGCGCATATGCGAGCATTAGCGGGTGGAACGGGGTGAGCCAGGTCTTGTTTGCCTGTGTTGATTGTATTGTTCCTAATTCACGGTACAACTCATATTCTGTTTGTGATGCCGTTTTATCTAAATTCTTGAATGCGGCCACATATGCTTCGAGAACATCCTCGACAGCATCTTGCGTCATTGGATCCCACGGATCAGTCGATGGGATTTTTTCTCTCTCAGTAAAATGTTTGAACAGCCGAGTGTATGCGTCTTTTAGATCGGCAGATACCAACTCAAATCCCTTCGTATTTGTCACTCCGGTCCCGACCTCAACTTGGTCGACTTCTCTTGGAGCAATCTCCCCTCTTCGAACGATTTCTTCTTCATACATCAGCAATTGATGATCTGCGTTTTGGATTTTCACTTGACCACGACCGACAGATTGGAACCTTCCTGTGTCAAGATCCGTATTTACACCTGATTCGATCAAGAGATCTTCGTTTGCCCAATCATCAGGGGAGACAAGAGCTTCAAAAAAGAGTGGGAATCGAATTGTCTCAGGGGTTGGTTTTGAGCCACTCGTGACGAACTCAATGCTGATCGGGACTGGAGTATCCTCTGATTCTACAATTTGACATCGGAGACGGTCTACATTAGCCAGGGCATTTGGACGGAGTAAGACTGGTTGGCTCAGAGCAACCATCCGGTTTTTTTCATCGATGTCGATGTCTTGACGACCCTTATCGTGAGAATTCTCTGGAGTCAGCGAGATCCGAGTTTCGGCGGATGCAGTCAGGGCTTCATTACTAACATCAACATTATATGTGTCGTCCTCCATGGCAGTAAAGAACCACTGCGGAAGCAGAGCAAATCTGAACTCATTTTCTGGTGTCCCGCTTCGCTTTTTAAATCCAACATACACCTTGAGACTATAGTAATGTGGAATCTCGGGGTCAAGCCCAGAAAACGAGACTGAGATAGAATCTTCATCCACAGTATAGAATGAAGAATGCCTTTCGCCATTACTATCAACGCATTCAATAGGCTCGTCAGATACATCTGAGCTATACTCGATCTCTGCGGAAAATGACCCGTCAATAATTGGAGCTACGATATGACGTTCGATACCTCCTGATTCATCTGGTGAATATCGTTTTTTATCATCTTGACTGATAGTAATCGACTTGAATTTAGGTGTAGAAGTTTTTTGTTTCGGCCTCCCATCGGAACCTGATTTCCCCTTTCCAGAGCCAGTACCAACATCCGTATCTTCGTCGTCAAGTTCTCCATCTTCAGCCTCTGCTCGGCTAATATTCTGCCAATTGTGACGCGTTACGACATCCTCAATAAATTCAGGTGAGTAATAGGCCTTCAGTTCAGACTCAGCATCCTTCCCCACACGGTCAGCTTCAGAAATTCGTTTGGCATGCTTGCGGTTATTTTTGAGTACATCATAAATTTGTTTTTCAAGATCATCTACATCACCCGTTTTGTCAAACCAACTGGTTCCCTCCCTATCTTCCCCCCCAATGAACCACGTTTCTTTGAGATAGGTCCCGAGCTTCGAAATAATGTCTGGCAATTGATCAGATTTTTCATCTATGCAATTGGTGTAAAATTCACAATAGATCCGGAGCGGTTCTAAATCGTTTGTCGGATCCACCTGAGTGAGTCCGAGTTCTTCCTCGACAACACCCATTAGCGCCTGGCCAGGTGCATCTAGCTCTTCCGTTTGGTCTAAAATCCAATCTTGAAACTGGTACAGTGGGAATTCACTATCCTTATCATCGAATAGCTTACTTACTGTATCCAGTGTTTCAATCCCCGCACCTTCTTCCTGAATAAGAAGTAATGCTGCATCCTCTCCATCACCCGTGTCTCGACTTACAATATTCCGTAACGTAGAAGCATAGTATTTCGATACCTCATAATGCTCGCTGACATCATCTCCAGAGCGTCGTACTGCGACTGTAAATAGAGGCGTACCATTGATTGTCAACACAGGAATATCCTGTCTTTCATTCTCGTACTCGATGGTCTTCGTACTTTGTTTTGGTCCCGCTTCATCTAAGATCGCCTCACAGACTTCACTTGCGGTCTGTCCAGATGAGAATTGCGCAGCATATCGATCATCTGGTTCGATGTTTAGCTGGTCGATGCAGCCGTTATACCATTCTGCAAGTTTTTGTTCAAACGGTCTGGACATACATTGCCTCCCCACTGTCACTTTGTCTTTGCAATAGTCCCATGCCATCTAACTGCTCAATTAATGCCTGTTCGGTACGCTCATCGAAGTTGATGCCCCGGTCTTGCATGTATACCCAAAATTCGTCTATATGACCACGATCGGTCTGGTTATCGAATAACTGCGCAAAAAGCCGAAGCCCTGCTCGATCTAAGACAGAGATTGTTCCAACGCCGCTTCGTGACTGAAGGAATTGACGTTCAGTACCACGGGCAAGGTCTAGTACTGAGTTTTCGCCAGCCGAATAAGCTGTTTGTGAATTTTTTGTTTTAGCCATATTTTCGTAATACCGCCGTACAGCGTGTGAAAACCGCACAGCCACGTCATCAAGGTCGTATTCTTCCATCGGATCATCGGGGAAGTGTTTCTCCAAATCTTCGTCTTTGAATTCAGCAATAATTTGATTCCCTGCACGCCGTTGTAATTCTGGTGGAAATGTCTCCAACGCCTCAGTAAGCGTATAAGGTCTATTATTTACTGGTGTTTCTTTGTCTAATCCTATCTCGACGAGGTGTCTTTGTACCACCAGTCTGCCCCAGGAGTCATATAATGCTCTTGATATTTCTCCTTCTTTCCATTCATTTCTGAATTTCCGTGATTGTGAGGCAGTCTCGCTTGTTAATCCGAAATAGATTGGTTGCAGTTCGAACTCATACTTTTGAGGATCCTCACCATTGCTCAGATGCTGGTACTCATAATGAAGTCCCAGCGCCGCCTGAATGACGTACATGACATAATGAAAACATAACAAATCCTGTAATCCTCGCATCCACCGAGCAGTTGATTCATCATCGCGAACGCCCAGCCACGCGTCTAAATCAGCTCGGAAGGCTTCACTACATTCTGTGATAAGTGGTTCAATCGGATTATATTCAATAGTTTCAGAAGTAGTAGAATCAGAAGCTGTCACTTCTCCTTCAAATTCGTCAATTGCTTCAATCACCAGTCGCTCGAGAAGGTTAGACGCATCCATTTCTTCAAGTGCATCTACCAGATTATCGTGAAGATCTCTATCAACGTTTCCTCCCGATCGAGTCATTAATAACCAATAGAGACGTTCCCAATTACGAGATTGTTCAATTTTTTGAGTGGCAGCAATCTTCCGATGGAACGGAGTGATGTAATCGCCTGCTTCTGCATGCTTTGAACGGACTCCACCTTCGCTAGATGTCGCATATGCACTGCTGAATGCCCGCCATAACTCTTTTTGAATTGTTTCATCACCCGCTATGTCTGGATGTGATTTGAATGCCTCTTCAAAATCTTTGCTTGAGTGTTGTGGGTCTGCCCCTAAAATCCCGGAAAGCGTTTCTGAAAATGTTGCGGCTCGGTGAGTACCGGAAAGCGATACCGGAAAATATGCTTCCTCATGAATACGGCTAGGCGATTTATTCCAGTCTGGAATGAATCCAAATCCTCTCATTTAAATCCCTCTTTAGTTACTGTCACTTGATCAAATTCGTTTGTCTCGATTTTTAATCGTTGACCTCCAGCTCGTCGCTCAATTATAATCCGTTCCTGTTTGTTTGTGAAGTCATCTAATCGCGAATTGAGCATCCGAATAGCGTGAGACTGGTCTAGATCGGTAGTGTTGGGAGTATATCCTTTACTAATTTGAGTCATGAGTTTGTAGGTCTCAAATGAAATTGGGACTGGAATATCATCAGCATTCTCACGCTCCGCCATCAATTTTATTTTCCCTGGAACAGCCAGCGACTGCGTTTTCCTTATTGATGACTCAAGACCAAAACTCGGATCATCACCGTCAGAGAGGTAGCGGTAGTCCGTTGAGCGAGTTCCATCTACAAATTCTACTAGGTCATCATCGCGTAATTGACCGGTCCAGTTGCTCAGTGCCTTCCGAGTCGTATCGAAGAGATCTGATGTTTTGGCACGGATTTGTTTTGGCGGATGGTTTTGAGAACCATATTGTTTGAGGAATGTATACGTTGCATTGAATTCCTCTGACATAGGCTCGTCGATTATTGTACGACCACCTACGTTTTCAAGATACTCTTTTCTGAGGTATGTTCGAATCCGACCGACTGTCACATCATCATCATATTCGATGTTTGGAACGCTACACATTTTTTCTGTTAATTCATTATCGTCACTGGCCCATCGCAATGCTCTCTGATCTGTTTTAAAATCGGTATATGAGGCAGGGTCAAGATGGCTTGCGGCAGCATTCATATCAGTTTCAATCGTCTTGAACGCAGCATTCCATACAAGATTTTCTGCACTGGGTTGTAACCCATTTTCTTCGATTGCGTGGCCAACAGCACAAACATCGTGATATGGGAGCTCACGAAGGTTTGGTGGCAGAATCATCGAGGCAATATTGTCAATAATCGTCCGAGGATTCAGGTATGCTCCTGTCGAAATACTCCAACCAGCCATTAACCTGGCGAGTTGATTTTTGACCTCTGTTTGCGTAAGTTGTCGGATATTATATAGTAGAACACAATCACTACCAGCCGGACAGTGTTCCTTTTCACGCTCGTACGCATCAGTAAAAGGACTCTCTTCATTAGTCGGGTCGAATCTGTCCAGCAAATCACGAACAAGGCCTTTTCCCAGTTTCTCAGGATCCGTATTATAGGTCCGCCGATAGCTCAGGTTAATAACCTTAATATTCTTCCCGGTTGTGGAAGATAATTTTTCAGGGGTTGATTGCTGCCGCATCGCATCCCATATGATTCGGTGTTCCTCTGGAGTATCACGCCGCTCGAAGTAATCTACGGCTAGACCATAATTGATTGCAATTGCACTACGGTGTCCCGATTCTTCCTTAATTTCATTTATAATTGTATTGAAAAAATCACCCAGTCTATCCACATAGTCGCCATCTCGACGACGTGCTTCAGTCGCATCCAGGTTGACTCTTGCTTGTGGAAGATCTTCGCCATGTGCATCATAGCCACGTGTTAATAGCGCTGTTTTCCCGTCGCCAGCGCTCCCTGTCAACACGAGTAATTTACCATCTTTTTCATAATCTGCATTGAAAAATGAGTCAACCTCTTCGTCTTCATTTTGACGGACATACAGTTCATTCTGTAACTGATTGTCCGTTTCATCTGTATGCCCACCAACGATCGCAACACGTTGGCCACGTTGGCATGCACGTAAAAGTTCAAATAGTGACTCAGTATTGGGGGAGTCTGCCGCAGAGGCCATACTCTTTTCATGTAACTGGTGGCAATAAATAACCATGGGATATTCACTATTGTTGATTAATTAAAAGTTCTATAGAATAGCCATTTAGAGACCTCGTTTGGTTGCTTGTCAGAGATGCGTGCGAAGCGTGGCCCAAACAACTATTCAATGATAATGAAGCTTCAGGAAAGGCGTCAGCGACAAGTTGTGATCACACCGCCTCTCAGAACGTTTCAGCTTTGTCGGCGCGTCTACAGAAATCAAGGAGAAGAAGCTCTGAAAACCATCCTCAATGCTGTACTATGACTCACCAACAACCTCCGCCACAAGAGAGTAATACCTGTTTATATAGTATAAATTAGTTTATATATTCAATGAATGGCGAATTTAGTGCTGACGAGGGGATGTCGAATGACGAATCGAAGGCGAATTTATGACACAAATCCTGGGTGCTGAGGTGCCCTTTGATATTGTCAAGGTGATGGAGGGACTGATTGATGAGCCGGATTTAGGCGGGAAAGATGAGATCGTCAAGCGGATCGACAATTCTACCGGTCCATTTTGAGTCGGCTGACTACGATACGCAAGGCCAACATGATTACTAAATCCTCACACTGATAATGGATGATAAGTAGTTGGAAAAGAAGGAAGTAGTATGTTTGATTGGGAGCACACCATTCGTTCCGAGTTACGCACCTATCGAGGGATCAATAACACATCAGAGTTCACATTAGACGAGTTTCAAGACTTTTTTCGTGACCGGTTGGAGGTTCAATTCCCAGAAAACAACACAGATGAGACTTCTGTTCAAGAGACTCTACAAGAATTCAGCCAACGAGGTGAGATCGAATTTTTAGGGAATGGGCAGTATCGAATTCTGTCGTTACAAGATAACCGACGGATGACCGCAGACCGGTTCTTTGGTGGTTCTGCGGGTCGACTTTCTCTTTTGCACTCTTTGTATTGGTTCATCGATTCAGAGGCTCCGACGGAATCAGAACTCGTCGACTGGCTCCAAGAGAATGCAGACGCCGAGGGTACTGAAACAATCGATAAATACCTTTCATTTCAGCGGTCGATCGGGATGCTCGAACAATCGGGCGACAAACTGAGTCTCTCGTTTCGAGCCCAAAAGTACCTCCAATCAGAAAATAAGGATCTCCTCTTCGAAGCACTGATTGAGAATGTCAAAGGATTCGAATCCATTCTCGGGATCCTACAACAAAGCCCCAAACAACAAAACGAGCTCCAAGAACAGCTCCAAGCCGACTATCCGGACTACCAGTTGCCCTGGGGTGTGATGGTTCGACACGTCGAGTGGTTGCAGGCACTAGATGCAGTCGTCAAAGAAAACAACCACTACACACTGACCGA
>LKMJ01003377.1_pt1 | contig 14843 bp, 24 predicted proteins | sample 643391 | NCBI WGS metagenome assembly LKMJ01 (sample SAMN04112250, study PRJNA286221) | soda lake metagenome | biome: soda lake; feature: Kulunda Steppe; material: water; isolation source: sample PL-Br10 brine of Picturesque Lake | place: Russia: Kulunda steppe | collected 2010-07
GAAACATTTGAGAGCGAAGATGTTGAATATTCCATCAGTGGAGATATGGTTGTATTAGGTACAATTCATACAGAGTGTGGTGAGTACTTAGTCCAGCAAAATAGACACAATGGAGATTTCGAGATTTGGTGTGATATGCGTGGAATCTTAGTCCGTACGGGTACTGTTGACCGTATGGCTCACATAATCAATATGGATTTCATGCCTAATCGAGTCCAGTGGTAAGAGCAGTAAAATAATTTTTTTGAATACAGTTCAGAATAGCTTATAGTTTTTTACTGCATTCGTGTCATTTCTTATACAACACATACTATATTTTATTATTAATAGGGGTAGAACACATTATATAATATGTAGAAATGACTTACAAACCATTATACACTCAAGCAGATGACAAAGAAAAGTTTTCTAAAATCAAAGAATATGCGTTCAAGGTTGGTTACAATAATTGTGTGCGTGTATTAGAAGGAGATTTAAAAATGTACCAAATAACAAGTCAAGAAACAAAAGAAGAAGAATTTAAAAACTGTGAGTATACTGATGTAGATGTAAATTGTGTTAGTGACCTTCAATTTTCTAAATTCGAAAATGCGTACTTAGATGGTATGTCAAAAGCAGAAAGCGAAATGAATGCTATAGAAAAAGAAGAACAAACGGAAGAAGTAACATCAGCGTTATTCTAATTAGTAAATTTTTATTTTACGTTACGATATTCGATTCCATAGTTTCTACGGCTTCGTGTAAGAGGTTGATGAGAGATTGTAGTTGTTCTTCGTGTTCTGTGTCTGCTCGGTCGAGGTCTTCGGTTGTTGCCTCTCTCAGCACGTTCATATGCTCATTGAATGTATCTTCACTAACGTAGAACAACACTGTATTCGTTGTAGGGTCATTCAATTCAACATAGCCAAACCCATCTTGTCTCTCAGCTCCATTCTCTAAGAAGAATAGTGTTTCAAGTAACGCAGACTGTGAATTTATTTCTCGTGCAATATCTTGGATGAGCTGGTGAATATTCTGTCGGTCAGAGACAGATTCAAATCGAATCTCAACAGTCATACGTATTTTCTGTACTGTATTCATATAGGGCTTTTGGTGTTATTAGTGTAATTTGAAATTAAAATGCATAGTTAAACTTAACCAAACATATAATTAAAGTACATATATGGTTATTGGAATAGTCTTACTGTGCTTTATATTAGTTATAGAAGTAATTGATTGCGTTTATCCATATTATGCTGGATTAATATGATTATACAAAAATATATAGGGTTGTAAACTTATTGTATAACTGTGCTGGTGTGGACATGAATATGCATCAGTTGTTTAACAATCGTTGTTTGTGTTGGTGGAGTATATCCTTATCACAATATACTCCCTATGGAGTCTGTAAAAGAGTCCATATTTGTATTCGTGTGATTTATCACCTCTTAATTTCGTGAAGTTTTTTAATTTTTCAGTTTAATCGGATAGTTAAATCGAAACCAATCTACTTTACCAATAGGAAGAATAATATATATTCATGTCTGCATCGTATATTGTCAAATGGATATAACTATCAAAACTGTTATAGGGTTATATAAATAAATGTAAGGTAAGCACAAATAAACAAACAATGTAATTAACAAATTTAATGTGAATGCACTATGAATACAAAAAAACAAACAATAAATAAATTAGATGAAGTTAATTTAGCAGATTTACCTTCGGATATAGTATCTACTATGTTATATAGAAGACTATGTAGAACGATGAACGAGATGGTAAAAAACGTAGTGATACAGCTGGTGATTCGAAATGTCTGAATATTACTTCACTATCGGTAAAGGAGATAATACACATGAGGTTTCTGTTGATATAGATTTAACAGCTATTGGTGGGAAAGAACATAAAAAACATATGAATAAGACTGTGTTGAATACCTGTTCATCGAATACGAAGCAAGCAACACTATCATATAAAAAACAGCTTATACTTAGCCAGCTTGCTAAAAATCTAAACCAAAAAAGTAGTCAAGGTTTGATTTGCTACGAATCTTTGCATTTTGTATATGATTGCTTTGAAGATGAAATAACAATATTTGAAAATCAAATTGATAATGAGTTAAAGAATTATCACATAGATGTAGATAAAATAAATAACCTCCGTTGGATGGATTTAGAAGATATGGAATCCAGAGTCTCTCGTATTGAGTTACCTGATGAATACAATGAAAAAACAACACCGACATTCTACATTCCACAATCAACAATCAATCAAGCTGAGTGGAAACGTGGATGGGGTTCCAAGATTACGGATGCTGTCTTTAAAATGTATATCAGTGTGTTTAGTGACCGTCTTGATAGAATCGAGTGTAAACGAGATATTTTAGCATACACTAAGCATAATACGAAACCAGACCATACAGTTGCATCTGTGCTTGTTGGAGAAATACACACAGAGGAATATGAGGTTCCTGATATAAACGTAGAGTTTGAAATTCAAACAAAAGAAGACCTCAAAAAATACAGTCACCTATTACCAACGTGGAGTGATAGATACCCTGCGATGAAAAAAGTAGATGAGTATAATAGTGATTACATGATTTTAATTGAAGACTGGATTGATATTTTAACAGAATGTTTCGATTTAGATAATAATAAACCCTATCTATATGATAAAATAAAAACATACGGTCAAAAATATGATAAGGTAACGTTGTTATCTTTACTTTGCCGTGAAAAAGTTAATAATGCAACAGGACCATATAAAAATAATAACACACCATGGAATATCAAAACTAAAAAAGAATTTAAATCTAAGATGAATGAATATGGTGGTGGTGTTGTAACGCTTAGATATATGTTACTAAGTTATCTTCGAAATCAGAACAAATTTAGAATAGAGCAAAAAGAATTAAAAAAGTTATTGAAAAATATAGAATCAATAGATAATTATGAAGAAAAATTTGATTATATAATTGACCATGATTTCTTCCAGACACCAACGAACAAAAAAGAGACAGTATATTATATTGCTGTGAGTAAATCAAATCAAATTAAAATTAATTATTAAGCATACCCCTCTTTTTACGCTTAATCAAGTAGCTTAGATTGTATACAGTTGAATATGAGATTTTATTTTAGCTAACTACATTCTTTTTATGTAATTAGAGTAGTCACCCCCTCTTTTGTACCCCCTGTGGAGAAAAAATACAGAGTGAAAACAAACGATAATAGCACTCTGAAACTAATTCGCTTGAATTTTAGGAGTAGAGAGGTTCAGTTGGAACCAGATGGGTAAGGATTCGACTCGGAATCTCGGACTTCAGCTCTCGAAACTGTTCATTTCATAATAATTACATTCTCCCTATTGTTAGTTAGAGCGGATACCACCTTGAGGTGGTATTATGCTAACTACATAGTATAGTATGTAGTTAGCTACTACCAGCAAAGATACCCCACCCTGAACCACATCATCAGTTGCAGTGAGAATCCAAATCGGAAAAACGAATTTTGCTATATTAATGCTTCTATTACTTGTTTAGGTTTTTCATATCCATATATATTATTTATTCACTCTGATTATTTTTTGGTAGGGGGGTACAAAAGAGGGGGTAACCAATCTAATTACATACTTTTTATGTACTTAGAGAAGAAATCAATATTTAAACTCTCGTTAGAGTATCTAATACTACAATATTACCTCTAAAAAGAGGGGGGTAAGGTGTTCAGTATATAATGAAATATTATCGTATCTGTTATTGAATTTTATAAGATTTCAATATATGTATTACTATGATAGTTTAGTAATTAATTTATTTCTTATACAACGACCAATACGAATCCGAGTTATATAGGGTTAGGTTACATTGTATTAAGCGTAACAATGAGTACAAAAGTAAACGACGTTCATAATAACAACAGCACAGCACCGATAGATAACAGTACAGAATTAACACTTGAAACATTAGTCACGAAATCGTGGAAGTATGAACATTTTCACGTTTCGTGGAAACAGCTGGTAGCAATAATGGTCTCGATGACTATTCTAACGCTATCACTTTCCGTACTTGCATTCATCGCACCAATATCTGATTTAACGTTTAACGTAATTCAGGTATCAACGCTAACAGTATCAGCTCCGATTTTGATTACAGTGATTCATGGAATCGAACACGATGTAGATGTACCTGATGAAATGTAAGATAGTGTAGAATTTACAAGCATTTTTACTATAATAACAATAGATATATAGGGTTATATAATTAAATATTTATATATGATAATAGATTTCGATGAATTTCATTCATATGAAGGGAGTAGTGCATTCACTTGTCCAAAATGCGAGAAAAAAGTACGGTATCATATTGATTGTTATAATGATTGTGAAGGTGTCGATAATAAAGGAAATTGTATAAGGTGTGGTTTCGAGTTCAAAGTAAATATGAAAATAGAAGTAATAGATGATAGAGATATAGATATTGAAACTGTAACGATAGATAGAGATTTAATGGAAGATTCAATATTATCATCACATATTGATGATGAGGATGTCGTTATGTGGCTTCACGAAGTAGACGGTAAATTAGAATACTGCCCATATGATATACGAACTACGCTTCCGTTTGTACCAATAACAGTACATGAAGTTGTTGAAGATTTAGAAATTGAAGAAAATACTGGTTTTGTTGACGGAGAATTTGAAACTGATGCAGAAATAATCAATTACACTGTAAAAGATACTGTTAAAATAGATAATGAAAAATATAATTTAGAAGTTATAGATAAATAATATCTTATACAACAAACAAGATATAATATTTCTTATAGGGTTTCACGATAATGTATATATATGAATAATAAAATACTGTTGATTGGAATTATAAGTTCAATAATCGTCACACTTGTTATCGGTTCATATATAGGTATAAATTATGAAATAAATAATAGTTTTGAAGGTACAAGTATGGAACCTGATTTAGAAAATGGTGATTTAATAATTACGAAAAGCGTCGATTCTATTGAAGAAGTTAATAATGACGATATTATAACATTCACACAAAATAACTGTGATGCAATAGATAATAATATAATACATAAAGTATATGGTGAAGTTGAAGAAGGATTAATTACAAAGGGAACAAATGTATCTTATACAGACCAATCACTAAATACAGATGGTGAAATATTAGAAAATAGTTGCGTTAAAGCTGTCGATGATGATATGATTAATTCAAAAGTTATATATCATTCAGATGATAGTGAATTAAATTCAAAAATTAGAACATACATAAACTTATTTAGATTTGATTAATTAATTCGATTTATTTTTTATATGTTTATATCTTATACAACATATATTGTATTCTATCACTAATAGGGTTAGAGGGCATATATACTAATATGAGTCAAACAACACTCACAACAAACGATTCAAGTTCAGAATCAGATAACAAATCAGGTATTGGTTTCATTACAGAGTCAAACTCTAAAGAAGAACGTAGAGTAAATCTCAACGAGCTGTGTGAAGCTGTAGACCGAATCGATGGTGTAGAAGAAACAGTATGGGATGCAAACCCTTCTACACTTCAGAATGCTGTCTTACGACCACAATTAGAACATGAAAGTGTTATGTTTAGTAACACAGTTAGAATCGAAGCTGATTTTCGTAGAATCACGAACGAGATTAAAAAAGTCTTAGAAGAACATAATGAGAAACACAACTCAACATGGCAAGAAATCAATCCACCTCAATACGTAGATACAAATGAGTATAGAGAACACTTCTATGAAGTAGAAATATCAATGATATAGTCAAATTTTAAAATTGCTTATATATTATTATTATTTTTTATTTTGATTAGATAATTCTTATACAACTAATCACCAAATCCTAACATATATAAGGTTATGGTTCTTTTTAATAAATACGATGTTACAAAAAACACAAAACAGAGAAGAAATAGGTATCAAAGAAATAGGTCAGTATTTAACAGAGGTTGCAAAAGACGAAGATAATGTAACCGTGAACGTAAATAAAACAGCTATATCTATAAAAAATAGTGAGAGTGAATTTATGGATACGGTTGTCGATAGCGTGCTTAGATTATCTCAATTCGAGGAAACAAATACAGATGCTCATTTCCCACCAATGGAACCACTAAACGGTGAATTAAGAGAGATACGTGTTCCACACAATTATATCGAAGATAGAGATACATATGTCGCACGAGCAGATTTAACAACGATAAAAAGTGAAGAAGAATTCGAACAATTTAAAGAAAATATTGGTGTTGTTGAAGAAGAAATCATTGAAAAAGATATTACAAATAGATTACGGTTGACGTGTGAAGATGGAACTATCTTACAGAGTCAAGAACCTGTTACAGATGAACTTGGTGTTGATATTGGTAGATTAACGATAGAAAGCGAAAGTAATGAAATGATATATAAGATTAGAGATGATTTGATATGCAAAACTAACCACCGTAAATGTTCATATAGAGGTGGATGGTTTAACGTTATTCAGAAACCGAACTAATATCTAAATCTTATAAAGAATTTTAAACAATAGTTATATAGGGTTGTATAGTTAAATTTTTTATATGAAAAATAATAAAAAGTTACGAGGTAGAGATATAGATTTTATAGGTTTTATAGGTGGAAAAGGCAAAGGTAAAACAAAGAGTGATACAGAAATATTCTTATTAAAAAGAATTAGATAATAAAAAGAAATAGTAATACTATTAGGGTTATATACCTAATATATTGTTGTTATGTCTAATTTAAAAGATAAAACATTTGGTGATTTTAGTTTTGAACAAGAATTTGAAGATGATGATGGTGTAACAACCTTAAAATATACACATGTAGATAGTGATGCTTATTTTCAAATAAAACAGATACGTGCAAAATGGTGGTATGTTACAGTATTGTTTTCTGACTCTGAGACTGAGGGTGTTGAGGTCGCATTTGGAGATATACCGTATACTTATATTGAAAATGCTGTGCATCGGTATCAAACAAAAGGAACATTTGGTGTTGAACCGATATTGTATGAAGACATTGATGTAACTCTTACAGAGATACGAGATGCACGAGAGTTACCAGCTGTTCCAGATGATATGAGACCAGAATCATACTTATCTCAAGTTAACGCATTCACGTTCAATAAACAAATTTCGTTTAATGGAGCTGAAGGGGTGTTGCTTGAAGCTTTCCTACAGAATATGCATAGTTACCTGTGGGAGTACGGAGCGGAGATACGGTGGGCTGTGTCGCTCTCTACGGGAAGCTATCTTGCTCGATTAGAACAGTGCTATGGATATGATGCAGAGATGTTTTTAGATGATTCATGGATTGAATATGCAGAAGCGAACGGACATATTACGGTCGAACAGTAAACCACGTAATAGACAGCTCTATGTTGTGAATACGAAACGAGCTGATGCTGTGTATATTATACAACATAATATATTATCTAATGTTTTTAGGGTTATAACACATTGTAATAGATGCAATGAATCAAATAACACAAAATGAAATAGAATTAGAAATAACTGTTATAGAAGAACAAATAGAATCTGTTCAAAAATTTAACGAAGATATACTCAATACAATGTGTCATTTTGACCATAATGAACATATTACAACTAAATTGGATAAAGCAGGCAATCACGTAGGACAGCTCGAAATGGATTTATATCAAAAGAGAGCAGAATTACTTGCAGATAAATATGCTAATGAAGTTGATGCTATTGTTGTGAGTATGGAAAATAAAAGCGAATATATAACAGGTTCCGTTAAATTTGAGTTACAATTTGACGGTGTGGATGAATCTGAGATACAGAATCGTATTGAAAACCATACTGTTATTTCAAGTACAGATATGGGTTTAAAAGCAGTCGAAATGGAAATACCTAACTTTAAACAGTGGTAAAAAATAATAAAATTTTTTAATTTACATTTATCTTATACAACACAATACTATTTCTAACACTATTACCCTTAGAAGCCCTTGTATTTAATACGATGAGTCAAACAAAACAAGATTTCGATTTAGAATTTAGTACTACAATAGAATACAACCAAGATGAAATTGATGAATACCGTGAAATGTATGGTATTGCAAATGATTCAGATGATGATGTATTTGAAAAAATGATTCATGATGTATCATATCAGGATATGGTATTAGAGAATTTCAAATATGATATGAAATATTTATTAGGTGAAGTTGATAGCGAGGCAAACGAATGGAAAATAGAAAGTAATAATGTAGGATGGGATAATTCAAGTATTAAACCAGAATACGTTACAGATGCAAACGAATTGATTGATGTTGTAGTCTATACTGATGGAACAGTCCATGTTAACGTAGAAGATGATAGGCTCGTGATTAAATTCACACACCATGATTCACCTCATATAAGCCAAGCAGATACATTCGTTGTTACACCTCAATAAATATACACATATTATTTTTTATTTTTTATTATATCTTATACAACACAACTATTTTTATAATACTTATAGGGTTATAAAGTGTTATATATAATATGAGTCAATTAATACACTCAAACAGAACAGATGAAGTAAATTACGATATATTAGAAGATGCTCTTAAAAGTAAATCTTTAATTCATAATTTTGAACCTACAGGTGGGGCTGTTGTAGAATACTGCGAGATGAGTTTTGATGATAACCGTTCTCGGTCTATCAAAGGACATACTGAAACGAACACATGGACCGTTACAACAACCGTATATGGGAACACAGAGGTTACAGAGTTCGAGAGTGTAGAGAGAGCCGTTACACACATTGCACACAACTACCTTGGTGATATAGGTCGAGGAGTTGTTGAATCGTTTGAGTTAGGTACAGCTGGAGAAGATTTTATCGATGAAGATACCGTTAGAGGATTACTCTCACGAGTCTCTAAAGGTCAAGGAGCAAAAGATAGCGTGATTAAAGCAGTTAATTATATCTCTGGACTTAAACCACGAGAAGAATACAACTCTCATAGCGTATTTACAACGCAAGATGAGATAGAAGCAGAACACCCTGAGAAAATATTCTATGATGTAGGAGCAGGGAAATTTAATGACGTTAAAGGAACACACAGATATAATGAAATAAAAACCACATTAGAAATATGTTTAACGTTAAATCTTGTTGAAAGTGTAAAAGTAAAAATTGAACAAGAAGAAACAACATTTGTTGTCCAAGTCTGAATAATAAAAATAATTTTTTTAATTTACATTTATCTTATACAACACAATACTATTTCTAACACTATTACCCTTACAAACCCTTGTATTATATGTAACAATGAGTACACGAACACAAACTTTCGATGAATTTAAACCGATTAATACTGATGAAGTAATGACAAAGTTAAACGATTTAAACAATGGTGATATGTATGAAATGGAAGTTAACAGCAAAACAAAACCAACAGCATTTCCATCAAATGCTACAAGAACAGCAGTAAATACTGTTGAGATTAAAGATGGGTTTAATATGTATAACGTATTACCTCATGAAATCATAGGTGATGTTGATGTAATGATTAAAGATAATCATGTTAGGTTTGAATATGAAGCAAAAGGATATTCTTTTGTTATCGTTGAGATTAGAAATGTAACAAAACCGTTTACTCAAGAACAAAAAGCATCTAATATTTCTATATTAGAATCAAAATTGAGTGATATTGACAAAGTTAACAGTGTAGAAATGCATGAAAGCTTCGGTTGTAAGCGGTTAGAAATTGAGGTAGAACATATTAATCAATATTATGGTGAAATAGAAATTAATTACCATCTCAATAAAGTTGTAATGCCTATCAAAAGTATCTTAAATAACTGTGGTAGTATGTTTGATAATATAGAAGTTATCACTCCTGATAAAGAACAATCATGGTATAACAATAATTTATATAATAATGCAACTGTAACTGTGTATTTTGATGAATAGATAATCAAATGGTATTTTTATTTTTTAGTACAGCTATAGATATAGTTATAGATTATATGCTTATATCTTATACAACACAACACTAATTCTGAATCTTATAGGGTTTCGAACCTTTGTATTATATGTAACAATGATTTCAAGACAAACTCGTGAACCAAGTACAGTAAAAGAAGTAGCAGATAGACTCGGTACAAACATCACACTCAGTACAGACACAGATAATCTCATGTGGTTTAATCCAAGAACCACAGATAATCATAACTTATACGTTGAGACAGCTGATGGTGATGAGAGAATAGCCTACACCATTGCACCTGAAGTAGAGTTCAAACCAAACCCTGAATGGTCTGATAACACAGGTCGATTAACTGTAACTGTATCACTCTATACTGGTGATGGGTTTGAAATGCAGACTGAAGAAATAACAGAACAGTATATTGAAAACCAAGGTATGGTCAATATAATCTTTATGAATAGATTAAATTGGGAGAATAAAATTCAGGAAGTAGCTGAAGAAATGGCTGAATACGCTGAATTTTTAGTTGAAGAAGACGAACACTACTAAATAGTGTAGTCAAATTTTTTTATATAGTAATCCATCTTATACAACACAATATAAATTCTAAATATAATAGGGTTTCGAGCCTTTGTAATATATGTAACAATGATGAATACCACAACACAAACCGATAATTACTACGGAAGTACAGAAGTACAACAAATAATCAAACAAAAAACCGAGGAAAACAATAAAATTTCTGTAGGTATAAGTCTCACACAAATCGCAAAGAAAATCTGTATGTTTTCAATTACACTTATGACGTTGCTAATGATGATTGCTATAATTGTAATGAGTAATAGTTTATTTATGTAAAGACACGAATAACACTTATATTAATTTCATAAAATAGCTTTTCACCGTGCTTTCTTTCAAATTCATATTTCAAAAACAACACTGTAAATTTGTATATCAATTCTTTATCTGCGTTATCTTATACAACACTATTTATACAAGGGGGTTAATAAGGTTAGAAATACTATATACTAATATGCGTCAAAAAGAAAATAAAACTAATGTAGAATTTAAAAAAGGAGATAAAATAAAAATCACGACAAAAATTAAATATTTAAATGATAGTGAAATAGTAATCGAAGAAAATTGTATTAAAGAAGTATATAATACTGACGTAGATGTAGAAGTAAAAATAGTTGATTATATTCGAGAATACGATTTTGCTCCACACCATGATAAATCTAAAGAAGTTACATTCGTAAAGGTAGTATTTGAAGATGGTAGAGAAATGAATATTAATACACTTACAGAATATATTCAAGAAGACGAAGTTTTGAGTATAGGTGAAAGAGAGGAATATAGAATAAGTGCAAAGAAATTATAAATATAAAAATTACTATAAACTGTGTAAGATATGAATTAGAATTTTTTTAGTATATATTTATACAACTGTAGGAAAATTATATAGGGGTATAATAGTATATATTCTGTATGGATAAAAACATAATGAATGAAATTGGAAAAGTCTGCACAAGTAAAGAAAATGGTAAAAAATTTAAAATTATAGATATTGTATATAGTTTTAAATTAGATACTTATTCATATGAGGTAAAATCAATAAATCATAATGATTTAAATACAGAACGAATATCTAAATCAGAATTACAGAGACGTTTTAATATTGAAGATGTTATGGAATTCACAATTAATAAAGAAAAGTTTAAGCATAATTTTTATAATGTTATGAAATACAAACATGATACTGAATTTGAGACAGATAATAACTGTATTTATATAAATAATAATATGGAGTTGGTGTATGATGAACAACCTCATGATTGGGTTTCGATATTCCACACAAAAGATTTATTAGAAGATTATACGTTAACAGTAACAATTGATGATGTAACAATTGATGATTTGACGTTTAAAGATGAAGTAACAAAATCAGATGTTACGTATAATGTCATTGTTGAATAGAAATATTACATCAGTAAATATGTTGCATATATTTTTAAAAACCCATATATAATAAGTAATGTAAAACCTAAAATAATTCTCATATATATTAAATATTTTTTACTAACCATATATAACTTATAATATTAATACCCCATATATGTGAGTGGTTTATTTTACATAAGAATTATTATTTTGTATATCTATTTTAAAATTTCGTTAATAAGTCAATAAATTCCACAATAGGGTTCAGGTTTTTCGGGTGAACTTCTTTCTTTTCCGATTCTTGTTTGTTTCCTTGGTACATCTTACAATGTTTTCCAACACGTTCTACTTCATCATTAGATAGATAACCTAAGAATTCTATAGCTGTAATACGGTCTTTGTGTATTGGGTGGTAATGTACGATTGTTTGAATATACAAATCTACTGAGTCGCTATTACTCATGCAATAGTCTTTAATCAAGTTTCTATATTTTTTCTTTGACTGGCGACTTTTGACATCTATTTCTTTCCCACTAACGATGAAGTCAGCTTTACCTTTTCCACCATCCCATTCATACTCGATGCCAGCTTGGTCTAATAAGTCTGCAAATGTAGCTTCTGCGACGAAGCCCTGTACTCCGTTCTCAACAGCTTCTCGGTGTCCACGGTCTGTATCATCCCACTTGATGTGGAAATTGTCTGAGGCGACATCCTTCGGTATCTCATCTTCATCATATGCATCTCCGAGTCTGTGTTTGTACATACGTTTGTAAATCTCATCTGTAACGGGTATTGTGTGTGAAATATTATCTTTTTGTGTTGACATATATACATAACTCTCATCAAACCCTATATGTGTAATGTAAATGATATAAATATAGAACTAAAATCTGTAAATATATGTTATATGCTCTATATCGCCATTATATCTTTAGAATATCTTATACAACTTTCTTATAATACCAACACTATTACCGTTATAGGTTGTAATTGTATGTAATGAGTGAGAAACAAGATATGATGTCGTTAGATGATATAGAAGCGTATGTAAGAAAATCGCTCGCTGATACGGACTCTACAATAGAGTCTACACCACACATATTGTATGTGAAGACTGATGGGTTGGTTGCGGATATTGTTATGACTAAAGTTGCGAACTTAGACCAGTTCGAGCAGGTTGATGTTGAATCAAGAGAGCTACACCCACAAAACGGTGAGCTGTACGCAATTCGTGAAATCTGAATCAGATTAATTTATTAAAATAACTTCATATATTTAATTTTCTTATACAACTACACATATTTTATCCACATTCATAGGGTTAGAGCACATTGTATTATATATGATAAACAACAACACATCTACGACACGAAAACTAATAAACAAACATATGAATGGAGAACATATTTTCTTATTATTGCTATTAGCTGTAATAGGGAGTTTATTATTGAACTTATTTGTTTTAGAATCAAATATGTTAAGTCTATCAGATATATTGGGTCATTTAGTAATAATAATAGTAACAATATTGTTCAAAACGCCTTAAGTGTACTATACACAGTATTATTTATAATACATTGGTTATTGTTTTGAAATAGAAATAAATTTTATATAACAGGCATAGATAACAATTATTTCAGGTCGATTACCAACTGTATTTATTGTTTTGGGTATAGAGCTGTATAGTATGAGTTCTGACCAACCGTACCCTCAGAGATGTCCTGCGTGTGATTCAAGGACTTTATTCGATGCAACAATGCTGAATAACGGTGATAACACCACCGTTACGATTGAAGAGATTATCGAAGATGATGGGAAATGCCCGTGTTGTGGAGCATATATACATACAGTCACATATCCAAGCGGGAAGCAGATAACAAGACCGCACGAAAGCCCACTCCATATCTTACTGAAACTAATTACAGCTGGTCGATTTGCAACAGAAGGTGAGGACAGAACAGTTAGATTAGATTGGCAGATTGGTGAGTATGAATGTGATGTCGTTGTCTATCTCCCATATGAAGAAACAAAAGGTATTGCTATAGAAATAGTTGTAGATAATAAATTAAATATTGATTTGAAAAGAGAAGAATATAGAAACTATGGGTTTGTTCCAATATGTATTTATCCTCAAGATGTTATACACTGTGTTGATTTAGAGATAATATATGAACGTGAATTTAAAAAACAATGTAAAGAGTATTAGGGTTATAGTATAAAATATTATATATGAGTCAAAAACAAATAAAAGACAAATCACAAACAAAATATTCTGATGCATATGATTATATAGATGAAAAAGATATTGAGACTGAAATACAACGAGAGGATGAGATTGAACATAGTATTAAGTTAATTGATTATAGAATAGACGGTATTTGTAATGAATCTTTTAATAATGAAAAACAAAAATATGATAGAGAAATATGCGTTAAGTTAAAAATACGTTTAAATGGTAGTACAAAAATATATGAAGCAAATATTTTACTATCTGAATATAATGAGTTTGTACGTCAAATAAAAGATGAATCCAGCTATAATATAATTTATTGTGATGGTGGATATAATGTTAAAGGAATTTCTGATGGTAATTGTTATAGTGTTTTACTTAGAGAATTAGATGTTAATACATTACCGAAAGAAGAACCACTTATGAAAACAGTAATAAACAACTCTACTAAAAAAGCACTAATAACTGGATTTGAAAATATATCTCCTACAACTGATATAATTACAGTACGATTAGTTAACAATCCAGAAAACGAATATAATTTTAAACTATGTTCAGATAAAATAAAAGAATTAAAAACAAATATTGATTCAGATTCACTTGTTGGTCATACAGTAAATATTACAATGAGTAACCTTCCTTATTATGATTCACTTATTACAAATGAAGATGATATTCATATTGTAAAAAAACCATCATATCA
>LKMJ01003378.1_pt1 | contig 14840 bp, 10 predicted proteins | sample 643391 | NCBI WGS metagenome assembly LKMJ01 (sample SAMN04112250, study PRJNA286221) | soda lake metagenome | biome: soda lake; feature: Kulunda Steppe; material: water; isolation source: sample PL-Br10 brine of Picturesque Lake | place: Russia: Kulunda steppe | collected 2010-07
CGCCGCGACCTGGGCCATCCAGCGGGCCCGGCTGGTGGTCTTCCTGACGGCCCTGCTGGTCCTCGGCGGGACCTGGGCCTTCATCGACATGGGCAAGCTCGAGGATCCCGAGTTCACCGTCCCCACCGCGCTGGTGCAGACCGGCTACCCCGGGGCGCGGGCCACCCGGGTGGAGGAGGAGGTCACCGAGGTGCTGGAGCGACATATCCAGCAGCTCGACGAGCTGGATGAACTCGAGTCGGTCAGCCGCCACGGCGAGTCGGTGATCTTCGTCCACGTCGACGAGGCCCTGGGGGATCAGGCCCAGCGTCAGGTCTGGGACGAGCTGGAACGCACCGTGCGTGCGGCGGTGCCGGATCTTCCCGACGGGATCCGCGGCCCGCTGGTGGACGACGACTACGGCGACGTCTTCGGCACCCTGCTGGCGATCCACGGCGAGGGCTACAGCCACCGCGAACTGCACGATTATGCGGATGAACTGCGGCGCGAATTGCTGCGCCTGCCCGGGGTAGCGCGGGCAGAGCTGTTCGGCGATCGCGGCGAGCGGATCTTCGTCGAGACCCGGCGTTCGCGTCTGGCCGCACTGGATCTGCATCCGGGACAGATCATCCAGGCACTGGAACGGCAGAACGTGGTGGCGCCCGGCGGGGCGATCGAGCTGGAAGACGACCGCGTGCGCCTGTTCGTCTCCGGAGTGTTCGAATCGGTGGACGACGTTCGCAATCTGGCCATCCACAACCCCGAGACCGGGGAGCGTTTCCAGCTGCGCGATGTGGCCGAAGTGCACCGCGGTGACGCCGATCCGCCGGAACGCATGCTGCGCTACAACGGCCAGCCGGCGGTGGCGCTGGGGGTGAGCCCGACCGAGGGGACCAACGTGGTCGCCCTGGGTGACGACGTCCTGGAGCGCATCGACGCGTTGCGCGGGGATCGCCCGGTGGGGATCGACATCGACACGGTCAACTTCCAGCCGGAGACCGTGCGCGCGGCGATCCTGGATTTCGGCGGCAATCTGGCGACCGCGGTAGTCATCGTGCTGGGGGTGCTGCTGGTGGCGCTGGGCTGGCGCACCGGCCTGATCGTCGGCATGGGCGTCCCGCTCACCATCCTGGCGACCTTTTTCGTGATGTGGGTGGCCGGCATCGAACTGCACCGGGTCTCGCTGGGGGCCCTGATCGTGGTGCTGGGAATGCTGGTGGACAACGCGATCGTCGTCGCCGAGCTGATGATGACCCGCATCCAGCGCGGCACCGCGCGCCTGCAGGCGGCGCGCGAGGCGGTCAGCGAGACCGGCGGGCCGCTGCTGATCGGGACGCTGATCGCGGCGCTGGCGTTCTCGCCGATCAGCATGACGCCGACGCTGGTGGGCGAGTTCACCCGCTCGCTGTTCTGGGTGGTGGCGATCGCGCTGGGCCTGTCGTGGCTGCTGGCGGTGACCCTGACGGCCCTGCTGGCGTGGCGCTGGTTGCCGGCTCCGGCGAATGGCGATCCGACCGGCACGGAGACGCCCGGAATCGGCACGCAGCTGCTCGCGCTCTATCGCCGGGCGCTCACGGCCATGCTGCGCCATCGCCGTCGGACTCTGGCGTCGGTGGTCGGCCTGATGCTGGTCGCGGTCGCGTCCTTTGCGCTGGTACCGCAGATCTTCTTCCCGCCGGCCGACCGGGCGCAGTTCATGATCGATCACTGGCGGGGAGAAGGGACGCGCATCGAGACCACCGCAGCCGATGTGGCGCGTCTGGAATCCTGGCTGTCGCAGCACCCCGAGGTGGAAAGCTACACGGCCTTCATCGGCGAGGGGTCGCCGCGGTTCTATCTGCCGATGATGCCCGAACTTCCCAATCCGGCGCTGGCCCAGATCCTGGTGCAGGTCGAAGACGTGGATCGACTGCATGACATCATCGCGGAGACCCGCGAATGGATGGATGGTCGCTTCCCCGGGGCGGAACCTCGGGTGCGGCCGATGCAGCTGGGGGAACCCGTGCGCTATCCGGTGGAGCTGCGGCTGTCCGGGCCGCAGGACCGGGCCGAACTGCGCGCCACCGCCGACCGCGTGCTGGAATGGATGGAAGGTCACCCCGAGCTGGAACGGCCCCGGCATGACTGGCGCGAACGCACACTGACGCTGGACGTACAGGTGGATCAGGACCGGGTACGAGCGGCCGGGCTGTCCAGCGCCGAGGTGGCCGAGACCCTGGAGGCCGGAGTCAGCGGCATGCCGATCGGGGTCTTTCGCGATGGCGATCAGGCCCTGCCGGTGCTGTGGCGCTTCCCGGAGGACGAACGCCGGGATCTGGCACAGCTGCACACCCTGGAGATCTGGCCGCGCGACGGGGGTGCCGCGGTACCACTGGGCCAGGTAGCCGAGGTGGAGCCCGTGTTCGACGAGGCGGTGATCTGGCGCCATGACCGGCGTCCTACCGTGACCCTGCAGGCGGATCTTGCCCCGGCGGCGACCGCCAGCGGTTTTGTGCGCGAGGCGGACCCGGTGATCGACACGCTACTGCAGGGCACCGGCAACGCTGAACGGGTGGAGCGCGAATGGGGCGGCGAGTTCGAGGCCGCCGCCGATGCGCAGGCCAGTGTGCTGGCACCGGTGCCCATCGTCATCGGGCTGATGCTGATCCTGTTGCTGTGGCAGTTCAACAGCTTCCGCAACACCCTGGTGGTGGCACTCAGCGTTCCGCTGGCGGTGGTCGGTGTGGTCGCGGGGCTGCTGCTGTTCCGTCAGCCGTTTGGTTTCATCGCGCTGCTGGGGGCGATGAGCCTGGGCGGGATCCTGTTGCGCAATGCGATCGTGCTGGTGGAACAGGCCGAGCTGGAGCGCCACCGCGGGCTGGAGCCGCTGGAGGCCCTGATCGAGGCCTCGGTGAACCGTTTCCGCCCGGTGCTGCTGACCGCCCTGACCACCATCCTCGGCATGCTCCCGCTGGCGCTGTCAGGGCCCTTCTGGGCACCGCTGGCGATCGCGGTGATGAGCGGTCTGGCGGCCGGCACGGTGCTGATTCTGGGGGTCGTCCCGGTACTCTACGCGACCCTGCACCGGCTGCCGCGCCCGGTCACCTGATGCGGGCTATCCGCCGGTGGCCTCCTCGAGCTTCCGAATCCATTCGCGCAGGGCGTCGGGCAGGGCCGCGTCCGGAGCGGGCAGCTCGCGGGCCAGCAGCCGCAGGCGATAGCGGGCGTCGTCCTGCAAGGCCTCGATTTCGACCTGCAGGGAGGCATCGCCGGCGACACTTTCCCGAATCAGGTCCAGCGGCAGGCCGCGCAGGCCGGCCCGGTCCAGCAGACGGGTCAGCGAATCGAGATGGCGTCCAAGCAGAGCCTCCCAGCGCGGATCGGCCTGCTCGCGCAGCGCCTGGCCCTGTTCCACGCAGTCGATGGCGGCACGCAGGGCGGACCAGTCAATGTCCGCCGGCGGCGCTGCGCCGTCGCCCGGGCGTACCGGACATTGCGCGACGGCCTGCAGCATGACCCGCAGCGCCGCGCTGTCGAGCTGGTCCGCGTGCCCCTTGAGCACGGCGGCGAAGGCATCCGGATCCTGGCGCCCGCACAGCGCGGTGGCGAGTTCCATTAAGGCGAGGCAGCGGCCCGCCGCTTCCAGCGCGTCGCCCGCGTGACCGCGTGGATAACCACTCCCGTCGAGGCGTTCGTGATGCTGCAGGACTGCATGACTGGCCCCCGGATGACAGGCAGGGAAACGCTTGAGCGTGAGCCAGGCGATCACCGGGTGGCTGCGCAGCTGGCGCTCCTGTTCCGTGGTCAGCGGGGCGCGCGAGGCGAAGATCGCGGGATCGATGTGCAGATATCCGATATCGTGAAAAAGACCGGCGGTGGCCAGGTCGCGGGCGAAGGCGGTGTCCGGGGGGCGCAGTTCCATCCCCAGCGCACTGGCGCCTACCGCGACCTGCACCGCATGGTCGAAGGCCTCGGGCATGCGCTCCTGGAGAATGGACAGTTTGCCCACCAGCAGGGAGTCCAGAGCCAGTGAGGTCGGCATGGCCACTGCCTCACGCGGGCGCGCGGTCACGGCCAGCAACGCGCGGGTCAGCGGGTCCTCCTCGGCGAGGCGTTCTGCCGTGGAACGCAGGGTCTCACGATCCACCGGCGCGGCCACGTCGATGCTGGCATCCAGCGGTCGCAGCAGCTTGTGGGCGGTCAGCCGATCGAACAGACGCCGGTCCACCCGCTGGCCGGCCTCGATCAGTTTCTGCCCGTGCGCGTTATAGACCGCCTCGCGGGTGTGCACGTCACGGGTTTCCCCGACCTGCGTCACGTGGTGGACGAAATGTTCGGTATCGGGTGGCCCGGCGTGTTCAGTGGCTTCCTGCATTATGGCAAGTTTAATGCCTGAAGGGGGGCGGGCGCACGAGACCCGGCCCTGGCTCAGCGTTGTTCGTCACGCCAGCTCGCCAGGGCATGCAGGGCAAGGGTGACGAGCACCGCGGTACCGGCGATCAGGGTCACCGTCGCCGGGGCCTCGGCCAGTAGCAGCCAGACCCAAAGCGTGCCCAGCACGGCCTCCAGCACCAGGAACAGCGCGACCTCCCCGGCCGGGAGGTAGCGGGTCGCGAGCGCGATCATCACCAGGGCCAGCGGGAGCTGGACCACGCCCATAAGCAGCAGGGTGGCCAGACCGGTCGCGGAGACGGCCAGCGGGGTGGCGAAGAACACCGCCACCGCCGCGCCCATCAGGCCGCCGGCGGCGATCACCGCAAGGCGGTCGATCTGCGGCGAACGACGCAACAGGGTCAGCTTGAGCCCGACCACCATGGCCGCTCCCAGCGCGAACAGGTCACCCAGCCAGCCTCCGGTCTCCAGCGAACCGGCGAACACGCCGAAGATGCCGGCCAGGCTGACCAGGATGGCCACCCAGGTCCGCAGAGGGATCCATTCGCGCAGGATCAGGCCGGAAAACAGCGCCGCGAACAGCGGCGAGGTCGCGAGGATGACCACCGCGTTGGCCACGGTGGTATGCAGGACCGCGAGTACGAACAGGTAATTGGTGGTCGCGAAGCCAGCCGCGGTCCACCAGGCGTCGACGCCGCCGCGGCGCATGCAGGCCCAGGTCCAGCGTCCGTTCAGCAGACGCAGCACCACGGTCAGCGTGATGGCCATGAACAGGCCGCGCCAGAACAGGATGTCCGGGGCGGTGGTGTCGGCCAGACGTACCAGCAGGCCGTCGAAACTGATGGCCACCACGCCGATGAAGGCGAACAGGGCACCGGTGGCGTGCGTACCGAGGTTGCGGATCAATGCGCTCTCCTTCCTTGTTCTGCTACCTTGCCGGGACTTCCAGTCCGAGGGTTTCATGATGTCATCCACGGCGATCCCCGCCGCGCTGCAGCCGGTGGGCTGCGTTGGCCTGGGCATCATGGGCGCGCCCATGACCCGCAACCTGCTGGCGACCGGTGCCGAGGTGCATGTATGGGCACGGCGCCCGGAGCAGGCCCGGGCGCTGGCCGCCGAGGGTGCGACGCTGCACGAGAACTTCGCCGATCTGCTCGAGCGGGTCCGCGTGCTGGTGCTCAATGTTTCCGACACCCCGGATGTCGCGGCCCTGATGGAGGGGCCCGACGGGGTGCTGGAACGGGGTCGCCCGGGTTTGATCGTGATTGATCACAGCACGATCGAGCCGGTACGCAGCCGCGAGCTGGCGCAGACCGCGGCCGAACACGACATGGTGTTCATCGACGCCCCGGTGTCTGGTGGCGAGCCCGGCGCCCGTGCCGGGACCCTGAGCCTGATGGTCGGGGGGCCGGTGGAGGCGGTCGAACGGGCCCGCCCGCTGCTGGAGGCCGTGGGTTCCACCCTCACGCATGTGGGCGACAGTGGCGCCGGACAGATCGCCAAGGCCTGCAACCAGCTGGTGGTGGGCGAGACCCTGGCGGCGATCGGGGAGGCCTTTGCCCTGGCCGAGGGGCAGGGCGTGGATCCCGCCCGCATCCGCGAAGCGCTGCTGGGTGGCTTCGCCGGTTCGCGCATCCTCGAGGTGCACGGCCAGCGTCTGCTGCAGGACGACTTTACCCCGGGGTTCCAGCTGGGACTGTACCAGAAGGATGCCGCCATCGTGGCGGAGCTTGCACGCCGCACCGGTCTCGAACTGGACGGGGTACGGCGCATCGTGGACGCGGTGAATGCGGCCTGTGCCGACGGCCGGGGCGATGCCGATGTTTCTCTGCTGGCACGCTACAGCGCCAGAGGCGTACCCCGGTAGCCCTCGGGTTCGGGCTCCTTGCGGTCGCCGGGCTCCGGGAAACGCTGCATCAGCTTGTCATAGTAGCTGCGGATATTGCGGGTATAGCTGACCGGCTCCCAGCCGCGCGCATAGCCGTGCCGGGTCTGTTCGTACCAGCGGGATTCGGCGAGGCGTGGCAGCCAGCGCTTCACGTCGACCCAGCGGTCCGGGTCGTCTCCGTTGGCGGCGGCCAGTGCGCGGGCGTCGTTTACGTGCCCCAGCCCAACGTTATAGGCCGCCAGGGTCATCCAGGTGCGGTCGGGCTCGGGGATGTTTTCCGACAGGCGTTCGCGCATCTGCAGCAGGTACCGGGTGCCGCCGTTCACGGAGTCGGCGGGATCGGTACGGTCGGGGATCCCCAGATCCTGCGCGGTGTTGCGCGTGAGCATCATCAGGCCCCGCACTCCGGTCGGTGAGACGGCATCCGGATTCCAGTGGGACTCCTGATAGGCGACCGCCGCGATGAACCGCCAGTCGAGGCCGTACTGCTCGCCGGCCTGCTCGAACAACTCGCGGAAACGTTCGAGCCGGTTGTCGACCCGGCGTTCGAACGTGAGGGTGTCGACCAGATCATGGGTCTCGAGGTGACCGAGGAAACGGTCGAGGATCCGGTCCAGCTCGCCGTTTTCCCGCAATTCGTCGAGCAGCATGCTCGCCTCCCGTTCCAGGCTGGCATCTCCCCGCTCGGGAAGCAGCCACACCATCGGTGTCGCTTCGGCCATGCGGTAGGCCATGCGCAGCTCGGGGTGCAGACGCTGCAGGCGCCGGTACTCCAGCGAGGTCAGGAGTGCGAAATCGATTTCCCCGCGGGCCAGAGCCGCACGCAGGGCATCCGGGCCGGGCAGGGGCACGATCTCCGGGTGTCGGCCAATCGACTGCGGGTCGTCGTCATGATCTGTGCCTTCGCCTTCGCCTTCGCTTTCTGCCACCCCCGGAGGATCCTGCGACATGCGCAAGACGGGTGGCAGGGTCGTCCCTCGCGGCACGCCCACCCGGCTCCCGGACGGGATCTCCAGTGCCGACAGCAGAGGTGCGCCCTGTTCCGAACCCTGCCAGTATGCCAGAATCCGGTGCATGTCGACGATTTTCGGGCCGGCACGCAGGCCGTTGTTCTCGTCCGGGGGCACCAGCAGTCCAGCGCCAAGATCGGCCCGTCCGGCGTGCAGAAGGGCCTCGACATCCTCCGGACGCTCGACCCGGCGTACCTTCAACGTGACCTCCAGGCGCTCGGCCAGGCGGTCCAGGAGCTCCAGTTCCAGCTGCTCGCGACCGCCGTGGTCGGCGAGATCGGAGCGCCCGAGATCACGCTCCACGATGGCGACCCGCAGCTCCTCGCGGAACTGCACCTGTTCTACCACCGGCGCCGGGTTGAGCCAGACCCGCAGGGCCAGGGCTACCAGCAACACGATGAACACGCTCAGCTCGATTTGCTGGCGCGTGGTGATTCCGGGACGGAGGCGGGAAGACATGAACGGGATCTTAGGTCAACTTGCCGGGACGTACACGTCCGCCGGCGGCGGCCCGGCAGGTCAGCGCCAGTGCAGGACCAGGCCCTGTTCCCGCAACACCTGCAAGGCAGGGTCCACGCAGTCGTCGATGAACGCGGCGCGCTGCGGGTTGTTGCGGGCGATGCGGCGGTAGTCCGGCCCCTCGGGCAGGCGCGCCAGCTGATAGATGTCCGCGGTGGGATAGTAGAAGGCATGCACGAACTGGCGGAACACCCGGCGCATCAACGGCCGGTACAGCGCCTTCTGCCAGCCGGGCAGGCCCTCCATGTGCTGCTCCAGGGTGTCGCGCGCGTGCGCCATGTGCCGCGCTTCGTCGATCATGTGCGCGGTGACCACGTCGTGCACCGTGGGGCTGATCGTATCCGGGTGCCGGCGGATCAGCCGGTTCATGCGGTCCGGCACCTCCTCGCCGATCATCACCGCGATCCAGAACATCGCGGATTCGAATGGGGCAAAGCGACCCACCAGGGTTGCCATGCGCGGCTTGGGGAACCGGCGGATTGGCAGTTCCAGCCCGCTGCGGCGCATGAATTCGATGAACATCAGGCTGTGCCCGGCCTCTTCGCGCAGCTCGTGCAGACGGTAGTTGAGGCGGTCAAGGCGGTCGGCGGAATGCATGGAGATGCGCGCGATGCGCTCCATGAACAGGCCTTCCAGCCACAGGGCACCGCTGATGAAATAAATGAACTCGTACTGTGACAGCCGCCGCTTGAGCGCCGCGGGCAGCTGCTCGTACTCCGGTGTGCCGTACAGCGAGATGGCCGGTTCCGGGATCCAGAAATCATCCAGGGACAACGCATCCCAGTCCACTCGCAGGAGCGGATCCTCGTAGGGCGCGCTGTTGCGGCTCAGATGGTCGAGCAGCTCCTGCGACGAGTTCATCGGGGGGTCACCGGGTGAAGGCTGCGGTCAGTCGCGCGAATGATACTCGCAAACGGGCGTCGGACCAATCTCCGCGGCGGTCCGCGGTCAGTCCCGCGGGGGCACCGCGACTCCGGCGTCGCGCAGCAGGGCCGCCAGACGGATCAGCGGCAGGCCGATCAGCGCGGTGGGGTCGTCAGTCTCCATGCGCTCGAACAGGGTGATGCCGAGGCCCTCGGAACGGAAACTGCCGGCGCAGTCCAGCGGCCGGTCCCGGCGCACGTAGGCGGCGATCTCCGCGGGGTCCAGGTCGCGGAAGGTCACGCGGCAGGGCACCTCCTCGACGCGCGCCTCGCCGGTGGCGGTGTCCAGCAGGCACAGTCCGGTGTGGAAGGTCACGGTCCCGCCGGACAGCCGGCCCAGCTGGGCGCGGGCCCGTTCCTCGTCTCCCGGTTTGCCGAGGATCTGTCCGTCGTGGGCGGCGTTCTGGTCGGAGCCGATGATCAGGGCGTCGGCATGCGCCGCGCCGGCGGCCCGGGCCTTGGCCTCGGCCAGGCGGCACACCAGCGTTGCGGGGTCCTCGCCGGGGCGTGGTGATTCGTCGACCGCGGGGGTGGCCGTGGTGAACGGAACCGTGAGCCGCTGCAGTAGTTCGGCGCGGTAGGGCGAGCCCGAGGCCAGGATCAGCGGGCAAGCGTGCGCTTCGGCCTGCGACACGGCTCAGGTCTCCGGGGCGGCCACGGTGTCGACCGCGACCAGCAATGCCCCGGCCGCCACCGCCGCACCGCGTTCACAGTGGATAGCGGTAACCCTGCCGGCCGCGGGCGCCATCAGTTCCGACTCCATCTTCATCGCCTCGATCACCAGCACCGCCTGTCCGGCGGCCACCGCGTCGCCGGGCGCGACCAGGATGTCGACCACGGTGCCGGGCATGGTGGTGGTCACGTCGGCCGGGCCGGGTGCGTCTCCGGCCCCGGCCGCGGATGTCGCATCGCCCGCTGCCGGCCCATGGCCACTTCCGCCGCCAGACGCCGCCGGGTGCATGTCCACGCTGTCCAGCACCCGCAGGTCGATCTCCTCCGGGCGCCCGTCCACGCTCAGGAACAGGGTGCGGGCGCCGTCGCCGCTCGTGCCGCTGCCGCGCACCTCGATCTCGTGGTCACGGCCATCCAGGCGAATGTGGAAATGCCGCGGGGCAGGGCAGCCGGGGCGGTCATCACCCGCTTCCTCCAGCGGCTCGGGCGTCAGGGTGCCGGCCCGGCGGTCGGCAAGAAAGCGCCGGCCGATCTCGGGAAACAGGGCACAGGTCAGCACGTCTTCGCGCGATTCGGCCAGCTCGCCGGCCTCGGCGATGAGACGCTCCATCTCGGGTTCCAGGTGATCGGCGGGGCGTTCTTCCAGCACCGGCTCATCGCCGATGGCCAGGTGCCGCACGTCCTCGTTGACCGGACCCGGTGCCCGGCCGTAGTGACCCCCGAGATAGCGCTTCACTTCGTTGGTGATGCGTGCGTAGCGTTCACCGCCCAGCACATTCAGCACTGCCTGAGTCCCGACGATCTGCGAGGTCGGAGTGACCAGCGGCGGGTAGCCGAGATCCTCGCGTACCCGGGGCACTTCCTCCAGCACCGCGTCGAAGTGCTCCAGGGCCCCCTGGTCGCGCAGCTGACTGGCGAGGTTGGAGACCATCCCGCCGGGCACCTGATTGACCTGGACGCGGGTATCGACCCCGGTGAAGCGGCTCTCGAACCGGTGGTATTTCGGCCGTACCTCGTGGAAATGGCGGGCCACGGCCTGCAGGGCCTCCAGGTCGAGGCCGGTATCGTGTTCGGTGCCGGCCAGCGCGGCGACCATGCTCTCGGTGGGCGGGTGGCTGGTACCGCCGGCGAACGGGGTCAGCGCGGTTTCGATGTGCCGGCAGCCGGCACGGATCGCCTCCCAGTGGCACAGTTCGGCCAGGCCCGAGGTCGCATGGGCATGCAGATGGACCGGGACATCGAGGGCCTCCACCAGCTCGCCAACCAGTTCGCGCGTCGCCTGCGGGGTGAGCAGACCGGCCATGTCCTTGATCGCGATGCTCTGCGCGCCCATGGTCGTGAGTTCGCGCGCCAGCGCCACGAACTGGGCGCTGTCATGCACCGGTCCGGTGGTATAGCAGAGCGTCCCCTGCGCATGAGCCCCGGCCTCGCGCGTCGCCTCGATCGCCACACGCAGGTTGCGCGCATCGTTCATCGCATCAAAGATCCGGATGATGTCGATGCCGCCGGCCACTGCGCGCGCCACAAAGGCCCGCACCACGTCGTCGGCGTAATGGCGATACCCCAGCAGGTTCTGGCCGCGCAGCAGCATCTGCAGCGGGGTGCGCGGCAGGGCGGCCTTGAGGCGGTGCAGTCGTTCCCACGGGTCCTCGCCCAGATAGCGCAGGCAGGCATCGAAGGTCGCGCCGCCCCAGACCTCGAGGGAATGAAAGCCGATGGCGTCCAGCTGCGCGCAGGCCGGCAGCATGTCCTCGGTCCGCAGGCGGGTCGCGATCAGGCACTGATGCCCGTCGCGCAGGGTCACGTCGGTCAGACGAACGGGATCCATGGGCGCTCCGTGGTTGGCTGGATGAGGGACGGGCCGGCCATGGCGCGGATGCTACAGCCCGTGGTGAGCGACGACCGCCGCCGCCACCAGGGCGGCCTGCCGGCGCGGGTCGGAGGGCGGCGGGACCCGGGCCAGACCGGGTCGGGCCGGGATGAATCCGGTGTCGAACACCCCGCGGCGGAAATCCGGGTCGGCGAGGATTGCCCGATGGTAGGGCACGGTATGGTGCACCCCGCGCAGCTCCAGATCGTCGAGGGCGCGCTCGCAGCGCGCCAGCAGCGCTGTCCAGTCATCGGCGTGGACGATCAGCTTGGCGCACATCGAATCGAAGTTCGGCGGGATCACGTAACCGTCGTACAGCGCACTGTCGGTGCGGACCCCGGGGCCGCCCGGCGGCAGGAAGCGGGTGACCCGGCCGGTGTCGGGGCGGAACTCGTTCGCCGGGTCCTCGGCATTGATGCGGAATTCGATGGCCATGCCGTGCGGCCGGATGTCCGCCTGGGTGAAGCCCGGCGCTTCTCCGGCGGCCACACGCAGCTGGGCCTGAACCAGATCGACACCGGTGATCGCCTCGGTGACCGGATGTTCCACTTGAAGTCGGGTGTTCATCTCCATGAAATAGAATGACCCGTCTCGATCGAGGAGGAACTCGACCGTTCCCGCGTTGCAGTACCCGGCGGCCTCGGCGGCGCGCACCGCAAGCGCCCCGAGCTCCTCGCCCTGAGAGGCCGTCAGGGCCGGAGAGGGGGCGATCTCCAGCAGTTTCTGGTGCCGTCGCTGGATGGAACAGTCGCGCTCGTACAGATGCACCGCACGGCCCCCGGCGTCGGCAAGGATCTGGACCTCGATGTGGCGGGGGTTCACCACCGCTTTCTCCAGGAAGATCCCGGTGTCGCCGAATGCCCGTGTAGCCTCCGAGCGTACCCGCTCGAACTGTTGTTCCACCGCAGCCCCGTCTTCGCACAGCCGGATCCCGCGCCCGCCGCCACCGCCGGTGGCTTTCAGCATCACCGGATAGCCGATCTCGTCGGCCACCGCGCGGGCCTCGGCGGCATCGGCAAGATTGCCGTCGGAACCCGGGGTGACCGGGACGCCGGCCGCCTGCATGGTGGTACGCGCGGCCACCTTGTCCCCCATGCGCCGGATGACCGCGGCCGACGGCCCGACCCAGGTCAGGCCGGCTGCGGTAACCGCTTCGGCAAAACTGGCGTTCTCGGAGAGGAAGCCGTAGCCCGGGTGCACCGCATCACAGCCCGCGCTGCGGGCGGCCCGGATCAGCCGCGGGATGTCGAGATACCCGGATTCCGCATCCGGCCCCAGGTCCACGGCTTCCTCGGCGCGCTGCACGTGCAGGGCGTGACGGTCGGCGTCGGTGTGCACGGCCACGGGCGTGACGCCCAGTTCGCGACATGCGCGGATGATGCGGATGGCGATTTCGCCGCGATTGGCGATCAGGAGTTTGCGGACCACGACGGCTCCCGGGCCGGGGCTGGAAACCGCAGTATCGACATGGTGGGGGGATGGCCGCAAGTTTCTGTTTCCGTTTGACGCATTTCCCGCGCGCACGCATAATCCGCGCCCTCGGGAAAACGCCGGTCAATGTGCACGCAGCCACCTGACGATCCGCGCGCCAGCCTGCATGTTGACCCGCGTTTTCCTGGTACAAGACCCTGATTTATGAGCCGCGTCCCCGTATCCCTTGATCCGCAGCAACCTCGCTTCCAGCAGCGCGAATTCGTCATGGATGCGCCGCTGGAGGCCGCGGATTTCCCGCGGCTGCGGGCCGAGTCCCTGGCGGGGCACCCGCTGAAGGTCGCGGCACGCTTCGAGATCCGCCGGGGCGCGCTGGGCGAGCTGCGCGTGGCCGGGGCGATCGAGGGCGAACTGTGGCACGAGTGTCAGCGCTGTCTGCAGCCGATGGCCTGGCGCTTCCAGCTGACGCCCGATGCGGTGCTGGTGCCGCTGGAGGGGTCCATCGAAGGTCTCGATGCCGGCGATGACTTCGTCGAGCTGGGTGCCGAGGGCCTGCTGCGCCCGCATGACTGGGTCGAGGAAGAGATCCTGCTGGCCTGGCCGCTGGTACCGCGTCACGACGACTGCGACGCCGGCCGGCGCGAGGAATTCGTCGCGGGCGAGGGGCGCGAGAATCCGTTCGCGGTGCTCGCCGGGCTGAAGGACGACCTGGCCGGCCACAACGACTGACCGCGGACCGGGCCGCGGTGCCGCGCACGGGCATTGTGCGCGGCGAAACGCTATACTGCCGCCCGCTTTAAGCCCGCCTGTGCGGGTGACCGGCAGAAACCGGGCAACCACTGGCTTCAATCTGGAGATTCATCATGGCCGTTCAGCAACGCCGCAAGACCCGTTCCAAGCGCGACATGCGCCGTGCCCACGACGGGCTGAAAGGCGCGACCCTGTCCACCGACCCGACCACCGGCGAGATCCACCGCCGCCACCACGTGACGCCGGACGGCTTCTACCGTGGCCGTCAGGTCGTGCAGCAGCCGGTCGAAGTCGACGACGACGAAGACTGAGTTGTACGGGATTCGGGGGCCACGGGGTAATCGTCCCCGTGGCCTCGTTGTTTCCGGGGAGACCCGGTCGCGGCAGCCACAACGGGACTCGGCATGAGCAGCAGCTACGTCATCGCCCTGGATGTGATGGGCGGCGATCACGGTGTGTCCGTGGTGATTCCGGCAGCCCGCCGGGCACTCAAGGGGCAGGGCGATTTCCGGCTGCAGCTGGTCGGGGATCAAGCCGTAATCGAACCCGAGCTCCAGGCCTGGTCCGCGACCGAGCGTGAGCGCGTGGAGATCGTCCATGCCTCGCAGGTCGTGGGCATGGAGGAGCTGCCGGCGGTGGCCCTGCGCACCAAGCGGGACTCGTCGATGCGGGTCGCGATCGAACAGGTGCGCAAGGGCGAAGCCCAGGCCTGTGTCAGTGCCGGCAATACCGGCGGACTGATGGCCACCGCGCGCTATGTCCTCAAGACCCTGCCCGGGATCGACCGGCCGGCAATCGCCACCGCCCTGCCGTCGATGAACGCCCATACCCACATGCTGGATCTGGGCGCCAACGTCGATGTCGAGGCCGAGCACCTGTATCAGTTCGCGGTGATGGGCTCGGTGCTGGCGAAGGCCGTGGACGGCCTGGACAGCCCGCGGGTCGGTCTGCTGAACATCGGCTCGGAGGCGATCAAGGGCAACGACCGCGTGCGCGAAGCCGGGCGTATGCTCGAGGAATCCTCACTGAACTACGTCGGTTTTGTGGAGGGCAATGATGTCTACTGCGGTGACGTCGACGTGGTGGTCTGCGACGGCTTCGTCGGCAACGTCGCGCTGAAGACCAGCGAAGGCGTGGCGAAGATGATCACCAGCAACATGAAGGCCGAGTTCCGCAGCTCGCTGTACTCGCGTCTGGCCGGGTTGATGGCCCTGCCGGTGCTGCGCCGACTGCGCCAGCGGTTCGATCACCGGCGCTATAACGGCGCCTCGCTGCTGGGGCTGCAGGGCATCGTGATCAAGAGTCATGGGAGCGCGGATTCGCTGGCCTTCGCCAATGCCATCCGCATCGCGCGGATCGAGGCCGAGGCCAATATCGCGACCCGCATCGACAAGCAGCTGGAGCGGCTGCTGCGGCAGGAGACGCCG
>LKMJ01003380.1_pt1 | contig 14833 bp, 11 predicted proteins | sample 643391 | NCBI WGS metagenome assembly LKMJ01 (sample SAMN04112250, study PRJNA286221) | soda lake metagenome | biome: soda lake; feature: Kulunda Steppe; material: water; isolation source: sample PL-Br10 brine of Picturesque Lake | place: Russia: Kulunda steppe | collected 2010-07
ATGTCCAGCAGCTCCATCTTCTCCTGGAGAATCTCCTGAAACTCGGCGACGCCGACCTCGCCCTCGTCTGCTGGGCCTTCCATCGGCGACGTCTCGTAGCCAGCGTCGTCTTCTTCGTCGTCTTCCTCCCCCTCCCCGAACAGCTCCTCGCGCTCTTCGAGTTTGGCGTTGAGCGCCGTCCGGAGGAAGTTGACCATCGTGATCCCTTCGATCTCGGCCGGATACTGGAAGCCGAGGAAGATACCGAGTGCTGCGCGCTCGTTGGGTTCGAGCTCCAGGAGGTCCCACGCTCTCAGGTCCTCTGGAATCTCCTCGTCGTACTCGTGGCCCTCGAGGTGAAGCGTGACACTCCCATCAGTCACTTCGTACGCGGGGTGTCCGGCGACGATTTTCGCCAGCGTGGATTTCCCGCTACCGTTTGGTCCCATCAGCGCGTGAATGTCTCCACTGCCGACCTCCAGGTCGACGCCGCGCAGAATTGTCTCTCCGTCTTCCTCTGCTACATCCGCGTGCAAGTTGTCGATTTTGAGTACTGCCATAGTTTGTTCTAGGTCATCCGAAAACAGGGACGTGAACGACATAATGCTTTCGCATTTCACCCCGCAATTTCTATATTCAAAAAGAATAGTTTGCAATGGGGAAAGGAGAAATACCAAGACTGTTGTCCAATCTTTCGTAACCGGACACACGATTCCACCAGCTCGAACTATCGTTCCGTCTGCACGTGAACAGTTATCACAGCGAGCGACTGTTCACTGGTCGAGGAATTTCGACGTAAGGACGTCATTCCAGTCGAAGACGACTCTCACGATTGTCTCGAAAAAACCCGCCAGTGCAAAGTCCGGGTGTCGAAAGTGAGTCCGACACCGAGACGCCCCTTCCACGAACTTCACGTCGATGTCCTCGGTGGAGAGTCCTGCGTGTTCATGACGCGTTCGAGTTCGTCCTCGTCGGCCGCGTCGCTGTCCTCGAACAGTATGGGTCCAGCAACCTCACGTATACTGCCCGAGTCCGGTCTGTTCCTGGCCCGACTTGACTTCGTCCCAGGAGATACCGAGCGCTTCGAGAATGCGGGCGATGGGGCCTTTGAGTGTCTTGTCGAGCATCTTCTCCCAGTCGATTTCGAACTCCTCGGGAAGTTGGTCCGCATACTCGAAGCAGATGACGTCCGGGTCTCGCTTGAACTCCTGATAGACTGGGTCGGAACGCAGTTCGTCGCCTTGCTCGGCCTCGATTCGCTCGAAGAAATCCGCGTGCACACGGTCGATGTACAGCCGTTTGGGTTTCGACCCGCGCTGGAAGTTCGTCCCGAGCACTCTGTTCGCGTACTTCGCTCCCCTGACGTGTGCTGTGTCGGTATCGTAGTTATCCAGTCGCTTGCCGATCCCACCCGGAATCCCGATGTCCTCCGGGTCGGCGTTGCCCACCTGGAAGTCGTCGATCACGTCGTGGACGTAGGATTTGATTTCTTCCGTCTCCTCGCCGGTCACGATCATCTCGATGACGTTCTTCTGGACCTTCTTCGTGATGGGTGCGATATCCGAGCGCTGATACTCGAAGCCCGTAATGTCGATGTCGTCGACGTCCTGTCCCTCCTTCCACACAATATGTCCACAGTAACGTTTCTTCGTTCCGGCCTGGAAGAAGCGCCGGTAGAGCTTCTCGAACTCGATCTGGAAGCGGTGTTCGGCGGCGTTGAGTTCCTCCTGGGCGAACTCGTCGTACGACGAATTTATTGCCTCTTCAATCTCGAACGAACGCTCGATAGCTTCCTCTTTTGTCACGTCATCGCCAACACTTACCATAACGCTGTCAGTATCTCCATAAATTACATTTTTGTCGAAATTATTGGTTACTTGTTCGGTAAAGTTTATTACTTCTCTCCCCGTAGCAGTGACCGCAGCACCCATTTCACGGTCGTATAGACGGAACCGGTCCCAGCCCAAAACTCCGTATAAACTGTTCATAATCACCTTGACAGCTTGTTGCTGCCTGTCGAATTTTTGATATTCGTCGGATTTGGGCTCGTGTTCGTTGCGCTGGGCCTTCTTCTCCTCTCTTTCTGTCAGCAGCTCGTCAACCATCTCACGGATTGCGCCGTCTGGTTCCTTCCGGAAGCGCGTGCCATTGGGAGCCCGGTAGGTCTCACCCCTGTACTCCTCTGGATCAACTTTTGTCTCCGGTGACGCGTTTATCGTCACCATGCACATCGGATAGAGGGACTGTCCAATCCACTGGAAGTGACCGTTCCGTCCTGCGAGTACGACGTGATTATTTTCTGCAGTGATACAGTGGACTGTGCCGTCGTGTGCTTCGACGGAGGCATTTGTCGACTTCTTGAACGAGCCCTTCTTCCCGATCGAAACGTACCAGGTACCGTCTAACTGTTTCGAAACTGTCGGTTTCTGGCCACAGCGAACTGCAAGGTCGACAATATCGTCTTTGAGCATCTCGCTTTTCGTCCAGAACTTCCCGAGACCGGAGTCCGTCCTGCTCCCATCACCGCGAATCATCGTCTCGAGTAATCGTTCTAACAACGTGCCGTCCAGTCCGAAAACCCAGGAGGGTAACTGCTTCGTTTCGTATCCATCACCACAGTTTGACTCGAGCCAGCCGACGAGGTACCTGTTAGAGATATTGATACCGCGTTTGCCAACGTTGTAGGTGATGTCCATTCGGTCAAGAAGCTCACAAATTGCCCCCCTGCCGTCCTCGTCATCCTGGTGAATGGTCAACCGGCCATTCTTGGGATCAGAGCTTCCTTCAGTAACAAACCAGCCAAGGAACTCCAGCCAATCAGTCATCTCGAACGAGAGTGGCATCTCGGAATGTCCCTTATCGTATTTCAGAAACAGATGATCAGCGTGTTTCTCGATGATTGTCTGATGTTCTCGAAACAGAGTGACCGGAATCAGGTACTTTCCGACTTTCTTATCGATTCCCAGCGTAGCTGACGAACCGTGAACGAGCTCGAGTGATTCAGTGACGGCTGCTGGCATCCTATTACGGAACGATCGGAGATCATCTTCCGTATAAACCACGACGTGCCCTTCCCCGATTTCGTCGATCAGTTCGAACGTGTCCGGGGCGCGACCGGACATTGGCTCGTGTTGCGGAAATGCAAACCGTTCGCTGTCTGTTATATCGCGGTACTCTGCGAACTCGAAATCTGCTGGTTCCTGACTGTCCCAGCCACGTTCGGACGAAATCAGGAAGCGGTGATTCTCCGTGACTTTAAAATCGTGTGTGTTACCGTTTAGATGGTGGAGCTCACCGTACTTGTTATCGTACTCGTGTGTCTCCGCAACCGGCTGGATTTCACACTCGAAGGTGTCCGGGTTAAGTGTGTAAATACGGTCACCCTCCTGGATGTCGGTTATATTCTCAGCGCCGTGAGGTGTGAGTACTTCCGTATCAGCACTGAAACACTTGAGGTCTAGTACGCTGACATTTACGCGGACGCCGGTGATCGGGTCGAAGACGGCGCCACCCTCGTAGTCCTCACTCTCCTGTTGGCCTTTCGAGGGAAGTGAGAACTTGTCGTGGAGTTTGTGCAGGACGTACATGTCGACCGCGTCGCCGGGCGTCGTCGCGTCTTCGAGTTTGCAGCCGACGAACTGGCGGACCTCGTTCCAGAAGGCGACGATGTTCTGTTCGCGGTCGAGTTCGACACACAGTTCGACGTCCCGGAGGTTGTACTCCAGCAGGCGCTCGGGATCGTTCTCCCAGAGGTCGCCGATATCGCCGGGATAGCGCTCCTTGCCGACGCCGAGTTCGCGCTCGCCGACGTCGTCCAACCGGTAGGATTCGAGTTCGGTGAACTTCGTTCGCTGGTAGGCATACAGCAGGTCGAAGACGACCCGTCCCTTGATATCGGGGCCGCCCCAGTTACTGGCCCAGACCTCGTCCACGCGCGAGAGTCGGTTGTAGTCGAGATTGCGCTCGGTTTTGCCTTCGAGTTCCTCCAGCCTGTCGATGAGATACGGCGCGTCGAAGTCGTCGAAGTTCCAGCCAGTCAGGACGTCCGGGTCTGTCCGGTCGATGTACTCGAGGAACTCTTCGAGCATCTCCTCCTCGGTGCCGTATCGCCGGATATCCACGTTCAGGTCGGCTTCACTGTCTGTCGCCTGGCGGCTATCCGTCTCGATTGGCTGGTAATCTTCGAGCACGCCGGGCGCGTCGTTCCCGCCGGGAGCCTCGTACAGCCAGAGGACGTACTCGTCGTCGTAGTTGTCGTGGCTCGCGATACAGATGATCGGCTCCTCGCCGTCTTCTGGGAAACCTGAGCGGTCGTCGACCTCGATGTCGAACGTGTTCACGCGCGGCTGTGCATCGACGTCGACTGCCTCGAGTTCCTCGTGGTGAGCCCGGATTGTCAACCGGTCCGACTCGGGGTCGAGGAGGCGTTTCGGGACGCGGATACCGCTCGTGATGTCCTTGTCGATGAGGAGGCGGTTCGGGAAGAGGATATCGGCCTCGTAGTGGTCGAACTCGTCACGGATCTGGCCGACGTCACGGGGCGTCTGTCCGTAAATCTTGACGAGTTTCTCGCCGCGGATCGACTCGAAGTGGTCGCCGTTCTCGTCGGTTTCCTCCCATCCCGTAATCCGGTCGTACTCCATCAGCCGTCCCTCGGTGACGTTCTCGGCAGGTGCATAGAAGTACGGCTCGAACTCGCGGACGCGGACGTGAACCAGGTCGTTCTCCTCGGTCCGCCCGAAAACGTGGACGATTGGTCGCTCCTCGTCGCCCCGCCCTTCGATGGTGTAATCGACCTGCATGACGGCGATCTCGACGTGCTCCCCGGTTTCCGGGAAGAGGGCGTCGCTCGTGTCGACGTACGTCGCGTTCTCGCCACCGTTGCCGGCGACTGCCGCTGCTTCCTCGTCTGTCGGTCGATCGTCGTCCCGACCGCCGCCGTAGTCCCCGAGTTCGGACTGACCCATGTTGGCGTCTGTTCGCGCTCCCGCATAAAAACTACAGTGGTCTCGTGCAGTCCCGCCCAGACGCAGTGTTTCCTCACCCGTAAACTGTCCCCCCAACACGACGTAGGCAGTCGTCAAGACGAGCGTCTGACACCTGTAAAAGAAGAGCGTGCACTCTTCACCCGCCGGTGGGAAGCTTGTGGGGAGAGTTTTCACCCAACGGTGGCCCAGCAGTGAGGTTGTATCCAGGTCATTCGAACCAAATTAGCCTGTCAAATCATTCACGTGGATTAATTTCACCGTAATTTGGACGAACCAGCTGCCAATGGGGACGTATATTGAGCAATCATTTTAAAACGCAATAGGCGAGAACAGTTCTATGATACGCTCACCAAATGTATAACCTGGCGGTTCAATAGTAAACTGAGGAATGCCACCCAGAGTCCCGAGGGATTCGCGGATCGATACCGATGAACTGGCTCCCAGCGACGACCACATTGATCTGAGCAATCCGGTCCACCGCATCGGTCTCTTGCTACTGGCGCTTCACTATCTCCTACTCAACGCGATACTCTTCTCCCTTACTCCCGTGGGTGTTGGTGATCTCCTCATGTGGCTTCTCGTACTTCCCGGAGTCGTGCTCCTGGTCTGGGTTATGCGATGAACAGGCGCAAAACCTCGCCGTTTACGGCGTTGACGAGACGCTTCGCGTCTCGTTCGCACACCAGAAATCGAAGATTTCTGGGGACGGGGATACGCGCCGTCAGTGTATGACACTAACCACCGATAACTGCATTGCTGGAGATTCCATCGTCACCCGATACTGTTAATACTATTCATAACTGGTTATGAAGCAGGACGATGTTGAAGACAACCCGCACCTACGTCGCTACAATCACGAACCACCAGCAGGTTCGTGACGACCTCGATGTGTGTGGGTTTGCCGCATCGAAGCTGTGGAACGCCGGTCGCTACTACATCCAAGAACAGTGGGATGACAACGGTAAGATTCCTGACGAGAAAGAGCTGAAATCGAAGTTGAAAGACCACGAACGCTACAGTGACCTCCATTCTCAGTCAAGTCAGCGAGTTCTCGAAGAGCTTGCTGAGGCGTTCACCGGCTGGTACAACTCCGAGGACGGCAACAACCCACCGGGCTACCGGAAACGTGGCGACCGACACCCACGCTCGACCGTGACGTGGAAGCAGAAAGGCATCAAACACGACGATAAGCACGGACAGGTTCGCCTCTCGAAAGGCTGGAACCTCAAAGATAGCCGGTCAGACTTCATCCTCGTGGAGTACGAGACACGACCGGACGTGACTATCGAGAACGTCCAGCAGGTCCGGGCGGTCTGGAACGGCGACCGCTGGGAATTACATCTGGTCTGTGAGACAGAGATTCCCGTCGAAGACGCGCCCGGCGACAAGACCGCCGGAATCGACCTTGGCATCAGCAACTACCTCGCAATCGACTACGAGGACGGTCCGAGTGAGCTGTATCCCGGCAACCGGCTGAAAGAAGACAAGCACTACTTCACCCGTGAAGCGTACCAGACAGAAGGCGAGAACGGCCCATCCAAGCGGGCACGACGCGCTCGCCGGAAACTCTCTCGCCGGAAAGACCACTTCCTGCATACGCTCTCGAAACACATCGTTCAGCGATGTATCGAAGAAGGAATTGGAACAATAGCCGTGGGCGATTTGAGCGATATTCGAGAGGATGAGGACGGCGACTCACGAGACTGGGGCCAGCGCGGAAACAAGAAGTTGCACGGGTGGGAGTTCGACCGTTTCAGCCGTCTACTCGAATACAAGGCTGAAGAACACGGAATACTGGTTGACCGTGTGGATGAAGCAAACACCTCGAAGACGTGTTCGTGTTGTGGACAGATTCGAGATGCCAATCGCGTCGAGCGTGGGCTGTACGTCTGTGACACGTGTGAGACGAGCATGAACGCAGACGTGAACGGAGCAGTGAATATCCGTCGAAAGATAACTCAAACTCCCCCAACTGGGGATATGAGTAACGGCTGCTTGGCACAGCCTGGAGTCTACCTGTTCGAGACAACCACGGGTGCATTCCACCCACAAGAACAGGCAAGCTGCAAACCGTAATATCCCAACGCTTGGGAATCCTCGCGCTTCAGCGCGGGGAGGATGTCAATTCGCGGTTGAGCTGAGTATGAATCAAATTTTTAGTTTCGGATAAGGTATACCCGGAACTCACATTGTCACGGTCGACAGACCGCTCATTCGACACTGCTCTGGAGTCGCGTCGCGAGCCGGTTCGGGAGCGTCTCACGCGTCGCCCGAGTGACTTTGTACAGTCGGGCGTCCTGTCGCTGTTTCAGGTCCTCTACGAACGGGAAAGATGACTGAAACTGAATGGCTGCGAGCACAGGAATTTCGCTGTCGAGCGTCCGTTCGAGTTCGGCGATGAACATCTCGCTGTGGAGTTGCATCGGCGCAATTTCGTCGATAACGACGAGGTCGGCGTTCGCTCGCGACGCCGAGAGTGCGCGCTCTGCGAACTCGTCGACTGCCTCGACTGCAACGCTGTATTTACCGACTCTTGCTCTTCCTTGCTGGTCGACGTGTGCCAGCATTGCCCGCTCCTCTCCCCTCACTTCGACGAGTTCGAAGCCAACTCGCTCACCGTCCTCGCGGATTTCGGGGCTGTAGAAGCCGCCAGCCGTCACTCCGAGTTGGTCGAGTTGGTCGAGTGTTCGCTGGATGACCGTCGTCTTCCCGCTTCGCGGTGGTCCCGTCACGAGATGATTGCTCGTCATTGCTGGGTATCAGAGCCGCCTGCTGTCGACATCGAGTCGTTCGAGTCCGATCTCTCGAGCGTGGTCGACGACCTCACGGTACTCTTCTCTGGTAATCCCACGACTGATCTCCTCGTATCGTTCCTCCGATTTCGCCTTGTAGTAGGGCTTGTACTGGGCCATGACGTCCACGTACGTCTCCGTCGAAATCTCCTCGGCGATATACGTGAGCACGTCTTTCGCGCTCTCGACGTGGTTTGGCATGACCAGATGACGGACCAACAGTCCTCCCGTCGCCAGACCGTCCGTCATCTCCAGATCGCCGACCTGGCGATGCATCTCTTTGAGCGATTCTTTGACGTTCGACCAGTAGTTCGGGGCGCGGGAGTACTTCGCGGCGGCCTGGTCGTCTGCCCACTTCACGTCCGGCATGTAGATGTCGACGATTCCATCGAGCAGTTCCAGAATCTCGACCTGTTCGTAGCCGCCACAGTTCCAGACGATCGGGACGTCCAGTCCGCGCTCGCTCGCGATTTTGACTGCTTCGACGAGATGTGGCGAGTGATGTGTCGGCGAGACGAAGTTGACGTTGTGACAGCCCTGCGACTGTAGCTCCAGGGCCATCTCTGCCACGTCTTCGGGTGTCGCCTCCTCACCTTTCGCCTCGTGACTCGTCTCGAAGTTCTGGCAGAAGACACACGTCATGTTACAGTGGGCTATGAAAATCGTCCCACTCCCGTTGGTGCCTTTCAGGCAGTCTTCCTCGCCGAAGTGGGGGAAATGTGACGAGACGTACAGCGTATCGTCGACCCGACAGGCACCGGTCTCACCGTCGGTTCGGTCGACGCCGCAGTCGTAGGCACAGAGGTCGCAGTCGCTGTATCGACTCCAGAGCTCGTCGATTCGCTGCTCGAACTCCGCCTCGGGCAACGCCTGGAAGTTGGGTTGGGCCGCGTTGTTTGCGCCGAGGGACATGCGATTACTGTGGCGATGTAGAACTATGAACGTTTCCCGGGGTATCGTGGCAGTTGTACATAATTGGTATAAAGTCGACTCCTATAGGTAGCCATATGAGCCTACACTGGGGCCGTCTGGAACCACATACCTACGTCTATGTGGGTGTAGCAATCGTCGGACTCCTCTTGACGACAGGCCTGTTCGAGGCGGGCACATTCACGGCGTCGACAGGACCGCTCCATTTCGACGGCTACTACGCAGCGATTTCAGGGTTCAGCTTTCTGTTTTTTGCTTCGGTCTACCTGGCATATACTCAAAGGACGCAAGAGGACAACTGATCTGCCCCGATGGAGAACACGATTCGGTCAGAGACGTTCACGTGCGCCAGCGACGACAAGCGGGAGCGTGATCGTCGCGTCACCGTAGACGGAGGCGTTTCGTGCGGTGGGTTCGAGTTTGCCCCACGACCGGGCCTCATCAAGCGTCGCACCGGAGAGTCCGCCGGTCTGTGGTGGGTCCATCGTTAACTGGACGCCGTAATCGTAGGCGTCCGGGGCGACGAGCATCGTCTGGAGGACGTAGTTCTTCGGGACGCCGCCGCCGACGACCATCGCGCCGGCCTTCTCGCTCTCGTAAGCCAGGTCGTTCAGGTGGGTCATATCTGCCAGCGCGTCCAGTGAGAAGGAGGTCGTCTGGCTGTACATCCACGCCTGCAGGCCGAGCACCGAGTCCTGGACGGCCGGACAGTAGATCGGGACGTCGTTCTCGAAGGCGGCCGCCGCGATGCCGCTGCGCTCCTCGATATCCTCGGCCTCGTTGATTTCGCTGTTTGCCCGACCCAGCTCCTCGGTGAACCGGCGGATGCTCACTGTTCCTTCAGATTCGAGCGCGGGGAACACCTCACTGCGGAGGTGGTCTTCGAACAACGCGAAATGCTCCTGTGGGAGATACACGTTGTAGATGCGGTCGACTCCTTCCTCGCGGAGCGTTTCGTCGTGCTCGCGCATCGTCTTTCCGTCCGAACACTCGTGACCGTGATGGTGCTTTCCGCCGATGGCCTCGATAGCATCGTGAGTCAGGTTCGCTCCCGTCGTAACGAGCGCATCGATGTGTCCATCGCGAATCAAACTCTCGACGATGTCGCGCATTCCCGCCGGGACCATCGCCCCAGCGAGGCCAAAGAAGTTCGTCACGTCGTCCCTGTCGAGCATCTCCGCGTAGATGTCGACTGCATCGTGGAGACTCTGCGCGCCGACACCACCGTGGCCGTACGCCTCGACGAGGTCGCCGACGCTCATTCCCGCCTCGACTTCGACGTGTCCAATTGGATCGTGGCTGAACTCCGCCCGCTCTGGATGGTGGTCGTTGTCGTCGCTCCCGTCGTGTTCCTCAGTCATATCTCCTGTTCTGGTTCCCCGTGGTTTCAACCGTTCGATAACGCAGAAGTCGCCTCCTGTCAGACCACTATCTCTGAATCAGATGATAGAGGCGGTAGAGGGCGCGTTTCCCGGCAATCGTCGGAAACAAAATTGGGTTCTTGCGAAACTCCGCGAGACTTTCAGTGCTCTTCTGTTGCATTTGGTTGATACGTCCAGGTCGGACCATCTCCTGGGTTTCGTAGCAAAACACTGGTTTCCCCGACTGAGTGCAGATGTCTGCTGCCTGTGCGGGATCGCTCTCGATAAAGAGACCCGCACCGGTCGATTCGTACACGCTAGCCTTGTACTCTGCGTGGTCCCCCTGCCGTTGTCGAGTCTCCTTGTCGGGATAGTCCATCATGACAAGGTTGTCGTACTCGATACCGTGTTTGTCCAGCCACGCCTCCGTCTCTGCCCGGTATTTTTCGAGCCTGCAGGTGACCAGCCAGCCGACGGGCTGGTTCGGGACAATCTTTGGTTCGACGCCGGCGAGGAACTCGCGGTAGTTCTCACCGTCGTCGTTCTCTTCAGGGGTTGGGTCCCGGCAGAGAACACCGTCGATATCGATACAGAAGGTATCCAGCAGGGAGTGATGGAGGATGTTCCACTCGAACACCCGTGGTAAGGGGACGACATCCGCGTAGTGGTCGACGTACTTGTGGCCCCACGACGAGATGTACACTGCAGCGTACTCGATTTCGAACGGAAAATCGTGTTCGGCGAGTCGGTCCTGGGTTTCGGTCATCTGGTTTCCCGACAGCACGGAATCGTCGATGACGAGGACGGTATCGAGACGCTCGAACGAAAAGCCGTTCTCGTATCGGTTTCCGGTGTCGAAAACCTCCCCGTTACAGAGACCGTCGACGTCGGTCATCGGCACGTCGAGATACAGACAGAGAAGATTTGCGGCCAGCAGTCCACTTCTGGGAATCCCGACTATGAGATCGACATCCTGGGATAAATCCTCTGCAAACTGCCGCGTATCAGCTCTGAGAGAATCGACATCTCTGTAATTCATACCGGGAAGATGATGAGAGTAACATACATATTTATTCGTCACCTACTACACCAGTTTTGACAGAATAACTCACTTACTCATTGGGAAGAAACAGGTACAGACGAGAGGGTGTCGATATACTAATATTTATTCGCCACTCGGTCACAGACCGGTCGGACAGTCGATGACTGTCGTCTCGACACCCCACTCCGAAACGAGTCCCGAGAGGGATCGAATCCCGAACGTCTCGGTGGCGTAGTGGCCAGCTAACACGACGTGGATACCGGCCTCTTTGGCGTCGTGATAGACCTGCTGTTTGCCCTCGCCGGTCACGAGGGCGTCGGCTCCAGCGTCGACGGCCTCGTCGAGCCAATCGACGCCGCTACCGGTGACGATTGCCACGTCGTGAATCTCGGCCGGACCAAAGTCGAGCACCTGAACGTCCTGTCCCCCGGTATCGAGGGCTGACTGCAGCGTGTCTCGGAGGCCTCCGACAGTCCGAGAGTCGGGACTGTGACCCTGCTGGCCGATATACTCCGGACCCATCGACCCAAACGGTGATCTGTCTTCGAGTTCCAGCAGATCCGCAACCCCCGCTGCGTTGCCCAGTTCATCGTGTCCGTCAAGCGGGAGATGTGAGGTGTAGAGTGCGATGTCGTTCTCGACGAGTGCGGAAACGCGGTCGTACTGTTGTCCAGTTACGCGCTCGATACCACCCCACGAGATTCCGTGGTGGGTGACGAGGAGATCCGCATCGCGGCTGGCTGCACGCTCGATTGTCTCGACTGCGGCGTCCACAGTGAAGACTGCGTGTTCGATTTCCTGGTCCGTGGGGCCGACCTGCAAGCCGTTCGCACTCGCGTCGATATCCGCATACGCTTCTGTTCGGAGCCTGTCGTCGAGTCTGTCGACGAGTTCCTGTCCGTGCATGCCCCCCTGTTCACTCTCCGCGCTGGTATGTGTTCCCTTCCAGTACAGCACTACGCCGTTCCGGTGCAGCACTACGCCACTATCCGGGTTCGGATTTCGAACCTACCTGATGTAATCTCTACACCCACTATATTTGTATTTCAAACCAATATACTGTACAACCCAAGGTAATTTTATCTGATTTTCGAATCTATTTAATTCGATATTCAAAATAAATTCGTTTGAACTTACGATCTACGTAGTTTAGATTCCAAACTAATACGGTTCGAATATCGAAGTATAGGTGTGTGTTGTATTCCCACAGACTGGGAATCTACGGCCGTTATTTGGCGGGTGAGTACCGAGTAGTAGATATGAGCGGGATTCGAGCAGAACTGGTCTTCAGCACACCAGACTCCTGTCCGGTTGCGGAGGCATCGGCAGAGGTGGACGGTCCCCTGACCGAAGTATCGTGGACCGCAGGTGACGAGGAGGCAGTCACTGAACAGTTCGCGGCGGTCAGTGAGGCAAACGAAATCGAAACAGCAGAGGAAGACGGGGAGTTCGAGGAGGTGTTCGATTACGGGACGCAGACGATCTACGAGTTCGACCGCGACCCCTCCGAGAGCTGTATCTGTGAGTTCGTCGAGCAGACAGTCGGTCCCGTAACCGATACCTACGCTGTCGATGGCGACCTCCACGTGACACTGCACGCCCGTGATATGACCGGTCTCCGGAACAACCTCCGGGAGTTCAAAGACCGGTTCAGCGACGTCCACATCGAGTATCTGGTCAGCGGCCGGGCGGAAAACGAAGAGGGCGAGATTATCCCTGTCGACGTGCGTCGACTTACCGATCGCCAGCGGGAGGTACTCCAGACGGCGTACGAGATGGGGTATTTCGACTACCCTCGCAACGCGAATGCAGGTGACGTCTCCGAGGAACTCGGGATTCAACCCTCGACGTTCACCGAACACCTCAACGCCGCCCAGTCGAAGATTCTCGACGAACTGGCGTTTGCGGAAACCTGATTGAGGTCCTCTCCTCAGTTCAGTCCTTCGACTGTATCCAGTAGCGTCTCAATCCGCCCGGTAAGCGTCACAGCGTCTGCAGCCAGAAGTTTCACGATCGATTCCTTGCCGACAGCGCCCGGGTCGTAGACGGCAACCGGCGCGTCTTCGCGACCCTCGAACGCCTGTTTCGCTCCCCACTGCATCGTACTCCCCTCGATACGCTCGACGTCTTCGGGTTGCTCGCTCCTGTCGTAACTCCCGACTGACCACTCGAGCGAGTCGAGTGTCCGTTGGACCTCGCTGTCGAACCGACAGTTCACTGCGAAGCGATACGATGGCTCGTACTCGCGGGTCGCGAGCAGGAACCGGGCGACGTGACTCGATGCGCCGAACCTGACCCCGCGATTGGGTGTCACGCCGTCGAACGTCCGGGTGATCCGTCCCTCGACGGCAGCACACTCGGTGGGTGACTCCGCGTAGGGAGTCGCGCCGACGACGTTCATTCCCACTTCGGGAACGAGACGGGAGACGTCCCGGTCGACAAGGGCCTGGACGGCAGTTTCGACACGCTCTGCAGTGGGTTCACGCTCGGCCTGGTTGCGGAGCCCGACCACGTGATGGACTGCGCCCGGCCCCTCGCCGACGTCCAGTCCGTAGCGAACAGCACGCTCGAGCAGATCGATTCCGGCCCTGACAGCCTCCGAGAGGTGGTCGCCGTGCGCGAGGCGCGTCGCGATAGCCGCCGAGAGCGCACACCCAGAGCCGTGGGTCGCATCCGTGGCGACACGAGAGTGGACTATCGTCTCGACGTCCGCCTCGGTGACCAGCACGTCGGCAATCTCCGCTCCGGGGACGTGTCCACCCTTGACGAGTGCTCCGCGTGCGCCCATCTCGACGAGACGCTCGCCTGCCTCGATGGCGCTGTCCGTATCCGTCACCTCGATGCCAGTCAGTACTTCGGCTTCATCAGCATTTGGCGTGACGAGCGTCGCCGCATCGACCAGTTCCTCGTAGGCGGACTCGGCGTCGCGGTCGAGCAGTCGGTCGCCGGAGGCGGCCACCATCACCGGGTCGACGACAACGGGCAACTCGGCGTCCCGGACCTGGTCCGTGACGAGCTCGACGACGTCGGCAGTCGCGAGCATACCGGTCTTGAGCGCCCTCACGTCAAGATCCGAGAAGACGGCATCGCACTGTGCGTCGACCTCTCCTGTGGGAAGCACGTGTGTGCTCTCGACACCGCGAGTGTTCTGTGCGGTCACGCTGGTCACCGCGCTCGTCCCGAAGCCACCACACGCCTCGATGGTTTTCAGGTCGGCCTGGATACCTGCACCCCCACCCGAATCACTGCCAGCGATTGTCAGAACGACTGGCGGTGTCACTGGGGCCCGAGTTCGCGTCATACAGGAGCTACCACTGCATGATACAAATGAGTGGTGATTGGTCTGGGAGCCGATTCTAATCGTCTACCGGGGGAAATTGACTTCTACGATGGCTACGTGAGCACTGGTATGGCAGAGACGCGCATCGTCCACGAACAGGACGATACACTCGGTGAGGAGGACACCTCTAACCGCTCTATCCTCGCCACCAACGTCGATATCGCCGACTCGATACTGTCGACTGGCAAGGGTCTCATGTTCCGCTCGTCGCTGCCCGAGGATTACGCACTCGTGATGGAGGTCGGCGGCGGGAACCTGCTGCCGTTCACGAAGGGACCACCACGCCAGTTCGTCCACATGCTGTTCGTCCGGATGCCACTGGACGTCATCTGGCTCGACGGCGACGAGGTGGTGAGAGTCTCGCGGATGAAACCCTGGCGTAGCATCGCAATGGCACGGGC
>LKMJ01003381.1_pt1 | contig 14832 bp, 12 predicted proteins | sample 643391 | NCBI WGS metagenome assembly LKMJ01 (sample SAMN04112250, study PRJNA286221) | soda lake metagenome | biome: soda lake; feature: Kulunda Steppe; material: water; isolation source: sample PL-Br10 brine of Picturesque Lake | place: Russia: Kulunda steppe | collected 2010-07
ACTTGAAAGAGGAGTGATGGAGCTGGCGGAGTTTGAAGAGTTTATGATGGTAATAAGGTATGATTATTCTTCATCTGAAGAGGATTTGGAAGTTAAATTTTCGGTGGAGGAAATTGAATTTAGATAGATAAATAAGGACAAATGTTTTAAAATGTAATTATTTTAAAATAATTGGCGCTAGTATTCTCTTTCTTCTTCGGATGTTTGAATTATTTGACTTATAGATGATGTTTTAATATAATATTATCAATTAAACCTATTAATTTTATATGTTTAAAAAACTTTTAGAGAAGGTGATTTTTTTGAATTCAGGAGAAGAGAAGGAAGTATACAAAGTACTTTCAAAAGAAGAAGAGAAATTCAAGCCTCCTCAGCAGTTTCAAGAACAGGCCAATGCCGGTCAGGAACTTTTGGATATTGATGATTATCAGGAATACTGGGCAAAAGAATCAGAAAAGCTGGACTGGTTTGAAAAATGGAACCAAATCCTTGAATGGGATCCCCCCTATGCTAAGTGGTTTGTCGGCGGAAAGCTTAATGCCTCATATAACTGCCTGGACCGTCATCTCAAAACTTACCGCAAAAACAAAGCCGCCCTGATCTGGGAGGGAGAACCTGGTGATAGAAGAACATATACCTATAAGGATCTGCACCGGGAAGTTTCTAAATTTGCCAACGTTTTAAAGAACCTGGGAGTTCGCAAAGAGGATACTGTAACAATTTATCTGCCTATGATCCCGGAAATTGCTATTGCCATGCTCGCCTGTGCCCGAATTGGAGCTCCTCACTCGGTAGTATTTGCCGGATTTGGCCCAGCTTCCCTGGTCAAACGTGTTAAGGACGCCAATTCATCGGTTTTAATAACTGTGGATGGATATTATCGCAGAGGCAAACATCTTAATCATAAAAACAAAACTGATCAGGCCTTAGAACAAATCGATCACTCCCAGCATTGTATTGTCGTCGAACGCAGTGGTGAACATGTAACGATGCAGAAAGGCCGGGATTTTTGGTGGCAGGATTTAATGTCTGAAGTCAGCTCAGAAGCATCTCCGGAAAAAATGAATGCGGAAGATGTCTTATTTTTAATGTACACTTCTGGTACTACCGGAAGTCCTAAAGGTATTGTTCATTCTGTCGGCGGTTATATGACACATGCAACCTCAACCAGTAAATATGTTTTTGATTTAAAAGAAGAAGATACTTACTGGTGTGCTGCCGATGTAGGCTGGATTACCGGACATTCCTATATAGTCTATGGAATTCTTTCTAACGGCGCAACTACCGTCATGTATGAGGGAGCCCTGGATTATCCCTCTAGGGACAGGCCCTGGGAAATAATAGACAAATATGGTGTAAATATATTTTACACTGCCCCAACCGCGATTAGAGCCTTTATGAAGTACGGTAAAAAACATCCCCAAGCCCATGATTTAAGCAGTTTAAGGCTCCTGGGCAGTGTTGGAGAGCCAATAAATCCCCGGGTCTGGAAATGGTATCACAAACATATCGGTAGCGAAAAATGCCCTATAGTCGACACCTGGTGGCAGACTGAAACTGGTGGAATTATGATCTCACCTCTCCCTGGAGTCACTGAAACCAAGCCTGGCAGTGTCACTCAACCTTTACCAGGAATTTCAGCTGATATCCTCAATAATGAAGGCGAATCGGTTAATTCAGGTTATTTGGCAATAACTAAACCCTGGCCAGGGATGTTGCAAACAATTTATAATAATGATGAAAGATATAAAAGAACTTACTGGTCCAAATGGAATAATGAAATCTATTATTCCGCTGATGGGGCCAAACGGGACCAGGACGGTTATTTCTGGATTTTGGGTCGTGTTGATGATGTAATTAACGTCAGCGGTCACAGATTGAGCACAATGGAAATTGAAAGCGCTCTGGTTGGCCATCCTAAAGTAAGCGAGGCTGCAGTAGTTGGCAGTTCGGATAAAATCAAAGGACAGGTCCCCTTTGCTTATGTCATTTTGCAGGAAGAAATCGAAGAAAACAAGTTAAATGATGCAAATAATGATGAAGAAACTGAACTATTTGGGGTAGATCTTCAAAAAAAGCTTAAAGACCACATAAAGGAAGATATTGGCGCTATCGCAAAACCTAAAGAAATCATTTTTGTGCCTGATCTGCCCAAAACTAGAAGCGGTAAAATAATGCGTCGTTTGCTGCAAGATATTGCCGAAGGTAGAGAACTTGGAGATACTACCACCCTAAAAAATCCTGAGATAGCGGAGAAAATCCAGGAAATTAAATTTTCATAAGTTATCATTCCCGCCTCAAAACTGAGCGTACACTATACCTTACCACAGCCCAGGTAAGATTTTCACCTATTACCGGTACAGTTTGCAAAGCACAGATTTAAATTCCAACTGCCCTAAGTTAATCTTTTTTAACATTGGCAGCCGACTTTTCACTTATTCCGGCAATATCTTAAGTCGAATTTTCAATACTATCAGTATAATTAGCTATTTCTGCAATAAAATAGGGGTTTTATTATGCTAAGAAAAGAAAGAATAACCAATAGATTGCTGCAAACAGTTGAAAAAAATGAACCTATTCTGGGAGTAGCCGTTGGTTCTGGAATTACTGCCCGTTATGCAGAAAAAGGCGGAGCAGATTTTATTATGGTTTTGAATGCAGGTATTTTTAGGATGACAGGTGTTTCTTCAACAGCGGCATTATTGCCTTATGCGAATGCTAACAGGTTAGTAATGAAAGTTGGGAAATCCAGAATCTTACCTCAAATTAAAAATATACCGGTTATATTTGGTATGTGTGGAACTGACACTACAATAGATAAAAATTTTTTTATCAACAAGATTATTGAATCTGGATTTTCTGGCATTACCAATTATCCTTCAGTGGGAATAATAGATGGCATATTAAAGATTCATTTAGAAGAAAATGATTTATCTTATGAACGTGAGGTAGAATTAATTAATTCTGCAAATGAAAAAGGATTGTTTACAATCGCTTTTGTTTTTAATGAACAGCAGGCTATTAAAATGACCAAAATAAAACCTGATGTCATTTGTATTAATTTTGGCTGGACTAAAGGGGGTGTTCAAGCCCCGGATAAAAATGTTTCGCTGGATCAGGTTATAAACAAGACAAAGAATATTTATAGTTCAATAAGAAGAATAGATTCAAATATGATAACACTGGTTTATGGTGGTCCTATTAACTCACCTGAAGCTGCTAATTATTTATTTAAAAAAACAAATATTTTAGGTTATATTGGTGGTTCTGTTTTTGAGAGGATACCCTTAGAAAATGAAATTGTCAAAACAACAAGGCAGTATAAAATGCTTACTTCGGTAAAAAAAACCAATAGCAAAAGGCTGAGACAGGAATTGAGAAAGCAAAAGTCATTTGGTCAACTTGTTGGAAAAAGCAAAGCAATGCAAAAAATTTACAGTATCATTGACCAGATAGCTGATAAAAAAGTTAATGTTTTAATTACCGGAGAAAGTGGGACCGGTAAAGAACTGGTAGCCAGAGCAATACATTATTATGGTAAGTTTAATGAAGAATCATTTGTACCAATAAATACTGCATCAATTCCTTATAACCTTCTGGAAAATGAACTTTTTGGGCATGAAAAAGGTTCATACACCGGAGCGCACAAATCTAAAATTGGTAAGTTCGAAATGGCAAATGGAGGAACTCTTTTTTTAGATGAAATTGCAGATATGCCAAAAGCATTACAGCCTAAAATATTAAGAGCCATTGAGGAAGAAAAAATTCAAAAAATAGGGGCAGAAGAAAGTGTTGATATTGATTTAAGAATTATCGCCGCTTCGAATAGAGATTTGCGAACCTTAGTTAATAATGAAAAATTCAGAGAAGATCTTTTTTACCGCCTGAATGTGGTGAATATTAATCTGCCTCCTCTGCGTGAAAGAAAGGAAGATATACCTTTATTGATAGAGGAGTTTATTAAGGAAAATAATGATAAATATGGCTTAAAAGTAAAAGATGTTACCCAGACTTTTTTCAATTGTGTATTGCAATATGATTGGCCAGGAAATATAAGGGAATTAAAAAATGTTCTGGAAAGAGCCTATGTTTTAAATGAAGAAAGTAATGAATATCTTACCTGTGAACTTCTTCCGGATCATATTAAAAATATCGCCAGTTTTCACAATGAATTTTGCGAGAACAGAACAGATAATAATATAAATGGATTAAAGGAGAGCCTTGAGGTGCTTGAAGAAAAAATAATAAAAGAAAAGCTTATTGAATATGAATATAATATAACAAAAACTTCAGAAGAACTGGGCATTACCAGAAAAACATTAAGAAGAAAAATGGAAAAGTATGGGGTAATTAGTGAGTAATTATTACACATTTTGTGTCTTTTAAATGGGTGTTTATTACTCACTTTATAATAATAAAAATTTCACAATTTAAAATATTTTTGCTTGTTGTACATGGTGTGGGGATTTGTGGAATTAAGCTTAAAAAAATCAGTCCTGGCATGGAAATTGCATTATATTAATTGTAGGAAAGGCAAATTTATATAATTAAGATAAGGAGGCCTAAATTAATGGCTAAAACTGTAGGGATAATAGGGACTTTAGATACTAAGGGCAAAGAATGTGAATATGTAAAAGAAATTATTGAATCAAAGGGTTTGGAGACATTAGTAATTGATGCAGGTGTAAAAAATGAACCAAAAATTGAGGCAGATATAAAAAGAAATAAGGTGGCTTTATCAGGTGGAGAGTCTTTGGAGGAATTAATTGATAAAGATGACAGGGGACATGCAATTTCAGTAATGAGTACAGGGGTAAAAAAGGTGGTTAGTGAACTGCACTCTGAAGATGCTATTCAAGGATTAATTTCTTTAGGAGGTTCCGCAGGAACAACAATAGGTACCACTGCCATGAAAGCTTTGCCTTATGGTGTACCAAAAGTAATGGTTTCAACTTTAGCTTCTGGAGATACCAGACCCTTTGTGGGCACAAAAGATATTATTATGATAAATTCGGTAGTGGATGTTGCAGGATTAAATAAAATTTTAAAAACAATTTTAACAAATGCTGCATTATCAATTGCAGGTATGGTAGATAACAATGAACTGGTTAAAAATATTGAAAGCGAAAAACCTTTAGTTGCTGCCAGTATGTTTGGAGTAACGACCCCCTGTGTTGAGAAAGCTAAAGAGATTCTGGAAAATGAAGGTTATGAAGTTTTAGTATTTCATGCTACGGGCATTGGTGGAAAAACAATGGAAGAGTTGATTCGGGAAGGCCATGTTGTTGGGGTTTTAGATATAACAACTACCGAATTAGCTGATGAACTGGTAGGTGGAGTTTTATCAGCTGGGGAAGAACGATTAGAGGCAGCTGCAAAACATGGGGTGCCTCAAGTTGTTTCTACAGGTGCACTGGATATGGTTAACTTTGGTCCTTATGATACTGTTCCGGACAAATTTTCTGAAAGAAATTTATATAAACATAATGAAAATGTCACCTTAATGAGAACTAATGAAGAAGAAAATAGACAATTGGGCAAAATTTTTGCAGATCAAATTAATAAAAGTGATGGCGACAAAACTGCTGTATTTCTTCCTTTAGGCGGTGTTTCTATGATTGATGCAGAAAATCAACCATTCTATGGTCCTGATGAGGATAAGATTCTTTTTGAACAGATAGAGAATAATCTTGAAAAAGAAATTATGCTTTACAAAAAGAATAATAACATTAATGATCCTGAGTTTGCCGCTGCAATGGCAAATAAACTTTTAGAATTAATAAAAAATAACTAAAAGGAGGGCCAATCATGGCTGAATTAAACAAACAAAAAATATTAAAGAACTTTAAAGAAAAAGTCAAAAATGACGAGATAATTATTGGTGGAGGTGCAGGTACGGGCATTTCTGCTAAATTTGCTGAAAGAGGCAATATAGATTTAATAATTATTTACAATTCAGGAAGATTTAGAATGGCCGGTCGTGGTTCGCTCGCAGGTTTACTGCCTTTTGGTGACGCGAATGAAATACTGATGGAGATGGCTGATGAAGTACTTCCTGTAGTAGAAAAAACGCCTGTATTAGCTGGTGTTTGTGGTACAGATCCTTTTCGAAGAATGGATTATTTTTTAGATGAAGTAAAAGCTAAAGGGTTTGCTGGTGTACAAAACTTTCCTACAGTAGGCCTTTTTGATGGTGATTTTAGAGCTAATCTGGAAGAAACGAACATGGGAATTGAGGCAGAAATTGAAATGATCAGGCTTGCCAATGAAAAGGATTTATTAACCTGTCCTTATGTATTTGATGAAGAAATAGCTGTTAAAATGGCTGAAGCTGGGGCAGATATTTTAGTGCCCCATATGGGCTTAACCACCAAGGGATCAATTGGGGCAGAAACAGCGATGACTTTAGAAGAAGCTGCTGGAAGAGTTCAGGCAATGCATGATGCTGCTAAAAAAGTAAATGAAGATATTTTAGTATTATGTCATGGAGGCCCAATTGCTGAACCAGAAGATGCTGAGTATATTATAAGAAATACTGATGGAGTGGTTGGATTCTTTGGTGCTTCTAGTATTGAAAGATTGCCAACCGAAAAAGCCATTAAAGAGCAAACTAAGAAATTTAAGAAGATAAAACTTAATTGATTTAATATTTATTGTAATAAAAGGTGGTGATGACACTGGATCCAATTCTGGTATTAAATCTTTTAAATGGACTCACTCAAGCAGGATTGTTGTTTTTAATTGCAAGTGGGTTAACACTGGCTTTTGGCTTGATGAGAGTTGTTAATTTAGCTCATGGTGCTTTTTATCTGCTGGGAGGTTTTATAGGGTACAGTATATTTAGAGCGACCTCAATATGGTGGCTCGCTGTTTTAGGTGGTGGAGCAGGAATTGCTTTAGTCGGACTTTTTATGGAAAGAATTTTGCTGGAAAAAATAAGAGGTAATGTGTTATCTGAAACATTGTTAACCATAGGTGTATCAACAATTATAGCAGACCTGGTGTTATTTATCTGGGGAGGCAGACCTTTAAGCATTGCTATTCCTGGTTTCTTAAATCCCAGATTGACTATCCTAGGAGTAACTTATCCAGGATTTAGGTTTTTAATATTTGTTTTTAGTGTCATTATTGGTGTTCTCTTATGGTTAATTCTATTTAAAACTCAATTGGGCTCTATGATTCGAGCCGGGGTTGACGATCGTGAAATGGTAGCTGCTCTGGGTATTAATATAAGAAGTCTTTTTACACTTGTATTTATTTTGTCAGCGTTTCTGGCAGGTGCAGCTGGAGTAATAGGCGGGACATATCTGGCTTTACAGGTAGGTACTGATGTAAGATATTTAGTTCTTGCTCTGGTAGTAATAATAATTGGTGGAATGGGTAGTGTAGGTGGTGCAGCGATTGGTTCTTTAATAACCGGTTTAATCTTAAGTTTCAGTGGTGCTTACTTCCCACAGCTTTCATTTTCATTAACATTTGCTCCCATGGTGATAATTTTAGCTATTAAACCCAGCGGTCTTCTTGGGAGGAAGATTCTATGATTAATCAAGGCAAACAGCTAATAGGTAATAAAAAAATTAATTTAATTATACCGATATTAGTGATTTTAGCTGCTGTTTTAGCACCATTTATTCTTTCTCCTTTCATGCTGACGGTTCTTAGTAGAATTTTGATAATGACGATTTTAACTTACAGTCTGAGTTTTTTAGCTGCTGGTGGAATGATTTCTTTTGGACAGACAATCTTTTTTGGTCTCTCAGGTTATACACTGGCAATTTCGTTAATGCGTCATGGATATTCCCATGGTTTTGCCATTGTGCTGGCATTAATTGCTGGTTTGATTGGTGCAGTTATACTTGGCTTGGTAGTTATCAGAACAAAAGGTGTTTATTTTATTATGATTACCCTGGCTTTAGGTCAGATGGCCTGGGCTATTGCCCTGCAGTGGAGCGCTTTAACCGGAGGAGATGATGGTATTATTGGGATTAGACCGCCTGATGTTCTGGGCATATCTTTAAGAAACAGGCTGTATTTCTATTATGTAATACTGCTGTTTTTCATATTTGCTTTCTATTTTTTGAAAAGGATAAATAATTCCAAATTTGGACTATCACTTAAAGCAGTAGGCGAAAATCCAGAAAAAATTAGTGCTTTAGGCTATAATGCAAATTTAATTAGATATGTATCGTTTGTTATTTCCGGAACTTTTGCAGGGGTTGCCGGGATATTCTTTGTTTATTTTAATGGCATAATCAATCCTGTAACAGTTGGAATTCATCGGGCAGTCTGGATATTAGTAGCTGCAATTTTAGGGGGAATAAACTTTTTAATTGGACCTTTAGTTGGTGTTGGAGCAGTAATGTTGATGGAGGTTCAGTTAAGTAGATATACTAATAGATATATGATTGTTATTGGAACTGTATTTGTGCTGGTTATTTTATATATGCCTGAAGGTTTATGGGGATATGCTAAAATGAACATTGCAAATTTCTTAAGTTATTTGCGTGATATTTAGTTGAGATTGTTGCTGAGATCATTTTCCCGGAAGGAGGTGATGTTTAACAAAAAAACTATAACTCTATTTATGCCTGGATAAAGTGAGCTAAGAAAAAAATATTTTTAAGGAGGGGCAAAAATGTTTAAGAAAATAGGAACTATAATGGTCATTATAATGCTGGTATTGACCGTTTCAAGTACTGCTATTGCTGAGGAGACCATTAAATTTGGGGCAATCGCACCTATAACTGGAGCATTTGCAGGATTGGGAAGTGACACAATAGATGGCATTGTAATGGCTCTAGAAGAAGCAGATTATCAAGTAGCTGGTTATGAAATAGAATTATTTACTGAGGATACAGCCGGGGATACAGGGCAGCTGCTAACCGGGTTAGATGCCTTGGCTACCAGGGATGAAGTTGATGTAATTTTGGGCCCTGTACTCGGCGGAGAAGGGATGGCTACGGTTGACTGGGCTGCAGACACAGATATTCCAATCATTGTAACCTACTCTGCTCCAGAAGATTTAACAATGAGAGAACGCCGTGATAATGTTGTTAGATCTGGCTGGACAGGCTCTCAGGTAATGTTTGATTTTGGAGAATATGTGGCAGATGAACTGGGTTATGAAAGTGTGGTAATAATAGGTCAGGATTATGCTTTTCCTCATGATCAGGCCGGTGGTTTTATGAAAGGTTTCTATTTGGGAGGAGGCCAGAGGGTTGAACGAATCTGGCATCCAGTAGGCCAGGATGACTACAGCTCAATATTTGCAACGATGCCCAGAGATGTAGATGCAGCTCTGATTATTACAGGTGGAGATGACGCTATTAGATTTGTAACTCAGTGGTTTGACTTTGGAATGGATGCTGAAATGCCTCTCCTGACTTCAGCCAATACAGTAGAGCCAACAGTGCTTCCTGAAATTGGAGATATTGCCGAGGGTCTTTTATCTTCAATGCATTTTGCTGAGGGTATTGATAGAGATGAATTTATTGAATGGGCTGAAAGGTATGAGGATAGATTTAACCAGGTTCCTTCTGCTGCTTCCGAGCATGGTTATGTAGCAGCCAGAATGGCCCTGCTCACCTTAGAAGAGCTGGATGGAGATGTTGATGACAGGCAAAGGTTTATGGAAGTGGTAAGGGGTATTGAAATGCCAGATGCACCCAGAGGATCTTTTTATCTAGATGAATATGGAAATCCAGTCCAGAATGTATACCTGAAAGAAGTCAGAACTGTTGATGGCAGACTGACCAATGTAGTGATTGATACTTTTGAGGAAGTCTCTCAGTTTGGGCCTTTTGAAGATTATCCAGATTTTTATATGAGTTTACCTCCGCACACTGCAGATTTTCCACCAGGAGCTCAAGGAGAATTTTTCGAATTAATCCCTGAAGACATTCTCGAAGATCTCCTAAACTAAAGGCAGACTGGTTATTGGTAAACAGTAGTATAAACTAGATTAATAGCGCCTGCCAGCATTAACTGCTGGCAGGCGTTTAAAATAATATATGAGGAAGCTGATATTATGGAGGAAGAAAGAAATTTAATTTTACAAATAAATAATTTGAGTAAAAATTTTGGCGGGATTAAGGCAGTTAATAATGTTAGCTTCGAGGTTGTTACTGGTGAGCATTTAGGAGTAATCGGACCTAATGGAGCAGGTAAAACTACACTTTTCAATTTAATTTCTGGAAATTTAAGCACAGATCAAGGAGAGGTTATTTATCAGGGAAAAAATATAACAAATAAGCCAGCCAGAAAAAGGTCGCTGGCCGGCATATCCAGAACCTTTCAGACCAGTCAGCTTTTTTTGGAATTAACTGTTTTAGAAAATTTGTTTCTGGCTGCAAATAAAAATCAAAATACCTATAATTTATTTACGCCATGGAGGAAAGATGAAGATGCAATAGAAAGAAGTATAGAAATTGCAGAAAAGCTTGGTCTTGAAAACTTTTTGCAGGTGAAAGCCAAAGAATTAGCTCATGGGAAAAGGAGGCTTTTGGGAATAGGCCAGGCATTAGTTGCAGGAGCAAATTTATTAATGCTGGATGAGCCTGCAGCAGGACTGCCTTCTCAAGAAAGAGAAGAGATTTCTGAGTTGATTAAGGAGTTAACAAAAAATGTAACATTAATAATAATTGACCATGACATGGATATAATATTTGATATTGCAGATAGAGTGCTGGTATTAGATGAAGGAAAGATTTTAGCAATAGACACTCCTGAAGCAATAAAAGAAAATGAAGAAGTACAGAAAATATATGTAGGAGGTGAATAACATGGCAGATATAATTCTTCAAATAGAAGATTTAAACTCCTATTATGGTCAAAGCCAAATACTAAATAATGTAAATTTTTCCATTGAAAAAGGAAAAACTGTGATAATGTTAGGGCGAAATGGTATGGGCAAAACAACACTAATAAGATCAATTATGAATTTAATTCCTCCTGAAAATGATGGAACAGTAGTATTCAAAGATAATGACATTAGCAAAAAGTCTTCCTACAATATTGCAAAAATGGGAATTGGATTTATTCCTCAAGGACGCAGGCTCTTTCCTTCATTAACTGTTAAGGAACACCTGAATATGGCTTATAAAAAGAAAAATAATGAGGAATGGGATCCAGACAAGGTATATGAATTATTCCCTGAAATAGCAAGAAGAAAGAAAAATCGAGGTACTGATTTAAGTGGGGGAGAACAGCAAATGCTTGCCATTGGAAGAACACTGGTTACAAATCCTGAATTATTATTACTGGATGAACCTCTAGAGGGATTGGCGCCAGTAGTTGCTGAAAAAGTGATTGAAACTTTAAAAACTTTAAAAGAAAAAGGCATGACTATGTTCTGGGTAGAACAAAAAGCTAAATTTATCGAAGAAGTTGCTGATTATGTTTTTTTAATGGAAAAAGGAGAAATAATGTATCAAAATAATGTTCAAAATTTCATTGATAATAAAGAAATAAAACAGGAATATCTCGGTGTTTGAAATTGAATCAGCACACATAATATGGTAATTTTTTATTTGCTTATTATTCCTTATTAATATTTTTTACTGATAATATTTTACCTACTTATTCTTATAAATTGAAGTTGACACTTAATACTTAGATGGTTTTATCTTTTGTTAATAAATTTTTCCTGTCTGATTTGTTTAATTGATGAAAATACCATTCAATAAAATATGGTTTTTGTAATTGCCTGACTTTGTTTGATTAAGTCAGGCATTTTTTATATCATGAAAGCAAGCAGAAAATAAAAAAGAATTTCAATCTGCCAGATTTGTAGTTTCAAATATAAAACATATAATAACATAACATTCAAAGGAGGGCAATTACATGAGAGTTAGATGGTTGGGTGAAGCCTGTCTTGAGGTTATTGGTGAGGAAAATTTACTGATTGATCCTAACTACGAAGTAAGGCCAGCGGTTATTCCCGACAGGATACTGGTAACTCATGAACATGATGATCATCTGGACCCTGAAGTTATAAAGGAGTTTAACCAGGCTGAGTTATTTGCACCTGCTTCTGTTTTTAATAATTTTGATTTGAAGGGTCAGGCAGTTAAGGGCGGAGATATAATTGCCGGGAGGATCAAAGTTTTAGACTGCGATTGCTATGGATCAGAACAGGCTGTCAGCTATTACTGTGATGGTCTTTTTCACACCGCTGATACCGCTGATTTTCCTGAAATTGATGATGGGGTTAAGCTGCTTTTTTCAGCCTGTTTTCCGGAATTTTATCAGGATTATGTTGAATCTGCCAGCCGCTTAAATCCTGATCTGGTTGTTCCCTATCATTATGACTATCATAATCAGCAGGACATGGATCAGGCAAAGGGTTTAATTTCCCGGATGAAAGAGGCCGGAATTAGTTCCAGGCTGCTTGGTCCGGGAGAAGAGTTAATCATCAATTAGCTGACAGGAGAGTGACAGCATGGAAATTGAAGCTTACAGTTTTGGCAGCATGAAAATTAATGGCAGGGAGTTTACTGCTGATCTTCTTATTTATCAGAATGAAATTATGGACAGCTGGTGGAGAGAGGAAGGCCACAGTTTAAGCCTGAAGGATTTAAGCTGGCTGCTGGATAAAGAGCCCCGTCTGATAATAATTGGCCGCGGCAAAAATGGTATTATGTCTGTTCCAGAGAAAACAGAACAGGAACTGACTGAAAGAGGTATAGAATTTAAGGCGGCAAAAACTGATGAAGCGGTGAGAATGTATAATCAGGCAGTTAAAGCAGGGAAAAATGTCGGAGCTGGCTTTCATTTGACCTGCTGAACTAGGACCAGGATAAATTTAAGATACAGGGTAAATTTCAGATCAAATCAGGGCAAAGGGAAACCAACCCTTTCGCAAGATATGCTGCGGAAGGGTTGGTTTTATTTTTAATTTTTTGCAGCCTTAATGCTCACAGTTCACGTTTTAATTGAAATTATCGAACAAAACTGGCCAGCCCCGGTAAGGGCTGGCCAGTTTAAGTATATGATATATTATTCTCAGATCTTAATTATCAATCATACCTGCCTCTGTTGAGGGCATCTCTGAAAGCTGACATTACTTTGGAGCTTCTAACTGTTGCTCCGGTAAAGCCATCAATAGTTTCTTCAGTTTCAGTAATGATCTCACCGGGATTTCTCAAATCATCAATGGCTGTGACATCTTTACCATCAAGATATTCAAGCAATTCTACATGCTGGTCAGCAAGTTCTCTAACAGACTGAAGATACCTGGCTCCTAAATAATCAACACCACCATAATAGAGATGGCGGAAAGAAGGACCCTGAATAACATTGTCCTCAAGATTAAACTGGAGAGCTACATTAAATTCGCCTCCATCATAGAAAGAGCCCCGATATCTTCCATCTTCGTAGTTATCTCTGTACTCATGCTCAGCCACCGCTACTCCTGTAGCAAAAATGAGTGAAAGAGAAATCACTGAGATTAAAGCTATTAATGAGATTTTTCTCATAAGCTATACCTCCTTTCCTTGTGATTTGAATTTCATAAGTAATTATAGCAAATATATTTAGTATATTCAAGTATAATAATATATATTATAGTTTAAGTTGTGTAATATAATATTGCTGTATTATTTTACTTTTGTAAAATTATTAACAGCATTATAATTCAAAATGGCATATACTTATTTATAGTAATCTATGGTGCTTAATAAATAAATGAGCTAAATCCTCATTTATAACGAGGATTTGAGCCTTCTGGAGAGGTGGGGAAATCATGAAAATTTCTGAGATATATTCTGAGTTATTTTCTGGCACTGAAGACCGTGATAAACAAAAAGCAAACTTTGAAGACTGCAGGCCCTGCAGAAAAGAATTTTGCCAGTCGGGAGGTTATAAGTTTTGTTAGGAACTGAAAATTAAGTTCCGCTGAACTATATCCGGAAACAGGACAAAATGTTAAAATAATAGAACAAAAAGGCCCTTCCGATAGATTGATTGCGGAGGGGCTTTTTTTAGTATCGCTATTTTTAATGGATTGAGAGTGCTTTTTGAAAGATTATTTTGGTTTCTGTCCTGACTCTAACAGACTTTTTATCAAAATTATCAAGAAAAGACGGTCAATCAGCGGCGGCAGTGTAGCCAGGTTATATCAAAAGGTGGTACCTCAGGCTAAATGATCAGGGTCGGTTATATAACCAGCAAGAAACTAGCTGCTCCTCAGGTCCTCCCCTCAGTTGCGGTTCTTTGTTCTGGCAGATTTCCATCCTGTACTTGCAGCGAGGATTGAAACTGCAGCCTTCCGGCGGGTTTATGGGACTGGGGACTTCTCCCGGCAGAATTTCTCTTTTTTTCTTTTTTCTATCTTCAACTCTGTGGATTGCAGAAAATAATGCTCTGGTATAGGGATGGAGCGGATTGCTGAAGATTTTTTCAGATCTGCCCAGCTCGACCAGTTTACCCAGATACATAACACCGATCTTATTACTGATATGTCTGACCACCTGGAGATTATGAGAAATCCAGAGATAGGTCAGATCATATTTATCCTGTAATTCCTGCATCAGATTTAAGACAGCTGACATTATCGAGACATCAAGCCCTGAAGTAGGTTCATCGCAGACAATAAATTCAGGTTTTAAAGCTAATGCTCTGGCTATGCCCACTCTTCTTGCCTGGCCTCCGCTTAGTTCATGGGGGAATAATTCCGAGTATCTTTTTGATAGTCCGACTGTATCCAGTAAATCCCAGACTCTGTTTAATAAGTCAAAATCGTTATCTACCAGACCGTGGATATAAAAGGGTTCTGAGATGAGCTCCTCGACTATCAATCTGGGATTCAGAGATGAGCGGGGATCCTGCAGGATC
>LKMJ01003382.1_pt1 | contig 14831 bp, 15 predicted proteins | sample 643391 | NCBI WGS metagenome assembly LKMJ01 (sample SAMN04112250, study PRJNA286221) | soda lake metagenome | biome: soda lake; feature: Kulunda Steppe; material: water; isolation source: sample PL-Br10 brine of Picturesque Lake | place: Russia: Kulunda steppe | collected 2010-07
GCGACTCGCCGCCGCTTGTGAGTCGTACTCCAGGAAAAAGACAGCCTCGTGATCCACGTTACTCGACGGCGACTTCCTTGATGTCCCTGCTGCGCTCTTTGAGCAGGACGCGGTGGCCACAGTAGGGACACCGGACGCCACCGTACTCATCCAGCGAGACGTCACGCTTGCAGCGGGAACATTTGTAGCTCATTCGTCGCTGTCCTCGGAGAGGGCTGCGCGGATCGATCGGTTGACTGTCTCACCTGCAGGTGTCTCTGGCTTGTACGCGCCGCCGGTGAACTTCTCGCCAGTCTCTTCGTTGACCCAGATACCAGTCCCGACGCGTTTGACGCTCTCGCCGTCGACTGTGGCGTTTTCCATCTCCCGCTCGATCTGGGCGACGCGGCGGCGGGCGACCCGCCCGTAGCGTGCCCCGAAGCGGCCGGCACTGCCTGTCCGGTTTTCGTTATCACTCATAGTACAACTATATCCGCCGAGCGATCAAATAAACCCTGCGAGTTGGACTGGTCGTGACTGTCACTCCTCTTTGAACTCGGCGTCGACCAGCGCTTCGTTAATATCTTCGCGCACGCGTTCGCCGAGCTCTCGATCGCTTGCTGTCGTCACCACCCTGTTTTCTTGCACGCTCGATCCGTCGCGGACGAGCAGGCGGACGTTGCCCTTTGTGTCCGCGCGGGTCACTTTGGCGCGGAGTCCAGTCCGCGAACCCGACCCGCCCGCGTCGATGGGGCCGGGAATAATCTTCTTGACGTGGGGGTGGTCGGCGACGACCTCTAGCGCTTCCCGTCCTGTTCGGCCGCCGATCAGCGTCGAGTGTGTCCCACCCAGCTTCTCGGCAACGGAGGCCTCGACGACTTCGAGTGCCGTCTCGCCCTGGCGTTCGAGGACGTACTCGACGGGGTTTTCGGCGTCGATCCGGTAAAACGAGTAGTGAAGTTGTGCCCGGACCGCACGGAGTACCTCGCGGTCACCAGTCGCATACACCTCCTCAGGACGTTTGCGCCGGACCTCGTCTGCGATCTGTCCGGCGAAGTACCGCAGCTCTGAGTTGACGAACTCGCCGTCTGTCTCCGGTGTCGTCGTCACGGTCCGAGCACCCACTACTGTGTCGCCGTCGAGTGTCGTGATGGTCGCACGCTCGCGACCGAGTTCGAGAATGATCGTGTCGGCGTTTGCCGTCCGACAGACAAGGCAGTAATCGCCCGGGCGCTCTAACGGGGAGGCACACTGCCGACACTCCATGGTAGCGGTAGTGCGACGAGCCGAATAAGGACGCTGTTTCGGCGAGCTAGCTCGAGGTATCAGCGGCCGGCACTTCGAACCGCACAACGCTCCCGTGGGGTTCGTTCTCGGTGTATGAAAGCGTGCCACCGAGTGCCGTCGTCGCCCAGTACATCAACCAGAGGCCGATCCCGCTGCTGTGAAGCAATGGCGTTTCCTCACCTGGTGGTGAAATCGATGTCGAGGAGAATCTGCGCTGTGGCACCATCGTCAGGCTCCGGTTTCCCCAGCTGTAATACTTGCACTGATTTTTTCGCATGTATCAGAACCTGATAAACCGGCAGCAATATGTGGGTTTGAGAGTAGTTTTTTGTAATGGCCTGGCAGTGGAACGTGTATATCCTTCCGCTGGTGCTGGGGGGCTTTGTCGTCGTCGGGAGCACGATCTACCTCCTTCTCAAATGGCGCGAGGAGCACTCACCGCCGGGGTTGGGGCTCGCGGTGTGGATCATGCTTTGTTTTGCGATTACGATCGTCTTCCAGATCATCTCTGATCTCTCGACAGCCCCGGAGATCAAGATACTTGCAAACCAGCTGTTGTATCTTGGAATTGCCCCGATGTCGGCGTTTCTGGTCGCGTACGTCCTCGTCTACACTGGCTACGGGGATCTGCTTGGACCGATCACGTACGGGCTGTTGTTTCTGCCGTCGGCGCTGACGATTCTTGCCGTATTCACATACGATGTCCACTGGCTGTTCTGGTCGGAGCTGATCCTGACCGAGAGCGCTGGCACCGTCGTGTTGATAAATGAGCATGGTCCAGCGTATCTCGGCTACATCGTTTACAGCTACGCCTACTTGCTTTTGAGTCTCGTCTTACTCATTATCGCCGCAACCGGCGCGAGCACGACATACAAACGACAGGCTGGTGCGCTGTGTGCTGGTATCTCTCTGGTTGCGGGTGCCGGTGCGCTGTACGTGCTGATCGGTGTGCCACCCCACTATCCGACGCCGCCGATCGCTGCCTTTGTCCCGGCAGCCGTGATCTTGAGCTGGGCGGTGCTTCGCAAAGATCTGTTTACGAGCGTGCCGGTTGCCTACCGAACCGTTATCGAGTCGATCGACGAGGGCGTCCTCGTCTCGAACGGCGAGGGAACCGTCGTCAGAGCCAACGATGCAGCGATCGATATTCTCGGTGAGAGTCATGGGACTGTCACGGGGGTAGACCGATCGACGCTCCTCGGCCGCCTCGAGAACACCGAACCGGCCGAGGAGGGCGACGTAACCGGAACGATCGACGACCGGCGGATCGAGGTCTCGACCGAGGAGGTGACACAGTCTGGAACGCCGGTCGGCGAGATCACGCTGCTGAACGACGTGACAGAGCAAGAACGCCGGGAACAGAAACTGCGCCACCAGAACGAACGCCTCGACGAGTTCGCGAGCGTGGTTTCTCACGACATCCAGGGGCCGCTGATGCGGATCAGAGCCAGTACGAACATGCTCCGTGAGACCGGCGATATGAGCCACGCCGACACGATCGCCGAGGCCGCGGATCGGATCGACTGGCTCACCGGCGATCTGCTTCGGCTCGCTCGCGAGGGACAACAACTCGACGATCTCGAAGAGCTCTCGGTTGCGGCGACTGCCGAGGCCGCATGGGACCTGTTCCCGACCCCCGACGCCACGCTCACGATCAACTCCGAGGGCGTCGTCTGTGCCGACCCTGGCCGTCTCCAGCAGCTGTTTGAGAATCTCTTCAAGAACTGTCTCGATCACGCAGGCAGCGACGTTTCGGTGACGGTCAGTGTGACTGAAGACGGCTTTTACGTCGAAGACGATGGGCCCGGTATTCCCTCCGAATTGCGTGAAGCGGTCCGAAAGCGGGGCTACACCGGTTCCGAGGGTGGCTCCGGGTTCGGGCTGGATATCGTTAGCCAGATTGCAACAGCACACCACTGGACGCTGTCGATCACTGACGGCACTGACGGCGGTGCGCGGATCGAGTTCACTGGTGTCGACGTCAGTCGTATAGATCCACAGCCAGCGCCGCTTGAATCTGATCGCACCTAACTGTCGAGCTTACAGCGTTTTTGGATCGGTTTTTAGATACTCCCGCAACAGCACTGTTGCGTACGAGCCCCGCGGCAGCTGGAAAGAGAGTGTGAGTGGTTCCGTGTCGAGTTGTAGATCGGTCTGTACGAGCACTGCACGCCTCGTCCCCGTCGAGTTGAACTCACCGGGGAGTTCGAACTGACTCGGCTCGACCCCAACCGCTTCGATCACCTCGCGTTCGATCTCGCCTGGCTCGCCCTCGGCAAACTCGGTTTCCGTTCCAACGAGCGGCGCGGTGACGAAGGCTCGGCCACGCTCACAGTGACGGGTCACCGAGTCGACTCGCTTTTCGCTCACTCGCTGGGTCCGATTCTGATCCGGCAGCGCCAGTCCGTCGGGACCATCGCTGTCGGCGAAACAGACGACATCGCCGGCGACTGGCCGGTCGAAGGGCAACCCTCGCTCCAGGCGCTTCGACAGCATCCGGTTGAACATGTACGACTGGGCGGCGTTGACGAACAGCTGCTGGAGGTTACTCGGCAGTGTTTCCAGTGCAGCCCGGTAGTCCTCCTTACTGTCTTCGCCTTCTGCCAGCCGATGCAGCATCGACCGTTCGAACCCCAGATAGTTCGGAAACCGCTCTAGCGCTTCCTGCCAGTCACGCGTCTCTTCGACGAAATCTCTGACTGCCTGTGTCTGTCCTCGTTCTCGCTCCGACGAATTACCTACGTAGGACAGAACAGCGCCCTCCCAGTCTTCACGGACGATCGCCAGTCCGACCTCGTGGCTGACCGGCCGCTGGCTGCCAAAGCGCTGCTGGCCGAAGTAGTTCGGCACACCCACCGACTCCTCGCTACCGATTCCGAACTCCTGCAACTGTTCGGTTATCTCCGTTGCGTGTTTCGGCGAGTCTGGATCACGGATCCGGATCTCGAATGCGTTGCCCGCGAGATCACCAAAGAGGATCGACCGGCCAGTTCGACCGACGACTTCGTACTCGACGTCGGCTATCTCCGGCAGTTTCTCGGGCTCGATTCCCTTGATCGAGAACAGCTGTGTCGTAACAGCGTGTTTGTCCTTGGTTCCGGCCCAGGAGACGCGCTCGCGGGAGATTCCAAGCTCGTTCGAGAGTCGTTTCGCGAAATCGTTCGTCTCCCAGCGCCGGAGCTGCACCCGCACGAGGAGATGTGGATATTTCTCGGGTGCTGCAGCAACTGGCTCGGTGTCGAACAGTTCGAGTTCACGAACGCGGAAATCCTCGGGTTCGGTGCGGAGCTGTCCGCCCGTTCCGTCGGCGTTGCTCACGTAGTAGTCGATACCAACCTCGCGTTCGACTGGGTGTGCAGGGCGCATTGGGGCGATTGCTCTACTTGTCGAAGGCGGCCGCGAAAGAAATGGGTGCCGGTTACAGCAGTTCGGTCACGTCATCGTACTTCTCGATCTCGACATCCTCCTCAGAGACGACTGCAGTGACGAACCCGTTGCCCGACCCGGTGTCGCGTTCGGTCGCTGCCTGAACCGCTCGGGCTGCAAGCGAGGTCGCCTCCTCCAGCGAGAGCGACTGGTCGTACTCGCCTTCGAGGGCACCGTGGGCGAGTTGCATTCCGCTGCCGGTCACGGTGTAATCGTCTTTCATGACGCCACCAGCGGGGTCGATGCTGTAGACGTGGCTTCCGTCCTCGTCGACGCCGCCGAGGATCGGGTTGATCGCGATAAAGGGGCCTCCGCGGGCGAAGTTGCCCGCAAGTGTCGCCAGCGCGTGGATCGACATCGGCTCGCCCCGGCGACTCTCATACAGGTTCGCTTCCGAACGAAGCGTCCGGATAAAGGACTGTGCGCCACCGACCGAGCCGACGAGTGTCAGCGCAGCCGTCGGGTGGATCTGTTCGACTTTCGTGACGTTTTTGTTCGAGACGAAGCGGCCGCCGAGACTCGCTCGTCGGTCCGTCCCGATGACGACACCATCTTCCGTCGAGATGCCGACCGTCGTCGTTCCGGTCTTGTTGACCGCGTCGCTTTGCTTGGTGTCGACCGCCTCAAACGAGCCAAGCTCCGGCTCGTAGGGGTTTTTTACGTCGTGGATTGGGTCCTTACTCATCGTTGTCACCTCCGAGGTCTGCCTCGGCCGCATACTCTTCTAGTTCGTCGGTCGAAAGCGTCTCGAACTGTTCGGTTTCGGTGTCGACAGTTGCGAGATGTACACTTTCTGGTTCGAGTTCGTCGTCTGCAGCGGCGAGCGCTTCGAGCGCGAGGATGATGCCGCCAGCCAGGTCCATCTCCTCGTCGTACTCCGTTTCGAGGTAGTTCTGGATGTCGTCCCGGCCACCACCGATGGCGACTGCCTTCCACTCGTAGGGCGTTCCCGATGGGTCGGCCTCGAACAGGCGTGGCTCGCCGTTTTCGACACCACCAACGAGTAGTGCAACACCGAACGGGCGTGCGCCGCCAGTCTGGGTGTACTGCTGGATGTGATCGGTCGTCCGTTTCGAGAGTGTCTCGATACCGACCTGCTCGTCGTATCTGAGCTGTTCGACCTGTGCCTGCCGCCGGGCGAAATCGACCAGCTGACGGGCGTCGGCGACGTGGCCGGCACTCGCGATTCCGACGTGTTCGTCGACCTCGTGGATTTTCTCGATGCTTTCTTCTTCGATCAGCGGCGAGCGTGTCTGCCTGTCCGCGGCGAGCACAACGCCGTCCGCTGTCCGGATACCGAGACTCGCGCTTCCGCGCTTGACTGCCTCGCGAGCGTACTCTACTTGGTAGAGCCGTCCATCCGGCGAGAAGATCGTTATACCTCTGTCGTAGGCCTGCTGTTGATTTCCTTGCATTGTCTGTTGGTCACACAGTATGTGTTTACTTCAGGTAAGTCCTTTTTGCATATAAACTGCATCATCACGGCAATTCGAAACTCGATCCCGGGTGTAGCTGGATGGATGCCAGCAGACTCCGGAACGGGAGCAATATTGCGGATACTCCACGTGTGCTCCGGAGAACGGGTAGTCGGTTCTTTCGGTTCCCGAACTAAAGCACTTCTGGCATCGGAAAGACAGACTCCGTATATCACAGCTGATAAGCTGGAGTTACTTTTTCATTGCCCGGTATCCGAGATAGAGCAATGACTCCGTCGTTGTCGCCCGCGGATGCACTTTCTCCAGAGGGATTTTACAGTCTCTACCTCGGCGGGCTGGCAATCGAGGACGACCGCCGAAAGCGCGAGACGTGTTATACGCTGTTGCTGGTCGGGCGACTCGGCCTTCGGGTCGAGGAGCTTTTGCACCTTCACGAGGGATGGATCGACTGGTCTCGCGGCGAGATCCAGATTCCGGCACAGGATCCCTGTGCGTGCCGACACTGCTGGCAGCGGGCACAGCGACTGGGTACCCAGTCGGATCGACCCGTCGAGGAGATCATTCGCGAGGAACTCTGGATGCCACCCGGCGACGATGGCGTCCGGACGCTACCGTTTGGCTGGTCGAAACGGCTTACTGCGGCACTCGATGCTGTCCTCGAGGAACAGCCATATCTCGATACTGATCGGTCCGGTATCGAGCAGCGACTCTCGACTGCCGCTGAAAACGCGTGGGAACTCGACCAGGATGCCGTCTCGATCGACGGACTCCGTTCGAGTGCCGGAGCGTTTCTGGCGCGGGCGGGGTTCGGCCCCCGTCGCCTGTCGGAGCTGCTGGTTACAGACGAGGCGACCGCCGGCGAGTTCGCGCGGGTCGGCGGTGGCGAACTGCGAAATCATCTGTACCGATCACTCCCGACGGCATCACCCCCCGAAATCTGCGGCGAAAATGCCGAGTACCGACTGATCTGTGATCCAACACCATTCGAGCGCGAGCCGTTCGACCCACGCAGATTCGACGCTCGCTGGCGGGCTACTCGAGCCGAGGATGCGTCAAAACGTGGCCGTAACCCGCGGCCGGCCGAGTCGCCACGAGGGAGTTCGTTCGATCCGGAAACGGATCTCGACCTCCGTGAGCCGGCCGCAGATAGCGGGCCACAGCTGGTCAGCGAGACGCTCTCGGACTGGGTTCGGCGTCGTGAGTCACAGCGCGAGCAGTACGCCGAGACGGGCGATTCGGGCGTCGCTCCGACCGGTGACACACGCGGCGGCTACCGCGATCTGGTGACTGCTCCCGTCGAGTTTTCCGTCTCGACACGGTTTGCTGGCCAGGGAATCGAGAACGGGCGACCGACAGGCGGGACAGTCGTCCTCGGTCAGCGTGAGATCGTCGTCGTCTCGCGTGATGAGACCGGAATCGCAGAGACACTCCGAGTTCCGTTTGCCGCGATTGGAAACGTCGTTCCCGGCTACATTCCCGATCCGTTGGACGGAATTTTCGAGGACACTGTGGGAATCGCCTACCGGACGGATGGCGGTACACGCCAGGTCCTCATCTGTGAGCTTCCGCCAGCGCTCAGCTGGGAGTTCCAGCAAGAGTTGTTTGCCTCGCTGCTCGTCGATGTACCGATCGTCTACGCCAACCTGTCGGCAGGCTCGGGTGATGCCGAGGAGACCGAGCCTGCCGGGCGACGGCTCACGGCGAGTCCGCGAACGCTCAAGATCGAAGACCCCGACTCGGAGCGACTCCCAGTCCGGATTCGTCTCTCGACGATCGTCGGGCTCGAAGCAAAACCGATGGAGAGTGAGATCGGCTACGAGATGGGGGTGACTGTTCATCACCTTCGGGTCAACGCAAACGTGGTCACCACTGAACTACGGGCGAAGACGGATCGCCACGCTGGCTTTCTCAAACGGTTCCTTACCGAACATCACGAACGACAGAAAGAGAAAGCCAGGAGTGCCTCGCTGTCGAACGACCAGAAGGCGGTTCTCGATGCGTTACACGACGCCGGAGAGGGTCGTGAGCTTGTCGCAATTTTGGATATGAACCCCTCGCGTGTTGCCGACGTTGTTGTGTCGCTCAAAGAGCGTGACCTCGTTCGGGACAGCCGGACTGGTGTTGCGCTGACGGGAACTGGCTATCTTGTCACTAGCAGCGGGTCGCTGCTGTACGACTCGTCCTAGTACAGCGATAGCTCCCCTGTCACGGCATCGATGGCAGGCTCAGTTGCAGGGCCGACAGCCAGCGTCGTAGCTGTACCGGGTTCGAGCTCCGTGTGACCAGCATCGCGGATGATCGCGTTCGGGACTCCTTCCAGGCGAGCCTTCTCGGCGAATTCGAACAGCTCTGACTCGCTGTTTGCCTGCAGGACGACTTTCTTCTGGCCGCCGCCTTTCCACTCCCGCTGTGTCTTCCCGTCAGCTTCTTCGTAGGCCTGTAGCGATGCGTGTGCGACCTGTGCGGCGAGTTTTCCTTCACCCATGCCAAGGTCTGCGCGAGCGACGATTACCTGTTTCATACTTGCAACTGGAACTGGCTTGCTAAAAACGTGCGAATTTCGGGGCTACCTGCCGCCAGCAAATTGAGAAATTTTACACCCGGCTGGTACGTGGTCAGGGTATGATACTCTCTGATCGTGATATCGCCCGGCGTCTGGACGAGGGTGAGCTGGTCATCGAACCGCTTGACGATCCCGACTTGCAGATCCAGCCGGCAAGCGTCGATCTCCGTCTTGGCCGTGAGTTTCTGGAGTTCCAGCGGACGAACATCCCCTCGATTCATCCCGAAAGCGAGGGTGAAGTCGAGGAGTACGTCAGCGAGACCGTCGTCGACGACGGCGACGAGTTCATCCTGCATCCGGGTGATTTCGTCCTCGGAACCACCAAGGAGCGTGTCGAGATCCCGCCGGATCTGATTGCCCACGTTGAGGGCCGCTCGTCGCTTGGCCGTCTCGCGATTGTGGTGCATGCAACTGCGGGACTGTGCGACCCTGGCTACCACGGACAGATCACGCTCGAACTGTCGAATCTCGGTGCTGCGCCCGTTGCGCTCGCGCCGGATATGCGCATCTCACAGCTTACGTTTACCGAACTCACCTCACCGGCCGAGCGGCCCTATGGCAAGGAGCGTGGCTCGAAGTACCAGGATCAGAGTGGGCCGCAGGCGTCGCGGATCGGCGGCGATCGCGAGTTCGGAGGCGACCAATGAGCGAGCGCGAGCCTTGCGAGCGTGTCGCGTCTCTCGGTGAGACACGAGGAGAGTTCGGAGGCGACCAATGAGTGGGGGAGATAGATGAAATTCATCGAGGAGATCGTCGTCGAGGAGTTTCTCCCAACCTTTCGGTCGCTGCTCGCCGAGGCATTGCGCGACCGTGGGTTGACACAGAACGAGGTTGCAGACCATCTCGGCATCAGCCAGAGCGCCGTCTCGAAGTACGTTCACGGCGAAGTCGAACGAAACGACCAGCTACTCGCAGACGATCGCCTGCAGACACTCGTCGAGACGCTCGCTGACGGGCTGGCTGGCGGTGAGATGACTGCTGTCGAGGCGTTGATCGAGGCCGAAGTCTGCATTCGGAACCTCGAACGCGGGGGTGTGCTTGCGGATCTTCACGCCGAGGCCGTCCCGGAACTCGCCGAGTACGATGGCGATTTCGCCGTCCACGATCCAGACAGCCGGCTTCGGGCGGCAAGCCAGGTCCGCTCGTCAGTCCGGCGCGGACTTCGGATTCTCCGCAACGACGACCGGTTCGCACAGCAGATCCCAAATGTCGGCTCGAATCTCGTCGAGTGTCTCGCTGATGCGAAGACCGTCGACGACGTTGCTGCTGTTCCCGGTCGACTGCTTGCCGTTCGCGGCCAACTCACAGTGCCGGGCGAGCCGGAATTCGGCGTCAGTCAACACGTTGCCTCCGTGTTACTCGCCGCGCGCGGCCAGGGAAGCGACGTCAGGGCGGCGCTCAACGTCCGGTACACCGAGGAGCTTCGGGAGGCGCTTGCGGCTGCCGGACACCGTACCGTCGAGTTCGATGCTGAGGCTGCCATCGAAACGGCAATTGCGGCGTCGCTCTCGGAAACACCTGCTACAACAGTGCTCTACCAGACTGGCGGATTCGGTGTCGAGCCAGTGCTGTACGTGCTCGGCCCCGATGCACCCTCGGTCGCGACCACAATCCGTGATCTCGATGTCTAAGGACCGACTTCAGACGACCCAGCAGTTCTACAACCGATGGGCAGTGCTCTACGACCAGATTGCGACAGCCCCCGGTGTCAGCTCCTGGCGTGAGCGAGCCACCGAGACGCTGTTGCTTTCCCCTGGTGACACCGTCGTCGAGATGGGCTGTGGCACCGGTGCGAACTTTCCGTTTTTGCGGGAAGCGGTTGGTCCTGACGGCCGCGTTGTGGGAGTCGATCTCGTTCCCGGCATGCTGGAGCAGGCGCGCCGGCGGATCGACCGTGAGGGCTGGTCGAACGTCCACGTCTGTCGCGGTGACGCGACTCAGCCACCTGTCGGTGAGGTGGATGCACTGCTGTCGACGTTTCTGATCGGGATGCTCGACGATCCAGCGGCTGCTGTTCGGGACTGGCTTGGGATGGTTCGACCCGGTGGCAGCGTCACGATCATGAACGCCGGTCGGAGCGACCGCCTCGTCGCGGCGCCGCTCAATCTCGGCTTTCGAGTGTTTGTCCGGCTGGGTGCGCCGGGCAAGAAAACCAGTCGCGGGTCACCGACCCGTCAGCTCGAAGCAAAGTGGGTGCAGGCAAGAGAGGCACTGTTAGAGGGGACTGTCGATCACACCGACGAGCGGTTCGGTCTCGGGTTTGTCGTCCTCGCCAGCGGTCAGGTACCGTGATGACCGCATTCGGCCTGTTTACTCCGTTGCATACAGTGTCGCGTGTCGCTCACAGAACTCGGGGTCACGGAGCTGTGCCTCGATGACGCCCGGCTGTCGGTGTGGGTTGTGGAGTCGACAGCCCTCTTCGTCACAGAACGCTTCGCCCGTGTTCAGGTAGTGCACTGCCTGCAGTGCGTAGCCGTTCAGACAGTCCGTTGTCCGTGGGTCGTTTTCAACCAGGAAGTCACCCTCGACTTTCTCTTCTAACACCTCTCTCGGTGGCGAGTCGCCGGAGACGATCGCGTGTTTCTGTTTGACTTTGTAGTACTCTTCTGGCTTTGCTGGGGCTTCGTACAGTCCGGGGACGGAGACGAGCGCTGGCTGGCCGAGAACGTTGACTCGTTTGTGCCAGCGGCCGTCGTGGTTCCCCCAGGTGCCGAGCACACGACTCGTAAGTACGACATGCAGGTGATTCAGGCTCCGTTCGTCGTGGGGAATTCGTTCGCCAAGCAGTGTCTGCACATCGAGTCCGTCATAGATCACGCCACCTGCACGCTCCGGTGACTCCAGTGCGCGTTGTTCATACCGTACAATCCCGAGCATCGTGTTCCCTGTCTCGCGGTCGTGGGGTGAGAGTACCCGCGTCGACGCAAACTCTTCGGCCAGTTCGTCGTCGGCATACAGCGACGTGAACCGATCCCTGACAGTCACTGGTGTGTCGATCCGGTCTCGAAGCCACGCCGCAATCTCGTTGGCCTCGGCTTCGGTCGTCGGCGCACGATACAGCGTTACCTGCTCGACCATATGCGTGGGTGGTACTCCCCGGTGAAATAGTTCCGGATCCTGCTCGCTGTGTGATACCAGCACACTACCGGTGAGCCTTTTATGTTTTCTAGCACCTCCGTCCGAATATGTCGACGCCTGATTCCGGACTGGAACTGTACGAACTGCACCACTGTCCGTACTGCGCGAAGGTCCGCAACGCACTCGATGATCTTGAACTCGAATACGAATCCCACAACGTCCCGAACTCCCGCAAGAAGCGAACGGAGGTACAGGCAATCAGCGGCCAGTCAGGTGTGCCGGTGCTCGTTGATTCGACCAATGGGATCGATGGGATGGCTGAAAGTGACGATATTGTCGCGTACCTCTACGAGACCTACGGCGACGGTGAACAAGGCCCATCCGGTATCGTTTCGCGGATACGTTCGACGGTATTCTGATATTGTAACTCAAATTACTTTATTTGTTGACTAGTTTCTTTAACCAGAACAATCTCTGCTGATTACGAAACAATCAAATAGTGTCAGTTTCTTTTACTGTGCAAGAGATGGAGGGGGGAATCGACGAGGAACTTTCGCAGGGGTTTGCGGGGCACACTGGGGCACTCGTCGACGCTGCTGGCGATCTTCTTTTGTTGCTCGACGATGATGGACAGATTCAGGCTGTTGCCGATCCGGGAACGTCCACACTGGGCTACGGGGGAGACCAGTTGGTTGGCACGCCTCTCACTGATCTGTTCACGGCTGCTGTCGACGCCGAAGACGTCGAGTCGTTCGAGCAACCTGTGGACGACGAGGAGCTAGTTGATTTCGCTATTCCACTCAAGGCAGCAGACGGCTCCACTGTGTCGCTCTCCGTGTCGGGGGTCGCCCAGGCAGCCGACGGAACTCTCTGTCTGCTCGAAGAACGTTCAGACCAGGGCCGGTTGCCACATCACGCCGGCGAGCTACTGGAGTCAGTTGCCGACCCGGTGTATGTCCTGGATGCCGAGGACCGCCTCACGCGGGTCAACGATGCGATGGTCGAACTGACGGGCTACGACCGTCCCGACCTGCTCGGTCGAGGCATTACTGAACTCGTTCCCGCACGCAGCTACGATCGTCTGCTGAATCTGCGTGAGACGCTCCTCGACGGTGGGGCCGACTCAGCGACAACCGAACTGACGATTATCACCGACGAGGGTACACTGATCGTGACCGAAGCCCACGTCACTGTTCAGACCGAGGACGGAGCGTTTACGGGCTCGGTCGGCACACTCCGTGATATCCGCGAGCGAACACGACGTGAGCGAAATCTAGATCTGCTCAAAGAAGTCCTCACACGTGTTTTTCGGCACAACGTTCGCAACGAGCTGATGGTGGCACGAACCCACATCGAACTGCTCGAAGCGGCGATCGATCCTGGGTTACACTCCCACACGGAAGCGATTATGACGGCGAGCGACCGGCTACTCGCACACACGGAAAAAGCGCGCCAGATCGAGAGCGTTATCGAACACGACACGCGAGCCGAGGTGGACCTCGTTGGGGCTGTCACCGAGCTGGTCGAAAGCGCTCGCGGTCGCCACCCAGACGCAACAATCACGCTCGATCTGCCTGCCGAGTGGGCAGTCGAGGCCCACCCGGAGATCGATACAGCCATCGAGGAACTCATCGACAACGCGATTAGACACGCCCCGGGCGAGCCCAAACTGGATATCTGGCTCGACCGTGACGGAGTCGGAGAGACGCTGTTTTTCGAAGACGAATCTGGTGGACTCGAACCCGAGGAAATCCAGGTGCTTCGTCGCGGAAGTGAAGACAAGCTGCAACACGGAAGCGGTGTTGGGCTGTGGCTCGTTCGGTGGCTCGTCGAGTACTCGGACGCGGAGTTGATCGTTCACACAACCAGTTCCGGAACAGTCGTTGGAATCCGGTTTGGCCGACAGGACAATCGTGTCGGGATCGAGGACTCACCGCTTGCAAGAGCACCCGAACAGGTCAGAGAACTCTCTCCTGAACGGTTCCACGGTGACACCGTCATCGGTCGGGCCGAAGTGCTCGATCAACTCGACGATCGGTACGACGAACTCGACCGGAAAGGCGGGCATACAGTGCTGGTCACCGGTGAGGCTGGCATCGGCAAGACGACGCTCGTCGAGCAGTTCCAGCAGCGACTTAGCGCGCGAGATGACTCACCGGTCGCCGCCACTGGCGTCTGCAACGAGACGATCCAGCCGCCATATTATGCGTTCCGCCAGATCCTCAAGGAGCTTCCGGGAGAGGGAAGTGTCCTGGAAAACGTGCCCGCAGTGGCGGATCTCGGAGAACTCGCCGACGACAAGGAAGCATTGTTCGCAGAGATTGCCGACAGAATTCGAGGTGTCGCCGCCGATCGACCGGTCGTGCTGGTCGTCGAGGATATGCAGTGGGCAGATGAGGGAACGATTGCGCTGTTCGAGTATCTCGTCGACGAAGTCGGCCGGTGGCGTCATCCGGTCCTGTTTCTTGGTACCTACCGCACAAGCGATGTCGACGAAAGCCATCCCGTGTTGGCAGTTGCCGACGAGACCGCCGAGGCAGGACGTGGGACCGTTATCGAACTCGAACCACTGGACGAATCCGCGGTCGAAGCACTGCTGTCGCAGATGCTTGGTATCGAAACGCTCCCACCGTCATTCGCGAGTACGTTTCACGAACAGACTGGTGGGACGCCGCTGTTTGTCCAGGAGCTCGGTCATCACATTGCCGAGACAGTCGGGCCGATCACAGGGCCAGACGACCTCCCTACGACGCTGGATGAGATTGCTGTCCCCGACACGGTCGAACGAGCGGTTGCGGATCGGCTCGATGTACTCCCAGCAGATGTCCGACCAGTGCTCAACCTCGGTGCGGTTATCGGCCAGGCGTTTTCATTCGACGTGCTGTGGGAAGCGAGCACGTGTTCGACAGATACGCTCATCGACTGCATCGATATCCTGGTCGACAGACAGGTCTGGAGCCGCAGCGGGGACGATATCGAGTTCGTCCATGGAGTTGTGCGAGAACAGACATTCGCAGTGATCGACGAGGAGAGCCGAAGGCAACTCCACGACCGTGTCGCAA
>LKMJ01003383.1_pt1 | contig 14828 bp, 13 predicted proteins | sample 643391 | NCBI WGS metagenome assembly LKMJ01 (sample SAMN04112250, study PRJNA286221) | soda lake metagenome | biome: soda lake; feature: Kulunda Steppe; material: water; isolation source: sample PL-Br10 brine of Picturesque Lake | place: Russia: Kulunda steppe | collected 2010-07
CAGAGGAGGAGGGGTGGCAGGAAGGTCAAGAGCAGCTGGGTAAAGGCAGAGTTTGAGAGGAAGGAGACGCAGCAGGATGGCAAGACAACTGTGGAGTACAGCTGCACATGCCTGCACTGCCACAGGACGCTCATGAGTCATCACTGGGCTGAACGCAACGCGGCTCAAGGACCTCCTGCTCAATCCTGGCACCTGCAAGTTCCTGTACAGCACCTCCGCACAATAGGTGGCAAAGCAGGTGCCTGAGTTGATCATCATGACAGCGCCAGGAGTTTGCAGCATGAATGACTGGCCGGTCCATGGCCATGGAGACGTCTGTCGACAGTCCAGCTGGACTGCAGCATCCATGCTGCAGAGCCAGTTGCAGAGGGGGTTGCAGCAGTGCACGTAGATGTGGAGCAGATGCAAGTGGATGAAAGGGGGTGATGAGCAGCAGGACCCCTGCACGCAACACACATGAGCGTGAAGGCGGCAGCAATCACTGCAGGGCAGTGCAGGGCGGTTCTGTGCGGTGCAGTGCAGTTCGCACCGGAGACGTGAGTGCTGTGCACGAGCGTGAAGGCAGCCGCAATCTGAGTGGGGCGGTGCAGTGCGTGCCTGACGTGGTGTAGGCAGGGCAAGCAAAGGTGCCGGAGGCACAAGAGGCAGCTGCCCTTCCTTGCCTCACCGTATACGCGTGCTCCAATGTGTGGCCGATGGGCAGTGACAAGTATGTGCAATGGTGTCGTTGCAGCACCCATATAAATTCTTTGTATACAGTTGAATCCGTGTCATTGCAGTGACGCCTGCGTGTGTCATTGCAGCTTGGCGCTGCAAGAATTCATGTGCATGTCACCAGAGCAGAACACAGGTAGGTAAAACTGGCCGGCCTTGCCAAGCCACTGGAATGGATCACACGCTGTCACTGGTCACACGCTGCTGCTGTTCATGCACTGGTACCCAACACAGGTGGCCGGCCTTGCAAAGCCGAGCAACGACGACGTATTGAAGCTTGAGGCTACTTTGGGCAAGGGGGCATGGGGCACAGTGTACAAAGGTAATTTCATTATTGATGTGTGAGATCTTGCAAATTCTGATTCCAATGTGCTTTGCATTATCATACATACAGCATATTGGTACCCTCACGATAAGATGTGTATTTGCTCTTAAGATGCTCCTCTGAGCTAGTACAAACTGCACATGGGCTCTTACAGCGGAGCTCGTTCATTTACGTGCAGGGAAATGGAAAGGCCTTACAGTTGCAGTCAAAACAGTGAGTGCCTGGTCTCCTGTGGGAAGCAGATGTTTGAGATGGCAATTGGATGTGTGTGTGTGTGTGTGTGTGTGCAGGTGTGAAATGATGCTGCAGGCTTGGTTGTGCCCTTGCCGCAGGCTGCGTGCAATGGCATGCTTGCATTCAACTGATTGCGTGATAGATGACGTGTGGTGTTGTGTGCACAATATCCTCCCCAGTCCTTATCTCCCACACACCCTTAAAAATGGACAAGAGACCACAGAAGTGCGTTAACACCCTTGAACTAATAGTTTTATAATAGAAGCCTCGTCACATGCCATATGGTTGGGGTTTGAGAACTGTTTAAAGAACCTGTGTATTTTAGCAAATAGACAGAGGGGGGCTATCTAAGCAAAAGTATGAGGTTTAATATATAAAGAATATATAGGTAGGGTTGCTGGAAACCGTACATGGAGATCTTTTTTTAACTTATATACCGTATATATACCCCGTATACCGTAAAAACCGTATATACCAAAAATCCCATCACCCCCAATTAGATCCCCAGGGGGGTCATTGCGTAGCTCTCAAAGAGCAGGGAGCGCACAACCAATTGCTTTTTCCAACGAAAGAGTCCACAAAAAGTAGTGGCCTGTCAAAGTTTGAATAGAACCAAGTGCAGCATCAACTTATGGTTGCATACCTTTTAAGTGCTGAGCAGCCCTGTACAAACATTTGTTTTAAGGTCTAAGTCTCTTTCTACTTCCAGCAAATTACTGACAAGCTCTCTTTCTCAACCCTTCACTCCTCCGTCTGTTCCTCGTCTTCAATCAATACGTCTGCAAGGGACAGAGCAACCTCCTCATCTGCCCCTGTGCCCCCGCTGTCGCTATTGCTCCGATTATAAGACAGCTTCTTGGCACGCCCCAAGGCCAAACGAATCTTGGTCTTGCTGAAAATATTGCCAAAGAGCGACTAGTTGCGCTCAAAAGGCCCAAAGGCAGCCACCAGATTCTTTTGCTCGACAAGACGCCAGGCTGTGTTGCAAGTGAAGAAGAACTGCGCTAGGCCCCATGCTGCTTGCTGCATTGCATGCTGGCTGACAATGTGCTACGTGATGAGCTGTTGACCTGTGCGGGCCTGCTTGCTGCTGCTGGCTAAGCTACCTGTGCTCTCAGCTGCCCGCTTGAAGCCCACGCCTTGAGTGGTGCTTGGCCCTGGCTGCTGCATTGCTTGACCCAGGTTTATCCGCACACCTTTTCAGCCATTCCAAGTGTAGTGATCTTTTGCTGATTTCGCAATGTTCTTGGAGCTCAAAAGCTTGCCACAAACACCATCACCATCTTTGATGCACTTCACCATACACAACCCGCCAACCACTGGCACGAGCACAGGCAACAAGGTCTTCTGGTAGGGTGCACGCTGCTTGCCGCCAATGCGCGCTGCATCCAACTGGCGCTTGATTGCATGGGCTTCCCGCTCTGATGCTTGCTTTTGTGTCTCCTCTTCAGGCTGCTGCTCATGTGCAGATGCTGTCAAGCCTGCTGCTGCTAAGGCTGCTAAGGCTGCTGCTGCTGCACCTGCTGTTGCTGCAGTCCCTGACTCCGCTCTGCTCCCCTCCCCCTCTGTCTCATGCTCACTGCCTTCTTCATTCATGTTCTGAAAGTCACCAGTTATCCGTCAAACAACGACGAAGAATCAATAGGGAACGTGTGCAGATGTCCGAAGAACCACTCATTCCGACATTATCAATACCCATATATGTACACTTATAACGGTATACACTGTAGGTATAAATACACGGCATTTATAATTAAACGGTATTCAGCAACCCTATATACAGGAGATATACTTCCATTTTTGTTGTAATTTATCATGGTAATTTGTAAATTTATCATGAAACTAGAATGATGAAGTTTGGGCTAAACCAACAACTTTTGGATGATCTGTGACCGGATGAGCCACTCCACCCCAACCCCTTTTACCCTTTAAACACCAGAGTACTTTTTCATGTTCCAAATCAAGCATGGATGGCAAAACCAGGTTTGAAATGGGTCGATTTCTGACCCATTCTGGCACCCATTTACTAATCTTTCGAAATGCACATCCGCACACCACTGGGTCTATCACTACATTTCTTTTGTTGTGATCTGTTTATAACATCAAAATCGAAACACCAAAAATCGTGTAATTTGGTACCGTGGGTGATCTGGTGTGGAGATTTGGCTGTGAAAAGTGGAGTTCATGCTGCAGAAGATTAGGCATAGTCTCCCTGACTGGCAATTTTTATGCTCAAGCTTCGGGAAGCTTTATAAACAGGGCTACCACTTGGTGGTGAGCTTGAAAAGTGCCAGTTGGGGAGACCATACCCTGGGATCATTTTAAAAGCATACCCATTTTGGGCCTTAGCTAAGTCCTGCTCACAAATTGGTACAGAATTTGGCAAACCTAATGCTTGTATGTGCTGTTTCCAGCAACACTACATATGGTTCCCATCTGGCTGCAGGTCCTTTTCTCTGAGGACACCGGTTCAGCCAACAAGCTGCCTGAGAAGGCACGCGCGATTATGGAGGCTGCAGTCAGCACCTCTATCTCACACCCAAATGTGGTAGGTGGGGTTGCTCGGTTACCCTGGGCTTAATTAGGCACGGGGTGCTGGATGCAATCCTGACCAGGTGAACAGAGGCCGTGCATGTCCCCGGCTCAACCAGGTGCACAAGAAAGGTTCAGAGCAGTATCCAGGGAGGATTCCCAGTTCAAGTGGGCAGAAAGGGAGAGCGGGGCAGCCTTGTACATTACGTACCATTTGGCTCCTTTTGGTCTCGCGACTTAATCTTGCGAGGTCTTCAAATAATTACATTAATTTATTTGCGAGTATTGCAGGCTTGTGAGACCTCAGAGTTCGAGCCATTACTTGCGAATTCAGTGTCATGTCGTTACCTTCTGAGGTGCAACATGCTCACTCAGACAATGCTCTCATCCCCCCTCTCAAGTTCTGCATTTCAAGGCTATCCCTCTCAACTCCTCTAAGCTTGTGCTGCTGCTCTGTACAGCACATGTGTGCTCTTGCAAGCTCACATGCATATACGTACGACCACCATGCATGTAAAAAATTGGGGCACTCTCCCATAGCACCTTCCTGGAAAATGAAGCCCCTCTCGCCTGATATAGACTGCCCATTGGCTGAGGTAGTGCAGGAGAGGTCTGGCAGCAATGGTATGGTAGCAGCGCGTGCACTACCCAGGCAGGAATCAGCCTGATTCAGGGCCTTGCCTCTCGTGTACTTTAGCTTGGTCCAATTCACAAAGAATAGAAGCATCCCGCCCCCATGAGGCACACTGGTCGATTTGGGGAGCCCGGGAGGGGGAGGAACTGAACCGATACACTTAGTGAGCTCCAGTAAGCTTTTTTAGGCATAAGACTTGTTAATGTTAGTATATGGATGCATTAGACTTATAATGTTAATATATGGATGCATTAGACTTGTTAATGTTAATATAATGTTAATATGGTTACCTTGCATCCCCAGCTCATGCAGGTGCGTGGGATGCCTCCAGAGCAGCATAGCCTTGCTAGGCCTAGTACACATTGAGGGGGTACGTGCAACGCGCGCTGTGGATCGTGGCACACAAGTCGGGTCGGCAAGTCTAGTGCATAGATTGTGCTGTGTAGGTCGTGGACTCGGATCGTCCTCAGACATAAACAAAAAAAGCCAGCCCCATACCTCCAGAGGGCCCAAAAATCGCTGGCGTGTCCCCATTACGCATCCAAGGCGCTGCAGCTCAAAGCCACCTGTGACATAGTCGCAGGAGCTATTCTCTCTGCAGGAAAGCCACTGAGGTATCTCAAGACCATGCACAAGGCACGTGTGCGCACATTTGAACCTGCGCGCAACCAGTGCCCACCTACAGCTTCTACACCCCGGCTGCAGTGCAATACAAAATGAGAGCTCACACACATGATTCATGCGCACGCACGTGCACCTGTGCGCAACAGGTGTCCACCTACTACTACGACATCCTACCCGTGTTCCACAGCCACAGCAACGGCAATGGGCTGCAGATTACTCGGTCTGCAGGCGCAGCACAGGACTGGAAGCTATTTTTGGTGCTGGAGTACTGCAATTCCACACTGGGCCAGGCCCTCTTCTCGAGCGCCCTCCACAGGTGTGCACTGGAATATGTGGGGGAAGAATGGGAAAGTTGTATGCTATTCTTGGTGCTGAAGTACCTGGAACTCCACGATGGTCCAGGCTACGCGCATGGTGCAGTGCAAACATGAAATCGTATGTTATTGTTTGGAGTCTATTTTTGATAAATGACACTTTGCTCGCACACTCAGTGCATAGAATACTGCAATGTAATAATACTACTTCGTGCTATCCTGCGCCTATACTTATCTTGAATGCAGGGAATTCCAACCTAGATGGGACAGGATTCTGCAACTGCTTCTAGAAGTTGCACAAGGAACACTCTACTTGCACAATCTCCAGATTATCCACGGTGACTTGAAGGTGCGCCAAGCGGCTTTCGTTGGTTTTAACAGCCTATTCCTGTGCAGCATAAGCAGCTGTAGCAAAATGAGCCATTGATGACCAGGGCTCACAAGTTGTGACGCATGCCTTCATGGTGTGTGCAGCTTGTAACCTGCATGAAGCCTTTTTTGGGCACTTAGCCCAGCCACCCCCTGTGGCGCATAGCTGTGTGGTCTGTGCAGCCTAAGAACGTCCTGCCAACCAAGGTGCCTAGCGCTTCCCAATGCCTTCTGCTTTTAGCTGCGTGCTCCATCAACAATAGCAACCACATTCAAATGTATTATTGTGAACCTGACATGCTGCAGCCTGAGAACATTCTGCTGAAGAAGACGTCTGGTGGCGCATGGGACATGGTGGCAAAGATCACAGGTGAGGCATAATTTGCCAAGAGATTTTGGCATGAGGTAAAAGAGACTTAGTGCAGCTGCTTTGGGTACCTGCTTTGGGTACCTTCTTGTTTTGCTGAGTGCTCTACTGCGTATCCCGAGCTGTAGCTCAAGGATACATAAAATGAATAACTGCAAATGCTAATCAATACTTTGTGGCGCTATGCACTGAATGTTTGGCTTTCTACAATCCTGGACGCTTACTTGGACTGATCCTGCGGCCTGTTCCTTGGCTGACGTGCTGCTTCCCCCAAAGACTTCGGGCTGGCCATCAGCCTGGGTCCCACTGCCACCCACGCCAGCGACTTCCACTCTGGAACGCCCTACTATTGTGCGCCTGAGGCAAGTGGATTGCCTTGGATGAGATCACTGGTTGCGTGGAACAATCCCTGTCTAAGGTAGTATGTGTGCGTAAGATGCGCCAGGCGCCAAAGCCAGAGACAAGCAGGTGTTGGCCGCCAGCTATGGATTGTTGGCAATTGATTTATCTGTTGTAGGGTTGCTGGAAACTGCACATGGAAATTTGAATGTACTGTTAACACCTCGCGCATACCCATGTACACCCTGTATACCCCATAGAAACTGTGCACACCAGAATTCCTGAAACCCCAATCAAAGTCCCAAAGATGTTAATGCGTAGGTCTCCAAGAGAAGAACACGAAAAAACAATTACTTTTCTTAATAAAAGAGTCCTAGTGGCTGGGGGGCAGCTGGAATTTTGCCCAAGGGGGTCCACCGAGGCTCAAGACGGGTTTGTTTGTGCGCCATGGTTTAATCTCTTAAGCATATACCACAATGTAGCCTAAATCTCAAGGTTTCTTGAACAGTTGAATCTGATCAGCTACAGCTTGAACCCTACTTTGCCCCCCAAATTTCCACCCTCGATCACCCTCTGCGCCAAATTACGCAGATTTTCGAAGTCGCGGTGGTTGCAGGCATGCGCCACCTAACCTCTCTAATTCGCACACATCCTGGATTACATAGACTTGTTCCGTGAGAACATCACTAAGAGTCATGGACATCCTGGAAAAATGCTCCGGGACCAATTGTCACCAATGGACAGCAAATGGGTAGTCCATGGATAATGCGTGCACCAGCCACTTATCTCCGCTAGGAAATGTTTCTGTGTCCCATCGTGTTCACTGTCCCATTTTCTATGCGACTCCTGAATCTTGCAAGGTCCCCAAGTAATTAAATTGATTCATGTGCGAGTATTACAGGCTTGCCAGGCCTCAGTGTTTGAGCCATTCTTTGTAAAATTTGAGTCAAGCGTGCACCTGCTGAGGTGTAGCATGCTAACTCAGACATTGCTGTCATTCCCCATCCTCAAATTCCCTACTTCAAGGCTATCCCTCCCTACTCCTCTAGGCTTGTGCTGCCCCTCTGTGTGCTCTTACAAGCTCACATGTATGTAGGGATTGGCGTTTGCATAAAGCGCTACAAAGCGCTATGTAGCGCTAAGAAAGTCTCGGGTATAGCGTGTGCCAACATCAAAATTCCTAATTTCACCCCTGAATCCCCAACAGCTATGATGATTTAAATGAGATGACCGACATCATAAATGGGGGCAAGCCAGGATGTCCCCATTTCTGGGGACGAATGGCATGCAGCCCTTAAGGCATTGCTACCCCTGCAGGCCACTTCAAGAGGACGACAGCAGGTCCCTTTTGGAAGCGGTCTGACAGGTTCACAATGAAGATTAAGCGAGTCAGCTGTGTAATGTACAAATGTTGCAAGTTAGCCCCCGAAACTTCTGGATGATGCAGCGCCACAACTGCATGCGGCAAGCACTGGAAGCAGCAGGAGTTCACACAATCCCCAGGGACCATGGACTAGGGTGGAGGAGGAGAAGAGAGGTGGAGGAGGTACACTGTAAGGAAGCCAGTGGCCAAGAAGCAGCACATCAAGTTTTTCTCAATGAGCCTTACACAGCACAAGCCATTGTCTCATGGCCATTCATATCATCAAGGAGGAGGTCCTTTTCATCAAGCTGGAGTGCCCAGTGCAAGTGAGTTGTGTTCATGCAAATAGCTCCATTCAAGCAGCTATGCAGCGAGTAGTGGCAGCACTAGCGCCAGCACCAGCACCAGCACCAGCAGAAGGTTTTGAAGAGCAGACACTAGAAGAGAGCATTTAGCATTGGGCAGCAATCAGCACTTGAGAGGAGACAGCTAGGGAGTGCCTTGGAACATAAGCGTGTATTTCAGATCATGATGCACCTGATCTGAAGGGCCAACCTGTCAGCAATGTAAATTTGTCAGGCAGCATTTCAAAGGGATATCTAGAGCTGTCTTAAGTGTAAGGGGAAGTGAGGAGTGAGGAGCCCAGGGGGACTTAGGCATGTGCTTGCACATAAGTAGGAATTTAATCTTAAAGCCAGACATTACGCTACATCTGGTAACTAGGGGCCCCCAGCCCAACATAATTATTGATTTTTTATTTTTGCATGGGGGCATTGTACAGCGTGGTGTACCTCCTACTTCTTAAGCCAAAATTTGAGGTGCAGTCTGTCCCCATGGGGCGTGCAGATCAATTTGGGGAGTACAGGAGGAGCAGGAACTGTACCGGAATGCTTAGCAAGCTGGAACAGAGAAATTCATTTGGCACTGACAAGTAGCGGTTGGTGAGAAAATCAAACACACTTGTAATCTCTACGAGCCAGTCAGTAGTATTCATAATAAATCCCAAAATGTGCTAAGATGAATTTATCTTGTGAAGCTCCCGCATGGGAGCTATGAATGACTGAAAAAATCGGTTTTACGATGTACCAAAATCTGTACACCATGCACTAGAGAATCAGAAGTAAAATTGCACTCTTGATCCTGCTTCTCCATATCAAAGTTTGCATTCATGCCTGCAAAATAACCTTGACATTCTTGATACCCACTTCCAAGGTGCACGCATGCTGCACCTAATTTGGAGCCCAGTCTTTGGTTTTTGCGGCACCCGCGGCTCGGCAATTATACTCGGTGAAAGAAATGCAGGTGGAAGAGTAGTTCATGGGGAGATGTGCGTCTCAACCTCTAAACCTTGGAAGAACTCGGGTTCTAGAGTGCAAAAACGGCTCAGAAAACAGAGCCTCTTTGAATCTGATTTCCAGCATACAGCCTCATCTTGCATTATAAGGGAAATAAATTGGAAGTAGCTTGGGGTAAATTGGGCCGTGGTTGAGTCATTCAGGCCCGATGTGTGAGCAGTTCATGCCAAACACAAAGGCAGTGCACCAACTTAGGCCACCGGGGTCATCTGTTCTGCCCCAAACTCGCCAGGTGCCTAATGAAAGTAAATCAGGTTTTGCATCAAAGTTGGAACATATCAGAGCTTTGAGTAGGCCTCGCAAGACCTAATTGAAAAGCCCATCGCAAGAATTTGTTGTAAAGAATTTGTAGTAAAGAGCCAGGCGCCAGATGCATCACTTTCATTATCCACCTAGGGCTTTTTCGTGTCACTGTGGCTTGCTGAGGCTTAAGTAGATGCATGATATAATTTGCATTGCTTCAGCATGCCTTGCACAGCCACCCACTTTCCTGTCCACAACTCACGTTTGAGGTGTATAAGTCCACAATGTAGCTGTATGATTGCGCAGCTCTCCTGGGTGTAATGTGGAGATTGTGGTTCAGATAACAGAGGAAAGGAGGACAACTAGAGTGATTTTTGAATTTCAAGCATGAGCAAAAGGGCCCTTATTTGCACGTTCGAGTATTAAGCTAGCCCTTTTCCAGAGTAAGCGCTGCTAGTCTTTGTAATGCTTGCACTGAGGACCGGAGCATTATAAATTGTATGCGCTGTTGCTGCAGGTCGCCACCCAGGGCAGGGCAACAAAAGCTTCGGACGTGTTCTCCTTTGGCATTATCATGTGTGAAGTCTGCGGCCGGACACCACCTTGGATGCGGCAGGGGAGCGACTGTATTCTTAACCCTGCATTCCCAACGTTCGCACCTGCCACGCCAGAGATCTACAAGCAACTTGCCTGGAGGTGCGCATGCAGCTACCAAGCACGCGCTGATAGAACGCGCTCATAAATGCGCACTCATGCGTATGCATTCCTACCTCTGCACACACATGAACATGTGCGCGCACTAACTGGACAACACAGGCACACTCATCAATACGCAACACGACACACAACACACGCACACAAATACAAACACACTACACGCACACGCATGTATGTACACGTGAGTGTATGCACATAAGTACACACAATTAGGCACAGCATGGTAACAGACACATTATATGTGCACTGGTTGCAGGTGCCTGGAATTGGACGTATTCAAGCGCCCGAAATTTGATGAGATTGTTACCAGCTTGCAGGGCATGTTGAATGATTACGAAGACAGCTTGGCACGCATTGGCACCTGATGATATCTACCTTGGGCAGACTGCAAATGATGCCGGTGCCTTGGGTGCAGCACCTGCATGGTGGTTTCAAAGCTCTTGCTTCTACGGCTAGCGCCGTGCAATTGGAGACCTGCAGCAAGGGGTGTCATCATGAATGCAGGGCCGCCATTCCAGTGTAGGCGCCTGGGGCCATAAAGTATCGTGCTGCCACTAGGTGTGCTGAATGTGGGCATAGTTGTGCTGCCTCTCTGGGTGCGCTGAGTGTGGGCATGTTCAAGCTGCCACTCTGGGTGTGCTGTGTGTGGGCGTGGTTATGCTGCCACTCTTGGTTTGTGCTGAGCTTGCCTCAGTGCGCCTCCAGGCATGACCTTGCCTCTGGATTGAAAATGGGAGGCAAATAAGGTAAAAGATGCACCGGTGATGAGCACCTTGATCGTGCCCCTGTTTGCTGGCAGTGTGTGTGGGCGTGGTTATGCTGCCACTCTTGGTTTGTGCTGAGCTTGCCTCAGTGCGCCTCCAGGCATGACCTTGCCTCTGGATTGAAAATGGGAGGCAAACAAGGTAAAAGATGCACCGGTGATAAGCACCTTGATCGTGCCCCTGTTTGCTGGCAGGTGACGCCCAAGGCCTTGTAGGTGTGACTGTCACCCCCTGTTCAGTAGGTACAGCTGTGAAGCTCAACCCCTTCCTCGTGCAAAGTTTTTGTGGTGTGTGTTGGGCATTGCGTAGCCTGTATCCCATGCTGGTTACCAAAACCAGTCCAACTTGATACCAGCAGGTGATGCTGCTGTGTTCCCAGGCTCAGTGTTTTGAGATCAACAAAGTGCAACGTGAGTGTTTCACGCAGTGGCTGTTCGCTAAGCTACTGCTGCTGAGCTTAGGCCTGCTTGTGGTGGTGGGGTCCTGATCCAGCAAGATGAGTGTTTAGTCCGATTTGAAGTGTTATATGGAGGCGATTGTCACAAATGGGAGAATGTGTACAGGAACCAGGTGTTGTAAAAGCTCAAGACCAGCACGTTATGTCAGCCCATTTGTGGGCAGATGCTCAAGTCCCTGAGCACATGATTCCATTCTCATTTCTGGCACATGTCACCAGGGCTGTCCGTGAAATCTCACATGATATTCCCTGGCTGATTTGTTCCCTGATCATATGCACTAGGCTCTACATTTACTTATTTAATGCTTATTACTTGGACAGGCAACAGTTGCATATTGCATTATCTCTACTTCAGGTGCCAATGTACCTAAGTGACTGAAGATTACTTTTTCCCTCTTCATACACGTTTTTCTTGTTTGTTTCAGTCTGCTTTAGCTTCATTCCCCTCCTGTTGTGCATCCTCTGACACTGTTCATGTGTAACCTTAGGATGGAGAGATTATTGCCCTTTTCCTGTCTTAAAGTCTGTGCACAAAATTTCTGCACCTGCTATTGGTTAAGTTGCCAGAATATAACAGAACTGTTACTTGAGGAAAGCAATTTTGTTGGATGCTCCTTCCTTTTTTTTCCTTGTCCTAAGACGCAACTATGAAATGTAAATTGTGAGTATATGTACAGTTCCGCAATTTCGTACGCAGTGCCTGCAGGAATTTGAAGTGAAGGTAAACGTGACGCAGTTATACCTGTCCAACAAGGCAGCTTAGATCCTGGAATGCAAAAGCTTTGACCTTCATCCTGATCCTTCTAACACACTGCTTACCCTGGAAAAAAAACTACGTAAGCAGTGAAGCCCTCCCTGCATCAATTTAGGAAAAAGAGTAATACAGGGCCTAAGCAATGTATGCCTCCTCCACCAGCAAAGAAAACAAAAGAAGACAGTGGGGATCAGGGCGGTGACTAGCAGTACCCCATTCTTGGTCTTGCTGATTATTTGCTGCAAAACTTTTCTCATGAGCGCGTCTGGTACAAACAACTTTACAAGCATATTAAACCAAATGAGCATGAAGTTTCACAGAGACGTTCTCTTGAGCATTCTCCCTGCCTTCAAACCAATCAGGAGAGGTCTGCTGGCTTGTCTGCCCGCAACCCTCCTGATCCTCACTGACCCCCCTTTTCTTTTCTGGTGAAGGGGCTTTTCTTCCGAAGTGGCCCCTTTTCCTTAATTGATGTGAGGAGCTTTTTGCTGCTTGCGCAGTTTGTAAGGGCCACCTGGGGCCAATGCACCCGAATGACTACTCCACCAGACCAGTTAGACAACAAAATTTAAGGTGATAAGCTTGCAAGAGTTCAGCAAAAGTACCCAAGCAAGGACTGTCCGGTAGCGCAGCTTGTTTGTAGTACTGTGAGTTGTTGTCTACTAGGCAACAGTAGCTAGCCAATATTTCACTAGTAGCTAGCCAATAGACCATTACAGTAGGTTGAAGGCCCTGACAGGGGGGCTCAGTATTCTGTGCCACTCTATGTAGCCCGCTGGCTCATCTCGGCATGCTCCCTGTGGACCTCGTCAGTGAGGTCTGAGAGCTGCCGGCCCATGTTGTTGGGCACAGCGGCCGCAAACACAGCTGGCGGCTGGTCTGCAGCACACAGGGCGTGCATTCAAGGGCAGTAAGGGCAGCATGGTGTGTTTTGGGGTCGTGTGTTGCATGCATCAATTACTCAGAAGCATTATTTGGCAGCGTGGACACAACCAGCGTGAACATACCCAGCACCTCGTGCAGAGCCGCCTGCATGCACAATCAAGTACCATGCATGTGCGACACACGCCTTGCTTGGACGCTTTTGCGCAACAACTTATAATTGGTACCACATGTGCACCAAGGCTTGACACACACACACCTACACACACACACACAACATAGGGTCAGTCACCCTTGCTTGGCAGGCACAGCTATGTACCCCTTGCCCTACCTAAACACGCCTTTGTTGCAGAGCTGCAACAAGGCTGCCTAGCACATCTAAGTTCAGCTCACGCCTTCTTTGCAAGCCTGTAACGTGCTGAAAATGTTGGCCTGCAATATGAGGCCCACTCCGTCCGCTCGTGCGCTTGACACACTCAACCACGCCATCACGCCCTCAACTCGCCCTCAACCAGCTTACTGAGTCATGCTTGGGGCCAAAACTATCTCTTGACATACAATGTCTTGTGATTCCAAAACCTGCCCCCTCAACAAGAAGCACTTCCTGTGCTCTTCGCAAGGACACGTGGAAAACTGCTGTACAACCTACCACCAGTGGAGGAGCAGGGCTGCACTCAATTTTGGACATTTTTACCCTGGCTTTACAGGCACCACTCTCTCTTGATGGCTCAAGGACAGCCACAGCCCCTCTTCTTGCAGCGAGCATGTTGGTGCACCAGGTGCTTGCACGGGCTCCAGCATGCTGCAGCACTCTCCTGACTGCACATGCAGCCGCCGGCTTGGCAAACACCTCTCAGCCCCACTTGGCGGGCATCATTACTTCTTTCGTCAGCCACAGTTATCTGGGCTAAGTTATAAACTTATCTGGGCCTCGCACCCTCACAGCACTTACCTGATTGCTGGTAGGCAGACACCACCTCTATCACCTCCCAGTCCCACATGCCGGACAGCACAATTGTGCGCTTGGTACCCAGGGGCAGCTGCGTCCTCGAGCAGGGCAGCACATAGACCCAACATGTACGCAGGATGATCGATACAAGCAAGGTTGTTCGTACCGATGCGCTTGAAAGTGCTCACATGCACGCATGTGCACATGGGGCGCACACCATTTGCCGTATACAATACATATATACATACATACAAACATGCTCAAACGCGCATTTTATCACAGACATGACCCGAGAGTCAAGTGTCCATGCAGGCATCTGTTTGTGACCCACATGCACCACAGGGGTTTGTTGAGCGGAATGCTGACTCGACCTTTGCAGCGCACAAGCATCAAGACAAGGGCAAAGCTCATGGGCAGGCCTCGTGCCCCAGCTTCTGCATGTGATGCTGCACTGGAGCGCAAGTGTGGCAAGACAGCTTCATGCCTCACAATCAGCCTCACACTCCATACAAGTCGGGGTGCCGCTCCTCCCTTGGCACACTGCCTTTGGCACACCGCCATAAAGCTCCACCCTTGGCACACCGCCCACAATGTTCCGCCCTTGGCACACTGAAGGTTAAAGCTCTGTCACCAACTTAGAGGAAGGCGACCTGGACTTCCCCACCGCAGGATCATGGAGATCCACCAGGACCAGACAAGAGCCAAGACCAAAGCCAAGGGCCAGACCAGAGCCAAAGACCAAGGACCAAGGACCAGACCAGAACCAAGGACCAAGGACCAGACCAGAGCCAAGGACCAAGGACCAAGGACCAGACCAGAGCCAAGGACCAGACCAGACCCAAGGACCAAGGACCAGACCAGAGCCAAGGACCAGACCAGACCCAAGGACCAA
>LKMJ01003384.1_pt1 | contig 14828 bp, 21 predicted proteins | sample 643391 | NCBI WGS metagenome assembly LKMJ01 (sample SAMN04112250, study PRJNA286221) | soda lake metagenome | biome: soda lake; feature: Kulunda Steppe; material: water; isolation source: sample PL-Br10 brine of Picturesque Lake | place: Russia: Kulunda steppe | collected 2010-07
GTGTTTGCTTGTGCGTGCGCAGACATTTGTGTAGGGGTGTGTGTGTGTGTGTGTGTGAGCAGCACAAACCGCAGACATTTGTGTAGGGGTGTGTGTGTGTGTGTGTGTGTGAGCAGCACAAACCCGCTACCTGCATTGCGTGGTCGTGCGTTAATTGCATGCGTCCTAATAGAGCCGTACCCCTGCACCCAACGCAACGTCCTTCAATGGGCCTATGCACACCCACCTTCTTCTGACACGTTGGTCGTGCACTTTTCCACAATGATGATGTTCCCCGCGTGACTGCAGCTGCACCCATCGCAAAATCTCCAATTCCGGTGCAGGGCCCTGTGCACACCCACCTTCTTCCGACACGTTGGTCGTGCACTTTTCCACAATGATGATGCACACCGCATGACTGCGGCTCGACACCTCATTCAGCTTGGTGGCGCCAGTCGCGCGCTGCAGTCACACACACCCAGACCATGCACAAAGCACGTGTCGTATCAGTCGCGCGCTGCAGTCACACATCCAGACCATGCACAAAGCACGTGTCGTATCAGTCACGCGCTGCAGTCACACACCCTGAACATGCACAAAGCAAGTGTCGTATCAACAGGTGGGCCCCCTGTCAGGAAAGCAGTCCATCCTCGGGGCATGCACGAGCCGAAGAGTGATGCATTGCAGCATCATGGTAAGATACGTACTGCAAGTGAACAAGGCAGCCGGGCGGCGCATCATTGCTGGTCGCACATCAAGTGCATGTCAAGCAGAGTTGGACCATGTGCCAGAGGAAGGCTTGCGCACAAGGCGTAAAATCCCAGAGCCGGGGAGAAGAATTTGATTGATGGTCTGAGCCGGACATGATGGCAAACAATGATGGCTGCAAAAGAATGCTATCAAACTGGACCAGCAACAACGGTTTTGCACTCTCTTGTGACCTCGCCATCGCTGTCAGTGTTGTCAAGGCACTTGCCAAGTCGAGGCATTCGCCAAGACATTGACAGAGGCAGCCAAGGCTCACGGTAAGATACACGTAGTAAGGCACACTGACACACGACTTGCTTGTGCGCTCTCAGCTGCCTGCCTTACAAACACAAACATAAACGCTGCCTGCATACCAAAAGGAAATTGCTTCTCACACACAAATGCACTTTTCCACCAATGCACGTACAACATGGGCTGCACGCACTGCCTCACGAAGCGGCCCTTACAGATGACAAGCACTGCACTCACAGGAGACTGGCTCTTCATACCAGCAGAATGGCTAGCCCACACCTAGGACTGCACGCGCACACACAGGAGACTGGCATACAGGCTGACTGGCTTGCACTCACCAGAGACTGCCCCCGCGCCATCAGCTGGTACACCTCCCCGGGCGATCTGACCACCCACTCGGACAGCCCTTCCACAAACACACCCCTGCAGCACAGTCCAGCATTGGCAACGCCGATTTGACGAAAACACCCCGTGTGTCTCATGCAGAGCATGAAGTAATTCCAGTGCAGCTGCGGTGCAGTGGCTGGTGCGTGCTTCCTGAGAGGGGGAATCATGAGGTGGTAGTGGCATGTGGCCTCCCAAGCTAGCTTGCTGAGGAAGGCGCTTGCGGGCAGACAGACCCTGCCTGTGCCTACGTCAAGGTCATACTGTGTTTGCCCAAGACCACATCCAACACACGCAATTGCGCAGGACACGTGTGTGCCTACACAGAAGGAATAAATTGTGTATGGCTGGTCTGATCCCTCACCTTCTCTTATCTTCGCGGATGGACAAGTTGGTGCGGTCCGGCTTAAGCAAGTCACTGATGACTTCATTGTAGATTTGCAAGTAGCTCGCACGAACCAGGTATTTGCTGTGCAAAGAAAAGCACCGCACAAAACGATGCTGAGCCGTTTATGGGAAAACAAGGTGCACTGGACTTGCATCAAGCTCTGCACAAGACACAAGTGCACTGGCACAGACATGTCGCAGACAGGTGAGACGTGTCAACAGATCAACAGAGTATGGTCTTGCGCATTTGCATCATTGCTTGGGCGTACTGAGAATGCTCAGGCATGAGGATACACCTTATTTCGCGCCTGGGCAGGCTGTCCGTCAAGTGTGCACCATTTCCACAGACCCTCTGCACAAAGGGTCGCCTACCTGGTAGGTTCAGGGTCATTCACGATGTACGTGAAAATGTCTTCCACGGTACGTGGAATGATGCCCCTGTTTGGCCCCTCCAGATCACCTTCCACTGTGTAGGTCTTGCCTGTCCCTGTTTGCCCATATGCTATCATGGCCGCGTTGTAGCCCTGCAAAGCAGTCCCAAACAGGCATGTGAGGGGCACATGGCTGCTACTTCCAAGGCAAGAATTCAAGGATGCTCAGCAGATGCTGCAGCCCTGCTCCCAGCAGAGGGCACCTGCTTGGCAGGTAGCATGCCTCGCCAATCGTCTCGCATGCAAAGCCCCCCCGGGCCCATTTCAGATCCAGAGCCTAAAGCACAGCCAAACATGGGGCAGGCTGCCAGAAAGTACCCTCCTCCTGCATCGAAGTTCACACCAATTGGTAGGGTATATAAGCATAGTACCTCTTCCAATTTAATTGCAACTTGCACGACACATTCAGCTTCTGCACTCACAGCAGCATTTGGTTGGTGCAGCACCAGCTTGGAAATTGGATGGCATGTTAAGCACGCGGCACGCACGCAAGGGCCTTGAGCACAATGAATGCATGCATCCAGCCACACGCTGTTGAGGCAAAATCAACGAGTCATGTCACATGACTCGTATTGAAAGGGACGTGACTCACACCCATCCCTACACATCGACAGGGACATGACTCAAACAACCCACCTGCAGAATGGAGAGCACGACAGGCTGGGCAGAACGCAGGTACAGCTCCTCCTGTGTGCTGTCCTGGTCGTACACGTGGTCAAAGGTGAACCTGCCCATGCGCGCACATGCAGGAGTGTGCAATGCGTTTGCATATGGGTCTGACAGAGGCTCGGGAGTCCTGATGGCATGAGGATGTTTGTGCTCAATGCTCGCGCGTGCACAGGCATACCCGGACAGGCGTGTGTGTAGCGTCAGCACGCCATCTCAAGGCCTCCTCTTGAACGCCTTCTTGATAATACTTCTCAAGCAGAGCCTGTTATGGTTGGCATTCCAGCAAAAACGCGGCAAAGCCTACTCTAGGGCAGGGTCTTGGCCTATGATGGCATCCTGCAGGGCCTCTCACCCTGAAGAGGCCTTTAGCAGTCATGCTGGCGGTGCCTTACAAACCCCTCAAGCGCCTGCTGCCCTGAAACGCCCCGAACACTAGCTCTCTGCCAAACAGCCGTGCCTGCTATCTGTCGCCCCAGCGTGCACATGCTGTGGTGGTTGCATGCGATTGTGCCAGAATGAGCACAGGCAGCAGGCGCGCCCAGTATCTCGATCCACCAGGCTTCATTCAAAGTTTGAGCGTGGGCTTGGTTAAGTTACCTCACCTGTAGGTCGCGTACAGCATGCTAGGGTCCATGATAGGTCCCAAACCTTGCCCCTGCTGCAAGGAGAAGCAAGGCATGAAACAGGAATGAGTGGTGTGTGTGTGCATGTGTATGGTTGTGTGTGTGTGAGCTTTTGTTTGTCTGTGTACGTGCGTGTGCGCATGTATGTGTTTGTGTATATGCGTTTGCTCATGTGTTTGTGATGTGTGATTGTCTGGTTGTGTGTGTAAATGTGATTGTTTGTTTGTTAGCACTTGTTTGCACGTGCGCAATTTGCACGTGCACAGGCGTGTAGCAAGGCACCTGCTGTTGAGGCGTGCCATGGTCTGTCAGTGCACAAAAAGCATGAAGATGCACAGCTGCCAAACTGTGTTGGGTTGAACGAGTGCCAGTGTTTAGGCAGCTCAACACACAATTTCTGGCCTCCTTAGCAAACCGCCAGGTATATGTTCCACAGGAAACCATGTTGAGGGCCCAAGCCTCAGGGATAGAGCCAGCTCGCTGCAGCAGTGCTTGGCAAGCACGGCCTGACTCCCGCAGACACATGCCTGTCACTTGAACACGTGGGTTTCCACCTTCAGTACACCACAAACACTGCTAAGGTCATGACAAGACGACAGACCTGCAGCACCGCAGGCAGGTTCTCCGAGATGGTGGCTATACGCCCAGAGGGGTCTACATGGATGGTGCATTGGTAGGGGCGCAAGAGGCCACCCCGGAGCTCCCGCGGCAAAGGTGGCCGCACTCGGATGACAACCTGTATCCACCATGCATTGTGCTGATTATTTGTGTACAAGTGCATGCACATGTTTTTAGAGTGATCGAGTACGTGCACAAGTGCACCGCGCATAAAAAAGTGCAGGTGCACCATGAACGGACAACAACCATCACATTCTGGCTAAACACTGATGTTGCTGGGCATGAGTATCCACATGGTCGTGGAATTGCAAAGTCCGTGGAATGAGGCCAGGCGATGGTCAAAAGTGGTGTGGACCAATGACTATCCTTTCTGCATGCACAGCACAACCAATTTCTATCTCCAAACACATTGAGCAATAAAATTCAGCCCCACATGCTTACAACACTGAGAATGCAAGCGTGCTTGCGCAAGCACGCTTGCATGATGCGTCAAAGCCTCAGAGAAGCTTTGCTGTCTATAATGAGCAGACATTCCCGACCAGTTTGCACTTCCTCCACGTCTTCCAGCTCTTTCCTCCCAGCAAACACACCTTGAAATTGTCCACGCCTCCAAATCCGCCTGGGTTATCGACTGAGCCCTCGTTAAAATCATCGTAATCTTCTCCTACACCTTCACCGCCATCTTCTGCACCATAATGCGAGTCTAGGAGGTAGTCCTGCATCGCCCACTGCCACACAAGATGGGCTACTCTCGCCTAGATATGAAGAGTTGATTATGACATTAAATTCTTTAGATGTGTATTAAAATTACGAAGCCAGTCAATGGACTGCTCTTCTCCGCTGATCATAAGGATAGGTGTTTTGAGAGGACTCTTCTTTAACAAATACCAATTTTCTCAGTATGGGCCTTCTTCTGGCAAACATCAGACATATGATGCTGGCAAACATATTGAGTTAAATAGGGGTACTATGCCATTACCCTTGAGTTGTGGCACTGCCAAGCCCTGTCTGTGGGGAAAGGGTTTCCGCCAAGCACATGTGAGCAAACCCAGCCACAGACCATTTCTAGCCAATTTTCCTGTGAACTTTGCAGCCTCAGCTTCAAAGGGTAACCACCAGGCACAGGTGCCAGAATGGCCGTCTGCCTTCCCTGTGCCTGGTGGGGAGAACCTGGAAGAGCAGCTCCGGCTTGCTGTGCAGCAGGCTACGGCGGAGGAAGCTGCTTACGGCTTTGACTTTATTGGATCTGCAGAAGAAGGTGCTTTCTCCCTTCCAGCAGAGACACAGGGAGGGGCCGAGAACCAGGTCATCCACCAGAGGGTTCCAGGAACTGAAGCCTCTGGATCAGGGCAGGATGCCGCACGTCATGTCTTGTACCCACCTGCACACAGCCATACAGAAGCCTCTACAACGGCACCTCCACTTGCTCAACCTGAGTCTCGCCAGCAGCAGCAGCAGCAGCAGCAGCAGCAGCAGCAGCGGAGGCGACAACACAGACGGAAGCATGAGCTTGCCCAAGAGCCGGCATACACACATGAGCTGCAGGACCAAAATGTTAACACACTGCCGCAGCTGGTGCAGCAGCAGCAGCAGGTGCAGCAGCAGCTGCGGCCTTGGTGGTCATTGCCTGTGCCCCAAGCGCAAGCTGCATGCCCTCCTGCAGTTGCTTTGTCTCTAAAACAAGTCCCTCCAGATCAACAAAACGACTCCCTCAGCCCCCTCTCTGGTAAGTGCTGAGGGGCACTTACAAGGTCCGCCAGTACATCCTGCCAGCACATCTCACTAGCACATCTCAGCATGTTTAGGGACATGATCACCTGCATTGGCCTCATTTGAAAGCCTCGTTTGAAAGCAAGCTTCCGAAACTGTTTGTAACGCATATCATGTGGATCTCTGGTTGCTACTTACTTTCTTTGCACCAGCAGGAGGCAAATCAAGCTTCAATCTGGCAGGCGGCAAAGATACAACCATTTTTGTCAAGGGCCTGCCCTCGCATGCACCAGAAAAGCTCCTACGTGCGGCACTTGTTGAGGCTTTCTCGCAGGCAGGACCTTTGGCACAGGTGGGCGGGCGGGTGGGATGGCACATCAGTCTATGAAAAGTTGAGTCAGTGCACGAGCACGTGTGCGCTCAAGTCAGATGGTTGTGAGCTTGTGATCTCCTGCAGGAGAGCTGGGTGTAGACGCATGCTGAAACAGAGCCCCTTCCTGCTCTGGGGAACTGCTTGCTTGACACCAAACCCCTCATGCTTGCTGCAGGTCCGCTTACCCAGCACTCCTACACCAGATGGCAAAAGAGGCAATGCCCGGGAGTTGAAGGGCATCGCTTTCATCGTGTATCAGTCCTCAGATAGCAAAGTGAGCCTGTTGCAACCTTTAGAAAGCCCACACTTGCCAAGAACTGCCGATTGCTTGAGGACATGTGTCCTCATGCATGCAAACTAGTCTATTTGCAAGGGTGACAAACTGAGCAATGATGTTATGAAGATGATGGCAATGTACGGCTTGAGCAAGACTGGGAGCTGGGAGGCTTAGATCTCGTTATAAAAATGGTTTCTTTGTGTGTATGCCTGCTTGCCACACAGGTTCAGGCCGTACAGCTGCTGCAAGGCGCATGTGTACTGGGCAGGTTCATCTACATTGATGCAGATCCAGACAGTCGCGGAGACGAAGGCAGTGGCCAGGGCAATAGCCAGGTGCCTATTACACGCAGGCAGCGGCGTGCGCACCTACAGCTACAGCATGTTAAGGTGGTGACTGACGAGCAAGTACTTGATGAGGCAAAGGAGGCTGCCCCCGCGCCCGTAGCAGCTCCTGCTAGGCGGCCACGCGGGAGGTACCTTGGCTGATAGACCGACAGTGTTGGAGGGTCTACGATTGCTCCTATTCGAATGTGCCATTTTCTTTCCTCTTTCCTTCTTGCCTCTTTCTTTTTCTGGTTCGTGAGTAAGCAGGGTTTTTTGTGATTCAGCCTAAGTCGTTTAAGTAATTATTGTTTGGGCCAGTAGCACAACGAGTTTCTTCTCAGTTCCTTTTTCCGAGTGGCGCGCGCGCCACGGTCTTTGAGCACGAAGAGCGCGGCCACAAGCGCTGCGCACACGCACAGGCAGTAAAGGGCCGAGGACCGTGTGTCCGTGAACCAACGTGAGTGTCTGTGCTCGCCCCTCTCAGCTGTCGACGACTGGAATGGACTAGGGCTGTTATGGACTCTCGCCTCACTTGTGTCTCTGACGGCACGCCCTCGCTACAAAGCATATGATTATCTGTTGGTGCTGGCTGTTTGGTGCTGGCCTGCGGCCGCTGCGGGAGCCGTTGAGAATGCGCAAAAACCCTCTAGAGGCAAATTCAAGGGTTGTGTTCCCCCCTCTTACTGTGGCTGTGCTCAAGCGCACACACCACCTCTGTACCAGTACCCATACGCTGCTTGGCATCTGCTTGCCCGCCTCGTGAAGGAGGGAGTCTCCTTCCCTACTGACCCAGCAAACCCTTGTTGCAGCAACTCGCTGGGCACTGACTCGTGCACTTCCGCTCAATAGCCCCCTGTTTGCATGACTCGCAGCTCAAGCACCGACCCCAAGCCGCTTCCTCACCCATGGAGGACCGTCACACCAGCCGCGGCTCAACAGCATCAGCACAGGCGCCGCAGCTGGGTGCGCAGGAGGCATCCATCCAGCAGCAGCAGCAGCAGCAGCGCCCAGCTGGCAGGCGGCTGAGCAGCAACAGCAGCACTGGCAGCTTCACTGCCATTTCCATGGAGGATGAGAGCCTGCTAGGCGCCAAGCAGGAGGCCGAAGCCGCAGCAGTCTTGTCCAGGACACCCCCGCAGCATCCCCACCAGCTGCGCTTCTCAGCACTGCACGACAGCCCCCTGCAGGCCAGCGACGATGAGCAGCAGCTGAGGAGTAGGGCGCAGGAGGCCTGGGGCAAGGCCTCCTCATACAGCAACCCTGCGTACGTGGCTGACTTCACCGCCCTGCCGCCCCCCTTGCCCGCCCCCAACGACGTGGCCCTTCCCACCCCCCCTGCCCGCACGCTCACAGCCGCACCTTCAGCACCGCCTGCCACTGAGCCCGCAGTCAGCAAGTCTTTCTCCAACAGGCGCAGCCCCTCATCTGACGCGCTGGCGCCCCGGGCCCGAGAGGAGGCCGCCCCGGCTGGCTACTACCCCTTGCCCATGGCCGCGTCCGTGGGCAGCGTGCTCGCGCACGGCGAGGACCTGCCTGTGGACCGCTGCTTTGTGGTGTGTGTGCACTATGGATGGCAGGCGGCTTTGGCTGGTTGACATAGCCAGCTGTGCCCTAGCGTAACTCCATAGCAGGCAGTGCACGGCCGTTGCTGAAGGCATGGCTATCGCTGCCTTGCGTGAGATGTGCCATGGGCCTAGGGGGCAGGGGGTGCTTACTGAAGGCTTGCTTCGGGGGGGGGGGAGCGCGTGCTTTCTGAAGACTTGCTTCCTGGTCCAGATAATGGATCTGGGGGTACGTGGAAAGAAAAGTGCGCAGGCTATGAAAACACTGCCTACATCAATAAAGGAAAAGAAGTCACCTAGGGACTAGACACCACACCAGCCGTCCACCAGCAAAGTCGAAACAGATGGAGTCAGGGGGTACATGGTATGCCCCAAACAGCATGTACTTGGGGTTTTCACCTGTGCGTGTAGACGCGCGTGTACTGGTGTGGCTCATGCACCCTGGCATGCCCCCTCTCCCATCATCCTATCTGTCTTCAAATATTATTGCAACAGTAGTCGCGCATGGGCCGCAAGTCTCTATGGTATGCGACTTGTGAGAGCGCCCTTGACCGGCTGGTAAAAGCAGGTGATCTCAGCAGCTTACCCAAGGCAAGAATGGATACAAGGTCACCCCTGGGGAGAGGGTTTTGCACTCTTCTGCCGAGGACATCGCCACTTGGCCTGGCCATGATGGTGACCTTGCACTACGCTCAGCACTCCATGCCCACTTGCCTCTCCTTGTCCGCTGGCCCATTAGGGTGTTAGCAGTGTCGGCGCAGAAGCGTGTCGCGCATTTCCTTCAAGGGCTTGCGGTGCGCATCACACGCATGAAAGCGCACAAAGAGACAATCGTGCGCATGCGTGTGTGCAGAGCGGCGGCAGCTTCTTCAGCGGCGACACCGCCGCCCTTGGCAGCGCCGCCAGCAGTGGCCTTGCCAGCGGGCTGCACCAGGGCGCGCGCGTGACACAGCGCCCCTCAGATGGTGCGGTCGTGCTGGAGCTGCCAGGCGCACGCCAGCTGCTGCTGGTACATGACGAGCAGGAGGGAGGCGGGCTGGCGCCAAGGTGGGGGCACGTTCTTTGTTTGTGTAAGGGGCCCGGGAGTGGGTGGGTCTGGTCGCTGTGAGAATGCTTGAACGCTGTGGGTGGGGGTGATTTTATTTAGGCCAGACTGCGTGGGAGTGCCCCTCAGAGCAGGCGTGTGTGCTTGGGGTCATGACACAGACTTGGAGCATCATGAAAGGTGCAAGCAGGAGCAGCAAAGGAGGTCTTGTGCCCAGGTGGCAGTGCACCGCATGTGCATTCTGCACTCTGCGCCTCTGCCTGCACTGGCAGCAGCAGCAGCAGCAGGCACATTGCAGCCCAGCACTGCTGAACGGTGCACGCCCGTACGCGCCCACCCGCAGGTCTCTTGCGCAGGAGGGTGCTGACGGAGCTGGCCGCGCGCGCGCCGGAATCGGCGCTGGCCGCGCGCATCGAGGGCTGGCGCTGGCGCGGGGGGGCAGGCCTGCAGGCTCCCCGCACCCCATTATCCATGCGCTGAGGTGTGTGCACCCTGCAGGCGTGCGTGGTGCTGCGCGCCGTATGCTGTGTAAACAGGTGGGGCAGCATAGCCTGCGCTGACCAAAGAGCTGGCAGCACTCAGGAAGGGGTTCCACTGGCAATTTCTTCAGGGTCACACTGTGTAGTTGGGGGCTGTGCATTCATGCACTGAGCTGCAAGGGCGTCCCGCACCTGATCATCCACGTGCTTTGGGGGGGGTTGAGCCTCCGCAGGCACTTCTCCCATGGTTGCTTCCCTGTGGCCTTGTATCATCTGCGTGCTCCAGGCACGGGTCTCTGCAGGCGCTTGACCGCACATGGTTGCATGCCTGTGGCTGTGCGCGCCCAAAGGGCGCTCCGGGGAAAGTGGGGAGTGTGTGCACCATGTGATCAGTTGGTTGGCCAGGGGTGCACCGTGTGATCAGTGTGATCAGTGTGCACTGTGTGATCAGATGGTTAGCCAGGGCTGCACCGTGTGATCAGCGTGATCAGTGTGATCAGTGTGCACCGTGTGATCAGTTGGTTAGCCAGGGGTGCACCATGTGATCAGCGTGATCAGTGTGATCAGTGTGCACCGTGTGATCAGTTGGTTGGCCAGGGTGTGGAAGCGCCTAGATGCTTGAGTCAGGGCAGCAAGGCAAGGTTGCGGCCGTTGTAGTGACTTGCCGCCTACCCTGTGCAGCTGCCTCCCCTGCGCAGCTGCCCACCTGGCGCGTCTGCCCACCCTTCGTCTGCCTACATCCTACAGCTGCTCAGTCTGCACAGCTGCTCATCCCATGCACCTGCCTGCACCTTGCAATCGCTCGCCTGCACACCCGGCTCCCCACCCACCCTGTGACACACACACACAGGACGGAGATGGGGAGCTTCGGCATGGGTGCGGCCAAGGCCACGCTGCTGCTGGGCGCTGGCGCCGGCTACTTCTCCACGTTTGCGCGCGTCCTCAGTGGTGAGTGCACCCTCTAGCGAGGAGCGGGGGCAGCGGATGGGTGTGGCGGCCAGCATGGATCTCCAGAGGCCCTGGGTTCGATCCGGCAGCGAGTGTGGGCGCCCACTTGGGTGGCTGGGAGGGCTGCGTGTGCACAGGCAAGCACGCGCGGGTGCCGTGGGCGTGTCGGGCTTGCGCAGCAGCGGGTGTGTGCACCCACTTGGGTGGCTGGCAGGGCTTCGTGTGCACAGGCAAGCGGGTGTGCACATGCAAGCGTGTGGGTGCTGTTAGCGTGTCCGAGCAAGACTTGCTGGGCCCTACGCGGCTGTGTGAGCAACTGCCAGCGAGGCTGCGCTGCAGGAGCCTGTGGGGTGCAACAAAGCCAGAGCAGCACATGGGGAGCGCAAGTACGCTGGACACAGATTGCCCCGCTCAGGCCACACGTGCAATGAGCGACGCTTGCCCTGGGGGGAAATAAATGTTGCACAGCTTGCCCAGCTCAAGTCACCTGTGTGTGTGTGTGTGTGTGTGTGTGTGTGTAAGGGGTGAGCGCACACCTCTCACTGGCACGGATAGCCGCGTCGCGCATTAAGTACGGGTTGCCACAGCCTCGCCAGTTTTTCCTTGGCCTGCGCATCGTGCGCGTGGTGCGTGCATGTGCTCGTGCTGGCACACGCCGGCGCCAGCGCACAGCCGTAGGCGGGAGGGCAGCACACGCCACAGTGCGGACAGGTGCTTTGCCTGTGCTTGCATGCCTGCGCGCAGCCGTTCAGAGGTGCAGCAGCTCTGACCCCCCTGCCTGCTCGCTCGCCTGCGCGCAGCCGTCGAGAAGGGCAACAGCGTCCACCCAGGAGCGCTGATGGCGCGCTGCATGATGGACTCAGGCACAGTGGTGGCCTCCATCCTGACGGGTGCGTAGGCTCTCAAACTCGCGCGCATGCATGCATGCGAGTGATGGCACACCCAGGCTCTGCCCTCGCATCCATCCTGATGGGGGCGTGGGCTCTCAAACTCGCGCATATGCATGCATGCATGCGAGTGATGGCACGCCCAGGCTCTGCCCTCGCATCCATCATGGCAGGTGCGTGGGCTCTCAAACTCGCGCGCATGCATGCATGCGAGTGATGGCACGCCCAGGCTCTGCCCTTGCATCCATCCTGGCGGGTGCGTGGGCTCTCAAACTTGCGCGCATGCATGCATGCGAGTGATGGCACGCCCAGGCTCTGCCCTCGCATCCATCCTGGCGGGGCGTAGGCTCTCAAACTCGCGCGCATGCACGTGTGCGTGCATGCCTGCAGCATGCACACGAAGGGATCATAGGGATGTGAATGGCTGCCAGGCAGCACCTGTAACACGCAGAGAGCCCACTGATGGATGTGAATGGCTGCCAGGCAGCACCTGCAACACGCAGAGCTCACTGTTGGATGTGAATGGCTGCCAAGCAGCACCTGCAACACGCAGAGAGCTCTGTGATGGACTCATGAGGCTGTGAAGTGCCTCTGTCCCCGCCCCGTACCCTGGTGGCGCCTCTGTGTGTGTGCCTGGAAGCAACCTGTTGCGGTGGAAGCGGCCTGTTGCAGTGGCTGTCGCAGTGGAAGCCACCTGTTGCAGTGGCTGTTGCAGTGGAGGGAACCTGAAGCAGCAATTTTGCGGTGGAAGCTGTTGCAGTGGAGGGAACCTGTTGCAGTGGCTGTTGCAGAGGAAGCGACCTGTTGCAGTGGTTGTGGTGGTGGAAGGAACCTGTTGCAGTGGTTTCAGTGGAAGGAACCTGTTGCAGCAGTTGTTAGAAACAAGCTTTGGCGGTGGCTGTTGCAGTGGAAGCGACTTGTTGCAGTGGCTGTTGTGGTGGAAGGAACCTTTGGCGGTGGCTGTTGCGGTTGAAGTGACCTTTGGCAGTGACTGTTGCAGTGGAAGCGACCTGTTGCAGTGTGCAGGGCAGCATATGGTGCGCTGCCCGATAGTAGGCCTAGCGGGCAGCATCGCCCGGCACCTGTGCTCTTGCAGTGTTCCTCTGCTGCGTTGCCTCTCTTCAACCCCAAAGCTCACCGCCTCGGGTGAGAGAGAGGCTGCGCGGGGTTTTTGGGAGGTGCTGCATGGTTGTTTTGAGAGATGCTGCATGGGTGGCGTGTCAAGAGGCTGCGCGGGTGTTAAGCGAGGCTGTGTGGGTAGTGTGTCTAGAAAGGCAGTGTGGGTGGCGTGTTTAGCGAGGCTGTGTGGGTGGGGTGTCTTTCTAGAAAGGTGAGGTGAGGTGAGGTTTCAAGGCTGTATCCGCCTTTCTAGAAAGACTGTGTGGGTGGTACGTTGAGAAAAAGTGCGTAGGTGTCTCAAGGGCGGCCTGGTGCGCAGAGCCTGGGCAGCTGTGGTGACCCCCCTTACCTGCTTCTTCCCTGTGTAGTGGAGTGCGCAGAGTCTGAAAGCAGAGCTGTGGCCACACTTCCATCCACCGGATCAGCCGCACAAGCGTGGGCGCAAGCGCTAGCAGCGCACCCATGCACCGCCTGAACCCATAATCAATGTTTCCACGATCACCACAGCCAAAACCCTGCGCCCACCCCTGCAGGCGTGGTCGCCGGCCCGGTCCTGGCCTCCGCCTACCTGGCGCGCCTCGCACTGCGACCCGCGCTGCTGGCAGGCGCAGTGCACGCCAGCGTTCGCTGGGTCAGGCGCCACCGCAACGGCGCCGTCGCACTGCTCAAGATGCTCTCCTCTGGTGCGCTGCAGTCTGCTGCTGGGCCAGGGTGGATGTTCGCGCCCACATGCTTTGTGCTGCTCTTTTGTGTGTTTGCGTCTGCGTGGAGTGTGTCACAACCCCCCCCTGTGTGTGTGTGCGCGTGTACGCGCGTGCGCGTGCGCGTGGGTGTGGGTGTGGGACTTTAAACAAGGCGTATCTTCACGTCCGCTGCATTCCTGTGGCGTTTCTACACATCTGCTGCATTCCTGTGGTGTATCTCCGCATCAACTGCCCACTGTGTAATGTAGGCCTTGTACATCCGCTGCTTACCGTGATGCATCTTGCGTACACTGCACACCATGATGTGTCTTCGCATCAACCACATACCACCATCTACTCATGTCTGGCGCAGAGGCATACGTGTGCGCATGTGTTGGTTCTACATACTTCTTGCCTGTTGGCTCAATTCCCCAGCGCCCTGGCCGCCAGCACCATAAAATTTGTCCAAATGTCGTATGGTCATAATTATACCAGCTGACAACTACTAAGCGCCTGCGTGTGTTTTTTTGGATGGACGCAGGTGATCTACTGCGCCAGATTGAGGCTCTTAAGGGTATTGCCAAGCGTGCAGCCAACTCCCCTGCGTTCCGGCGCGAGTTCAGCTTGTAAGTGCGTGCGTGCGTGCATGTGTGCGCTCTGGCCTTAGTATGTGCGTGCGTGCTTGCATGTGTTTTCTATTGTCTTGGGCATGCGTGTGTGCATGCATGTGTGTGCGCTGGCTTTTATCCATGTGTGTGCGCATGCGTGTGCATATGAATTTGCATGGGTGCTGGTTTGTGAGGGTTAGCATGTATGTGCCTGGGGAAACATGTGTGTGAGTGTGTGTGAGGGACTTACACCCTCGTGTGTAAGGGACGAGATTGTTTGTTAAAAACTAGATGAGCTTGTGCTTTGCATCCCTTTTCCATGCCCATGTAGCGTGTTGTGCAGCAGTCGTACCTGTGTGTGCTAGGCACAAAGTCAGCCAGAAGTCGACAGAGGAGCAAGCACTAGGGAGAGGCAGGGATGATGTGCGTACATTGTTTGAGCAATCTCGCAATACCCCATGATGTACATTGTTTGAGCACTCATGCAACACCCCATGATGTACATTGTTTGAGCACTCATGCAACACCCCATGATGTGCATACATTGTTTGAGCACTCACGCAACACCCCATGATGTACATTGTTTGAGCACTCACGCAACACACCGCATGATGTACATACATTGTTTGAGCACTCACGCAACACCCCATGATGTACATTGTTTGAGCACTCACGCAACACACCGCATGATGTACATACATTGTTTGAGCACTCACGCAAC